>Ga0208414_1000230_pt1 | contig 64157 bp, 72 predicted proteins | sample AntAceMetag02UKE_FD_184770 | JGI IMG/M metagenome (GOLD analysis project Ga0208414, IMG submission 184770) | Saline lake microbial communities from Ace Lake, Antarctica - Antarctic Ace Lake Metagenome 02UKE (SPAdes) (version 2) | ecosystem: Environmental > Aquatic > Non-marine Saline and... | reverse complement strand
GCGACCGGCCAGGTCTCGCCCCTGGCTTCGAGGCCATCGCGCCGCACCTGGGCCAGCACGTTCGCCGCCTGCTCGCCGCCCATCACCGAGATCCGCGCGGTCGGCCACGTGTACAGCATGCGCGGACCGTAGGCGCGCCCGCACATGCCGTAATTGCCCGCCCCGAACGAGCCGCCGACGATCACCGTGAACTTCGGCACCTCGGCCGTGGCGACCGCGGTCACCAGCTTGGCGCCGTCCTTGGCGATGCCGCCGGCCTCGTATTTGCGGCCGACCATGAAGCCGGTGATGTTCTGCAGGAACAGCAACGGAATGCCACGCTGGGCGCACAGCTCGATGAAGTGGGCGCCCTTGAGGGCCGATTCCGAGAACAGGATGCCGTTGTTGGCGACAATGCCGATGGGATAGCCGTGGATGTGCGCGAAGCCGGTCACCAGCGAGGCGCCGTACAGCGGCTTGAACTCGTCCAGCACCGAGCCGTCGACGATGCGGGCGATCACCTCGCGGATCTCGATCGGCTTGCGCAGATCCTCCGGCATCAGGCCGTAGATCTCGGCCGGGTCGTAGCGCGGCGGCGCCGGGTCGCGGATCTCCACGTTGGGGAGCTTCGGGCGGTTCAAATTGCCGACGATGCCGCGCGCCAACGCCAGCGCGTGGTGGTCGCTCGACGCCATGTGGTCGGTCACCCCGGAGATCCGGGAGTGCACCTCGGCGCCGCCGAGGTCCTCGGCCGTCACCACCTCGCCGGTCGCCGCCTTCACCAGCGGCGGGCCGCCGAGGAAGATCGTCCCCTGGCCCTTCACGATGACGCTTTCGTCGGCCATCGCCGGCACGTAGGCGCCGCCGGCGGTGCAGCTTCCCATGACCACCGCGATCTGGGGGATGCGCTCGGCCGACATCCGCGCCTGATTGTAGAAGATCCGCCCGAAATGCTCGCGGTCGGGGAACACCTCGTCCTGGTTCGGCAGGTTGGCGCCGCCGGAGTCGACCAGGTAGACGCAGGGCAGATTGTTCTCGCGGGCGATCTCCTGGGCGCGCAGATGCTTCTTCACGGTGATCGGGAAGTAGGTGCCGCCCTTCACCGTCGCGTCGTTGCAGACCACCACGCACTCGCGGCCGGCGATCCGGCCGATCCCGGTCACGATGCCGGCGGACGGAACGTCGCCGCCGTACAGGCCGTCGGCGGCCAGCTGGCTGAATTCCAGGAACGGCGCGCCGGGATCGAGAAGGGTACGCACCCGGTCGCGCGGCAGCAGCTTGCCGCGCGACAGGTGCCGCTCGCGGGCGCGCTCGCCACCGCCTTCCTTGACGGCGCGGACCTTGGCGCGCAGGTCGTCGACCAGCCCGCGGGTGCGCTCGGCGTTGGCGCGGAAGGCCTCGGAGCGGGTGTCGATCCGCGAGTCGATGACGCTCATGGGCTGGGGCTCACCACCCGCCGGTGGCGAGCCAGCGCTCGACGTGATCGAGCCGGTCCGCGCCCCAGAACGGCTCGCCGTCGACCACGAAGAACGGCGAGCCGCAGACCCCGGCCGCCATCGCGGCGTCGTTCTCGGCCTTGAGGCGCTCCTTGACCGCCGGGTCCTGGAGCGCCGCCGAGAGCGCCGCGGTGTCGATGCCGACCTCGCCGGCCGCATCGACCACGGCGGCGGCGTCGCGGATGTCGGCGCCGTGCGCGAACGCCCGGTCGTACAGGTTCAGGCACAACCGGCGCGCCTGCTCCGGGTCGCGATCCTGCACCCAGTAGACCGCCCGCGCGGCCGCGATCGAGGGAAACGGCATCACCTCGGGGAACACCAGCGGCATGCCGAGGAAGCGGGCGGTGCGTTCCATGTCGCGGCGGGTGTACGGACCCTTGATCGGGATATCGAGCAGCGGCTGGGCGCCCGTGGTCTTGAAGATCACCCCGAGCAGGATCGGCCGCCAGACCACGGTGCGGTCGTACAGCCGGGCGATGTCGTCGAACTTGTGGGCGGCGAGGTAGCCGTAGGGCGAGGAGAAGTCGAAATAGAAGTCGATTGCGCCGTCTGACGGCGTCGACGCGTCGCTGTCGCTCATGACCGGGTCCTCCCTCGGGTCGTAACGGCGGCGCTCACCAAGGAAGCGGCGTGCCGTCGAAATTGCGGAACGCCCCGTTGTCCTTCGGGGTCAGCCCGGAAATCACCGCGCGCATGCCGGCGGCGCTGTCGACGGCGGTCACCGGCGCGGTTGGCCCGCCCATGTCGGTGCGGACGTGGCCCGGATGAAACATCACGGCAATGACCCCCTGCCCGCCCAATTCCTTGGCCAGGCAATCGACCGCCATGTTCAGGGCGGTCTTGGAGGTCCGGTACATGATGCCGCCGCCGGTGTTCTCGGCGATCGAGCCCATCTTCGAGCTGGTGAACGCCATCACCTTGGCGCTCGACGCCAGCACGTTGTCCATCAGAGCCGCGGCCACCCGGATCGGGCCGAACACGTTGGTCTCCATCGTCCGCGCCCATCCGTCGTAGTCGATCTCGGCGATCGAGGAAGCGCGCTTGTTGATCCCGGCGTTGTTGAACAGCACGTCGATCGCCTGCCCCTTGAGGGACGACGCCAGCGCGTCCAGTGTGGCCGGATCGTCGACGTCGAGACGGTGGACCTCGACGTCGCCCTTCACGGCGTTCAAATCGGCGGCGGCGCCGGGATCGCGGCAGGTCGCCAGCACCCGCCAGCCATCGGCCGCGTACTGCCGGGCGAGTTCGAGGCCGATGCCGCGGTTGGCGCCGGTGATCAGGACGGTCGGCATGCAGATCTCTCCCAGGAAGCTGTCAGAACGCCGCCCCGTCCAGGACGACGAAGTGCGCCGCCTGCGGGGTGCAGCCGACACCGTTGATCGGAATGATGTCCTGCGGGCAGGACGAGAAGGCGACGACGCAGTCCCGCGCCGCCTTCAACAGGATGTAGGACCCGGACTCCGACACCGGCGGCTTCCAGTCGATGCGCCCGGCGGCGTCCCAGGGGATGTTCATGAACAGGTTCAGCGGGCTCGGCGTCTCCGGCGCGGTCAGGCCGATCTCGGCCAGGGCGGCGTGCAAATTGTCCTGGCAGTTGTCGTGGAACCCCGCGACCCCCAGCCCCTCGTAGCGCCAGCGGTCGCAGGCGGCGATGAAAGTATCGTGGACCTCGCCCGAGGTGTCCTCCACGACGGTCAGGATCGGCCGGCGGCGGTTGGTCACCAGCGTGTCGCCGATCTTCGGCGTCAGGCGGTTCATCGCCGCCCGGCTGTGCTCCATCGACATGAACTCGCTCATGTCGCCGTCGACGAACGCCCAGGTGTCGACCACCTGGGTTCCCGGGGTATTGATCACCTTCACCACGGCGCCGGCCGGAAGCCGCGTCGCCTTGCCCTTGCGGGCGGGGATCGTGACGGTCTCGGAAGTCATGACGGCTCCCCGGGAGGTTGATGCGCGCCCGACGATAGCAAGCGCCCGGCCCGGGGCGCGAGTCCTCACCGGCCGGCCGCCGGTCAGGGCCGGCCCTGCTCGACGGCCGACAGCCGGGCCGTCACCTCGATCTCCACGCGCATGTAGGGCTCGACCAGCTCTGCCAGGACCGTGGTGTTGGCCGGCCGGGCGGCGTCGCAGTGCCGCTTGATGATCGGCTTGATGCGCTCGAACTCGGCGCGGCTGGCGACGAACACGCGAATCCGCACCAGGTCGTTCATGGTCGCCCCGGCCTTCACCAGGGCCCGGCCGATGGTGGCGAAGCAGTTCTCGCACTGGCTCTCCACGTCTTCCGGGAACTGCAATGTTTCCGGATCGAACCCGGTGGTGCCGGACACGAACACATAGGGCGGGTCGACCACCGCCCGGGCGTAGCCGGCCATCGCCTCGAACGGCGCGCCGGAATAGATGCGGGTCCCGATCATGGTGTCCTCCGTGGGGTCAGGGCCGTGGGGTCAGGGCCGCCGGAACGCCGCCCGGGCGTCCTCGCACGCGGCGCGCTTGTGGCAGTCCTCGACGTGGTCGTTGACGATGCCGACCGACTGCATGAAGGCGTGCATCGTGGTCGGCCCGACGAAGCTCCAGCCGCGCTTCTTCAACGCCTTGGACAGCGCCGTCGAGGCCTCGGTCTTGGTGATCGTCATCAGCGTCTCGCGATCGTAGCGCCCGGGACGGTCCTCGGGCCGCGGCTCGAACGACCAGATGAACGACGCCAGCGACCCGACCTCCTCGACCAGCGCGGCGGCGCGACGGGCGTTGTTGATGGTCGACTCGATCTTGCCGCGGTGGCGCACGATGCCGGCGTCGCCGAGCAGGCGCTGCACGTCGGCCTCGCCGAACCCGGCCACGTGGCGGAAGTCGAAGCCGGCGAAGCCGGCGCGGAAGCTCGCCCGCTTGCGCAGGATGGTCAGCCAGGACAGCCCGGACTGGAAACCCTCCAGGCAGATCTTCTCGTACAGCCGGATGTCGTCGGCGACCGGCCGCCCCCACTCGTCGTCGTGGTAGGCGACATAGTCGTCGTGACCGGCGCACCAGGGGCAGCGGGCGAGACCGTCGCTCGCGCTGGTTAAGCCATCGTTAGCAGCGGCCATCATGGGTTCATCCGACATTGTTGCGTGCGTCCAGACGATCAGATCCACAACACGGGGGAGTGGGGAAATGCCGGACTTGACCGACCGACAGCAGGCGCTCGTCGACCTGTTCCAGGTGCATGTGCAGGCGGAGCTCAGGGGCGATCTCGACACGACGATGGCCACCATGACCGACAATCCGCATCTGACCAACGTGCCGTCGATGGTCGGTGGGTACGGTCGCGAGGGCGTCCGGGCGTTCTACGCCAACCACCTGGTGGGGAAGTTCTTTCCGCCCGACGTCGAGATGATCCCGGTGTCGAGCACCGTCGGGACCGACCAGATCGTCGACGAACTGGTGATCCGGTTCACGCACACCACGGTCATCGAGTGGATGTTGCCGGGCGTGCAGCCCACCGGAAGGCGGGTCGAGGCGGCGTTCTGCGTCGTCGTCAGGATCGAGGGCGACAAGATCGCGCACGAGCACATCTACTGGGACCAGGCGAGCGTGCTGGTGCAGCTCGGCCTGCTCGATCCGGCGGGGCTGCCGGTGAGCGGCGCCGAGGCCGCCCGCCGGATCCTCGACCCGACCCTGCCGTCGCGGGCGATGTGACGCGCGGCCACCGTCGGTGGCCCGCAACTCCGCACAGAAAAGCCGAAGGGAGGCCCGTTCGTGACCACAGCACTTCGCCGCATCGCAGCGGCGGCGCTGTTCGCCGCCACCATTCTGCCCGCCGCCATTCTGCCCGCCGCTATTCTGCCCGCCAACACCGCGTTCGCCGACGAGGCGGCGGTACGGGCTGCCGCTGCGCGGTTCTATACCGCGCTCAACGCCACCTTCACCGGCGAGCTGGCGCCGATGGCAGCGGTCTGGTCGCACGCCGACGATGTGACCTACATGGGTCCGGCGGGCGGCCTTCGCGTCGGCTGGAGCCAGGTCCTGGCCGACTGGCAAGCCCATACCGCCCAGAAGATCGGTGGCGAGGTCCAGCCGAGGGACATGCAGGTCACGGTCGGCCGTGACCTCGCCGTCACCAGCAATGTCGAGGTCGGCAGCAACATCGTCGACGGCAGGCCGCAGGCCGTGACGATCCGGGCCACCAACATCTTCCGCCTGGAGGACGGACACTGGAAGATGATCGGCCATCACACCGACCTCCTGCCGTTTCTGGAGAAGTGACCGGCCGGGTCGGCGATCGGGCTCACGCCGTCTCCTTGAACAGCTCGCGGCCGATCAGCATGCGGCGGATCTCGCTGGTGCCGGCGCCGATCTCGTAGAGCTTGGCGTCGCGCAGCAGCCGGCCGGTCGGGTAGTCGTTGATGTAGCCGTTGCCGCCCAGGCACTGGATCGCCTCCAGCGCCATCCAGGTCGCCTTCTCGGCGGCGTACAGGATGGCGCCGGCGGCGTCCTTGCGGGTCACCTCGCCGCGGTCGCAGGCGCGCGCCACCGTGTACACGTAGGACTTGGCGGCGTTCATGGTCACGTACATGTCGGCCAGCTTGCCCTGCATGATCTGGAACTCGCCGATCGAGCGGCCGAACTGCTTGCGCTCGTGGACGTAGGGGATCACCACGTCCATGCAGGCCTGCATGATGCCGGTCGGGCCGGCGGCCAGCACCGCGCGCTCGTAGTCGAGCCCGCTCATCAGCACCTTCACGCCGCCGTCGACCGTGCCCAGCACGTTCTCCTCGGGCACCTCGACGTCCTGGAACACCAGTTCGCCGGTGTCGGAGCCCCGCATCCCGAGCTTGTCGAGCTTCTGGGCGACCGAGAACCCCTTCATGCCCTTCTCGATCAGGAAGGCGGTGATGCCGTGCTGGTTCTTCTCCGGGTCGGTCTTGGCGTAGACCACGATCACGTCGGCGGTCGGGCCGTTGGTGATCCACATCTTGCCGCCGTTCACGATCCAGCGGTCGCCCTTCTTCTCGGCACGGGTGCGCATCGACACCACGTCCGACCCGGCCCCCGGCTCGCTCATCGCCAGCGCGCCGACGAACTCGCCGGAGGTCAGTTTGGGGAGGAACCGGCGGCGCTGCTCCTCGGTGCCGTTCAGCCTGATCTGGTTGACGCAGAGGTTGGAGTGGGCGCCGTAGCTCAGGCCGACCGAGGCCGAGGCCCGGCTGATCTCCTCCATCGCCACGCAATGCTCGAGGTAGCCCATGCCGGCGCCGCCGTACTCCTCGCCGACGGTGACGCCGAGCACGCCCAGATCGCCGAGCTTGCGCCACAGATCGTGCGGGAAGGTGTTGTCGCGGTCGATGTCGGCGGCGCGCGGCGCGATCTGGTCGGCGGCGAAGCTGCGCACGCTGTCACGCAGCATGTCGGCGGTCTCGCCGAGATCGAAGTTGAGGCCCGGGTAATCGTTGGGGATCATGGCGTGGCTCTCCCTTCAGCGGTCAGGCCGGCGGTTCGTCCGCCATGCCCGCCATCAACATGAGGGTGGCGAGCGCGGTCGCCACCAGTTTTTCGCCTCCGTCGGCCAGCCGGACCGAGACGTCGGCGCGCGCCACCACCAGCGTGCGGCCCGGACGGATCACCCGGCCGCGCGCGACCAGGGCCACCCCGGATGCCGGCGCCATCAGGTTCAGCTTGTACTCGACGGTCAGGATCGAGGCATCCGCCGGGGCCAGCGTGAAGCTGGCGTAGCCGCAGGAATTGTCGGCCAGCGTGCCGACCACGCCGCCGTGGAAGAAGCCGTGCTGCTGGCCGAGTTCCGGGCGGAACGGCAGCTCGATGTCGCAGCCGCCGGGCTCGACCGAAATCACCTGGGCGCCGAGGAACCCCATGAACGCCTGGCGCTCGAAGCTGGCCGCCACCCGCTCGGCGAAGCGCGGGTTCGGGGCGACCGGTCCGGACGCCGCGAGATTGACGCCCACGTCAACCATTCGCCGACCTTCCGGACTCCGCCAGACGATCCAGGCAGTCCGCCTCCTGGCGGTCCAGCTCCTCCAGGATGGCGTCGATGTCGCGGCGCTGCACCTCGAGGCTGGCGCGGCGCTCGCGAATCTTGCGCACGAAGTGGACGAGCTGCCCGCGTTCGCCGTCCCGGCCGTCGTAGAGATCCAGGATCTCCCGGATCTCGGCGATCGAGAAGCCGAGCCGGCGGCCGCGCAGGATCAGCCGCAGCCGGGTTCGGTCGCGCAGCGAGAACACCCGGGTGCGGCCCCGCCGCGACGGCGCGATCAGCCCCTCCTCCTCGTAGTAGCGGATCGCCCGGCTGGTCAGATCGAACTCGCGCGCGAGCTGGGTCATGGAGAAGGTCTCGGCCATGGCCGAAACGCTACGCCCGGAATTACGCGCGCGTCAATGATCCACGATGCCGGCATGGCGACCGCCCCCGACGCCGACTACGCGTGCCGGCCTCTCGGCAGGAGAAAAGCGCACTGTCACCGGATCCGCACCGGATCCGACATCTGGGACCGCGACTACCTGGACCTGGTCGAGCCCGCCATGATGGTCATCAAGGCCAACGGTCGCGGCGAGATCGCCTTCGGCGCCATGCAGGCGGGCCTCGACCTCGAATACAGCCGAACGCTGGTGTACTTCACTTGGGAGGGCTTCGACGAGATGGACGGGGTCCGCGGCTCCGGCTCCGCCGAACTTCAGGACGACGGCACACTCGAGATCGAGTTCAACCGCCACCTCGGCGACGACGCTACCCTCAAGGCCAAGCGCGTCACTTCTTCAAAAGCCTGCTAGCCCTACATCAGCACCAGCGTCGCCAGCCCGAGTAATCTCGATGACAGTGCACTTTTCTTCGAAAACTTCGGGCGCGTTCCCTCTCCCGCTTGAGGCGGCGACCAGTGAGCACTTCGAGGCGGCCGAGGGAGTCGGCGTCGCCGACCGGACGGCCGACGCTGACGGACTTCCCGCCTCGACCTGCCGGGCCAGCTTCTCCCGCTCGGCGCCGGTCACCACGGCTTCCACATCATCCCACGAGCCCCCCGCGGCCGAGCGACATCCGCCGGATTATCGCGCCTTCGCGCCGCACCACCAATAGGCGTGTGCGGGCGACAGCCACCCTACATCAGCACCAACGTCGCGAGGCCGAGGAACACGAAGAACCCGACCACGTCGGTCACCGTCGTCAGGAACACCCCCGAGGCCACCGCCGGGTCGACCTTGAGGCGCTGCAGCCCGAGCGGGATCAGGGTTCCGACCAGCCCGGCCACCAGCAGGTTGAGCACCATCGCGGTCGCGATGATCCAGGCGATCTGCAGGTCGCCGAACCACAGCACCGAGGCGCCGGCCATGAGCGCGGCGAAGGCGAGGCCGTTCAGGGTGCCGGCGATGGTCTCCTTGAACACGAACCGCATGGCGTTGCGGGTGTCGATGTCGCGCATCGCCAGCGCCCGCACCGCCACCGTCAGAGTCTGGGTGCCGGCGTTGCCGCCCATCGAGGCGACGATCGGCATCAGCACCGCCAGCGCGACGACCTTCTCGATGGTGGCCTCGAACAGCCCGATCACCAGCGACGCGGCGATCGCCGTTCCGAGGTTCATCAGCAGCCACGGAAACCGCGACCTTGTGGTGTCCCAGAGCGAGCCGTACAGGTCGATCTCGGTGACGCCGCCGAGGCGCATGAGATCCTCCTCGGCCTCCTCGTCGATGACGTCGACGACGTCGTCGACGGTGATCACGCCGAGCAGCCGTTCGTCGTCGGCGGCGACCACCGGTGCCGCGACCAGGCCGTACTGCCGGAACAGCAGCGCCACCTCTTCCTGGTCCATCGAGACAGGCACCCGGCGGAAATCCTTGCGCATGATGTCCGACACCCGGACCGGCCGCTTGGCGCGCAGCAGGTGCGAGAGCACCAGTTCGCCGACCGGGCGCTCGGCCGGGTCGAGCACGTAGATGGCGTAGAAATCGTCCGGCAGGTTGCGCACGGTGCGCAGGAAGTCGATGGTCTGGCCGACCGTCCAGTGCGCCGGCACCGCCACGATCTCGCGCTGCATGAGCCGACCGGCGGAATACTCCGCGAAGGTCAGGCCCTGCTCGAGGATCGCCCGGTCCTTGGCCGGCACCGCCAGCAGGATGCGCGCCTGCTCGTCCTCGTCGAGTTCGCCGATCAGGTCGACGGCGTCGTCGGAATCGAGCATCGAGAGGAACTGCGCGATCTGCGCCTCGTCGAGCTGGCCGAGCACCTCCTCGCGCACCGTCTCGTCCAGGTAGACCAGCACTTCCGGGTCGAGGGCGGCCCCCATCGCCGCAACCAGCCGGTCGCGGTCCTCGCCGCCGAGACGCTCGATCAGGTCGGCTTGGTCGGCCGGGTGCAGCGGGCGCAGCAGGCGCGGCAGGATGGCCAGCCGCTCCTGCGCCAACGCCCGGTTCACCGCCGCTTCCAGCTTCGGCGTCATGCCGTACAGCGGCTCGTCCGGTACCTGGCTGCGGGTCTCCTCGATCTCGGCCTCGAGCTCGCGGATCTTGGCCTTCAAATCCCGGCGCTTGACCTTGCGCTTCTTGGCCGCCGCCTCGGCAGCCGCCGTGGCGACGGCTCCAACGGTGTCGGCGCCGAGCGGCGGTCCGCCCTCCTGCGAGTCGTCGCCGGTCATTTCCTACCTCGGTCGGTTGCGGGCGCGCGCGTGCTCCTGGGCGTCGACGACGGCGACCGCCGTCATGTTGACGATGCCGCGCACCGTCACCGACTGGGTGAGGATGTGCATCGGCTTGGCGGTTCCGACAAGCATCGGCCCGACCGACAAACCCTGCCCCGAGGTCTTGAGCAGGTTGAAGGCGATGTTGGCGGCGTCGAGCGTCGGCATCACCAGCAGGTTGGCGAGCCCGGTCAGCCGCGAGTTCGGAAAGGTGCGCTCACGCACCGCCTCCGACAGCGCGGAATCGGCGTGCATCTCGCCTTCGACCTCAAGCTTCGGGTTGCGCTCCGACAGCCGGCGCACCGCCTCGCGCATCTTGACCGCCGACGCCTCGTTGGAGGTCCCGAAATGCGAGTGCGACACGAAGGCCACCTTCGGCTCCAGCCCGAAGACCCGGATTTCGTTGGCCGCCAGCTCGACCATCTCGACCAGGGCGTCGGCCGTCGGGTCCGGGGTGACGTGGGTGTCGACGATGAAGAACGAGCCGTGCGGCAGGATCAGCAGGCTGACGCCCGACAGCTCTTTCACGCCCCTGCGCAGGCCGACGACCTCGCGGACGTGGCGCAGATGGTCCCAGTAACGGCCGACCGTACCGCAGACCGCGGCATCGGCGTCGCCCTGGTGCAGCATCAGGGCGGCGATCACCGTATCGTTGGTGCGCACCACCTCGCGCGCCCGGTCCGGCGACACGCCGCGCCGCTCCATCAGGCCGTGATAGGTCCGCCAGTACGCGTCGTAGCGGAAATCGCTCTCGGGGTTGACCACCTCGACGTCGCGGTCGAGCTTGAGGCGCAGGCCGAAGCGCTCGAGCCGGCGCTCGATCACGTCCGGCCGGCCGACCAGGATCGGATGCGCCAGCTTCTCGTCGAGCAGCGTCTGCACGGCGCGCAGCACCCGCTCCTCCTCGCCTTCGGCGAACACCACCCGCTTCGGCTCCTCGCGGGCCCGCGAGAACACCGGCCGCATCACCAGGCCGGAGCGGTACACGAACTGCGAGAGCTTCTGGTGGTAGGCCTCGAAATCCTCGATCGGGTGGGCGGCGACGCCGGAATCCATCGCCGCCTGGGCGACCCGGGGCGCGATCTCCAGGATCAGCCGCGGGTCGAAAGGGCGCGGGATGATGTACTCCGGACCGAACGACAGCTCCTGCCCGCCATAGGCGGTGGCCACCACGTCCGAGGTCTCCTGGGTGGCGAGGTCGGCGATCGCCTTCACCGCCGCCACCTTCATTTCCTCGTTGATGGTGGTGGCGCCGACGTCGAGCGCGCCGCGAAAGATGAACGGGAAGCACAGGACGTTGTTGACCTGGTTGGGGTAGTCCGACCGGCCGGTGGCGATGATGGCGTCGGGCCGCGCCTCCTTGACCAGTTCCGGCATGATCTCCGGGGTCGGGTTGGCGAGCGCCAGGATCACCGGGCGCTCGGCCATCGACTGCACCATCGCCGGGGTGACGACCCCCGGTGCCGACAGGCCGAGGAACACGTCGGCCCCGGCCATCACGTCGGCCAGCTTGCGCGCTTCGGTCTCGACGGCGTAGCGCGCGATCACCGGGTTCATCTGCGGCCGGCCGCGCCACACCACGCCGTCGATGTCGGTGAGAACGACGTTCTCCTTGCGCAGCCCCATCGCGACCAGCAGGTCGACGCACGCCATGGCCGCCGCCCCGGCTCCGGAGGTGACCAGGCGCACCTCCTCGAATTTCTTGCCCACCAGCCGCAGGGCGTTGAAGATCGCAGCACCAACGATGATGGCGGTGCCGTGCTGGTCGTCGTGGAACACCGGGATCTTCATGCGGGCGCGCAGCTTGCGCTCGATCTCGAAGCACTCCGGTGCCTTGATGTCCTCGAGGTTGATGCCGCCGAAGGTCGGCTCCAGCGCCGCCACAATGTCGACGAAGCGGTCGACGTCGTTCTCGGCAACCTCCAAATCGAACACGTCGATGTCGGCGAACTTCTTGAAGAGGGCGGCCTTGCCCTCCATCACCGGCTTGGAGGCGAGCGGGCCGATGTTGCCGAGCCCCAGCACGGCGGTACCGTTGGTGATGACGGCCACGAGGTTCTGCCGGCCGGTCATCTGGGCGGCCTGCGCCGGGTCCTCGACGATGGCGTTGCAGGCGTAAGCGACACCCGGCGAGTAGGCGAGCGCGAGGTCGCGCTGGGTCGCCATCGGCTTGGTCGGCACCACCGCCAGTTTCCCGGCGATCGGGGTGCGGTGGTAGTAGAGCGCCGCTTCCTTCAGGTCGTCCGCCATGTCGTCGCCGGTCCCTTCCTCGCCACGCCCGGAGCGGCGCCGGGCGGGCGCAGCGCGGGGCTCCCGGACCTTACACAAGCGGTCCGGCGCGCCCAAGGCCTATCGGCTCGATTCCAGCGGCGGAAGCGCCCTATGGTGCTGTGGAAACCCGCGTAACTTTCCTGTAGGTTGTATAAATCCATCGAAGGGGGGAGCCGCCATGGTGTTCGTCGTCCATCCGCTGTCCGTGTTCGACGCCGTGGTCGACGCTCCGCCGTCGAAGCCCGAGACCCAGCGCGCGGTCCTGCTGGCGAGCCTGGCGGCCGGCCGATCGCGGGTGTCGAACGCGTTGCGCAGCCGCGAGACCGACGCGATGGTCGCTTCCTGCGGCGCGCTCGGCGCCCGGCTGACCTGGGAAGACAACGGCTGGACGATCGACGGCTGCGGCTTCCGGCCCGGCCACCGGGTCCCGGGCGGCGCGCTGGCCGTCCGGGCCGACGGCTCCGGTCTGGTCGCGCGGATCTTCGCCGCCCTCGGCGCGGTCGTCGACGGCGGCGCCGAGATCGACGGCAACGAGGTGCTACGCGGCCGGGTGATGGCGCCGCTGTTCGACGCCCTCGCCGCCGCCGGGGTCCCGGTGGCGTATCGCGGTCGCCCCGGGCACCTGCCGATCACGGTCGGCGGCGTCGGGTTTCCCGGCGGGCGCTTCGATCTGCCGGGCGATGTGAGCTCGCAATTCGCAACCGCGCTGATGGCGGTGGCGCCGTTCGGCGCCGCGCCCACCGAGATCCGCATGACCCGGCCGGTGCATTCCGCCGCCTACCTGGCGCAGACCGCCGCCGCCCTGACCCGGGCCGGGATCGACGTGGCGCACGCCGACGACTTCGCCCGGATCACGGTGACGCCCGGCGTCGTGCGGCCCTGCGACACCGCGTGCGGCGGCGACTTCACCTCGGCCTCCTACCTGGTGGCCGCCGCCGCCATCCTGCCGAGCCGGCTGGTGCTGCGCGGCCTGGCACCCGACAGCCTGCAGGGCGAGCGCTCGATCCTGGAGACGGTGGCGGCCATGGGCGTCGAAATCGTCTGGTCCGGCGACACCGTGACGGTCGCCAACCCGACCGGGCGGCTGGTCGGCGACTTCCACGTCGACGTGATGGACGGGCCGAACATCGTGCCGACGCTGGCCGCCATCGGCGCCTTCGTCGAGGGCTCGCTGACGGTGACCGGCGGCGCGCTGACCCGGCTGCACAAATCCGACCGCATCGACGCCATGGTCAGCGAGCTGCGCCGGCTCGGCGTCGACATCGCCCCGCTCGAGCGCCACGGCCGGGTCGACGGCTTCACGGTGCGCGGCCGGCCCGGCTACGAGGGCGGCGTCGACCTCGCCGACCACGGCGACCACCGCAACTTCATGTCGCTGTTCGTCGCCTCGCTGCGCTGCCGCCGGCCGAACCGGATCCACGGCCAACTCGACGTGGCGCAGTCGTACCCGGACTTCCTGCGGGCGTTCGAGGCCGGAGGATACCCGGCGTCGAACGCCGCGGCGGAGTAGCCGGAGGCTGGTGGCTTGCTCGGCCGGCGTCACCCGCGCTCGTAGACCGGACGCGGGCATGACGAGCCATCACCGTCAGCGAGCCGTTCGCGGCGCCGGTGACGCCACCGCTTACCTGGCACTCGACCCACTGCACCGAATGCTGCGACAGTCCGTCGGCGACGCGCCGGGCGGTCTTCGGGCCGGGCGGTCTTCGGGGCGGTCTTCGGGCCGGTCGTCGAGAGGTCGATCATGACCTCGATCGCCGACCCTTCGGCCAGCCCTTCGGGGCCGAGGGTCACCCGCTCCACCACGTCCGGGGTCAGCCGGGCTGGGCGGCGGTCTCCCGGCGGTAGTCGGCAATCACCTCGGCGACGGCCCGCATGCTGTCGAGCGCCGCCGGGAAACCGCAATAGATCGCGGTCTGCAGGATGACTTCGACGATCTTCTCCTCGCTCACACCGTTGCGCAGCGCCCCGCGGATGTGCACGCGCAACTCATGCGGCCGGTTGAGCGCGGTCAGCATGCCGATGTTGAGAATGCTGCGCTCCTGCTTGGAGAGGCCTGGCCGCCGCCAGACATCGCCCCAGGCCCATTCGGTCACCATCTTCTGCAGGGTGGCCGTCAGGTCGTCGACGGCGGCGAGCGAGCGATCAACATGCGCGTCGCCAAGCACCTCGCGGCGCATCGCAACGCCCTTCTCGAACATCTCGGTCTGGAATTCGGGCCTCGCAGTCATCTCGACTCCCTTCGTCGCGTCCGCGTCAATGCCACTTGTCCGCCCCCGGCGCGGAGCTAGACTGGACCCTGGTACCAGTTAGCATATTGTATGACCAGCGTAACTGGCCCGGTTTTCGGACGTGCTGTATGAAGCAACCGGCAGTGAGCGGCGAACGAAACAATGACGGATTCTGATGCGGTGTTCCGGGTCGAGAAGATCGCGGCGCCGCTGCGCTAAAGCGTGACGGAGAGCATTCGCAGCGCGATCGCCTCCGGACGCCTCAAGGCCGGCGACCGTCTCCCCGAGCGCGAGCTCTGCGAACTCACCGGCGTCAGCCGGACCCTGGTGCGCGAAGCCATGCGGCAGCTCGAATCCGAAGACGTCATCAAGGTCGAGCCGCATCGGGGACCGTTCGTCGCCACGCTGTCGCGCGATCAGGCCGAGGGCGTCTATCAGGTGAGGCTGGAGTTGGAGGGTCTGGCGTGCCGGCTGTTTGCCGAGAAGGCCACCGACGCCCAGCGCCAGGCCCTGAAGGAGGCGTTCAAGGAACTCCAGGCCGCGTCCCGGCGGCCGGATCCGCAGGCCCGGCTGCGCGCCAAGAACCAATTCTACACCTGCCTGCTGGTCGGCGCGCAGAACGAGGCGCTCGGAAGCTGCCTGCACATCCTCAACTCCCGCATCAGCCTGCTCCGCGCCACCTCGATGAAGGCGCCCGGCCGGATCAAGGAGAGCATCGCCGAGCTGTCGAGCCTGATGGAGGCGCTGATGGCGCGCGACGGCCAACGCGCCTCCGAACTCGGCCAGCATCATGTCCGCATGGCGGCCGAGGCGGCGCTCAAGCTGCTGGCCACCGGCGAACCGAAGTGAGGCAGGCATGACCGAAGCCGGCGTTCCCGAGTACGAGCTGTTCGCCATCCGCTACGCCACCCGCGACGCGCAGCGCCGCGACCACTTCATCGGCGGCGATCCGCATGAAGGCCCGATGCCCATCGACTACTATCTCTGGGTGGCGGTGCGGGACGGCCGCGCGGTGGTCATCGACACCGGCTTCCGCGAGGAGGTCGCGATTCGCCGCAAGCGCACCTACCTGCGCTGCCCGGTCGAGACGCTGAAACGGCTCGACCTCGACCCGGACGCGGTGTCTGACGTGATCCTCACGCATCTGCACTACGACCACGTCGGCAATTTCGACCGCTTCCCGAACGCCACCTTCCACCCGCAGGAGAGCGAGCTCCACTACGCCGTCGGGCGCCACATGCGCTACCCCCGGCTCGCCCACTCCTTCGAGGTCGAGGACGTCTGCGGGATCGTGCGCCTGAACTACGCCCGGCGGGTGATGTTCTACGCCGGCGACGCGACCCTGCAGCCGGGGATCAGGCTGCACCGCACCGGCGGACACTCGGCCGGCCTGCAGTTCGTCACCGTCAACACCCGGCGCGGCTGGGTGGTCGTCGCCTCCGACGTCACGCATTTCTACGAGAACATGGACAGCGAGCGGCCGTTCGTGACGGCGTACCACATCGGCGAGATGCTGGAGGGCTTCGACCGGCTGCGCGCCGTCGCCCCGACGCCCGAGCACATCGTGCCTGGCCACGACCCGCTGGTCATGCAGCTCTACCCGCCGGCGCGCCCGGACCTGGAGGGGATCGCCGTGCGCCTCGACGCGCCGCCAACGCCGCGCGGATAGCCGGAGCGGCTTCGGGAACGGCCGGGCCGAGGCAATGGTCGAGGCTTGGCGCCGCCGCTGCAATCAGGTCCGGCCATCAGGCGACGGGCCGAACTCCTCGTGGTAGATGCCCTCGATGCGCTGAGTTTCGGCGTCGCTCAGGTCCTCGAACTCGGACGAACGAGCCCGCTGCGACAGCCGTCCTCCATTCTGATGCAGGAGTCGGAACAGCAGGTCGAGCGTGCGTTCCGGCATGTCGACGATCATGGTCACCCGATTCCGGAAATGATCGTGCCGCCGCAGGAAATCAGCCTCGGTCGGAAGATCGTCCTCGATCGTCTTGCGGACACAGGCGAACAGGAACTCCGCGTGCGGCGTTGCGTCGAAGAACCGGTAGAAATCGCCGGTGTCGTTGAGCACCCGGACGTTGTACGTCGGCGTGGTCTCCCATTCGACCAATGGCAACAGCCGCTGCGAGCAGGATTCCAGAACCCGGCGATACTCATCGATCCGCTCCAGGATCGCCGCCGAGATGGGAAAGACCACACCTGGCGGGTTGAAGCCGCGCCGCGCCAGAACATGGTGGATGAGGTAGCGGTGAATGCGCCCGTTGCCGTCCTCGAACGGGTGAACGTAGGCGAAGCCGAAGGCGAGGATGGCCGCGGCGATGACCGGGTCCAGCGTCCGGGCCGGGCCATGGTCGAAGGCGATCATCCCTGCGGCGAGGTACCGGAGATCCTCCGGCCTTGCGCTGATGTGCTCAGGCAACGGCATGCGGGTGTCGCGGTCATGCTCTCCGACGAAGCCGCCGCCGCTCCTCAGTCCGAGTGTCACGAACCGCGCATCGCCGATCACGATCCGCTGCAATCGCAGAAGCTCGTCGAGATCGAGGTCCTGCTTGCCCGCCTCGCCGATGGCCCGTCCCCAGCGCTGGATGCGGTCCTGCGGCGGCCGCTCGCCTTCGATCGCGTAGCTCGAGCGTGAATCCTTGAGCAGCAGGAAGGCGGCTGTCCGGGCCAGAAGGTCGCGAGGAACCGTGGCGATGATCGCGCGCGCCCGCTGCCGCAAATCCAGTTCCACGAAACGCTCAAGCGCCGGGGTCCGAAAAGCCAGCGGGCAGAATTCCGGGTTTCCGGGGAGGTTGTCCTTCACGCGGTGGCGGGGCGAGTTCTCGCCGTCGGGCGCCCATTGCCGGTCGGGATCAACGACAGGGACATAGCGCCCGGCCGCCGCATCCGGGAGATCAAGGCGGTCGCCGGTCAGCCACTCGTAGAGAAACCAGAGTCGGCGCGCATAACCGCCGGTGGGCTTCGCTCGCACCAGCGCTTCGATGGCCTCCGTCCCGACGGCCAGAAACAGGCGCTTGAGCACGGCGAGATCAAGGCCCTCGTATTTGAGGGCGAAGGTCAGGTGTCCGTCGAGCGTCGGGGCCGGGGCATGACGGGGCGTGAGTATGCGCCAGCCACCAGCCTCCACGATGCGATGCCGCTCGCCGGTGGCGAACAGCGTCAGCGGCAGCGGGACGGCGAGCCCATACGCATCGATGAGCGCGCTGTACCCGGCGGGTGTCGCCCTCTCCGGGAGCCGCCGCTCCTGAAAGACCGTCACCGGCCCTGAAAATTGAAACGACTCCGCCTTATCCATGAAATCCCGCCCGGCCCTCGCGATTTTGCAGCCAAGCCCACTTTTCAAGTGAATTTTGATCCTGGATGGTGAAAAATGATACCATTATAGGATTTGTGTGAACATCGATCATCATCAACGCCGTTTAAAGGCAGAGCTCGCTGGTGATACAGCGCTACCCGCCGGACGTCCGAACCTCGAGGGGATAGCCGGAGCGGCTTGCGAAAAGCGAAACGCCCCGGCCTTGCGGCCGGGGCGTTTCGCGTTCCAATCCGTGATGGTGCGGTCGAGAAGACTCGAACTTCCACCCCATTTCTGGGACAGCGACCTCAACGCTGCGCGTCTACCAATTCCGCCACGACCGCACTATGTTCGCCACGGAGAGCCACGGGGTCGCCCCCGAGGCAGGCGTGAGGGATTATCAGAACCCTCCCGACCGATCAAGGCCGTTCGCCGACCGGAGAGCGCATGTCGACCGCCGTCCTGCCGCCCCTGCCGGCGACCGATGCCGACGCGCCGGAATGGCGGGTCGAGCCGGGGCTCCTGGACTACGACCGGGCGGTCGCGTTCATGGAGGCGCGGGCCGAGGCGATCCACGCCGGCTGCGCCCGCGAGCTGGTCTGGCTGGTCGAGCACCCGCCGCTCTACACCGCCGGCACCAGCGCCCGGGCCGAGGACCTGCTGCAGCCCGACCGCTTTCCGGTCCACCGCACCGGCCGCGGCGGCGAGTTCACCTACCACGGCCCGGGCCAGCGCGTGGCCTACGCCATGCTCGACCTGAAGCGCCGCGAGCCGGATGTGCGGGCCTATGTGGGCGCGCTCGAGGCGTGGCTGATCGCGGCGCTGGAGCGCCTCGGGGTCCGCGGCGAGCGCCGCGAGGGACGGGTCGGCATCTGGGTGCGCCGCACCGACCGCAACCAGCCCGGCCGCGAGGACAAGATCGCGGCCATCGGCGTGCGGGTGCGGCGCTGGGTGACGTTCCACGGCATCGCCCTGAACGTCGAGCCGGACCTCGGGCATTTCGAGGGCATCGTGCCGTGCGGCATCAGCGGCCACGGCGTCACCAGCCTGGTCGACCTCGGCCACCCGGCGACGCTGGCCGACGCCGACGTGGCGCTCAGGGCGGCGTTCGACGAGGTGTTCGGGATCGGAGCGCCGATGGGGCCGCGCCGATAGCTACGCCTTCCCGGCCAGCGCGTCGGCCATCAGCTCGACCGCGCGCCGGGCGTCGCGCTCGAGCCGCGGCTGCTCCAGCGCCAGGTCGCGCGCCGTTATCGCCGGCAGCGGCCCCTCGTGGTGGAGGTAGGCGTTGCGGCGCTCGCGCAGCCAGACATAGTCGCGTCCGAACCGGACGGTGTTGAGGTAGAGGCCGTCGCCGACCGCCTGCTCGACCCGTTCCGACACTTCGCTGTCGATGGCGGTCTGGGCCAGGATCACCGCAGAGACCCAGGCGCCGGCGGCGAACACCCGGCGCAATTCGGTCAACACCGCCTCGGTCTGGCTGCCGACGGGGATCGGTTTGCCGTCGCCGGCCTTGCGCAGCCGCTCGTCGAACCAGCGGACCCGATCGGTCCAGAGACGCGGTGACGGGGGATCGATGTGTGTCATCGGCGGCCTCCGCTGTCTCCCGGCCGGCCACAGCCGCCGGTGTCGGCTCAGACTGTACCGCACTGCGGCAGGCGGTCGCCACGCGGCGGCGCGAATCGCCTCTTCCCGTGCCCGTTCGCGTGCGGAGTCCTGGCTTCCGGGACTTCGCCACCGCGGGAATCGGCCAATCTCGCGCCGTCAGACCAGCGTGCCCCGCAAGCGCCGTCTTATCCGGGATGCCGACGCCCGACGCTCCGGCCGTCCCCGTCCCTCACGCGGTCGGCGCCTCGCGGAAACCGTGAGGGCCCGCCTCCATCATGTCGGCGTCGGAGACATGGACCTCCTGGACAGCCGCCCCGGCCGGACCGTGCCGGCAGGCCTCGACGAAGTCGCCGACCGCCCCGGTGGCACCGTGCGCCACCGCCTCGACCGAACCGTCACGGCGGTTGCGGACCCAGCCGTCCAGGCCGAGGCGTTCGGCCTCGCGCACGCACCAGATCCGGTAGCCGACACCCTGGACGTTGCCGGTGATGTACAGCCTGACGGTGCGGCGATCCGGGTTCATGCGGGTCCTCTCACTCGAACTCCACGATGGTCTGGTCGACCGCCAGGCTGTCGCCGGGGCTGGCGTGGATCTTGGCGATCACGCCGTCGCGCTCGGCGCGCAGCACGTTCTCCATCTTCATCGCCTCGACCACGCAGACCTCCTGCCCGACCTTCACCGCGTCGCCCTCGGCGACCGCCACCGACACCAGCAGGCCCGGCATCGGCGAGACCAGCAGCTTGCCGGTATCGGCGGTCTCCTTCGGCGGCATCTTGTCCAGCGCCTCGGCGACACGCGGCGGCACCACCAGGGCGTCCAGCGTGCGGCCGCCGAAGGACAGCCGGTAGTAGATGCCGTCGCGGTCGATCTGGGCGGCGAACGGCTCGCCGTTCACCCGACCGTCGAACACCGCGATGGTGGCGTCGAGCGGGCCGCGGACCGCGTAGCGCTGGCCGCCGACCGTGACGTCATAGCCATCCTCGGCCGCCAGCACCTCGGCGCGCCGGTTGGTGCGGCCCTCGCGCACCGTCCAGACGGTCGCCACGTCGGTCTTGCCGCGCCGGGCGATCTGCCCGCTCATCCGCGCCAGGCGCTCGGCGTTGGCGCGCTCGAAAGCGACCGCCACGGCGCACAGCGCGCCCTCCTCGTAGTCGTCGAGCACCGCGCCGGTGAAGCCGTCGGGGAACTCCTCGGCGATGAAGCCGGTGGTCAGGCGCCCCTCGCGGAACCGCGGCTTGGCGATGGCGGCCGCCAGGAACGGCAGGTTGTGGCTGACGCCGCGGATGCGGTAGCGGCCGATGGCGTCGTACAGCCGGTCGGCCGCCTCGTTGCGGGTGCTTCCCCAGGCGACCAGCTTGGCGATCATCGGGTCGTAGAACATCGAGATCTCCGAACCCTCGTCGACCCCGTCGTCGACCCGCACGCCGTCGACGTCGAGCGGTGGCTCGTAGCGGGTGAGCCGACCGATCGACGGCAGGAAGCCGCGGTACGGATCCTCGGCGTACACCCGGCCCTCGATCGCCCAGCCGTTCATGGTCACGTCGTCCTGCCCGAACGGCAGCGTCTCGCCGAAGGCGACGCGGATCATCAGTTCCACCAGGTCGAGGCCGGTGACCATCTCGGTGACCGGATGCTCGACCTGAAGACGCGTATTCATTTCAAGGAAGTAGAAGTTCTTATTCGCGTCGGCTATGAACTCCACCGTGCCAGCGGAGCGGTAGCCGACCTGACGCGCCAGGGCCACCGCCTGGGCGCCCATGGCGGCCCGGGTCTCGGCGTCGATGAACGGGCTCGGCGCCTCCTCGATGACCTTCTGGTGGCGGCGCTGGATCGAGCATTCGCGCTCGCCGAGGTGGACGATGTTGCCGTGGCCGTCGGCCAGCACCTGGATCTCGATGTGGCGCGGCTGTTCGACGAACTTCTCGATGAACACCCGGTCGTCGCCGAACGACGAACGGGCCTCGCTCATCGCGCCCCGCACGCCCTCCTTCAGGTCGGCCTCGCTGTTGGCGATCCGCATGCCCTTGCCGCCGCCGCCGGCCGACGCCTTGATCATCACCGGGTAGCCGATCTCGGCGGCGATCCTGGCGGCGTGCTCCGGGCTCTCGATGGTGCCGAGGTAGCCGGGCACGGTGCTCACCCCGGCCTCGTGGGCGATCTTCTTGGAGGTGATCTTGTCGCCCATCGCCTCGATGGCGGCCTTGCCGGGGCCGATGAAGACGATGCCGGCGGCCTCCAGCGCCTCGGCGAAGGCGGCGCGCTCGGACAGGAAGCCGAAGCCCGGATGCACCGCCTGTGCCCCGGTCTGCCGGCACGCCTCGACGATGCGGTCGATCTTCAGGTAGCTCTCGGCCGAGGCCGCCGGGCCGATCCGCACCGCCTCGTCGGCCATGCGGACGTGCTTGCCGTCGGCGTCGGCGTCGGAATACACCGCCACCGTCTTGATGCCCATGCGCCGCGCCGTCTTGATGATCCGGCAGGCGATCTCGCCGCGGTTGGCGATCAGGATCTTGTCGAACATGTCCCCGAGTCTCCTGGCCGCGCGGTCACAGCGGAATGTTGTCGTGCTTCTTCCACGGGTTCTCGAGCTGCTTGTCGCGCAGCATGGCGAGGGCCCGGCAGATGCGGCGGCGGGTGTTGCGCGGCTTGATGATGTCGTCGATGTAGCCGCGCGACGCCGCCACGAACGGGTTGGCGAATTTCTGGCGGTACTCCTCGGTGCGCGCCTCGATCTTCTCGGCGTCGCCGATGTCGGCGCGGAAGATGATCTCGACCGCCCCCTTCGGACCCATGACCGCGATCTCGGCGGTCGGCCACGCGTAGTTCACGTCGCCGCGCAAGTGCTTGGAACTCATCACGTCGTAGGCGCCGCCATAGGCCTTGCGGGTGATCACCGTGACCTTCGGCACCGTTGCCTCGGCGTACGCGAACAGCAGCTTGGCGCCGTGCTTGATGATGCCGCCATATTCCTGCTTGGTGCCCGGCAGGAAGCCCGGGACGTCGACGAAGGTGACGATCGGGATGTTGAAGCAGTCGCAGAACCGCACGAACCGGGCGGCCTTCTTGGCGCTGTCGATGTCGAGGCAGCCGGCCAGCACCATCGGCTGGTTGGCGACGATGCCGACGGTCGAGCCCTGCATGCGGGCGAAGCCGATGATGATGTTGCCAGCGTAGCTCGGCTGGATCTCGAAGAAGTCGCCCTCGTCGACGACCTTCAGGATCAGCTCCTTCATGTCGTAAGGCTTGTTGGGGTTGGCCGGCACCAGGGTGTCGAGCGACGGCTCCGGACGGTCGGCCTCGTCGGCGGTCGGGCGTAGCGGCGGCTGCTCGCGGTTCGAGGACGGCAGGAAGTCGATGAAGCGCCGCAGCTGCAGCAGCGCCTCGACGTCGTTCTCCAGCGCGAGATCGGCGACGCCCGACCTCGTGGTGTGGGTGACGGCCCCGCCGAGCTGCTCATGAGTGACCGTCTCGTGGGTCACCGTCTTGACGACATCTGGTCCAGTTACAAACATATACGAGCTGTCCTTCACCATGAAGATGAAGTCCGTCATGGCCGGCGAGTAGACCGCTCCGCCGGCGCACGGGCCCATGATCATGGAGATCTGCGGCACCACGCCCGAGGCCATCACGTTGCGCTGGAACACCTCGGCGTAGCCGCCGAGCGAGGCCACGCCTTCCTGGATCCGAGCGCCGCCGCTGTCGTTCAGGCCGATCACCGGCGCCCCGACCTTCATCGCCTGGTCCATGATCTTGCAGATCTTCTCGGCGTGCGCCTCGCTGAGCGAGCCGCCGAACACCGTGAAGTCCTGGCTGAACACGAACACCAGCCGGCCGTTCACGGTGCCCCAACCGGTCACCACGCCGTCGCCGGGAACCTTCTGCTCGGCCATGCCGAAGTCGGACGAGCGGTGCTCGACGAACATGTCCCACTCCTCGAAGGAGCCGGGGTCGAGCAGCAGGTCGATGCGTTCGCGCGCCGACAGCTTGCCTTTCTGGTGCTGGGCCTCGATCCGCTTCTGCCCGCCGCCCAGGCGGGCGCGGCCCCGCATGTCCTCGAGCCGCGCGACGATGTCCTGCATGAACGCCCTCCCGGAATGCCGTCCGGCCGGGATATCATCCCGATCGCAAAAGCTCTACGAATTTCGCGGCTTCGGCCGCTTCCGCCCGCCGCGCCCGGCGCCGCTGCTCGGCTTCCCGGTCCAAACCCCAGCGCTCGACCTGGAACGATTCGTCGATTTCGGAGACCGTGTAGGCGGTGTCGGCGTCGAGACGGCCGTGCAGCACCGCCAGCCCGAGGACCAGCGAGCCGGTCATCGACGTCAGCGTGTGCAGGGCCGCCATCTCCCAGTCGTTGACCGCCGCGACCGCCCGGCGCAGCGCCGCCCGGCACTCGGGCGACTGGGCGATCGGCATGACGCCGGCGACCGGTACCAGGCGCGCGCCGATCGCCTCGGCGGCCCAGGCCCGAAGCGGCGCCCACGCCGCCTCTTGGCGCGCCGTCAGTTCGGCCGGATCGTCGGCCAGGTAGCACACCAGATCGGAGCCGCCGTAGCCCGCCAACTCATCCACCACATGGTCGCGCTGCGGCGTCACCCGGTCGATGACGGTCGCGGCGAAGCCGGTCATCGGCATCGCGCGGGCGTCGATCTCGTCGGTCTGGGCCTCCCACTCGGCCGCCACCGCCTCGGCCACCCTCCGCGCCGGCAGCGGCATCGGCCGCTGGGCGGGCGACATCAGCGCCCGGCCGTCGAGCGTCACCGAGTACCCGGTTCCATCGCCCATCGGAGCGACGGCAACCGCCTTGTAGAGTCGCTTCATGTCATTCCATCGATCTGCGCAGGCCGTCGAACAGCCCCCTGATACCGCCCGGTTTATCCTGCTCGCGCGCCGGTGTCGCGCCCGCCGGACGACGTCGGGCCTCGGCCGCCGCGATGGCGTCCGGGCAGGGCTTCTCGATCGAACCGCCAGACACGAAGGGCAGCAGCAGGCCGAGCGGCCCGATCATCGCCCCGGCCGCCAATCCGCCGATTCCCACGGCCACCCCTACCGGGTCGGGCATTGGCTTGGGGTTGCCGATCGTCCCCTTGATCAGGATCGGTGTGGCCAGGCTGAGCAGGCTCGGATCCTTGGGTTGCGGCACCAGCCGCAGGTCCAGTGACCCGCTTGCAAGCTCGATCGTTCCGCCGCCGCCCACCGTGACCTGCTCGCCGTCCACCATCAGCACGCTCGCGTCGGCGATGCCGCGGACGATGTCAAACCGGCCGACCAGGCAGTTCAGGCCGCCGCTGCCCCCTTCGCCGACGAAGGGCAGGAACCGGGTGGCCAGATCCTGGGCGATCAGTTCCCAGTACTTGTTCATGATGGTGCCGTCGAGGATCACCAGCCGGGCGACACCCTCGGCGGACCCAAGGAAGGTGCGCCCCGTGTCGCCCCGGGCGCGCAGGTCGATCGCCGCGTCGCCGCGTCCCTCGATCAGGGCCTCGCCTCGCAAGGCGCGCGAGATCGCGCCGACATCCACTCCGGACGCTGTCCCCGCCAGCGCGAGGCGGGCCGGCGGATTGCGGTTGTCGAGATCCAATCGCCCCGCGACAGCGCCGCCGGCAATCGAGCCGCCGAGCGGGTCGACGGTCAGCGCGCCGTCCGCGATCGTCGCCGTCGCGTTGAAGCCGTCGACCGTCCAGGGAGCGATGACGAGCCGCGCGACCTCGACCTTGACGGTGCCGTCGACGATCGACAGCAACGCCATCGGCAACGGCCGGTCCATCGGGTCGCCGGTCGCGCCGCCATCGCCACCGAGGCGGTCCAGATCGACTCTGTCGCTCACCAGTTGCGCGTCGATCCTGGGCCGGGGGCCGGTCAGATCGATGGTGGCGGCTCCGGTGACGGAGAACGCGCCATGCGACGCCGTCATCGCCTCGATCCGCATCGACCGCACCGATCCAGCCTCACCCGGTTCGGCCTGGAACCGCGCGGCCAGCCGGATCGGCGTCCCGCCAATCGAGCCCGCGATATCGACCGGCAGCGTCGCGCCAACCCGTCCGAACTCAGCCAGCGCCGGCAGCGTGCCCCGGAGTTCGAGCGGCGAGCCGTCCAGCTCGGCGACGAGCAGAGCGTCGAGCGGCGCGGTCGGACCGTCCCCGGCCAGCGACAGCCGCTCGACGTGATAGACGCGCTCCGCCGCACCCGGCGCGTCCTTCCAGACCACCGTAACCCGCGCCAGTTCGATCCGGCGTATCGGCGGCAGATCGCCGCCGCCGTTGTTCACGCCGGCGTCGCGCCGCCAGTTGCCGCGACCGCCGGCGTCGCGTTCCAGCAGCACCCGGACGTCGGACAGCATGACCCGCCGGATCTCGACCCTTCCGGTGAGGAGCGGGATCGCTTCGACACCGACCGAGATTTCCCCGACCGTCGCCATCGTCGGCTCCGAGCCCCAGTCGGCGTTGGCCACGCGGACACCGGACGCGGCCAGGCCGAGGCGGGGGCTCCAGGCGATATGCAGTGGCCCGTCGATCACCACGCGGTGCCCGGTGGCCCGCTCCAGCGACCCCTGGATCTCATCCTTGTAGGCGTTCAGGTCGAGGGTGGCGAGGAAGGCGGCGCCGGCCCCCAGCACCACGACGACGACGGCGGCCGATCCGGCGACCCAGCGGAACCAGCGCATGACGTCTCTCCCCAATGAGTCTAGACCGGCACCAAACGTCCCGCGGTCTCCGCCAGTTCCTCGAAACGCTCGATCACCGCCGCCGGGCGCTCGGTCTGCAGCAGGCCAAGCTCGTGATAGCCCCAGGTAACGGCGATACCGGCGACCCGCGCGCGGCGCGCCATGCCCATGTCGAACACCGTGTCGCCGACCATCACCGTCCGGCCGACATCGACCCCGGCCTCGCGGACCGCGTCGAGCAGAACCGTCGGGTCGGGCTTGCCGGGACCGTCGTCGGCGGACTTGAGGACCACGAAACGCCGAAGCAGCCCGTGCGCCTCCAGCACCTCGTGCAGGCCGCGCCGGCCCTTGCCGGTGACGACCGCGAGCAGCCACCCATCCGCCTCGAGGGCGTCGAGGGCGCCTAGCGCGCCCGGCATCAGCGGTTCGGCCGTGCCATCGGCCTCCTTGGCGTCAAAATAGGCATCACGGTAGGCCTGCCCGACGCGCTCCTGCTGCAGCCCCCGCACGTCCGGAGCCAGGCGCCGGATGGCCTGGTCGAGCGGCAGCCCGACCACCTCTCGGACCCTGGCCGGGCTCGGCGCCGCCAGGCCCTCGCCGCGGAACGCCGCCGACATCGCCACGACGATGTGGTGCTGGCTGTCGATCAGGGTGCCGTCCAGATCGAGGGCGCAGAGCCGAAGGCCGCCACCGGTCATCGCCCTAATCCTCGAACGGCTCGAACGGGTCGCCACCGCCGGCCTCGTCGAGCCCGAAGAACGCCCAGGACCGGGCCATGTGGTCGGCCAGCGGCGCGATCACCTCGACCGGGCGGCCGTCGGCACCGGGGATGCGGATCGCGCGGGCGTGCAAATGGAGCTTCCGGCTCACCCCCTCGCCCTGCAGGATCGCCTCGTTGCCGCCGTACTTGCCGTCGCCCAGGATCGGGGTCCCGGCCTCCGCCATGTGGACGCGGAGCTGGTGGGTCCGGCCGGTGACCGGGAACAGCGCCACCCAGGTCAGCTTGCCGCCGAGCCTCTCGACCGTGACGTAGCGGGTGACCGCGCGCTTGCCGCCCTCGGGGTCGAGCCCCATCTTCTCGCCCGCCATGCCGGGAAGCTTGCCGATCGCCCCCTCGATGGTGCCGGCGTTCGGCTTCGGCTCGCCGACCACCAGGGCCCAGTAGATCTTCATCGCGGTCTTGGCGCGGAACGCCTCGGTCAGCCGTCTGGCCGCCTTCTGGGTGCGGCCGAGCAGCATCACCCCGGAGGTGTCCTTGTCCAGGCGGTGCACCAGGCGCGGCCGCTCGCCGGCGTCGAACTTCAGGCCGTCGAGCGCGCCGTCGACATGGCTGGTGATCCCGGTCCCGCCCTGGGTGGCGAGCCCGGCCGGCTTGTTGATCGCCAGCACCTCGTCGTCACGGTAGAGCACCGCCCGGCGCAGCCGCTCGGAGGTCTCGGGGTCTCGGCCCTGAGAATGCGCCAGGGCGACCTTGCGGGCATCCGACGCCTGATTGTCTTCCATCGGCGGTATCCGAACCGACTGTCCGGCTTCGAGCCGCTGGTTCGCCTTGACGCGCTTGCCGTCGACCCGGATCTGGCCGGTGCGCAGCAGCTTGGCGAGGTGCCCATGGCCGAGATCGGGAAAATGCCGCTTGAACCAGCGGTCGAGCCGCTGCTCGCCCTCGTCGGGCGAGACCGTGCGGGTTTGAACCGGCTTCATGTCAGCACCTGTCGTATGCTCCAGAGCCCGGCGAACAGCGCCAGGATGGAGAGCGCCGTCGAAGCGGCGATGTAGGCGGCCGCGGGTGCGGCATCGCCGCGTTCCCACAGCGTGGCGACGTCGAGCGCGAAGCTCGAGAACGTCGTGAAGGCGCCGAGGATGCCGACCGCGATGAAGCCGCGCAGCTCCGCCGTCAAAACCTGCTTGAGCGCTCCAGCCTCGATCAGGACGCCCATCAGGAAGCATCCCACCACGTTGACGGTCAAGGTTCCCCAGGGGAAGCCGCCGCCGGCGAGGTGCCCGACCCAGCCGACCGTCTTGTAACGCGCGACCGCGCCGATGGCGCCGCCGATCGCGACCGCGAGGAGCATCTTCATGATGCGCCCGGCTTAGCCGGTTCCACGCCGAATATCCAGCCTTCCCAACGCGCCGCCGGCTCGCCGGACGGCGCCCGCCAGACCGCCGGATCGCCCGACAGGTGTCGAAGCGCCGCCGCGGAGACCACGGCGTCGGCCTTGTCCTCGATGTCGAGGGAGGGGCCGTCGTAGGGCAGGCTGCCGTGGGCGGCCAGCGCGGCCTCGACCACGGCCGGGTCGCGCCAGGCGCGCGGATCGGCTTCGGCGCGCCGGAAGTACAGCCGGGGAAAGATCTCGACGATCGTCACTGCGCCAGGATCGGCGAACGGCCACACCGCCGCCGCGCCGTCGAGACGGTGCAGCAGCCGCATGCCGGCCAGCGACCCGGTGCCGACATTGGCGGCGCCGATGCACTTGAACACCGGGTGCGGCGACGTCACCGCGGCGCAGGCGCGCTCGGTCGCGCGCTGGCGGTGCTGGTAGAGGTCGCCGCGGCCGTGCGGGCTGAGATAGTGACCGGCCACCGGCGACCCCGGCGCGTACACCGCGCCGGCGTACAAATCGGCCCCGTCGCCGGCGAGCCGGTCGACCATCGCCCAGAGCGAACGCGCGTCCGCGGGCGTCGCGGGATCGCCCGGAAAATACGCCTCGCGGTCGCCGTGCGCGTAGGCGAAGGCGAAGTCGAAGCCGGCGAGCAGCCGAGTCCCCCGCACCCTCTCCTCCGCGATCCGGTCGAGCACGTCGCCACGGCGCCAGAGTCCGCCCGGCTGCGGACCGTCCAGCAGGGTCGGGGCGGCGTCGCCCGGTCGGCAGGCCGCCACCCGTAACCCCTTCAGCCGCCGCCCCTTGGCCCCGGACCAGTCGATGCCGAGATAGAGATCGAATCGCGGGGGTGTCATTCCTCGCCCCGCCGCTTGGCGCGCAGCCGGTCGAAGTATTCCAGACGCTTGCGGATCTCGCGCTCGAAGCCGCGCTCGACCGGGTTGTAGAAGCGCTGCCGCTCCATGCCGTCCGGGAAGTAATTCTGGCCGGAGAAGCCTTCCTCGGCGTCGTGGTCGTAGGCGTAGCCGGAGCCGTAGCCGAGATCCTTCATGAATTGGGTCGGCGCGTTCAGGATGTGCGCCGGCGGCATCAGCGAGCCGGTCTGGCGGGCGGCACGGGCCGCGGAGCCGTGCGCTTTGTAGGCGGCGTTGGATTTCGGAGCGGTGGCGAGGAACACCACCAGTTGGCTGATCGCCAGGTCGCCCTCGGGCGAACCGAGCCTGTCGTACGTCTCCCAGCAGGCGATCGCCTGGGCCACCGCCTGCGGCTCGGCGAGCCCGACGTCCTCGACCGCGAACCGGGTCAGGCGGCGCAGGATGTAGGCCGGATCTTCGCCGCCGGCCAGCATGCGGGCCAGCCAGTACAGCCCGGCGTCGGCATCCGAACCGCGTAGCGACTTGTGGAGCGCGCTGATCAGGTTGTAGTGCTCCTCGCGATCCTTGTCGTACATCGGCGCGCGCCGCTGGACGTTAGCCGCGACCCCGGCCGCGTCGAGAGGCTCTGGTGGTTGCAGCGCCAGCACCTCCTCCGCCAGGTTCAGCAGGAAGCGACCATCGCCGTCGGCCATGGCGCGCAAGGCTGCGCGGCCATCGTCATTCACCGGCAGCGCACGGCCGGTCGCCGCCTCGGCACGCCCCAGCAGCAGGTCGAGGGCGGCGTCGTCCAGGCGCCGCAGCACGAAGACCTGGCAGCGCGACAGCAGCGCCGCGTTCAGCTCGAACGACGGATTTTCCGTGGTCGCGCCGACCAGGGTGATGGTGCCGTCCTCGACCACCGGCAGGAAGCCGTCCTGCTGGGCGCGGTTGAACCGGTGGACCTCGTCCACGAACAGCAGGGTTCCGCGCCCGCCGGCGCGACGGCCCCGGGCCGCTTCGAACTGCTTCTTGAGGTCGGCGACGCCGGAGAACACCGCCGAAAGCGCGACGAACTCCTGGTCGGTATGCTCCGCCAGCAGGCGGGCAATGGTGGTCTTCCCGCACCCGGGCGGCCCCCACAGGATGCACGAGGCCAGCCGCCCCTTGGCCAGCATCCGACCGATCGGTCCGTCGGGGCCGAGCAGGTGGTCCTGGCCCACCACCTCGGCGATCCGGGTCGGCCGAAGCCGATCGGCCAGCGGTCGCGGGGCCTGCGTCTCGAAAAGGCTCATGGAGGCAGTCTAGCCCTGCACGCGCGTGGTGAGCACCCGGTCGTCCCGCCGGATCGACAGGGTCCACGAGCCGCTCGCGCTCTGCAGCGCGCGTTCCAGGGTGTTGACCCGGTCGATCGGCTGGTCGTTCACCGAGACCACCAGGTCGCCGCGCCGCAATCCCAGCCGCTCGGCCGCCGATCCGGGGGCGGTTCCGACCACCACGACCCCGCGGGCCAGTTCGTCGAAGCCTTCGTCGATGGCGAACGCCGGCGACAGGTTCGCCACCCGCGCGCCGGCCATCGGGCTGCGGCCGGTCAGGTCGCTGATGTTGGGCACCGGGTCTGCCCTCGGCGGCTCCATCGGCAGTCGGGCCGTGAACACCCGGCCGTTGCGCAGCACCTGCAGGGTGATGGTCTCGCCGGTCTCGCGGGTGCCGATGCGGTAGCGCAGACCGCCGGCATCGGTCACCTCGCGCTCATCGACCTCGAGCACGACGTCGCCCGTGCGCAGGCCGGCACGGGCGGCCGGGCCGCCCGGATAGACGTCGCCGATCAGGGCGCCGACGGGACGATCCAGGCCCAGGCCCTGAGCCAGGTCGGTCGTGACAGTCTGAATCCTGGCGCCGAGCCAGGGACGAACGATCTTGCCGCTGCCGGCCGCGCGCAGGACCGTGGCGACCATGTTCGACGGGATCGCGAACCCGATCCCGACCGACCCGGCGCCGCCGGTGCGCTGGTTCGAGTAGATCGCGGTGTTGACACCGACCAGCCTGCCGTCGACGCCGATCAGGGCACCGCCGGAGTTGCCGGGATTGATCGAGGCATCCGTCTGGATGAAGAAGCTGTAGTCGGTGATGCCGACATTGGTGCGCGCCAGCGCCGAGACGATGCCCATGGTGACGGTCTGGCCGACACCGAACGGGTTGCCGATCGCCAGCACGATGTCGCCGACTTCAAGGTCGTCGGAGTCGCGTATCGCCACAGCCGGAAGCAGCTCGTCTTCGACGTCGATCTTCAGGACCACCAGGTCGGTCTTGGGGTCGGCGAGCATGACCCTCGCCGGGAACTCCCGGCGATCGGCCAGCACGACGGTGATCGCATCGGCCTTCTCGATCACGTGGTAGTTCGTGACCACAACGCCGGTCGGGTCGACGATCACCCCGGAGCCGAGCGAGTTCGCCTCGCGGCGACGCTCCGGCAACCGCGGCATCAGGTCGCCGAAAAAGCGCTTGAAGAACGGGTCGTCGAACAGCGGCGACAGCCCCGGCTGCTCCGTCACCGTCGCCCGGCTGTAGACGTTGACCACCGCCGGACCGACCTCCCGGACCAGCGGGGCAAACGACAGGTTGATCTCGGCCATAGACTGCGGCAGCCGGCGTTCCGCCTGCGCAGTCGCGACAGAAGGGATTCCCAGGGCCCAAACCAACACGAGGGCCCACACGGTGACCATGCGCGCGATCATCGACTCCAACCTCGCAAACTGACCATGGGACGCCGGTTGCCGCCGCGTCCCGCTGTGCTACCGTCTGAATTCAAGAAGACTGGATGACATGCCAAGGCGGGGACGGATTCCCCGCCGCAAGAGATTGGGGGGCCCCGGTGACGATGCCAGGGCAACACCAGGGCGAGATCGAGGCGGCCCGCGAGGCCGCAAGGGTGATTGCGAGCGAGGGCGGGCCACGCGGCGATCTGTCGGCGGCGAGGGCCGCGTTCGACACCCTCGAGGGCATCGTCGCGCGTCGCCCGGACCATCCAGATCTGATCCGCGTCGCGGTCTGTGGCGCCGTCCGGCTGGCGGCCGCCGGTCGCTCGAGAGCCGACCTCACCTCGGTCCGCCATGCCCATGGCTTTCTGGGCGCGCTGGCCGCTCGCCTGCCCGACGACCCGTTGCCGCGCCGTGCCTACGCCGAGGCGTCGGTCGACCTGATTTCGGCTGAAACCCGGGTGAACGGGCTCTCCAGTGCCCTCGCGGTGTACCGCACCGTAACCGCGCTCGGAAACCGCAACGCCAATGACGTCGACTTTGCCGGCATCCGGGCCAAGGCCGCGGCCAACCTGGTGGCGCTGGCGCTGGAGGCCGATCGTCCGCACGATGCCCGCCGGGCACTGGCCGACCTTGCCGGACTCGAAGCCGCCCAGCCGGCCGCCGCCATGGTCCGCCTGCAGCACGCCCGCGGGGTGTTCAACCGCCTCGCCCACGCCGCCCGGCGTGACACTCCGGAAGAGGGCCGCGCGGCTCTCGACGAGCTGATCGCCGCCGTGCACCGCACACCCGGCCACATCGAACTGGTCGAGTTCGCCGCCGAGGGCGCCTTCACGCTCGTCACCGGCCTCGGCAACCGTGGCCACCTCGGCGCCGCCCGCGACGCATACGATGCCCTTGGTTGCCTGTCGCGGCTTCCCGGCAGCGGGACGGGAGCCACCGGCCGTCTGGCCGACGCCGCGTTCAACCTGATCACCGACCTTTGTGAATCCGGAGACCTTGCGGCCGCCCAGTTGATCTACGACGAATTGAGCGGCCTCTCGGTCGCCAACGACGACGACCCGGCGATACGCCTCGCCCAGGCAAAGGCTGCGGCGAATCTCGCGCTCAGTCACCGCCACGCCGGCGACGACACGGCCGCTGCGGTCGTGGCCGAAGACATGAAGGCGCTGCTGCTGGCTCATCCCGACGACGAAGACCTGTTCCAGATCGCCGCCTTCCTCGACGCGGCAACCGACTAACGCGAACGGGCGGCCCGCAGGCCGCCCGTCCAAAACCGTCGTGCCGCTGCGCCGTGCCGTCAGATCGCCGACGGCATCGCCCCGCCGAGCGACTCCGGCTCGGCGTTCAGCACCGGGCCCGAATCCTTCCCGCGCGCGCTCTCGTCGCGGTCGACCAGCTCGATCACCGCCATCGGGGCAGCGTCGCCATAGCGGAAACCGGCCTTCAGGACCCGGCAGTAGCCGCCCTGACGATCCTTGTAGCGCCCTGCCAGAACCTCGAACAGCTTGCGGGTCATCGCATCGTCCTGCAGGCGGGCGTGCGCCAACCGGCGGGCGTGCAGATCGCCGCGCTTTGCCAGGGTGATCATCTTCTCCACCACCGGGCGAAGTTCCTTCGCCTTCGGCAAGGTGGTGACGATCTGCTCGTGCTTGATCAGAGCCGCCGCCATGTTCTTGAACATCGCCTGGCGGTGGCTCGACGTGCGGTGCAGCTTACGACCGCTGTTGCCGTGACGCATCTCTCACTCTCCTCGATATCGCGCCGCCGACTCAGTACGGCTCTTCCAGACGCTTGGCCAATTCCTCGATGTTCTCGGGGGGCCAGTTGGTGATCTCCATGCCGAGCGACAGCCCCATCGACGCCAGAACCTCCTTGATCTCGTTGAGGCTCTTGCGGCCGAAGTTCGGGGTCCGCAGCATTTCCGGCTCGGTCTTCTGCACCAGATCGCCGATGTACACGATGTTGTCGTTCTTCAGGCAGTTCGCCGACCGGACCGACAGCTCAAGCTCATCAACCTTGCGCAGCAGATTCTTGTTGAACGGCAGATCGTGAGCGACCTCGGACTCGGTGCGATGGGTCGGCTCTTCGAAATTGACGAACAACTGCAGCTGGTCCTGCAGGATCCGCGCCGCATAGGCAACGGCATCCTCGGGCGACAGCGAACCGTCGGTCTCGACCGACATCGACAGCTTGTCATAGTCGGTGACCTGACCGACCCGGGTGTTGTCGACCTTGTAGGCCACCTGGCGCACCGGACTGAACACCGCGTCAACCGGGATCAGACCGATCGGCGCGTCCTCCGGGCGGTTGGCGCTGGCCGGAACGTAGCCCTTGCCGGTCTCGACCGTGAGTTCCATCGACAGCGTGGCGTCGCGGTCCAGCGTGCAGATCACGTGGTTGGGATTCATGATCTCGATGTCGGACACCGTCTCGATCATGCCGGCCGTGACCTCGCCCGGGCCCTCGGCCTTCAGGCGCATCTTCTTCGGCCCCTCGCCGTGCATGCGAATGGCGACCGACTTGATGTTCAGGACGATGTCCGTGACATCCTCGCGAACCCCGGCGACACTCGAGAACTCATGCAGCACGCCATCGATCTGGATGGCGGTGATCGCAGCGCCCTGCAGCGACGAGAGCAGGATGCGGCGCAGCGCGTTTCCGAGGGTCAAGCCAAAGCCACGCTCAAGCGGCTCGGCGACCACCGTCGCGGTGCGCTTCGGGTCGTATCCCGCCTGGACGTCCAGCTTGTTTGGCTTGATCAGTGCCTGCCAGTTTTTCTGAATCACGGCTCGGACCTCATTCTCGAACGGCGATCCCCGCCGAAGTCCGAAGACCGGTCGGCGGGGCCAAATACGGGGCCGGGGATCCGGATCCCCGGAAACGCACGTCAGACGCGACGGCGCTTGCGCGGCCGGCAGCCGTTGTGCGGGATCGGCGTGACGTCGCGGATCGCCGTGACGTGGAACCCGACGGCCTGCAGCGCCCGCAGGGCCGACTCACGCCCGGAACCTGGCCCGGACACTTCGACCTCAAGGGTCTTCATGCCGTGCTCGGCGGCCTTGCGGCCGGCATCCTCCGCCGCCACCTGCGCGGCGTACGGGGTCGACTTACGCGAGCCCTTGAAGCCCATGGTTCCCGCCGACGACCAGGAAATGGCATTGCCCTGCGCGTCGGTGATGGTGATCATGGTGTTGTTGAACGAGGCGTTCACGTGCGCCACGCCCGACGTGATGTTCTTCTTCTCGCGACGGCGCAGGCGGGCCTGGGTCGGTTGCTTCGCCATACTCTCGATCCTCTTCGATCACCCATCGGCCTGGGCCGCGGGCCATGGTCCCTGTCTGCGGGCGCCCGGCGGGCCGCCCGGATCCGGGGTCGTTACTTCTTCTTGCCGGCAATCGACTTCGCCGGGCCCTTGCGGGTCCGCGCGTTGGTGTGCGTCCGCTGACCGCGCACCGGAAGGCCCTTGCGGTGACGCAGCCCCCGATAGCAGCCGAGATCCATGAGCCGCTTGATGCTCATGGCGTTCTGCCGGCGCAGGTCACCCTCGACAACCAGGTCGGTATCGATGGTCTCGCGCAGACGCGACAGCTCGTCTTCGGTAAGCTCGTGCACCCGGCGCTCCGACGGAATCCCGACGGTGCCGCAGATCCGGCTGGCCATCGTCCGGCCGATTCCGTGAATGTAAGTCAAAGCGATAACGACGCGTTTTTGCGTCGGGATGTTCACGCCAGAAATGCGCGCCACGCCGTCTCTCCTCGTGCTTTACCGGAACCACCGCACGCCTAAAGCGGGCATTGACGAAAGACCGATGGTCTCTCGTGCCAGCCCGTTCTCCGCACCCGATGATCCAGGGGGGCGGATTATAGGCGAGAAAGGCTCCAAGTCAACCGAACCACTGTTTAAACCAAACGTCATCAAGCCGCGCCGACGATCGCCTCGAGCTGAGCCGTCACCGCGTCCATCGACGCCATTCCATCAACCGTCTTCAGGGCGCCCTTGCCGCGATAGTGCGGGATGATCGGCGCGGTCTGGCGGCGGTATACATCGAGACGCTTGCGCAGCGTCTCCTCGTTATCGTCGCTGCGGCCCTCCTCGGCCCGGCGCTTGAGGATCCGCGCGACCATCGCCTCCTCGTCGACCTCGAACTCGATGACGTGATCGATCGCCCGGCCCTTCTCGGCCAGCATCGCGTCCAGCGCCTCGGCCTGGGCAACCGTCCGGGGGAAGCCGTCCAGAATGAAGCCGTTCCGGCAATCCGGCTGGTCGACCCGCTCCGAGATCATGCGGATCATGACCGAATCGGGCACCAGATCGCCCGCGTCCATGATCCGCTTGGCCTCGCGGCCCAGTTCCGACCCGGAGGCGACCGCCTCGCGGAGCATTTTCCCGGTCGACAACTGCCGGATCGAGAGTGTGTCTTCCAGGCGCTTGGCCTGGGTGCCCTTGCCCGCGCCTGGCGGACCCAGAAGGATCAGGTTCATCCGCGCCTCCCCCTAATCTTAGACTTCTTGATGAGTCCCTCGTACTGGTGCGCGAGCAGGTGAGACTGGACCTGGGTCACCGTGTCCATGGTGACGGTGACCACGATCAACAGGCTGGTACCGCCGAAATAGAAGGGCACAGAGTACTGGCTGATCAGGATTTCCGGCAGGATGCACACCGCCGCGAGGTAGGCGGCACCGACCACCGTCAGCCTGGTCAGAACGTAATCAAGATAGTCCGCCGTGTTCTTGCCGGGACGAATGCCAGGCACGAACCCGCCGTACTTCCGAAGATTGTCGGCGGTGTCCTGCGGGTTGAAGACGATGGCCGTGTAGAAGAACGCGAAGAACACGATCAACCCGATGTACAGCGCAATGTACAGCGGCTGCCCATGTCCGAGGAGCGCGGTCACCGTCGCAAGCCACTCCGGACCGGTGCCGGCAGACATCTGCGCTACGGTAATCGGCATCAACAAAAGCGAGCTCGCAAAGATCGGCGGGATCACGCCCGAAACGTTCAACTTGAGCGGCAAATGCGAACTCTCGCCGCCGAACATCCGGTTCCCGACCTGGCGCTTGGGGTACTGCACGAGGATCCGGCGCTGCGACCGCTCCATGAAGCAGATGAAGGCGATAACGCCGACCGCCATGACCAGCAGGAGCAGGATGAACAGGGTCGACAGCGCCCCGGTGCGCCCGAGTTCAAGCGTCCCGGCCAGGGCAGACGGCAGGTTGGCGACGATGCCGGCGAAAATGATCAGGGAGATGCCGTTGCCGACACCGCGCGCCGTGATCTGCTCGCCCAGCCACATCAGGAAGATGGTCCCGCCGACCAGGGTGATCACCGTGGTGAGACGGAAAAACAGGCCCGGGTCGATGACCGCGGGCCCGCGCGAGCCCGGCAGGCTCTCCATCCCGGTGGCGATACCGTACGCCTGGACGGCGGCCAGCAGCACCGTCAGGTAACGGGTGTACTGGTTGATCTTCTTGCGACCGACCTCGCCCTCCTTCTTGAGGGCCTCCAGGTTGGGGCTCACCGCCGTCATCAGCTGCATGATGATGGCGGCCGAGATGTACGGCATGATGTTGAGGGCGAAAATCGACATCCGCCCAAGCGCGCCGCCGGCGAACATGTCGAACATGCCGATGATTCCGCCGGCGTTCTGGCGAAAGATCTCTTCAAGCGCCACCGGATCGATGCCCGGCAACGGAATGTAGGTGCCGAGGCGGTAGACCACCAACGCCGCCAGGGTGAACCAGATACGCTTCTTCAGCTCCGTCGCCTTGCCAAAGGCACCGAAGTTCATCTGCGATCCGAGCTGTTCGGCACTGGAGGCCATCGCTTGATCCTAGCTCCGGGATGCTCGATCGCCCGGCGCGCCCGGGCGACCGGTCAGGACTCGACCGCCGCGCCCGCCGGCAGCACCACGCTGCCACCAGCCTTCTCGACCGCCTCGACCGCCGCCTTGGAAGCGCCGGCCACATGGATCTCGATCTTGGCGGTCAAGGCACCCTTGCCGAGCAGCCGGACGCCATCCTTGGCGTCGGTGACGACACCGGCAGACACCAGAGCCGCGCTCGTGATCGGCTGCCCGGCATCGACCCGGCCCGACTCGATCGCAGCCTGCAGACGACCGACGTTCAGCACGCCATACTTCTTGCGGAAGATGTTGGTGAAGCCGCGCTTCGGCAGGCGCCGGTAGATCGGCATCTGCCCGCCTTCGAACCCGTTCACGGCAACGCCGCTGCGGGCCTTCTGACCCTTGTGGCCCTTGCCGCTGGTCTTGCCGAGACCGGAGCCCGTGCCGCGCCCCAGACGCTTGCGCGGCTTGGTGGCACCGGGATTGTCGGACAGCTCGTTCAGTCGCATCGCACACGTCCTCAGTCAGGTACGCCGGCACGCCGGCGCGCGTCATTCCAGGCGTTCAGCCCTGCTCCACGACCTGGACCAGATGCTTCACCTTGTCGATCATGCCACGCACCGAGGGAGTATCCTCCAGCGTCCGGGTCCGGTTCAGCTTACCCAGTCCCAGCCCGATCAGCGTAGCCTGCTGATCCTTCTTGCGACCGAGGCCGCTGCGGACCTGCTGCACCGTCACGGTGCCGCCGGTGGTGGTGTTCGCGCTGTTGTCAGCCATCGTCCGTCTCCGTCCGCTCGGCGAACTCACTCGCTCGCCGCAGCATCGGCGGCGTCACCCTGCGGCGAACGCCCGAAAATCTCCGCAACCTTCTTACCACGCTTGCTGGCGATCGCCCGGGGCGACTGCATGTTCACCAACGCGTCAAAGGTCGCCTTGATCATGTTGTGCGGGTTCGATGTGCCGAGCGACTTGGCGACGACGTCGTGAACGCCGAGCGCCTCGAAGATCGCTCGCATCGGACCACCCGCGATGATTCCGGTACCCGCGGTGGCCGCCCGCAGCGTCACCCGACCGGCGCCGAAGCGGCCGTTGATGTCGTGGTGCAGGGTCCGGCCCTCGCGCAGCGGAACGCGGATCATGGTGCGCTTCGCCTGTTCGGTCGCCTTGCGAATCGCCTCCGGGACCTCGCGGGCCTTGCCGGCACCGTGGCCGACCCGGCCACGCTGGTCGCCAACGATGACGATGGCGGCAAAACCGAAGCGCCGACCGCCCTTCACCACCTTGGCGACGCGGTTGATGCCGACCAGCTTCTCGACCAGATCCGAGTCTTCCCGGTTGCGGTCCTGCCTGTCGTTACGTGCCATCACTCGGCCCCTCTAGAACTTCAAACCGGCATCACGGGCGGCGTCGGCAAGAGCCTTCACCCGTCCGTGATAGATATAGCCACCACGATCGAAGACCACCTGCTCGAGCCCGGCAGCCCTCGCCCGTTCGGCGACCAGCTTGCCGACCTCGACGGCCGCGGCCTTGTCCGCGCCGGTCTTGAGGCGGGCGCGGAGATCCTTGTCGAGCGAGCTGGCGGCGACCAGGGTCCGGCCGGCGGCGTCGTCGATGACCTGCGCGTAGATGTGCTTGGACGAGCGGAACACCGAAAGCCGCAAACGCCCGTTCGCCGCACGCCGGATTTGCGCGCGAGCGCGCATTTGCCGACGCTTGAAGAGATCCTTCGAGGAGAGCATGTCCCCTACTCCTTACTTCTTCTTACCTTCCTTACGCAGGACGGTCTCGGTGGCGTACTTGACGCCCTTGCCCTTGAACGGCTCCGGCGGACGGAAGGCGCGAATCTCGGAAGCGATCTGGCCGATGCGCTGCTTGTCCGAACCGGTGATCTCGATCAACGTCGGACGATCGCACTTCATGGCCACACCCGCCGGGATCGGGTAGCGCACCGGGTGGCTGAAGCCGAGCGACAGCACCAGGTCCGAACCCTCGACGGCGGCACGATAGCCGACGCCGTTGATCTCGAGGTTGACCTTGAAGCCGGTCGACACGCCGGTCACAAGATTGCTGACCAGCGCCCGCGTGGTTCCCCACATCGACCGCGCCTGCTTGGTCTCGCGGGTCGGGCGCACGGACACGAGGTTGCCCTCGACCGTGACCTCGACGTCCGAAGTGATCGGCGTCGACAGCTCACCGAGCTGGCCCTTCGCCGTCACCGTGTCGTTCGCGACCTCGACCGTTACTCCGGCCGGGATCGCGACGGGATACTTACCTACCCGTGACATCGTTATCTCCGATCAGAACACTTGGCAAAGGACTTCGCCGCCGACGTTCGCCGCCCGCGCCTCGTTGTCCGACATGACGCCGCGCGGGGTCGACAGGATCGCGATGCCGAGGCCGTTATAGACCCGCGGCAGATCCTTGATCTTGGCGTAGACCCGGCGGCCCGGACGCGACACCCGCTTGATCTCGCGGATCACCGGCTCGCCTTCCTGATACTTCAGCTCAATGGTCACCTCGGACACGCCCGGACGCGATTCGCCGGTCGAGTATCCGCGGATAAAACCCTCGCGCTTCAGCACCTCCAGCACGTTGGAACGCAGCTTCGAGGCTGGGCTGTTCACGACCTGCTTCCGGGCGCTCTGCCCGTTGCGGATCCGAGTCAGCATATCCCCAAGAGGATCGCTCATCGACATGGACCGTCCTCCTTACCAGCTCGACTTGACAACGCCCGGGATCAACCCGGAGGAGCCGAGGTCACGCAGCGCGATGCGCGAAATCTTGAACTTGCGGTAGACACCGCGCGGACGACCGGTCAGCTGACAACGGTTGCGGACCCGGATCTTGGCGCCGTTCCGCGGCATCTGCGCCAGCGTCACGGTCGCCAGGAACCGCTCTTCGATCGGGACCGACTTGTCGGTCGCTACGGCCTTCAGACGCGCCCGCTTCGCCGCGTGTTGCACGACCAGCCTGGCCCGGCGGTTGTTCTTCTCGATTGAGCTCTTCTTCGCCATTTCGTCCTCCGGCCCCGTCAGTTGACGAACGGAAACTGGAAGCGCTTGAGCAACTCGCGCGCCTCGTCGTCCGTCTTCGCCGTGGTGACCACGATGATGTCCATGCCCCGGACCGTGTCGACCTTGTCGTAGTCGATTTCCGGGAACACGAGTTGCTCCTTCACGCCCATCGAGAAGTTCCCGCGGCCGTCGAAGCTCTTGGGATTCAGCCCCCGGAAGTCACGGACCCGCGGCAGGGCGATGTTCACCAGCCGATCGAGGAACTCGAACATCCGGCTGCGCCGCAGCGTGACCTTCACGCCGATCGGCATGCCTTCCCGGAGCTTGAAGCCGGCGATCGACTTCTTCGCCCGCGTGATCACCGGCCGCTGGCCGGCAATCCGGGTGAGTTCCTCGACCGCAGCGTTGATCCGCTTGGAATCCTGAACTGCCTCGCCGACACCCATATTGATGACGACCTTCTCGAGCCGGGGTACCTCGAAGCGGTTCCGGTACCCGAACTGAGACATCAGTTCCGGCAGGATGGTGGTGTCGTAAATCTCTCGCAACCGAGCCATGATACGTTCTCCGTCCCTCGGCTCAGGCGTCAATGACTTCGCCGGAGCGCTTGGCAACGCGCACCTTGCGGCCATCGTCCAGGGTCTTGAAGCCGACGCGTGTGGCCTCGCCCGTCTTCGGGTCAGCCAACATGACGTTCGACAGGTGCAGCGGCGCCTCGCGCTCGATGATCCCGCCGGACTGGGTCTGGGTCGACCGGGTGTGCCGCTTGATCATGTTCACGCCCTGGACGACCAGACGGTCCTCCTTGGGCAGCACGCTCAGCACCTCGCCGGTCTTGCCCTTGTCGCGGCCGGTGGTCACCACCACCCGGTCGCCCTTCCTGACGCGCGCGGCCATCACAGCACCTCCGGAGCCAGCGAGATGATCTTCATGAACTTCTTGGCCCGCAGCTCGCGCGTCACCGGACCGAAGATGCGCGTGCCGATCGGCTCGCCCTGCTTGTTGATGAGCACCGCCGCGTTGGTGTCGAAGCGGATCGCCGAACCGTCCTGACGACGCAACTCCTTGGCGGTGCGAACGATGACGGCGCGGTGCACGTCACCCTTCTTCACTCGGCCGCGGGGGATCGCCTCCTTGACGGACACGACGATCACGTCACCGATCGACGCCACCTTTCGCTTCGATCCGCCGAGCACCTTGATGCACTGCACCCTCCGAGCGCCGGAATTGTCGGCCACCTCGAGGTTCGTCTGCATCTGGATCATGGTCTTGGTCTCCTAATTCCGGCTCAGGCGTTTTCAGCCGTTGCCGAGTCCTCGTAGAGGACTTCGAAACGCTTTGACTTCGAAATCGGCCGGCACTCTTGGATCCGGACCATATCGCCCTGCTTGAAGCGATTCTCCGGATCGTGCGCCGAGAACTTCTTCGAGCGGGTGATGAACTTCTTGTACAGCGGATGCATGACCCGCCGCTGGATGGTCACGACAACCGTCTTGTCGCCTTTGTCGCTGACGACGGTGCCCTGCAGAACTCGCCTCGGCATCGCTTTCTCCTAACCCCTCGTCCCTCGGCCTCAGGCCGAGGCTGCGGCGCGCGTCTTCTCGCCCATGATGGTCTTCACCTTGGCGATCTCGCGCCGCACCTGCCGCATGCGGTCGGTGTTCTCGAGCTGCCCGTTCGCCCTCTGAAAACGCAGGTTGAACCGCTCCCGGCGCAACTCGAGGAGCTGATCCTTGAGCTGATCCGGCGTCTTCGTCCGCAGATCCTGGGCTACCTTGTTCGCCATAACTCGATCCTCCAGCCCGCTCACTCGCCGAGACGCGTCACGAACCGGGTGTCCACGGGCAACTTCATGGCGGCGAGGCGGAAGGCCTCCTCCGCCAGGTCGCGCGGCACACCGTCAAGCTCGAACATGATCCGTCCAGGCTTCACCCGGCACACCCAGAACTCGGGCGCGCCCTTACCCTTGCCCATCCGGACTTCGGCGGGCTTCGACGAGACCGGGACGTCCGGGAAGATCCGGATCCACACCCGACCGACACGGCGGATGTGGCGGGTGATGGCCCGCCGGGCCGCCTCGATCTGCCGGGCGGTCACCCGCGCCGGGGTGGTCGCCTTCAGGCCGAAAGCGCCGAAATTAAGGTCGGTTCCGCCCTTGGCGAGGCCGTGGATACGGCCCTTGTGCGCCTTGCGGAACTTAGTGCGCTTCGGAGACAGCATGTCTCAGACTCCTCTCGCTCCGCCGGTTCAGCGCTGGCCGCCGTGGCCACTGTGGCCGCCGGGCTGCTGCTCGGCGAGCCGCTTGTCCTGGGCCATCGGGTCGTGCGCCATGATCTCGCCCTTGAACACCCAGACCTTCACGCCGCAGGTGCCGTAGGTGGTGAACGCCGTCGCCTCGCCGTAATCGATGTCGGCGCGCAGCGTGTGCAGCGGCACGCGACCTTCGCGATACCACTCGGTACGGGCGATCTCGGCGCCGCCGAGGCGACCGCCGCACGTGATCCTGATACCCTGGGCACCGAGGCGCATCGCCGACTGCACGGCCCGCTTCATAGCACGCCGGAACGCCACCCGGCGTTCGAGCTGCTGCGCGATGTTCTCGGCCACAAGCTTGGCGTCGATTTCAGGCTTGCGGATCTCGACGATGTTAAGAGCCACGTCGGTCTTGGTCATGGCCGAGAGATCCTGACGGAGCTTCTCGATGTCCGACCCCTTCTTGCCGATCACCACGCCCGGGCGGGCGGTGTAGATGGTGATGCGGGCCCGCTTGGCCGGCCGCTCGATGACGATCCGGCTGACCCCGGCCTGACGAAGCCGCTTCTGCAGATACTTGCGGAGCGCCAGATCCTCGTGCAGCAGGGCAGCGTAGCCCTTCGACGCGAACCAGCGCGAATCCCAGGTACGGTTGATGCCGAGCCGCAGCCCGATCGGATTGACTTTGTGACCCATCAGGCTTGCTCCTCCCGCTCGCGAACCACCACCGTGAGGTGCGAAAACGGCTTCTCGATCCGACCGACCCGACCGCGCGCGCGAGGACGGAAGCGCCGCATGCTCATGCTTTTGCCGACGTAAGCCTCCTTGACGTAGAGGCGGTCGACGTCGAGCTGGTGGTTGTTCTCGGCGTTCGCGATCGCTGACTCCAGTGCCTTCTTCACCGCGCCGGCGATCCGGCGCTTGGAGAAGGTCAGAGATGCGATCGCCTTTGCCGCGTCCAGCCCACGGATGGTCTCCGCCACCAGATTCAGCTTCTGTGCACTGACCCGGAGGTTGTGGACGATGGCCTGAGCCTCGTTGTCGTCCAGCCGCCGGGCGGCCGCCTGCTTACCCATAGCCCGCTCCTATCCGCGCTCAGCGCCGCGCCTTCTTGTCGGCCGCGTGGCCGTAGTAGGTTCGCGTCGGCGCGAATTCTCCAAACTTGTGACCGACCATGTTCTCGGTCACCAGGACCGGGATGAACTTCTGGCCGTTGTGGACGCCGAAGGTCAAGCCGACGAACTGCGGCATGATCGTCGAACGACGCGCCCAGATCTTGATGACCTCGTTGCGCCCCGACGTGCGAGACTTGTCGGCCTTCTTGAGGAGGTAACCGTCGACGAACGGTCCCTTCCATACGGATCGAGCCACCGTCGTTCTCCTTACTTCTTCCGGCGACGCACGATGAGGCGATCGCTCGCCTTATTGTTACGCGTCTTCTTGCCCTTGGTCGGCTTGCCCCACGGGGTGACCGGATGACGGCCGCCCGAAGTACGGCCCTCGCCGCCGCCGTGCGGGTGGTCGACCGGGTTCATCGCGACGCCGCGAACCGACGGGCGCTTGCCCAGCCAGCGGTTGCGGCCGGCCTTGCCGAGGTTGATGTTCTGCTGATCCGGGTTCGACACCGCGCCGATGGTCGCCATGCATTCGCTGCGCACCATGCGAACTTCGCCGGAAGCGAGCCGCAGCAACGCGTAGCCAGCGTCACGGCCGACGATCTGAACATAGGTACCGGCCGAACGCGCCAGTTGCCCGCCCTTGCCGGCCTTCAGCTCGACGTTGTGAACGATCGTGCCGATCGGGATGCTGCGCAACGGCATGGCGTTGCCCGGCTTGACGTCGGTCCGGTCGCCGGCGACCACCTTGTCGCCCGCCGAGAGACGCTGCGGAGCCAGGATGTACACCTGCTCGCCGTCCTCGTAGGAGACAAGCGCAATGAACGCCGTTCGATTGGGATCGTACTCAAGCCGTTCAACGGTTCCGACCATGTCGAACTTGCGGCGCTTGAAGTCGATGATCCGGTATCGCTGCTTGTGTCCGCCGCCACGCCGGCGCGCCGTAACGCGCCCGGTGTTGTTGCGGCCGGCCGACTTGGTAAGGCCTTCGGTCAACTTCTTGACCGGCTTGCCCTTCCACAACTCGGAACGGTCGACGATCACCAGTTGCCGCTGCGACGGCGTCGTCGGGTTGTAGGATTTCAACGCCATGGCGTCAGACTCCCGCCACCAGGTCGATCGACTGGCCCTCGGCCAGAGTCACGACGGCCTTCTTGTAATCCGACCGCTTGCCGGGACGGCCGCGGAAGCGCTTGGTCTTGCCCTTGACCCGCAGGGTGTTCACCGCCCGGACCTTGACATCGAACAGACGCTCGATCGCCAGCTTGATCTCCGGCTTGGTGGCGGTGATCGCCACCTCGAAGGTTACCTGGCCGAACTCCGAACCCCGGGTCGACTTCTCGGTGACGATCGGAGCCCGGATGACCTCGTAGGCGCGCTCGGCGCTAAGCGTTACCGGCTTCGTGATAAAAGGTCTCGCACTCATTTCAGCCGCGCCTCCAGATGCTCCACGGCACCGCGGGTCAGGACCAACGTCTCGCGCCGCAGGATGTCGTAGACGTTTGCCCCCTGCTGCGGCAGCACGTCCACCTTCGGAATGTTCCGAGCCGCGCGGGCAAAGCTCTCGTTCAGCTCCGGACCGTCGATCACCAGGACCGACTGCCAGCCGAGTTTCTGGAACTTCGCCACCAGCGCCTTGGTCTTCGGCTCGTCTGTCGAGGCGCTGTCCAGCACGATCAACTGACCAGCCTTCGCCTTCGCAGACAGCGCGCACTTCAGGCCAAGCTTTCGAACCTTCTTGGGAAGGTCGTGGGCGTGGCTGCGAACCACCGGGCCGTGAACGGTCTGCCCACCCCGAAACTGGGTGGCGCGCAGCGAACCCTGACGAGCCCGACCGGTACCCTTCTGACGGTACGGCTTCTTGGTGGTGCCGCTGATTTCCGAGATGCTCTTGGTCTTGTGATTGCCAGACCGCCGCTTGGCGAGCTGCCAGTTCACGACCCTGGCAAGGATGTCGCGGCGCGGGTCGAGACCGAAAATCGAATCATCAAGATCGATCTCGCCGGTCTTCTCCGCCTCGAGGTTGGTGACCTCCAGCTTCATGACCTCAGTCCTTCTGCTCGGACTCGCCGGACGGCGAATCCTCGGCTGGCGCGGCGGGCTCCGCCGCCGCCGCCTTGATGGCGGCCGGGAACGGCAGGCCGTCCGGCAGCTTCGCCTTGACGGCGTCGCGCACCAGGACCCAGCCGCCGTCCGAACCCGGCACCGCGCCGCGGACCAGGATCAGGCCGCGCTCGGGATCGGTGGACACGACCACCAGGTTCTGGGTCGTCACGCGGACGTCTCCCATGTGCCCGGCCATCTTCTTGCCCTTCCAGACGCGGCCCGGATCCTGGTTGTTGCCAGTCGAACCGTGGCTGCGGTGGGAGAGCGAAACGCCGTGGCTGGCGCGCAGGCCAGCGAAGTTGTGCCGCTTCATCGCACCGGCGAAGCCCTTGCCGATCGACGTCCCGGTGACGTCGACCTTCTGGCCGGCGATGAAGTGGGCAACCGAAATCTCGACGCCGACATCAAGCAGCGCGTCTTCGGTAACCCGGAACTCCACCAGCTTGCGCTTCGGCTCGACCGAGGCCTTGGCGAAATGCCCGCGCATCGGCTTGGTGGTGTGCTTCGGCTTGCGCACACCCGCGCCCAGCTGCACCGCGGTGTAGCCGTCCTTGTCCTTGGTGCGCACCGAGACGACCTGACAGCCGTCCACCTTGAGCACCGTGACCGGCACGTGATTACCCTCGTCGTTAAAGACGCGGGTCATGCCGACCTTCTGAGCGATCAGTCCCGAACGCATCGCAGATCCCCCACTCAGAGCTTGATCTCGACGTCGACGCCGGACGCCAGATCGAGCTTCATCAGCGCGTCGACGGTCTGCGGGGTCGGGTCGACAATATCCAGCACCCGCTTGTGGGTACGGACCTCGAACTGCTCGCGGCTCTTCTTGTCGATGTGCGGCCCGCGCAGCACCGTGAACCGCTCGATACGGGTCGGCAACGGGATCGGGCCACGGACCCGGGCACCGGTGCGCTTTGCCGTGTTTACGATCTCCCCGGTCGACTGATCGAGGACCCGGTGATCGAACGCCTTGAGGCGGATGCGGATGTTCTGGCTGTCCATCGTCTCAATCCCACGCCCTCGGAGGAGCGAAAAAGTGCCCCCGCCGACCGGTCGGCCGGCGGGGCCGTTTCATCCTCACGCGATGATCTTGGAGACGACGCCGGCGCCGACGGTGCGCCCGCCTTCGCGGATCGCGAAGCGCAGGCCCTCGTCCATTGCGATCGGCGCGATCAGCTCGACGTCCATCGCGACGTTGTCACCCGGCATCACCATCTCGGTGCCCTCGGGCAGCGCCACCGTCCCCGTCACGTCCGTGGTCCGGAAGTAGAACTGCGGACGGTAGTTCGTGAAGAACGGCGTGTGACGGCCGCCCTCCTCCTTCGTCAGAATGTAGGCCTCGGCCTTGAACTTGGTGTGCGGCTTGATGGTGCCCGGCTTCGCCAGCACCTGGCCGCGCTCCACGTCCTCGCGCTTGGTGCCGCGCAGCAGCACGCCGACGTTGTCGCCGGCCTCGCCCTGGTCGAGCAGCTTGCGGAACATCTCCACGCCCGTGCAGATCGTCTTGGTGGTGTCGCGGATGCCGATGATCTCGACCTCCTCGCCGACCTTCACGATCCCGCGCTCGATACGACCCGTCACCACCGTGCCGCGGCCGGAGATCGAGAAAACGTCCTCGATCGGCATCAGGAACGGCTGGTCCTTCGGGCGGTGCGGCGTCGGGATGTAGGCGTCGACCGCCTCCATCAGGCGAAGGATCGAGTCGTGACCCATGGTCGCGTCGCCGTCTTCCATCGCCATCAGGGCCGAGCCCTTGACGATAGGAATGTCGTCGCCCGGGAAGTCGTAGGACGACAGAAGCTCACGGACCTCGAGCTCGACCAGCTCCAGAAGCTCCTCGTCGTCGACCTGGTCGACCTTGTTCATGAACACCACCAGCGCCGGGACGCCGACCTGGCGCGCCAGCAGGATGTGCTCGCGGGTCTGCGGCATCGGGCCGTCGGCCGCCGACACCACCAGGATCGCGCCGTCCATCTGCGCCGCACCCGTGATCATGTTCTTCACGTAGTCGGCGTGGCCCGGGCAATCGACGTGCGCGTAGTGACGCGCTTCCGTCTGGTACTCGACGTGCGCCGTCGAAATCGTGATCCCCCGCGCCTTCTCCTCGGGAGCCTTGTCGATCGCGTCGTACGCCATGAACGTGGCGCCGCCGGTCTCCGCAAGAACCTTCGTGATCGCGGCCGTCAACGTCGTCTTGCCATGGTCAACGTGACCAATCGTGCCGATGTTGCAGTGCGGCTTGTTACGCTCGAACTTTACCTTGGCCATCGCGATCTACTCCGTTCGTATGTGTGGCGACGCGCGTCGTCCTGAAAGCTGCGTGGGCGTTGCCGGCCGTCAGGCCAGCTTCGCCCGCACCTCGTCGGCGACCGCCTGCGGCACCGGCTCGTAGTGGTCAAACTGCATGGTGTACTGGGCCCGACCCTGGCTCATCGAGCGCAGGGTGTTCACGTAGCCGAACATGTTGGCGAGCGGAACCATCGCGTCAACGACCCGCGCGTTGCCGCGCTGGTCCATGCCGCTGACCTGGCCGCGCCGGCTGTTCAGGTCGCCGATGATGTCGCCCATGTATTCGTCCGGCGTCACCACCTCGACCTTCATCATCGGCTCGAGCAGCTGCGGGCCGGCCTTCGCCATGCCCTCCTTGAAGGCCGCGCGGGCCGCGATCTCGAACGCCAGCACGCTGGAGTCCACGTCGTGGTAGGCGCCGTCGATCAGGCTTGCCTTGAAATCGATCATCGGGAAGCCGACCATCACGCCGTTGTCCTTGGCGGATTTCAGGCCCTTCTCGACGCCCGGAACGTATTCGCGCGGGACCGAGCCACCGACGACCGAGTTCTCGAACACGAAGCCGGCGCCGCGCTCAAGCGGCTCGAACACCAGCTTGATGCGCGCGAACTGGCCGGAGCCGCCGGTCTGCTTCTTGTGGGTGTAGTCGATCTCGGCGCGCCGGGTGATCGACTCGCGGTACGCGACCTGCGGCGCACCCACGTTGGCCTCGACCTTGAACTCGCGGCGCATGCGATCGACGATGATCTCGAGATGGAGCTCGCCCATCCCCTTGATCACGGTCTGGCCGCTCTCGTTGTCGGTGGAAACCCGGAACGACGGGTCCTCGGCGGCCAAGCGGCTGAGCGCGACGCCCATCTTCTCCTGGTCGCTCTTGGTCTTCGGCTCGACGGCGACCTCGATGACCGGCTCCGGGAATTCCATGCGCTCCAGGATGACCGGCTTGGCCGGATCGCACAGGGTGTCGCCGGTGGTGGTGTTCTTCAGGCCGGCGATCGCGACGATGTCTCCGGCGCGCGCCTCCTTGACGTCCTCACGGCTGTTGGCGTGCATCAGAAGCATCCGGCCGACCCGCTCGCGCTGGTCCTTCACGGTGTTGATGACGCCGCTGCCGGTCTCCAGCACGCCGGAGTAGACGCGCACGAAGGTCAGCGAGCCGACATAGGGGTCGTTCATGATCTTGAACGCCAGGGCCGAAAACGGCTCGGCGTCGTCGGTCTTGCGGATGACCGGGGTCTCGCCGTCCATCATCAGGCCGGTGACGCTCGGAACGTCGGTCGGCGCCGGCAGGTAGTCGACAACCGCGTCGAGGAGCGGCTGAACGCCCTTGTTCTTGAACGCCGAGCCCAGCAGCACGGGAACGAAGATCGAGTTGATCGCGCCCTTGCGGATGCAGGCCTTCAGAACCTCGACCGACGGCTCCTCGCCCTCGAGATAGGCCTCCATCGCGGCGTCGTCCTGCTCGACCGCCAGCTCCACCAGCGTCTTGCGGTATTCGGCGGCCTGCTCGGCCATGTCCGCCGGGATCGCCTCGTACTCGAACTGCGCGCCGAGCGACTCGTCCAGCCAGCGGATCGCCCGCATCGACACCAGGTCGACGAGGCCGACAAAATCGGACTCGACGCCGATCGGCAGCTGGGTCACCAGCGGAATGGCGCCGAGACGGTCGACCATCATGTCGACGCAGCGGAAGAAGTTCGCGCCGATCCTGTCCATCTTGTTGACGAAGCAGATCCGCGGAACCTTGTACTTGTCGGCCTGGCGCCAGACGGTCTCGGATTGCGGCTCGACGCCGGCTACCGAGTCGAACACCGCCACCGCGCCGTCGAGCACCCGCAGCGACCGCTCGACCTCAATGGTGAAGTCAACGTGGCCCGGGGTGTCGATGATGTTGATGCGGTGGTCGTTCCAGAAACACGTCGTCGCCGCCGACGTGATGGTGATGCCGCGCTCCTGCTCCTGCTCCATCCAATCCATGGTGGCGTTGCCGTCATGGACCTCGCCGATCTTGTAGGACCGGCCGGTGTAAAACAGGATGCGCTCGGTCGTCGTCGTCTTACCGGCATCGATGTGAGCCATGATGCCGATGTTGCGATACATGTCGAGCGGATGGGTGCGGGGCATAGCTCGCGTCCTTGTCGCTTGCGCTTACGGTTACCAGCGGTAGTGCGAAAACGCCTTGTTGGCGTCCGCCATCCGATGGGTATCCTCGCGTTTCTTCACGGCGGTGCCGCGGCTGTTGGCGGCGTCGACGAGCTCGCCCGACAGCCGCTCCATCATGGTCTTCTCGGAGCGCTTGCGCGCCGCGTCGATCAGCCAGCGGATGGCAAGAGCCTGAGCGCGCTCGGGCCGAACCTCGACCGGCACCTGGTAGGTCGCCCCGCCGACCCGGCGGGACCGAACCTCGAGGTGCGGGCGCACGTTGCCGAGCGCGTCGTGGAACAGCCTGATCGGCTCGCCACCGGTGCGCTTGGCGATCCGGTCGAACGCCCCGTAGACGATGCTCTCGGCGACCGAGCGCTTACCGTCGTACATGAGGCAGCTCATGAACTTGGAGACAACCTCGTCCCCGAACTTGGCGTCCGGAAGGACCGGCCGCTTCTCCGCACGATGCCGACGCGACATGACAGCCCCTCCCTTACTTCGGCCGCTTCGCGCCGTACTTCGACCGGCGCTGGCGACGATCCTTGACGCCCTGGGTGTCGAGGGTGCCGCGGATGATGTGATAGCGAACGCCCGGAAGGTCCTTAACGCGGCCGCCTCGGATCATCACGACCGAGTGCTCCTGCAGGTTATGGCCCTCGCCGGGAATGTAGCTGATGACCTCGAAACCGTTGGTAAGCCGGACGCGCGCCACCTTGCGGAGCGCCGAGTTCGGCTTCTTCGGCGTCGTCGTATAGACGCGGGTGCAAACCCCGCGCTTCTGCGGGCACGCCTGCAGCGCCGGAACCTTGTTCCGCTTAACCGGGACCTTGCGGCCATGGTTGATCAACTGGTTGATCGTCGGCATCCGTCGATCCTTCTCGACCAAAACGCGCGAACTCGCCACCAGCCGGATCGTGGATCCGTGGCAAGCCCGCTCACCAGAACGGCGCTCGGTTAACCGAGCGCCCTCGATTATGTCTTCGTACCCTGCTGCCGCTTCTGTGTCTGAATGCCCGGGCGCAGCAGAAAGGGGCGCCACGGGGTTCACCACCAGCCCCGGTCTAAGGTTCGCGGATACTATGTAGGAGCCCACCCGGGGTCAAGCGGATATTCCAGGAAAAGGCGGGAAAACCGCGGATCCGGACTCTCCTGGTCGCGCGCAACGTCCATGCGCCGGATCGCCGGATCGCGTAACTATCGTTCCAATCACCGGCAACGGCGGGTCGCAAACGAACGGTCCCCCGTCGCGCGGGGCGGCGGGGGACCGGATCGGTGGCTTCGGCGGCCGGAGCTCCGGCCGACCCGTTCACTCGGCGGCGTTGACCTCCGTCTCCGCCGCAAGCTTCGGCGTCGACTCGTCCGAACGCGGCGGGCTCAGCGCGCGGTCCCGATCGGCCGCGATGCGGCGCAGGCGGTTCATCACGCTGCCCGTGCCGGCCGGAATCAGGCGACCGACGATCACGTTCTCCTTGAGGCCCTCGAGTCCGTCGATCTTGCCGGACACCGCCGCCTCGGTCAGGACACGGGTGGTCTCCTGGAACGACGCCGCGGAGATGAACGACTTGGTCTGCAGCGACGCCTTCGTGATGCCCTGGAGCACCGGCTTGGCGGTGGCCGGACGCAGGTTCTCGGCGAGCGCCTTCTCGTTGGCATCGTCGAACTCGTCGCGGTCCACGGTCTCGCCCAGTAACAGGGTGGTGTCGCCGGCGTCGATGACCTCCACCTTCTGGAGCATCTGGCGAACGATCACCTCGATGTGCTTGTCGTTGATCTTCACGCCCTGGAGCCGATAGACCTCCTGGATCTCGTAGATCAGATAGTCCGCCAGCGCCTCGACACCCATGATGTTCAGGATGTCGTGCGGCACCCGGGCACCGTCCATCAGGAGATCGCCCTTCTGGACGTAGTCGCCCTCGTGCACCGCCAGGTGCTTGCCCTTCGGGATCATGTACTCGACCGGGTCGTTGCCCTCGATGGTCGGGTTGACGATGACCCGTCGCTTGGTCTTGTAGTCCTTGCCGAACTCGACCCGACCCTCGCTCTCGCTGATGATCGCGAAGTCCTTCGGGCGCCGGGCCTCGAACAGCTCCGCCACCCGCGGCAGACCGCCGGTGATGTCGCGGGTCTTCGAGGATTCCCGCGGGATACGGGCAAGCACGTCGCCAGCCTTGACGGTGGCGGCGTTCTCAACCGACAGGATGGCGTCGACCGACATGAAGTAGCGGGCCTCGAGGCCGTTGGCGAGCTTGACCACCTCGCCGGCCTCGTCACGCACGGTGATCCGCGGCTTCAGGTCGTTGCCGCGCGGCTGCTGCTTCCAGTCGACCACCACCCGCGAGGAGATGCCGGTCGCCTCGTCGGTGACCTCGCGCATCGACACGCCGTCGACCAGGTCGACGTAGTGGGCGATGCCCTCGCGCTCGGTGAGGATCGGGATCGTGTACGGATCCCACTCCGCCATCCGATGGCCCGGCTCGACCTTGTGGCCGTCGTCGACCAGCATCTTGGCGCCGTACGGCACCCGATGGCGGGCGCGCTCGCGCCCCTGGTCGTCGCGAAGCACCAGCTCGGTGTTCCGCCCCATGACCACCAGCACCCCGTCGGAGTTGGTGACCGTGTTGCGGTTCTGGACCTGCACCGTCGCCGTGACCGAGGACTCGATCGACGACTGCTCGGCACCACGCTGGGCCGCCCCGCCGATGTGGAACGTCCGCATGGTGAGTTGGGTGCCGGGCTCGCCGATCGACTGGGCGGCGATGACGCCGACCGCCTCGCCGGCGTTGACCGGCGTGCCGCGCGCAAGGTCACGGCCATAGCACGAGCCGCACACCCCGACCTTGGCCTCGCAGGTCAGCACCGAGCGGATGCGGACCGTGTCGATGCCCGCCCGCTCGATCAGGTCGACCATCGCCTCGTCGATGATCTCGCCGGCCGTGACGATCTTGTCGCCGTTCAGCGGGTCGAGGACGTCGTCGCACGAGGTCCGGCCGAGGATGCGGTCGCCGAGCGGCTCGATCACCTCGCCGCCGTCGATCACCGCGCGCGCCGTGAGGCCACGCACCGTGCCGCAATCCGGCTCGTTGATGATGCAGTCCTGCGCCACGTCCACCAGCCTCCGGGTGAGATACCCGGAGTTGGCGGTCTTCAACGCGGTGTCGGCCAGACCCTTTCGGGCGCCGTGCGTCGAGTTGAAGTACTCGAGCACGGTGAGGCCTTCCTTGAAGTTCGAGATGATCGGCGTCTCGATGATCTCGCCCGACGGCTTGGCCATCAGGCCGCGCATGCCGGCGAGCTGCTTGATCTGCGCCGCCGAGCCACGCGCCCCGGAGTGCGCCATCATCCAGACCGAGTTGATCTGTTTGCCCGGCTCGTCCTTGGCGATGACACCCATCATCTCCTCGGCGACCTGGTCGGTGCAGCGCGACCAGACGTCGACCACCTTGTTGTACTTCTCGCCCTGGGTGATCAGGCCGTCGAGATACTGCTGCTCGAACTCCTTCACCTGGTCGTTGGCCTCGTCGACCAACGCCTGCTTGGCAGCCGGGATGACCAGATCGTCCTTGCCGAACGAGATGCCGGCGCGGCAGGCGTGGCCGAAGCCCAGCGACATGACCCGGTCGGCAAAGATCACCGTCTCCTTCTGACCGCAGTGGCGGTAGACGAGGTCGATGACGTTCGAGACCTCCTTCTTGGTCATCAGGCGGTTGATGTGGTCGAACCGCATCCGGGGATTGTCCGGCAGAAGCTCGGCGAGCTTCAGGCGGCCCGGCGTCGAGTCGACGCGCTTGGTGACCTTCTGGCCGGTCTCGTCATAGGTGGTGATCCGCGCCTTCACCTTGGTGTGGAGCGTGACCGCCTTCGAGTTGAGGGCGTGATCGACCTCGGCCGGATCGCCGAACACCATGCCCTCGCCCGGCATGCCCTCGCGTTCCATGGTCAGGTAGTAGAGACCAAGGATGATGTCCTGCGACGGCACGATGATCGGCTTGCCGTTGGCCGGGCTGAGGATGTTGTTGGTCGACATCATCAGCACGCGGGCTTCGAGCTGGGCCTCCAGCGACAGCGGCACGTGGACCGCCATCTGGTCGCCGTCGAAGTCGGCGTTGAACGCCGTGCAGACCAGCGGGTGCAGCTGGATCGCCTTGCCCTCGATCAGCACCGGCTCGAACGCCTGGATCCCGAGGCGGTGCAGGGTCGGCGCGCGGTTCAGCAGGACCGGGTGCTCGCGGATCACCTCCTCGAGGATGTCCCAGACCTCCGGCCGCTCCTTCTCGACCATCCGCTTGGCGGCCTTGATGGTGCTGGCCATGCCGTACAGCTCGAGCTTCGAGTAGATGAACGGCTTGAACAGCTCGAGCGCCATCTTCTTCGGCAACCCGCACTGGTGCAGCTTCAGCTCCGGCCCGACCACGATCACCGAGCGGCCGGAATAGTCGACGCGCTTGCCGAGCAGGTTCTGGCGGAACCGGCCCTGCTTGCCCTTCAGCATGTCGCTGAGCGACTTCAGCGGCCGCTTGTTGGCGCCGGTGATGACCCGGCCGCGACGGCCGTTGTCGAACAGCGCGTCGACCGCCTCCTGCAGCATGCGCTTCTCGTTGCGCACGATGATGTCCGGGGCGCGCAGCTCGATCAGCCGCTTCAGGCGGTTGTTGCGGTTGATCACCCGGCGGTACAGGTCGTTCAGGTCCGAGGTCGCGAACCGGCCGCCGTCCAGCGGCACCAGCGGGCGCAGCTCGGGCGGGATCACCGGGACGACGTCGAGGATCATCCACTCCGGCCGGGATCCGGATTCCTGGAAGGCCTCGATGATCTTGAGCCGCTTGACGTACTTCTTGCGCTTGGCCTCGGAGCCGGTCTCGCGCAGTTCCTCGCGGACCTTGATCTTCTCCTGATCGAGGTCGAGCTTGGACAGCATCTCCTTCAGCGCCTCGGCGCCGATCAGGGCGTGGAACGCGTCCTCACCGTACTCGTCCTGCGCGCTGTAGTACTCGTCCTCGGAGAGCAGCTGCTTCTCCTTGAGCGGCGACAGGAGCGGGTCGATGACCACGAAATTCTCGAAATACAGGACCCGCTCGAGGTCCTTCAGCGTCATGTCGAGCAGCAGGCCGATCCGGCTCGGCAGCGACTTCAGGAACCAGATGTGCGCCACCGGCGACGCCAGCTCGATGTGGCCCATGCGCTCGCGCCGGACCTTCGACAGCGTCACCTCGACACCGCACTTCTCGCAGATGATGCCGCGATACTTCATGCGCTTGTACTTGCCGCACAAGCACTCGTAATCCTTGATCGGGCCGAAGATCCGGGCGCAGAACAGGCCGTCCCGCTCCGGCTTGAAGGTCCGGTAGTTGATGGTCTCCGGTTTCTTGATCTCGCCGTACGACCAGGAGCGGATGCGCTCCGGCGACGCGATCGCGATCTGGATACTGTCGAAGCTCTGAGGCCCGGTCGGCTGGCCGAAGATGTTCACCAACTCGTTCATCGAAGCAACTCCTCGCGCCTGAGCGCCGTTGCGGGTCCTGGGAACGCTCCCAGGACCCATATCGGTCTGGAGGACCGACGATTACACCCCGGTGATGCGATTACCGCGCGGCCGGGGGCATCAGTACTCCTCCTGGTTCAGCTCGACGTTGAGGCCGAGCGAACGCAGTTCCTTGACCAGCACGTTGAAGGATTCCGGGATGCCGGCCTCGAAGTTGTCGTCGCCGCGGACGATCGCCTCGTAGACCTTGGTCCGGCCGGACACGTCGTCCGACTTCACCGTCAGCATCTCCTGCAGGGTGTAGGCAGCCCCGTAGGCCTCCAACGCCCAGACCTCCATCTCGCCGAAGCGCTGACCGCCGAACTGGGCCTTGCCGCCCAGCGGCTGCTGGGTGACCAGGCTGTACGGGCCGATCGAGCGGGCGTGGATCTTGTCATCCACCAGGTGGTGCAGCTTCAGCATGTAGATGTAGCCGACGGTGACCTGGCGGTCGAACTGCTCGCCGGTCCGGCCGTCCCACAGATCGACCTGGCCGGAGGAGTTCAGGCCGGCGCGCTCCAGCATGCCGACGATGTCCTCCTCGCGGGCGCCGTCGAACACCGGGGTGGCCATCGGGACGCCGCGGGTCAGGTTGCGGGCCAGCTCGACCACCTCGTCGTCGCCGAGCGGCTTGACCCGCTCGTCGTACTGCGGCTCCTCGTAGATGTCCTTCAGCTTGCCCCGGAGCTCCTCGACCCGCGGGTTCTCGCCCATCGACTCCAGCATGTGCCGGATCTGACGGCCGAGGCCGGCGGCGGCCCACCCGAGGTGGGTCTCCAGGATCTGCCCGACGTTCATGCGCGACGGCACGCCCAGCGGGTTCAGCACGATGTCGACCGCCGTGCCGTCGTCCAGGTACGGCATGTCCTCGATCGGGTTGATCTTCGAGATGACGCCCTTGTTGCCATGACGGCCGGCCATCTTGTCGCCCGGCTGCAGCTTGCGCTTCACCGCGACGAACACCTTGACCATCTTCATGACGCCCGGCGGCAGCTCGTCGCCGCGCTGCAGCTTCTCGACCTTGTTCTCGAAGCGGGCCTTCAGCAGGTCGATGGACCGGTCGAAGTGCTCCTTGAGCCCTTCGAGGTACTCCATCAGCTTGTCGTCATCGACCGCGAACTGGCGCCACTGGCCCGGCGTGTACTGGCCGAACACCTCCGGCGTCAGCGGCCCGCCCGCCTTGAAGCCCTTCGGCCCGGCGGTCGAGGTCTTGCCCATCAGCAACTCGCGCAGTCGGTCGAAGAAGCCGCGCTCGAGGATCGCGCGCTCGTCGTCGCGGTCCTTCGCCAGCCGCTCGATCTCGGCCCGCTCGATCGCCTGGGAGCGTTCGTCCTTGTCGACGCCGCGGCGCGAGAACACCCGCACCTCGACGATCGTGCCGGTGACGCCCGGCGGCACCCGCAGCGAGGTGTCGCGGACGTCGGACGCCTTCTCGCCGAAGATCGCCCGGAGCAGCTTCTCCTCCGGCGTCATCGGCGACTCGCCCTTCGGCGTCACCTTGCCGACCAGGATGTCGCCCGGGTTGACCTCGGCGCCGATGTAGACGATGCCCGCCTCGTCGAGGTTCTTGAGAGCCTCCTCGCCGACGTTCGGGATGTCCCGGGTGATCTCCTCCTGGCCCAGCTTGGTGTCGCGGGCCATGACCTCGAATTCCTCGATGTGGATCGAGGTGAACACGTCGTCGCGGACGATGCGCTCGGAGATCAGGATCGAATCTTCGAAGTTGTAGCCATTCCACGGCATGAACGCGACCAGCACGTTCCGGCCGAGGGCGAGCTCGCCAAGGTCGGTCGAGGGACCGTCGCCGATGATGTCGCCGCGCGCCACCTGGTCACCCACCTTCACCAGCGGGCGCTGGGTGATGCAGGTGTTCTGGTTGGAGCGCTGGAACTTCAGCAGGCGGTAGATGTCGACGTTGGACCCCGCCCCCTCCAGGTCCTCGTTGGCCCGGATGACGATGCGCTGGGCGTCGACCTGGTCGACCACGCCGGAACGCCGGGCGACGATGGTCACGCCGGAATCGCGGGCGACCGTGCCCTCCATGCCGGTGCCAACATACGGGGCCTCGGCCTGCAGGAGCGGCACCGCCTGGCGCTGCATGTTCGAGCCCATCAGGGCGCGGTTGGCGTCGTCGTTCTCGAGGAACGGGATCAACGCCGCCGCCACCGAGACCAGCTGCTTCGGCGACACGTCGATGAGGTCGATGTCCTCGGGACGCGCCAGACCGAAATCGCCGCGCTTGCGGACCGGGACCAGCTCCTCGACGAACCGGCCCTCGGCGTCGATCGGGGCGTTGGCCTGGGCGACCGTGTAGCGGCCCTCCTCCATCGCCGAGATGTAGCGGACGTCGTCGGTCACCTTGCCGTCGGTCACCTTGCGGTACGGCGTCTCGATGAAGCCATACTGGTTGACCCGGGCGTAGGTGGCCAGCGAGTTGATCAGGCCGATGTTCGGGCCTTCCGGGGTCTCGATCGGGCAGATCCGGCCGTAGTGGGTCGGGTGCACGTCGCGCACCTCGAAGCCGGCCCGCTCACGGGTCAGACCGCCCGGTCCAAGCGCCGACAGGCGGCGCTTGTGGGTGATCTCCGACAGCGGGTTGGTCTGGTCCATGAACTGCGAGAGCTGCGAGGAGCCGAAGAACTCGCGAACCGCCGCCGCCGCCGGCTTGGCGTTGATCAGGTCGTGCGGCATCACGGTGTCGATCTCGACCGAGCTCATGCGCTCGCGGACCGCCCGCTCCATGCGCAGCAGGCCGACGCGGTACTGGTTTTCCATCAGCTCGCCGACCGACCGGACCCGGCGGTTGCCGAGGTGGTCGATGTCGTCGATCTCGCCCTTGCCGTCCTTCAGCTCCATCAGGACCTTCAGGATCGCCAGGATGTCGTCCTTGCGCAGGACGCGCAGCTGGTCGTCGGTCTCCTGGCCAAGGCGGGCGTTCATCTTCACCCGGCCGACGGCCGAGAGGTCGTAGCGCTCAGAGTCGAAGAACAGCCCGTGGAACAGCGCCTCGGCGGTCTCCAGCGTCGGCGGCTCGCCCGGGCGCATCACCCGGTAGATGTCGACCAGCGCCTCTTCCCGGGTGGCGTTCTTGTCGAGCGCCAGGGTGTTGCGCATGTAGGCGCCGATGTTCAGGTGGTCGATCGACAGCACCGGCAGGGTGGTGACCCCGGCCGCCGTGGTCTTCTCGAGCAGCTCCTGGGTGATCTCCTCGCCGGCGTCGCAGTAGACGAGGCCGTTGGTCTCGTCGATCAGGTCGGCTCCGACATAGGCGCCGAGCAGCTCATCGTCCGGCACCCACATGTCCTTGAGGCCGGCGTCCATCAGCTTGCGCGACGAGCGCGGGGTGATCTTGTCGCCAGCCTTGGCGACCACCTCGCCGGTGTCGGCGTCGATCAGGTCGCGCACCAGCTTGCTGCCGCGCAGACGCTCGGCGTCGAACACGGTGCGCCAGCCCTCGCCCTCGCGGACGTAGGTCACGGTGCCGTAGAAATAGGTCAGGATCTCCTCGGCGCTCATGCCGACGACGCGGTCGCGCTGCGGCTCCTCACCGGTGCGGTGGCACTCGCTGAGGTAGGCGATCGTGCGGTCGGACATCAGCGCCAGCAGCAGCGTCGTCGCCGGCAGCTTGCGGCGACGGTCGATGCGCACGTAGACGTTGTCCTTGGCGTCGAACTCGAAGTCCAGCCACGACCCGCGGTACGGGATGACCCGGGCCGCGAACAGGTACTTGCCCGAGCTGTGCGTCTTGCCCTTGTCGTGGTCGAAGAACACGCCGGGCGAGCGGTGCATCTGCGAGACGATGACCCGCTCGGTGCCGTTGATCACGAAGGTGCCGTGCGCCGTCATGAGCGGCATGTCGCCCATGTAGACGTCCTGCTCCTTGATGTCGCGGATCGACTTGGAGCCGGTCTCCTCGTCGACGTCCCACACCACCAGCCGCAACGTCACCTTCAACGGTGCGGCGAAGGTCAGCCCGCGCTGCTGGCACTCCTCGACGTCGTATTTCGGCTCCTCGAGCTCGTAGCCGACGAACTCCAGCATCGCCCGCTCGGAGAAGTCCCGGATCGGGAACACCGACTTGAACACCTCCTGCAGCCCGACGTCGCCGCGCTTCTCGGGCGCGACGCCCATTTGCAGGAAGGCGTCGTAGGAGCTCTTCTGAACCTCGATGAGGTTCGGCATCGGCGCCACCTCGGCGATCCGACCAAAGCTCTTGCGGACCCGTTTGCGACCGGTGAAGGACCCGACTGCGGAAAATGCCATGATATGACCTCGTCGACCTCGCGGGTGACCCGTGGAACCTCAAACGATCCCATCGGTGAAGCAGGCGACGCCCAGTTGGGCATCCCCCGCCTCGGCACGGCATCGGGCGCTGAACCCGGTGCCGTGCCGAGACGGGAAAAGGGCGAGGGAGCGGCGGTGCCTAGGCACGCCGCTCCCCGCCCCGATCGTGATGCAGCGCCCGCAGCTCACTTGAGCTCGACGGTCGCCCCAGCTTCTTCGAGCTGCTTCTTGATCTTGGCGGCCTCGTCCTTGGACGCGCCCTCCTTGACCGCCTTCGGAGCCGCTTCGACCAAGTCCTTGGCCTCCTTCAGGCCGAGACCGGTGATCGCCCGGACTTCCTTGATCACGTTGATCTTCTTCTCGCCGGCCGCCGCCAGGATGACGTCGAACTCGGTCTTCTCCTCGGCCACCGGAGCGGCCTCGGCCGGCGCCGCCGCCATCGCGACCGGAGCCGCGGCGGAAACGCCCCACTTCTCTTCAAGCATCTTGGACAGCTCAGCCGCCTCGAGGACGGTCAGGGTCGACAGGTCGTCGACGAGCTTCGCGAGATCAGCCATTTCCAACTACTCCTAAGGGTTTGGTACTTCCGAAGACAGAGCGGTTCGTCCGCCCTCACTCCGCCTGCTCGCCGCGCGCTGCCAACACCCGGGCAAGTCCGCCGGCGGGGGCCACGAGGACTCCCACCAGACGCGACGCCGGGGCCTGCAGCAGACCGACCAGCTTTGCACGCGATTCGTCCAACGACGGGGTCTTGGCCAGGGCCTTGACCTCGTCGGGGCTGAGCGCCCGCTCGCCGAGCCCACCACCGAGGATGGTGAGCTTGTCGTTCGAGTTGGCGAACTCCACGATCGCCTTGGCCGCCGCCACCGGGTCGGCCGACGTCGTCACCGACGTCGGACCGGTAAAGCGGTCGGCCAGGTTCTCGTAGCGCGTGCCTTGCAGAGCGAGACGGGCGAGCCGATTCTTGGTGACCTTGTAGCCGGCTCCCGCCTTGCGAACCTTCGAGCGAAGGATTTCCACTTCGGCCACCGTCAACCCGGTCTGATGGGTGATGACGACGACCTCGGAGGTCTCGAAAGTCCGGCGAAGGGAGTCGACGAGGTCGGCCTTCTGAGCTCGGTTCACCTCTGTACTCCGCCTGTTGGACCGACCGTCGTTAGACGGCGCGATCCGGTTGCACGTGGATCAGCCGGAACTCCGGCATGATCCGCTCGTTCGCCTGTCCCAGAAGTCCAACATCCTCGGCCGAAGCCGAATTCCGTTGGCGCTCCCGTCTGTACGGGCGAGAGATTTAAGGCTCGGTGGTCCGTCGACCGTGAGCCGCCCGTAGTCTCGGACAGGTCGGAGCGGGCCGAAGCCCGCCCCACGCCGTCGACCGGTCGCCCGGCCGCCGTCGTTCGTTGCCTCAGGACGCCGAAGCGCTCCCGAGGTTCGCGGTGTCGACCTTGACGCCCGGCCCCATGGTCGAGCTGACCGACACGCGCTTGATGTAGGTACCCTTGGCTCCCGCCGGCTTGGCCTTCTGGATCGCGTCGACGAAAGCCGCCGCGTTCGCGAAGAGCTCGTCCTCGGAGAAGCTGGCCTTGCCGATGCCGGCGTGCACGAGGCCCGCCTTCTCGGCGCGGAACTCGACCTGGCCGGCCTTGCTGGCCTTGACCGCGTCGGCGACGTTGGCCGTCACGGTGCCGAGCTTCGGGTTCGGCATCAGGCCGCGCGGGCCGAGGATCTTACCGAGCCGGCCGACGACACCCATCATGTCGGGGGTGGCGATGACGCGGTCGAAGTTGATCTGGCCGGCCTGGATCTGTTCCATCAGGTCCTCGGCGCCGACGATGTCGGCACCGGCGGCGCGGGCCTCATCGGCCTTGGCGTCCTTGGCGAAGACCGCGACGCGGACCGTCTTGCCGGTGCCGTGCGGCAGCGACACGACGCCACGGACCATCTGGTCGGAGTGCCGCGGATCGACGCCCAGGTTCATCGCGATCTCAACGGTCTCGTCGAACTTCGCGGTCGCCTTGGACTTCACCAGCTTGATCGCCTCGGCCATCGGGTAGGAGGCGGTCCGGTCGATGCCGGTGTACGCGCCCGCCAGGCGCTTTCCCTTGTTCGACATCTGCGTCACTCCACCACTTCGATGCCCATGGACCGCGCCGAGCCCTTGATCATGGCCACCGCACCGTCCACGTCCACCGCGTTCAGGTCCACCATCTTGGCCTCGGCGATCTCCTTGACCTGGGCCATGGTCACCGTGCCGACGGTTGCCTTGCTCGGGGTCGGCGTCCCCTTGGCGATCCCGGAGGCCTTCTTCAGGAAGTACGCCACCGGCGGGGTCTTCGTGACGAAGGTGAAGGTGCGGTCGCCGTAGGCGGTGATCACCACCGGCACCGGCATGCCCTTTTCCATGTTCGCGGTCGCGGCGTTGAAGGCCTTGCAGAACTCCATGATGTTGAGTCCGCGCTGGCCGAGCGCCGGGCCGATCGGCGGAGACGGGTTCGCCGACCCTGCCGCGACCTCCAGCTTGATGTAGCCGATGATCTTCTTAGCCATAGTATCGCTGCCTTTCTGTCATCGTGCCTTGGTACGGCGCCCCAGGGCTTCGGGGACGCCTCCCACGACACGCACGGTGAGCCCGGACCGGCTCAGACCTTCTCGACCTGCGTGAACTCCAGGTCCACCGGGGTCGACCGTCCGAAGATCGACACCGCAACTTTCAGGCGCGCCTTCTCCTCGTCCACGTCCTCGACGTAGCCGTTGAAGGTCGCGAACGGGCCGTCCGAGACACGCACCTGCTCGCCGATCTCGAAGGTGATCGACGGCTTCGGCCGGTCGACGCCCTCGGAGACCTGCTTGATGATCCGCGAAGCCTCGCCCTCGGTGATCGGGGTCGGCTTGCCCTTGCCGCCCAGGAAGCCGGTGACCTTCGGCTGGCTCTGCACCAGGTGCCAGCTCTGGTCGGTGAGCTGCATCTTCACCAGGATGTACCCGGGGAAGAACTTGCGCTCGGTGTTCACCTTGGCGCCGCGGCGCATCTCGACGATTTCCTCGGTCGGCACGAGCACCTCCTCGATGAGGTCCTCCATGCCCTGGGCCGCCGCCTGCTCGCGGATCGCCGTCGCGACCTTCTTCTCGAAGCCCGAGTAGACGTGAACCACGTACCAGCGAATCGCCACCGTCAGCCTCCGAGTCCGAGGACCTGCTGGACGCCCCAGGCGAGCACCAGGTCCACCAAGAAAAAGAAGATCGACGCGGCAAACACCATGATGAAGACCATCAGGGTCGCTGTCGCCGTATCCTTTCGGGTCGCCCAGGTCACGCGCGACACTTCCTGCCGCACTTGACGCACGAATTGGGCGGGGCTCACCTTGGCCATAATCGTTCCTGTTCCGACGCCCGAACGCGGGCGGCGCTTACCGGTCTCCCGGCAGCGCCCCGCGCCCATCCGAAAATGTTGGCAGGAGTGGAGGGGCTCGAACCCCCAACCCCCGGTTTTGGAGACCGGTGCTCTACCAGTTGAGCTACACTCCTGTATACACCCGCCGAGACGGGCGCCTTAGTTCTCCGACCTCACGCGATGATCTTGGAGACGACGCCGGCGCCGACGGTGCGCCCGCCTTCGCGGATCGCGAAGCGCAGGCCCTCGTCCATTGCGATCGGCGCGATCAGCTCGACGTCCATCGCGACGTTGTCAC
>Ga0208414_1000223_pt1 | contig 65675 bp, 62 predicted proteins | sample AntAceMetag02UKE_FD_184770 | JGI IMG/M metagenome (GOLD analysis project Ga0208414, IMG submission 184770) | Saline lake microbial communities from Ace Lake, Antarctica - Antarctic Ace Lake Metagenome 02UKE (SPAdes) (version 2) | ecosystem: Environmental > Aquatic > Non-marine Saline and... | reverse complement strand
CAACGAGCACCCGGTAGCTCCGCTCTTCAACCCGCCGGTCTGACCGCGGGCTGGCCACTCGGCGCGGCACACTGTGCATGTGGAATTTCCGCCGCCCTCGCTTGCCGGCCGCGTCGCGACACCGCAGCCATCGCCTCTACGCATCATCGGGCTGACCAAGGCGTTCGGAACGAAACAGGCCCTCGACGGGCTGACGTTCGAAGTGCCGCAGGGCGCTTGCTACGGCCTGGTCGGGCCGAATGGAAGCGGCAAGTCGACGACCATGCGGTCAGTCGTTGGCCTCGTCCGACCCGATGCGGGCTCGATCGAAGTGTGCGGCACCCTCGTGGCATCCGATGTGATGGCCACTCGCCGTTCGATGGGAGTGATGCTCGACCCGCTCCAGCTCTTCGATCGGCTGACCGCCTGGGAGTTTGTCGAGACGATCGGCACACTGCGCGGCCTCGACACCGACACAGTCCGCGCCCGATCGACCGAGTTGTTCACCGTCCTCGACCTGATCGACGACGCCAGTCGGCCGATCGTTGGCTACAGCCACGGGATGCGCAAAAAGACAGCACTGGCCGCGGCCATCCTGCCCAGGCCGCGGCTGATCATGCTCGACGAGCCATTCGAAGGCGTCGATCCTGTCGCAACACGTGCGATGCGAACGATGCTCGACCGATTCCGTGCCGGCGGCGGCACGGTGGTGCTGTCGACACACGTGATGGACATCGTCGAACGAGTCTGTGATCACGTTGGCGTCATCGCTCACGGGCGCCTCGTCGCATCGGGCCCAATTGATGAGCTGCGGAACGGCCGCCGGCTCGAAGACGCGTTCATCGACGTCGTCGGCGCCAGCGACATCGATGCCGGAGCGCTCAACTGGCTCACCGAATGACACCGGTGTCTGGGCAATCGATCAGCACATCGACAGTCGTCCAGGAATTCGTCAGGTTGCGTTGGCGAGCGCTGCGGGGCGCGTTGCGATCCAGCGGCACACAGAAGTGGACGGCGACCGTCGGGCTACTCGCCTCGGTGCTCGTCGGGGTTGCGGGTGGCGTCGGGCTTGCTGTCGGCGGCCAGAGGTCAAGCCAACCCGACGTCCTGTTCGTGATCGCCTGCACCGTCATCGTCGTTTCGGTCGTAGCGATCGGCGTGATCGCCGGAATCAGCCAGCCAATCGATCCGCGAGTCCTTGCCACCGAGCCGCTCACGGAGCGCCAGCTGGCACTCGGGTTGCTGGCGGGAACGGCGGTCGGCCCACCCGGCATCTCGGGCGGACTCATCGGGCTGGGGCTGTTTGTGGGCGCCCTGAGCGGCGTGATGGCCGCTCCGATCGTCGCGATCGCAACGCTCTCGTTTCTCGCCACGATCCTGCTCGTCTCGCGCTCGACGATCAATGCACTCGGTCTCTTCGCCACCCGCTTCCCCCGATCCGGTCAGATCACCGTCGGAGTGTTCAGCCTGCTGTTCTACGGCGGATTTCAGTTTCTGCCGCGATTGATCGGCGGACTCGATGCCAACCAGCAGCGGACGGTGACCGACATTCTCCAGTACTCACCGCCGGGCCAGCTCGGTCAGGGCCTTGCGAAGGCGTCGACCGAGCCATTGATGGCAATCGGGCACGTGGCGATCGGTTCGATCTGGCTCATTCCACTCGCCGCAGTGTTCGTGTGGACCACCAGTGCGCTGCTCGTGTCGGTCCAGCAGACCAACGTCGGCTCGCAGAGGTCCGGCCCGACGCGTCGCCAACCGATCCGCCATCTGGCGCGCCGCATGTGTGGCACCGGGCCGACCGGCGCCGTTGCATGGCGAGGCATACTCACTCGCTTGCGGACACCCCGAACCGCATTGGAGACCTTCACCGGAGCGGGCATTGGTCTGGCCGTCATACTTGTGCCAACCCTTCTGCGCGACGGCGCCGGTGCGGGTGCCGTACTCGTTGGCGGAGCGGTACAGCTGGCTGTGCTCTTCATGGCAGGCAACAGCTTCGGCTCCGACGGACCGGCGATGAGTAACGAATTGTTGACAGGCGTCGACCCCGCTGTGCTGGTCCGGGGCAAGGCCCGTTCGGTCGCGATCGTTGCGTCGCCCATCGCATTCATCGGGCCAGTCATCGCTGCGGCGCTCACCGACGAATGGCGCTATTTCCTGGCCGGCTTGCTCGTCGGAATCGGTGGGCTGTTCGGCGGAACCGGCGGGGCAATTGTCCAGTCGGCGCTCGTACCAATCGCCATCCCCGAAGGCGACAATCCACTCGCCAGTGGCGACTCGGGGAAAGGTTGCCTGGCTGGCTTCATCCTCGCCGGGGTCGTCCTTGCACTGGCCGTCGTGACGCTGCCGGTTGCGCTCGCGCTGCTCTGGGCGCTCGATCGCGGCTCGCTCGCACTGGTGACAGTGTTCGCATTCGCCACGCTCGGGGCCGGTTACGGCGTGTACCGGCTGGGGATCCGCTTCGCGACTCGCTACTGGCGCAAGCGCGAGCCAGAGATCTACGCCGCCGTCATCCCGGCTCGTTGACCGAAGTCAGCTGTCGACGGGAAGCAGCGTGACATCGTCGCCGATGGTCATGCTCCCTGGCGTGGCAACCAGCGATCCGATCGACAAAAACGTTGCGCGGTCACGATTGATCGTCTTCAGCAGTTCGATGTCACGGCCGAGGCCTGGCTGCGGACGGGCGACCATCACGCAGCGATCGATCTGTTTGGACACGGCGAGTTCGACGCCAGAACCCGCTGGACCAATCTGTAGATGGTGACCAATGAAGTCGTCCTCACCCGACCCGCTGACAACAATGTTGGTGCGGAAACGGCGCAGGTCCCAGTCGCCGAGCGTCCCGGTCGACACCAAGGACACGCGGCTCCACTTGGAGTCGTGCCACGCACCCGCAGGGCCCGTCCACGACACCCAGTCGGCATCACGTTCGAAATCGAGCGGGACTTCATACGTGCCCCCGACATCGCCAGCGGCCCGGAGTTCGACCTCTTGGCCAAGCCAGCGGGACAGCGTCACCGAAGCTTCGCCTGATGCAACTTCGCCGATCTCCGGGACATCGATCACGACGTCGCCATCGACCACTCGGGCCGAAGCGAAGAGCAGCTGCGGAGAACGGCGCGCCGTGAGGACGGTGCCGGTCGCCACATCGAAGACGCCCCATCCTCGATCCCCCGCAATCCCGAGTTCGCCGACACGGGTGCTCTCGAGTTGCTCCCCACCCATCGACTTCACCGGATAGCGCCACAATTCAGTCACGTTCATGGGCCCCAGCCTGGCACAGGGCTGCCGGCCGGGCGGCCGAGATGGTCTGGGGGATTCGCACCACGCGTTCGCTCTGCGGCTGCCTGGTCGGTAAAGTGACAAAATGAACGAACCCACGACGACTGTCGCCAAGAACGCACCAACCGCCGATGCGCCGGCAGTCGAGCTCGTCGAAGAAGAACTGCTCGTCGAGGAGATCTCCATCGACGGCATGTGCGGCGTTTACTGAGCCCCGTAGCGGACTCGACCAACATGACCGACTCCCTGCTCGAGCAGCGACTGACGCTGCATCCGCAGGTCGCACTCCGCCCGGAACCGTTCGGCGCGCTCGCGTACCACTACGGCAACCGCAAGCTGGTCTTCCTGAAGCACCCTGACGTCGTGCGGCTTGTCCAAGCCCTCGACGGCACCGGCACCACTGCCGAGAAACTCTCCGAGTGTGAAATCGACGCAGCCCGTTGGCCGTCGTTCGAGCGTGCACTCGCCAACCTCCATGCATCGGAGATGCTCCAATGAGCAAGTCCCAACTCGTCGAACAACTCAAGAGTGGCCTCGACGCTCCTATCTGTCTCACGTGGGAGTTGACCTACGCCTGCAACCTCGAATGCGTGCACTGTCTCTCATCGTCGGGTCGTCGTGACCCACGTGAGTTGACGACCGACGAGGCCAAAGCCGTTCTCGACGAACTGCACGACCTGCAGGTCTTCTACATCAACATGGGGGGCGGCGAGCCAATGATCCGCCGCGACTTCTTCGAGCTGCTCGAGTACTCGATCGGCCGAGGTATCGGCGTCAAGTTCTCAACGAACGGAGCGTTCATCGACGCCGAAAAGGCCAAGCGCCTGACGGCAATGGACTACCTCGATATCCAGATCAGCCTCGACGGCACCGATGCAGTCACCAACGACGCCGTCCGCGGTGAGGGCTCCTACGACACTGCAATCCGGGCGATGAACCATCTACGCGAGGCAGGCTTCGGTGAGTTCAAGATCTCCGTGGTCGTTACTCGCTACAACGTCGATCAGCTCGACGAGTTCAAGGCGCTCGCCGACGAGTACGGCGCCCAGCTTCGCATCACCCGCCTGCGCCCGTCGGGCCGTGGCGCCGACAGCTGGCACGACCTGCACCCCACGCAGGCGCAGCAGCGTCAGATCTACGACTGGTTGGTCCTCAACGGCGAGAACGTCCTGACCGGCGACTCGTTCTTCCACCTCAACGCGCTCGGCCCAGAAAGCGGAACGGGACCCCTGCCGGGCCTCAACATGTGTGGTGCAGGCCGCGTGGTGTGCCTGATCGATCCAATCGGCGACGTCTACGCCTGTCCATTTGTTATCCACGATGAGTTCAAGGCCGGCTCAGTCCGCGACGAGGGTGGCTTCAGCCAGGTGTGGAAGCAGAGCGATCTGTTCACCGAACTGCGTGAACCGCAGTCGGCTGGCGCCTGCTCTGCCTGCGGCGAGTTTGACGCATGCCAGGGCGGCTGCATGGCCGCCAAGTTCTTCACCGGCCTCCCGCTCGACGGCCCCGACCCCGAATGCGTCAAGGGCCACGGCGAAGCCGCGCTACTGGCAGCGTCGTCGGTGCAGGTGCCGAAGCCGATGATGGATCACTCCAAGCCGAGCCGCGTTCCGGTCACCATCGGACGCCGCTAGCTCGTTTGTGTCGAGCTTTCCGTGGATCGGTCCGCGGAAACTTCGACGCAAACGGTGATGGTCGGTCAGTCGGCGGCGAGATCGGTGGCGTAGGAGCCCTCGAGCGCTGTGCGCAGCCCGTCGCTCTCCATGTTGAACTGGGTACCGATAATTTCGGCCAAGTCGGGTGTGTCGGCGAGGTCAGCCCACGACTCTGGCTGCCAGACCTTGCCTCGGCGGAACGACTTGGCGCAGTGGCTGTACAGCTCGGCGACTTCGACCACGATTGCTGCCTTCGGTCGGCGTAGTTCGACGGTGAAGCCATCAAGAATCGCTGCGTCGGTCGTCACCGTTGCGGGCCCGTTGATCCGGACTGTTTCATCTTTACCTGGCATGACCAACAGCAGTCCGACGAACGGATGGGCAACGATGTTCTCGAGCGTGTCGAGCCGGTTGTTCCCGTTCAGGTCGGGGATCGCGATGTGGCGATCGTCGAGCCGTTGCAGGAACCCTGGTGGCCCACCGCGCGGCGACGCGTCCATGGAATCGCCGCCGTTGGAGGTCGAGATGACGATGAACGGACAACGATCGATGTACGCCGCCGACCTCTCATCAATCACATTAAACGCCTTGTTCGCGACGAGCTCATTTGGTTCTCGATACAGCTCGCGGAGGCCGGCCCGGTCGGTGATGCGGTCGGTGATCTGCATCCTCTGAGACTAGGCGGAACGGTCGGGCGCGATCACTGCGGGCGGGGCTGCGTCGGTGACGAACTCAACCTGCTGCACGGCGCGAGTGATCGCAACGTAGAGCAGGCGTGCGCCGCGTGGTGTTGGCTCGTCGCCGTTTTCGTGCAGGATTTCGTGCGGGTTCACGACGATGACCCCGTCGAATTCGAGGCCCTTGACGGCCTCGGCCGTGAAGACCGGCACCTCGGCTCGTTCGAGGTTGTGCACGTGGTCAGTGCCGACAAGATTGTGCTCGGAGAGTGCTGCGATGATCGACTCGTGGAGCGCTGCCGGCGCCACGATGCCAGTCAGCTTGTGACGCGACTTCATGGTTGCTGTTGATGCCGCGACTGTTGCGGCGAGCTGGTCTGACGGGCAGCGAACCCAGCTCGGTGGCTCACCGGCGATTCGAACACTGCGGCTCTCGGTGGCATCGACGCCAGTAAGGGGAAGCAGGCGGTTGGCGATGCGCAGGATTGGTTCGGGGACGCGGTAGCCAATGGTCAGGTCAACAACGATGCCGTTCGAGCCGGCGGGCCCGAGGTGGCCAAACACTTCGCTCCACCGCTCTTGACCGGCAGGCGTCGTCGACTGGGCGACGTCGCCGACCAGCGTCATCGATGACGACGGGCTACGACGCCCGATCACGCGCAGGGCGACGGCCGAGTGGTCTTGTGCTTCGTCGACCACCACATGACCGTAGGTAAACGGCGAGCCGTTCAGCAGTGAGTTGGCCTCGTCGATGAGGAGTTGGTCGGCCCGGGTCCAGGCGCGCTTCTTACCCCTTGGGCCCGGCAGCAGGTTGTCGACGAGCTTCGCGGGCTTCTGCATCGGCCAGGCCTTGTTGATCGCTGTCTTCAACGGCCCGGCTTTCGACCAGGCACCGTCATCACCGGTACGCCGGAGCAACTCACGCTTCGCAAGCGCGGTGACACGGACACGCCGTTCGTTGATCGGGCTGATGCCACCCTTGGCGACCTGGAGCCAGCCGGCAATCTCGTCGGACGTGAACATGTGGTTGCGAGCGCCAATCGGCACAACAAGATCGTCATCAGGCGGAACGATCGCAGCGAGGGCAGCCGCTTCGAGTTCGCTGAGTCGCTCGGCTGAACCCTTCCAGCGGGCGAGGTCGGACTCGTCGATACCGGTGATCTCGACGCGGGGAATACATAGTTCGTCGACGGTCGCCTGACGGACGCGGCGCTCGCCAAGCGACGGCAGCACGTTGCCGATGTAGTCGAGGAAGGCTTTGTTCGGCCCGACGACGAGGACACCGTCGCGTGCGAGGCGAGCGCGATGTTCGAAGAGGAGGTAGGCCGCGCGGTGCAGCGCTACCGCGGTCTTGCCGGTGCCCGGACCCCCCTGGACAATCAGCACCTGGTCGATGTCAGAACGAATGACCACGTCCTGCTCACCTTGGATCGTCGCAACGATCTCACGCATCTCACCGCTGCGTTCGGCGCCAATTTCGGCGAGGACCGGGTCAGGAATCCCACCGGCGACATCGCCAGATTCGGGATCGTCGAGTTGCTCGTCGAGATAGGCGATCAGGTCGCCGTCGTTGAGGGTGAAGCGGCGGCGGAAATCGATCCCGAGCGGGTCGATCGCCGTCGCTCGATAGAAGGGGGCGGCGATCGGAGCACGCCAGTCGACGACGACGGGGTCATGCGCATCGTCTTCGATGTGGCGGCGACCGACGTACCACTTGTCGTCATCCTGATCGATCCGACCGAAGAAATCGCCAGAACCGGGCCCCTTGAGGTCTTCGATCGCCACAGCGACAGTGACCTCGATGTACTCCTTCGTGATCGCATCGGCAGCACTGTTGGGGTCGACGGCCGACAGCCGTTCGATCATCCGATCACGCGATTGGCGTGCAAAGGCCAACCTGGAGCGCTCGTTATCGAGGTCGGGGAAGAGGTTGACGCTCACAGGGCAGACGAGGGTAGTCCCCGGCAGATGGCCCGACCCATGAAGTTTCACTCACACGTTGGTTGGGCGCAGTCGACAACGTGCGAGGATGCCACCCGTGTTGGCGGTGCTGCTTATTTTCTTGTCGTATGCGCTCGGCACTTTCCCGAGTGCGATCATGGTTGCTCGCTCCAACGGCATCGACATTTCCACCGTCGGATCGGGCAATCCTGGCGCTTCGAACGTCACGCGGGCACTCGGTTGGAGGAAGGGCGTGTGGGTCTACGTGCTCGATTCGCTCAAGGCCGGCCTTGCCACTGGCCTCGGCTTGGGGATGGGCTTCGACTGGGCAGGCACGGGCCGGCCGCTCGGCTACGTCTGCGGGGTTGCGGCTGCGCTCGGCCATATGTTCCCGGCCACTCGCGGCTTCAAGGGCGGCAAGGGAGTGGCCTGCGGATCAGGCGCCTTGATCGTGCTGCAACCAATTATCGGAATCGCTGCGCCGATCGTGTGGTGGCTGCTCAGCAAGATGACCGGCAAGGCCGCTCTCGGCTCGATCCTGACCGTGGGCTCCGTACCGATCGGCCTCGTGCTGACCGGCCGTCCAGCCTGGGAGTTCGGGGCGATGGCGGGCCTGTGCGGCCTCATCCTCGTGAAGCACTGGCGAAATTTCGGTCGGTTGATCCGACGCGAAGAGCCGGGCCTCCGCAGCTGAGCTCATTGTGTCAGGCGGGAACGCCACCGGCGGAGAACAGCGCCGGCCAGCCGCCTGTGTGAATGAACACAATGTCCTCGTCAGCAAATCGGCCTTCCTCAGCGAGGCCAAGGGCACCAGACAGGCCCTTGCCCGAGTAGGTGCGATCGCACAGCCAGCCACCGTTTGCCGCCGCCCAGCGGACCGCGTTATCGCCAGCTGTGGTCGGCACCGCGTAGTCGTCACCAATCCAGCGCGTGTCGACTTCCACGTCGACGGGGTCGATGCGCACAGCGGTGAGCCCCATGAGATCGAGCGTCTGATTCGCCAGGTTGGCAATGTCGGGCAAGCCGATGTTCACTCCCTTGGCGACGCCGATGGCGACGATGCCAGGAACGGCCCGGCCCGCGGCAGCTGCCGCGGCGCGGCCAGCGAGGAGGCCCGCGTGTGTGCCGCCGCTCGACGACGTGAAGACAACAGTCGACGGCTCGATACCCGATGCGTCGAACTGGTCGAGTAACTCGATGAATGCTGCTGCATAACCGAGCGCTCCGACTGCGGTGCTGCCGCCGATCGGGATCGAATAAGGCGCCAGGCCAGCGCCACTCAGCTCGCCAGTGAGTAATTCACGTGCGATCTCAAGTTCGCCCCAATGGCTCTGCGCCGTACCGGTGAAGTGCAGCTGGGCACCGAACAGCATCGACAGCAGCTGGTTTCCGGTCGCTACGTCCGGTTCGTCCCCAGAGAGGACCAGATGGACTTCCATGCCGAGCCGGGCACCCGCAGCAGCAGTCATCCGGCAGTGATTCGACTGTGCTGCACCGACCGTGATCAGCGCCCGAGAGCCGACGGCAAGTGCATCACCGCACAGGAAATCGAGCTTGCGAGCCTTGTTGCCGCCCCCACCGAGCCCGGTCAGATCGTCCCGTTTAACCCACAGCCGCGCTCCCCCGCCGATCACTGGGCCCTGCTCCAAAGGTGTCGGCGTAGTGGCGAGCGTTGCTCGCTGGAGGTGATCGAACATGGCTTCCATGCTAGGCACAGATGTTGATGACCACCGATTGGAACCCGCTGCTGCGCGCTGAATTCGAGAAGCCCTACTGGGCAGACCTGCAGAGGTTCGTCGCCGCTGAGCGCAAAGTGCACTCGGTGTATCCACTCCCTGACGACGTGTTCGCGGCGCTGCGCCTGACGTCGTACGCCGACACGAAAGTGATGGTGCTCGGACAGGACCCGTATCACGGCCCTGACCAGGCCAACGGCCTTGCGTTCTCGGTCCGGCATGGTGTCCGAACACCGCCGTCGTTGCGGAACATGTACAAGGAACTCCACACTGACCTCGACCTGCCGATCCCGCTCCACGGCAACCTCGAGGGCTGGGCACGCCAAGGTGTTCTGCTCCTCAACACGCGGCTGACTGTCCGGGCCGGACAGGCCAATTCGCACCAGAAGCAGGGGTGGGAGCAGTTCACCGACGCAGTGATCCAGGTGGTCAACGACAAGAAGGACCCCGTGGTCTTCGTGCTGTGGGGCAACGGGGCTCGGAGCAAGACGAAGTTCATCGACCGGTCGCGGCACACCGTGATCGAGTCGCCGCACCCCTCACCACTCAGCGCGCACAACGGATTTTTCGGAAGCAAGCCGTTCAGCCGCACCAACGAGGCGTTGATCGACGCCGGTCGTGAGCCAATCGACTGGGATCTCTCCACTGATTCGGTTGAGGATTCAGTCGATGACGAACCTTGCGGGGCAGACTGACGAAATGGCGTGGCAGACCAGCAACACGGTGATGAAGATCCGACAGAAGCACCGATACGTCAACATCACGGTGGAGACCCTGCACGGATGGAGCCGACATCTGTCCGGCCGGAACGCATGGGTTCTGGCGTTCTTCACATTCCTTTCGATCTTTCCCCTGATGCTCGCCGCAACGACAATCCTCGGTTTCGTGCTCGAGGACAATGACGCCCTGCAAAAACGGCTCGTTGACGGAGCGGCCGACAGAATCCCGATCCTCGGCGAAACCCTCCGGAACGACCCGCGATCGCTGAACGGATCCGTCATCGGTCTCGTCATCGGTCTGGCAAGTGCAGTTTGGTCCTCCACCAAGGCGTTCGTTGGGCTGCAGGGCGCGCTCGATGACACCTGGGAGATCGGCATCGACGATCGTGCGGGGTTCGTGCCGCAGCGCGGAAAGGCCATCGCCGGCATCTTGATCCTCGGAGGGGCACAGGTCGGCAACGTGGCACTTACGTCGGTGGCGAGCGCCCTCGGACTTCCAGCGATCAGCCAGGTCCTGATCTTCTTCGGCACGGTCGCGATCAACATCGTGGTGATGGCTGCGATGTTCCGGTTCCTCACCTCGGCAAGCCCATCGTGGGGTGACGTCTGGCCCGGGGCGATCATGGCCGGCGTAATCTTCGCCATCCTGCAGCGGCTCGGGCCGGCCATCGTGCAGCGATCGACGGAGGGCGTCGCGAGCGCCTACCAGACGTTCTTCGTCGTGATCGGTTTGGTCACCTGGCTGAGCTTCATTGCCATCGCCTTACTCATGGCAGCCGAGCTGAACGCTGCAATCGTCCGGCTGCGCAAGGGCCCACCCGATGCACACAACGCACACGATCTTGGCCCCGACTTCGATCTCGCCGTCAGGTGATCATCAGGTAGCCGTCGACTTCGGTGATGAGCTCCGACGTCGGCCGGTTGAGTTCGAGTCATGGAGTCCTTCTTGTCAGCTGGCAGCTGATCTGGCCGCCTGTTTGCTCAGCTACTTCGAGTGCACCTTCGATGTGGCCCGGGGACGTGCTGGCTGTTTCGGTCGATGTCCGGTACAACCGACCGTCCAACGACGCGTCTCGAAAGGCCTCGTGACCAAACATTTGATAAGCAGTTAGGCGCTCAACACCCGGCGGCGACATGAACGGTTCGGCTCAACGTGGCTGGCCGAGCGCGAGGCCGCCTGCACCGACGATCGCTACATCGCAGGTGGATTCACTCACCATGCTCAGGCCAGGCTGGTTGCGATGACGCTGGCGTTCTCGAGGGTCCGATGGACGGGGCACTTGTCGGCGATGGCGAGCAGCTTGTCCCGATCCCCATCGGTGAGATCGTCGCCGTCGATGGTGATGACGCGTTCGAACCGGTCGATCATGTTGGTGCGTCCGTCGGCGATGCCCGAGAACACCGCATCGTTTTCAGCACACTCGAAGCAGTCGTCGGCGTGGACCTTGCCGTGGGAGACCTCGACGGTGATCCGATCGACAGGAAGCTTCTTGCGGTTGGCGTACATCCGCAGTGTCATCGAGGTGCAGGCACCGAGAGCGGCGCCAAGAAAGTCGTACGGGGCGGGGCCAGCGTCGAAGCCACCAATCGAGGTCGGCTCGTCGGCAAGCAGCCGGTGTTGACCGACCACGACATGGTTGAGGAACGGGCCCTGCGTGGTCTCGGCAACAACCACCGGCGCTGATGCCTTTGGTGCATCGAGGGCACCGCTCTCGTCGTCGACATAGCGGTTGGCGAACCCGGCGATCATCGATGCGGTGAAGGCCGCGTCGCTTGCGTTCGTCAGCAAGTGGTCAGCACCGTCGAGCGAGACGTAGCTCTTCGGGTGTTTGGCTGCGTCGAAAATTTCGCCGGCGTTGTCGATCCCAACCGTGTTGTCGATCGGCGAGTGCAGTACGAGTAGTGCCTTCTTGGAAGTTGCGACACGCTCCACAACGACGTGATTCAGTAGATCGTCGAGGAACTGTTTGCGGATGGTGAACGGCCGACCAGCAAGTTGCACCTCGGCCTGCCCCGACGCTTCGATCTCTTCGACCGACGACTGGAAGATGCCAGTGACGTGAGCGGCATCCGACGGGGCCCCGATGGTTGCGACAGCCCGGACCTCAGGGATCTCACCTGCAACGGCGAGCACCGCCGCTCCGCCGAGTGAGTGCCCGATCAAGAGTTGCGGGGCCCGATGCTCGGTACGCAGCCAGTCGACCGCTGCCAGAACGTCGTCGGTGTTCGACGTGAAGTTCGTGTTGGCGAACTCGCCCTCGCTGTTACCAAGCCCAGTGAAGTCGAACCGGAGTACACCGAACCCGGCGTCGGTCAGTGCGGTAGCGATCCGCGATGCCGCCTTGATGTCTTTGCCGCAGGTAAAGCAGTGGGCGAAGAGGGCAAAAGCTCGAGGCGGCCCAGCGGGCAAGTCGATTCGGGCGGCGAGTTCAGCGTCTTGACTGCCGGGGAAACTGATTCGTTCGATTCGTGCGGTCACGTCGCGAACCTAACGCTCACCGGGGCCCACCGTTCACCCGTATCCAGCAGGCCATTCACCTGGCGATTCGCCTGGTCGAAGACAACACGTCGGAAGGATCGCCGCTACTATCTCGCCAGATGGTGGCTCTCACACCCGGCGGCCAGCGCCGATGATCGTTGCATTTGCCACCTCCGGCCTGTTTGCGGCAGGTGAATCGACGATCGGGCCGACGCTCGCAATCATCGTCGGCACCGGCATGGCAGCTCAGTGGATCGCCTGGCGAACCCAGATTCCGTCGATCATCGCCTTGCTGCTTGCTGGCCTGCTGCTCGGTCCAGTCACCGGCATCATCGACCCAGATGAATTGCTCGGCGGCCAGCTCTTCCCGCTCGTGTCGCTCTCGGTAGCCCTGATCCTCTTCGAAGGCGGCCTCGACCTTCCCCCACGCGAGTTGCGCAACACCGGCATCGTCGTCCGCCGGTTGATCACCGTCGGCGCGGTGATCAGCTTCCTGATCGGATGGTACGCGTCTCGCGAGATCTTCGGCATCTCGAACCAGGCTGCAATCGTGCTCGGTGCCGTACTTGTCGTCACCGGCCCGACCGTGGTCGGTCCGCTCCTGCGCTTCGTCCGCCCCGCCGGAACGACCGGCCCGATCCTCCGTGCCGAGGGCGTGCTGATCGATCCGATCGGCGCCACCGCTGCACTGCTGGCCTTCGAAATTGTGTTGCTCGACGGCGCGAACGAGGCGATCATCAAGGTGGCGGGCATTCTGGCGCTCACGATCGTTGCGGGCGCTGGCATTGGCCTGCTTGCCGCATTCGTCCTCGACGAAGCGCTCCGCCGATTCCTCATCCCTGATCAACTCATTGTTCCGGTCACCTTCGCTTTCGTCGTGGCCACGTTCGTCGCGGCAAACGAAGTCCAGGAAGAATCGGGGCTGCTGACGGTCACCGTGCTCGGCATGTATCTGGCCAGACGCGACACGTCAACCGTACGACACGTTCTCGAATTCAGTGAGAGCCTCCGAACGCTGCTGATCTCTGCGCTGTTCATCCTCTTAGCGGCCCGAATCGAAGCCGATGCACTACGCGACGTCTTGCTGCCCGCACTCGGCTTCCTCGCCGTCTTAGTGCTGGTGGCTCGCCCGCTCACGGTGCTGGTGTCCACGGTCCGTACGTCGCTGACGTGGCGCGAGCGGGTGTTCCTGATGGCGATGGCACCGCGCGGCATCGTGGCCGCTGCAGTGTCGGCCATCTTCGCGATCCGCATGGAAGCAGAGGGCATCGCCGATGCCGACAAGATCGTGCCGATCGTGTTCCTCGTCATCATCGGAACGATCGTCGTCTACGGCTTCTTCTCCGGCCCGGCGGCGCGCTTGCTCGGGCTGGCCGAGGCGCAAGCCACTGGCGTCCTGATCGCCGGCGCTCACGCCACCTCGCGAGGCATCGCCCTGCAGTTGAAGGAACATGGCATCAAGTCACTCCTCGTCGACACCGACCCATACAACGTCACCCGGTCGATCTCGAGTGGGCTCACTGCACGTCGGTTGAATGTGCTTGCAGAAGATGCCGCGCACAACCTCGACCTTCGGGGCATCGGCCGGCTCATGGCCTTCACGTCAAACGACGAGGTCAACGCGCTGGCCACCGCCCGATTCGCCCGCGAGTTCGGCCGCCGAGAGGTATTCCAGCTGTCACCGAGCAAGCAGCACTCGGGCGAAACCGGTGTTCCGTCCGAGTATCTCGGCCGTCAAATCGGCATCAACGGCGTGACCTATTCGACGATCGATGAACGGGCGCGCCAAGGCTGGAAAGCACGGAGCGCCGAGGCCGGCCTGCACCTAGACAGCGCCGTCGATGACGACCTCTTCCTACCGTTGATCCGCGTGATCGACGCACAGATGGCGTTCTTGTGCCGCAACGATGCGCTCCCCGGCGAGGGCATCGTGATCGGCATGGCCGCTCCGTCGTTCCAGCGCGAACTCGACAACGCAGCAGCGGAGCGCGTCGAGCCCGTCGAAGACTCAACTCCCGGATAACCGCCGCGCTCGGTCCACCCCATTTTGTGTGAGCGATAGCGGCGTCGTTGCCCACTTCTCCTCACACAAAACTCGTCCCCCATTTCTGTGTGAGCGATAGCGGCGTCGTTGCCCTCAATAGCTCACACAAAACTTGGCCCGGCTTGTGCTCAGGTGTCGAAGCCAATACCGAGTCGGCCGAGGAACTTGAGCCAGACGTTCTCTCGGCCCTGCCGATCATCGGCGCGTTGAATCGATTTCTTCGTGATGCCGACGACAGCTGACCGCAGCGGTTCGGGCGGGAACGGGAACGGTTTCGACCGGACCATCTCGAGTTCGGTTCGCTCGGTTTCAACACCGTCCACGAGGTCGAGGGCGACCTGCGCACCGAAGCGGCTCGCGGCGACACCCAGGCCGGTGTAACCGCCAACCCAGGCAAGCCGGTTGTCAAACCGCTGCCCCCACGCACAGGTGAAGCGCGACGTGGTGCCGATCGGGCCACCCCAGCGGTGGGTGAAGTTGAGGCCCTCGAGCTGCGGGAACGTCGAGAAGAACTGCTCGGCAAGTGCCCCGTGAGTTTGTGTGCTCTGCTCGTGCCGTGCGTCGACGTTGCTGTTGAAATGGTAGGTGGCGTCGTAGCCGCCCCACAGAATGCGACCGTCAGCGGTGCGCCGCGTGTAGTGGAACTGGTTCGCAGCTTCGTCGATTCCTTCCCAACGGCTCCACCCGACCGACGCCTGCTGCTCATCGCTCAGCGGCTCGGTCATCAGGACATGGTCGTAGACCGGGATGATCCGTCGGCGGCTCGCACGCACCGGACTGGGATACGCATTCGTCGCGACAATCACGCGATCGGCACGCACCGAGCCCGTCTCGGTCAACACGCTGAGCCGCCCATCGAGCTCGTCGATGTCGACGACAGGGCTCTGTTCGAAAATGAGACCACCGAGGTCGAGAACGAGTCGGGTCAGGCCCCACACGAACTTGGCCGGATCGACGAGCCCGCCGTAGCCCTCTGAAAGCAGTGCACCGATATAGAGCGGCGAGTTGATTCGGGCACGTGTCTCATCAGCGTCAAGCATTCGGACGCTGTCACCGGTGCCGGTGAGCACGGGGATCCCTGCAGCGAGGTCCTCAAGTTGCCATTCCTCAGTGGCGACGTCGAGCCAATCGACCGAGCGGTAGTCGGCATCGATGTGATGGTCGATGAGGCACTGTTGGAGTTCGGCGAAGTTCTGGTCGCCGAGGCGGACGATCGAGTCGAGCTCGTCGGGCCAGTGCCGGTGGGCATTCTCGGCGCCATGCGCGATCGATGCGTCGAGCATTCCGCCGTTACGCGTGCTCGCTCCGCAGCCCACAGAACCCGCTTCGACAATCACCACTCGGCGGCCAGGTGTTGCGGTCAGGGCGTGGATCGCCGCCCACAGCCCGGTGAATCCGCCGCCAACGATGACGAGGTCGGCGTCGATCTTCCCGCTCAACCGCTGCGCGCCATCTGGGGCATCCGGGCGATCGGTCCAGAACACCTCGGGACGCGCGCCAGACAATGCCGTCTCAGGTGACCATCCGTGTAGAGCCATGTGTCATTCTCTCAACGTGTCGACTGGAAACAGCGGAACTCCGCCGCTCTCTCATCTTTTTGTGTACGGAACTCTGCAGCCGGGCGACGTCCGCTGGCACTTCCTCGAGCCCTTCGTTGTCGACGAGGGCTGGGCCGACACTACGCCTGGGCAGGTGTTCGACACCGGCCTTGGATATCCCGGCGCACAGTTCGACAGCACGAGTAGCAGCGCGGTCATCGGGCGGGCATACGCGCTGCTCGAATCATCGATCAGCCAATGCCTCGAGGTGCTCGATGCTGAAGAAGGAACGGTCGGCGGCGATTACCGCCGCATCGCGATCACCACTGCCAAAGGCGTGCGTGCGTGGGCCTACCAGTACGGCGGTGGGCTCGAACTGACGCCGATCGAAAGCGGCAACTGGTTCGAGCGCTGACGAACGCCTGGACCGCTTGCGTCTACTTGTACCCAATCAGTCTGGTTGGTCGACGCGGTGTGCTTCTTCACTGACCGTCGCACTTGCGCTGATGCTTCCCACCATGTCGGCGTGATCGCCCATTGCGCCGAGTCCGTCGCTGATGACCTCGGGATCGTTCTGCACACCTTCGAACACGTCGGAGAGTCGAAAGCCGTTACCGAGGTTGCCATCGTGACAGTCGAGCCGACCTTGAATGCAGGTCTCGAGAATCGCTTCCATCACCGATGGGTGCCAGCCGTTGAACCAGTCGGCATGCAACGCTGCGCCGCCCGGGTTGTCGCCGTCCACCGTGTAGGAATCAGCGGAGAGGCGCCATCCTGTGCTGGCTCGCGTCGAGGGGTCAAACACATCGGGCAGCACGCCGAATGCGTAGTGATAGCTCGGTCGCACGATCGGCACGGGATGGGAGTCGGGGCAGACCACGGTCCCGCTGTCGTCTTTGATCGGGTACGCCATGTGGCTCTTGTGGTCCTCTGAGTCAAGGTCGACACCGTTCCAGCAGCTCGGAAAGAAGATGTCCATACGGACGCGGTCCGGCGCTTCGCATTCGGGGATCGTCGCGCTGAAGGTTGGGTTCGTTGCGTCGTTCGACTCCCAGCTCTGGCAGTGCCAACGGACAATGCTCGTGTCCTGGGGGTCGTCGGGGGTGGCCGTGGCATCGCCCGCGATCATGCGCAACCCTGCAGGGATCGGTTGAATCGACTGCAGATCGTCGACGCCAGCGGAGTAGTAGAAGACCTCGTGAGCTTCATCGTTGTTGCCGACAACCGCTGGCACCGGCGCCCAACCGTCAGTCGAGTCAGGGTCGGGCGACAGCAGTGCAGGCACCCAGTACGAGGACAGATTGAGCTCGTTGCCCTGGCAGGTTGACACGCCCTCGGTGTAGAGCGAACTCAGGGTCGTGTCGAAGTCGACCTCGGTGTTGCCGTAGAAGCGGTGCAAGTGCGCTGCACCCTCCTCGCCTGGGAACACAATGGGGTCGTCGTAGCTGCTGTGGGAGAAGTCGCAGTTGATCCGCAAGATGCCACGCCAACTGTTCGGTGCCGCAGCATCAGGCTGCTTTGTTGCTGCGATCAGATCATCGGTCGGGTTGTCCCAGAGATTCAGCACTTCCCAGGCGTATGACGTCTCGGCACCGACCTGGCTGCTCCCCGCTGGTCGGACATCGAACGTGTGCGCTCCTTCGCCCACGTCGGCAAAGAAGACCGGCGACGTGCACGCTTCGAAAGCATCGCCATCGACACGGCACTCGGCGGGGTCATCGGCGAATGCGAACGAGGCGAACCGATCGATTGTCGTCGCATCTGGCCAGGTGGAGATCTCGATCGCTGCGGCGGTTGGCGTGTTGCCGACGGCCTCGACCGAATCGGTCGCGACCAATGCACTTTCGCTCTGGCCACATGCTGTTGCGGTGACGGCAAGCACCATCACTCCGAGCAGCCCGCTGGCTTGCCGATATCGCAGACCACTCGTTTGGTGTACCGGTGTGCTTCTTGGTCGGCTGGTTCGGATCATCGTGACGCTTCCTCCGTGGACGTTGAGTCCTCACGATGTCGGGACTCCTTAAGTGACCAGCGATGAAACGGTAAGAATCGTCGAACGTCAGCCTGCGTAGTAGCCGTTGACGTCAACAATGATGTGGGTTGCTGCCGAGGTGTACAGACAGACCTTGCCGCCCGTACCAATCTTCGCGGTCACCGCGTTCGCGATTGTTTGACTCTTGCGTTCATAGTTGAGATTGGATGCATTCGGCCGCTTTGTTCCGCACGGATAGGCGGTGACGAAACCGCCGCCTTTGGTGCTGGTGACTGCAATGTTCATCACCACCGCGTCAGCATCGGATGCGACGCCGCCACGACCTGCAACAGTGAGCTCAGTCACCGTTCCCGCAGCGCGTTCACCAATCTCCCAGAACTTTCCGTCAACGGTCGTGGGTTCACCGGCCCGGGTTTCCAGCAGCCGCGCGGGGGATAACGGCGCGAACAGCCCAGCGGGCCCCGGGTTGCCGAACGCCTCGTCGAACTGCTTGATGAATGAATCCAACGATTCAGAATCGAGGTCGGGGTTCTTCGCAGGAGTCAGTTCCTTTTTGATCGCCGCTGGGTCGAAGCCCGGAGTTTTCGGGTTGATGACAACGTAGTCGGCGCTCGTCGTCGAGACTTCGCCATCGAGCAGACTGCTGGTCATGCTGATTGTCAGCGGGTGGGTTCCCGGCGTGGCAATGTCGGTGTCGACTGCCATCCGGACTCGGGTCGTTGTTTCGGGTTCCACGGTGACGGAAACCGTCTTGTCGACCGGGAGGCCGGTGGTGAGGTTCAGTGTGTACTTCGCCGACGTCTTCGAGATGTTCGTGATGTCGATGAGGAGGTTCTGCTTGCCGGTCGTTCCGACGAACGTGTAGAACCCGGCCAAACCAACGGTGCCGTCGCCCGGCGCTGACAGCACTCCGAGCGCCACGGCCTGCTCATAGGTCAATGAGTCGTCGGGGGGTGTCGTCGTCGGAAGTCCCGCCGCCCCGGCACCGCCCACGGATCCGCCGTCGAACCGGATGTTCTTCCAGTCGTCGTACGGCGCGCCACCCGAGTAGTTGAGAAGAGGCTTCGTCGGCAGACCAACCAGCTGATAGGTGTAGTTCATGATGCTCTTGTAAGCAGTTCCGCCTTGCCCAGTCCCGGTCTTACCGCCACCGTGGTACAGATCAAGGTTGTGGCCGAGTTCGTGCATGAACGTGCCACGCTCTTGAATTCTGGTGAACCCGGCCTTACCCCACGGCCCGTCGGTGACCATGAAGTCCCCACCAGGGATACCATGCGACGAACCAGACGAATCCGTGGTGTTGCCCTGATAGCGGTCGGCGTAGACGGCGTAATGGAAGACTTCGGCCCGAGCGGTTTCGAAGTTCGTCTTCTTCAGGGCGTCGAACTCGCCCCACTTGCTGGCAGTAGTACCGAGGATCGGATCATGTGGCAACATGTTCGCCCTGGTCCGCGTTCCCCACTTGGCTCCCGTGACAGGATTCATTGTCGAGCCGGCACCTGCATCGATGTGCATGCGGATCGGGCCGCCCGGTGCGGCCGCGAAGGCCTTGACCACGTCATCGAGTGCGCTCTGCATCGGGCGGAAGTCTTTCCCGCCCTGACAAATGGTGGGAATCTCAGTTATCACGCCCTTGCAGGTCACCGGCAGGACCATTGCGTCGACCTCGATGAATATGTCCTTGACGGCCGGGTCTGCGCCCATCGCCTTCAGGTCGAGTTCGATGATGCCGTCGTTGTTGATGTCGACACCTTTGGTCTCCCAGGAATCGGGAATCGCGTCGCCGTCGGTGTCCTCGCGTGATTGCGCTCCCTTAACACATGTCATCCCGTACAGCCACCGCATGTTGTCGATAAGAACGGCGGAGTCGGGTTCGAATCCGACGTCCTGGATCGACAAGATCAGATTCATCGAGATGGCGTCGCGTCGGTGGACCGGCGCCAGGGCCGACATCGTCGGCGTGGAGAGATCCATCTTCGTGCCGGTGGTTGGATCGACCCCGAAGGTGGTGTATGCCGCCATTGGCCTTCCCGGAACATCCGTGGCGAAGTTGCGCGGGGCGACGACTTTGTAACCAGGAGTGGTTGCGTCGATCGGGGTCTGGTCGACCGTCAGCTTGCTCTGGTTGATTTCCGCGGTGAAAATGTCGTTGCCGTACTTCCCGTACTCGCCGCTGTAAGCGGAATTTTTCTCCGTCAGGAAGGCGAAGTCGAATGTCAGGCAAGTCGCTTGGCTCGGCGGGCGCAGAGTCAGAACGAGCTGTGTGAGGTCACCCCCGTCGAGGCTGTCCGAGCCGACAAGATCGGTGGAGGCAAGCTGATCCGAAGTGCCGACGAGGTCGTCGGCGAGACCTGTCGACAGGACCATGTAACTCAAACCCTCTGTGGGGAAGTCTCCAATCTTAGCGGTCCCGACGCCGTAGGCCCGTGGGTCAGACGACGTCGAGGTGAACAGGATGTCCCCCGCGGGCAGGTCGAGCGCCGCAGTAACAGAGACAGGCACTAATGCTGCGGCAACCGGCTGGGCGCCACTCAACGAGACGACAACAACCGACACAACCATGCTGACGGCAACCAGGACGCGACCCGCGCCAGAAAAACGGCGAACAGATGATGAAGACATCGAAACCCTCCCAAAGGGGATGCGAGCCCACGAAGCTCACAACACAGCCAAACGTATCAGATTCGACAATTTGATGACATCTTGTACTGCAGCCGTTCAAGCGTCCGGGTGACAACTGCCCATCCGGTTGATCAATTGAACCGCTCGCTCTCCAACAACTGAGAGCGCAGGTACAGCGCTGTCACTCCGAGTTCTCGTGCTCGGTGCAACGTGCCGTCAACGTGGGCACGGGCCTTCTCAAGGCGACGGGTCTGCAGGCGGCGGAAGATAATTTGATCTTCTCACCGAGAGGAGACACGCGGCTCGCCGGGCCAGCAGAACAATCAGCTGGGTGCAAGAAGTTCGAGCACGTTCCAGTCGATGTCGGCTGACATATCTGGGTTAACCGGCTGTACACAGACATGGTCAGCGCCAGCGTCGTAGTGGGCCTGCACGCCTGCACGCACGCGATCCTCGTCGCCCCACACGACGACGGCATCGACGAAACGGTGGGCGCGCTGTTCGATCTCTTCGTCGGTGAAGCCGAGCCGGATCCAGTTGTTGCGGTAGTTCGGCAGCGCGGCGTAACGATCGATCTGCTGGTTGCCCGCCGCACGTGCTGCGTCGGCGTCAGTCGTAAACACCACCTTCTGCTCGACACACAGCAGCGCATCAGGACCAATGGCTGCACGGGCCATCGCCGTGTGCTCCGGTGTCGTCCAGTACGGGTGGGCGCCGTCGGCCGCCGTTGCCGACAGTTCGAGCATCTTCGGGCCCAGCGCGGCGAGCAGAACGAGCGGCTCGTCTTCGGGTGCGATACCCCGGTACGGCTGCGTCTTCATTGCTGCGAGGTAGTCCCGCATCTTGGTCAGCGGCTTGGAGTAGTCGAGGCCGCGCAGCCCGGCGACCATCGGGCCGTGACTCACACCCAGGCCGAGCACGAAGCGACCGCCCGTCTGCTCGGCGAGCGTGTTTGCTGCTTGCTTCATCGGCCCAGGGTGACGGTGGAAAATGTTGGCAATGCCGGTGGCGTACTGCAACGTCGTTGTCTGCGAGGCGAGCCATGCCATGTGGGCGAACGGGTCGCGGCCCACGGTATCGGGGAGCCACAAGGTCGAGTAGCCGAGCGATTCGATACGGCCAGCAGCCTCGGCCGCCTGCCCTGACGACATCCCGTCGGTGAAATACCAGACACCTGTCGTGGACAGTCGGTCGCGTGCGGTGGTGCTCGTAGCAGTGGTCATGCTGAGACCTTACGGAACCACAGCCTCCAACTTCGGGCTGTGGGAAGCTGTTCCCGTGCAGGTGGCCCTCGTGCTGTTTCCCGGTGTCTCGATCGACGAGTGCGAAGCGTTCACGCTCGCCTTTCGGCAGCTCTCCCTGTCGGGGCTGGCTGATTGTCAAGTCGTCGGTGTCGGGGCTGTTCGGGGAGAAGTCGTTGGCATCGGTGGGCGCCGCGACGTCGAGCAGACCTTCGCCGAAACCACTCGGCCCGATGTCGTGTTGGTCCCCGGTGGCATCGGAGTCGACCGAACCGCGCATGATGAGGCGTTGCTCTCATGGCTCCGGCACGTCGAGCCGTCGTGCCAATGGATGGCGGCCAGCTCGACGGGGACTGTGGTGGTCGCTGCGGCCGGCTTGTTGGCCGACCGGCCTGCGGCCACGCACTGGCTGGCAGGTGCCAAGCTCGCCGAGTTCGGGTCCGCTGCATCACCTGAACGCATCGTCGAAGTCGGCCACGTCGTGACCTGCCATGGCCGCATCTCGGCAATGGACGTCGCGCTCCTGATGATCCTCCGTCTGACCAACCGACAGATCGCCGAGCAGGTGCGCATCGATCTGGAACGGGCACACGAACAGGCGGCGGTAGCCCGGCCCTCCTGGTGGAAGCGCGCCGTCGCGCTGGTTCGACCTGCCCCACGGGGCCCGGTACGGCCGCGCAACGAACAGCTCGACACGTCGGATTGGGTCGAGATGGAACTCACCGCCGAGCCGAGCAGCACAACTCCCAATGGTGATTTCTGAGCGCCAGAGCATCCCGATAGTTTGCTTTGCCGTGAGCACAGCGACGATCAGTTTCGGTACAACACGCGATGGCCTTGAGCAGCTTCGGCGGCACTGGGCTGTTGACGCTCCGAAAGCGGCAATCCTGCTTGTTCACGGCATCGGCGAACACTCCGGCCGCTACGGACACGTGGGCGAGGCACTCGCTGCCGCTGGCTACGACACGCTCGGTTTCGACCAGCGGGGTTTCGGCAAGTCCGGGGGCCGTCGCGCCTTCGTCAATCACTTCACCGAGTTCGTTGACGACATTGCCGACCTGCTCGTCGAGCGGCGCGAACTTGGGGTCCCGGTCGTCTTGATGGGCCACTCGCTGGGTGGCCTGATCTCGGCGACGTACCTGGTGAGCGACTATCCGCAGCCTGACCTTGCCGTGCTCAGTGCTCCGGCGCTCAGTGCCAAGATTCCGCTGTGGCAGCGCGTGGCTGTACCCGTGCTGAGCCGCGTTGTACCGAAGCTGCACGTGAAATCGGACTTCGACGGATCTGTTCTGTCACGCGACCTCGACGTCCAGGAGCGTTACGACAATGACCCGCTCCGTGTCGACGGCTCGACTGCAGCGCTCGGCCGCCAAATCCTCGACGCAATGAAGGCGACCTCGCCAGCAATCGCGAAGATCACGTTGCCGACCTACGTGCTACACGGCGAGGCTGACACGCTCGTGCCGCCGTCGGCCTCAGAGCCAATCGGCGAACTACCAAACGTCACGCGCAAGTTGTGGGCCGACCTCCGCCACGAATGCATGAACGAGCCCGAGTGGCCCGAAGTCGTCGCGGGCATCACCGACTGGCTCGATGCCCAGCTGCCGTCCTGAGTTCTACGCCTGACGACGAACGAGGGCGAGGCCGAAGTCGCCGGCCTCATCGGTAAAGAACTCACCACCTGCGAAACCGATTTCGGCCAGATCAGCGAGCAGCTTGTCCTTCCGGAATTTGGTCGAGACCTCAATGCGCAACTCTTCGCCGGCTTCCAAATCGAGGTCGAGGTCGAGCGCCTCGATGCGAGCGTGCTCGGGTTCGCACGCACGGAGCCGCATATCGATGCGTTCCTCACGACCATCCCAGAACGGCACGTAGTCGAAGTTGCCGACATCGATGTTGCCGTCGAGTTCGCGGTTGATCACATTGAGCGCATTGCGGATGAACGCTTCGGTGACGCCTTGGCTGTCGTTATACGCAGCAACAAGGCGGTCGATCGGCTTCAGCAGGTCGACGCCGAGTATCAGCCAGTCACCCGGTTCGAGCACGTCGGAGAGCGCACCGAGGAAGGCGCGCCGCTCCTCCTGATAGAAGTTGCCGATCGTGCCGCCGAGGAATGCGACCAACCTCGTCCCGCCGCTCGGCAGGCGACGAAGATGCCGATTGAAGTCGCCGACGACGGGTGCCACTTCGAGGTCCGGGTAACGCTCACCGAGCATCTCGGCAGCCTCAATCAAGGTGGCTTCACTCACATCGAGCGGGGCGAACCGGGCAATCGAACCGTGCGCAACGAACGCATCGAGCAGCGTGCGTGTCTTGTCACTGGTGCCTGAACCGAGTTCGATCACCGTGGTGGCGCCCGTGATCTCCGCGATCATTGCGGCGTTGGCCTCGAGGATCGAGCGTTCGGCCTCGGTCTGGTAGTACTCGGGCAGCCGGGTGATCTGGCTGTAGAGCTCGCTGCCTCGATCGTCGTACAGCCAGCGCGGTGGCACCGTTCGCGGATGGCTTCGCAGGGCGCGGAGGAGTTCGGTTTTCGGATCAACTCGACCGTCGATCGATCCGGTGTCGAAGATTGTGGTCTCGGAGGGTTCGTTCATCAGAGATTCCTGACTGCCCGCTGTGGTCTGGCTCATTGGCGATCGGTGGCCAGCCGGACGCCCGATGCGTGCCAGCGAGTGTGGGGGTGGAAGAAGTTGCGGTAGGCCGACCTGGTGTGGCCTGGCGGCGTGAACACACACGCTCCGCGCAGTACCTGCTGGCCGGACATGAACTTGCCGTTGTACTCCCCAATCGCACCGTCGGCGATCGAGAAGCCAGGGTAGGGCTGGTACGCCGACGACGTCCATTCCCAGCAGTCACCGAAGAGTTGGCGGAGGCCACCTGTAGCCGGCCCTGCGGCTGCCGGGTGAAAGGTGAAGTCGTCGCGTTGCTCATCGAGAACGTTTCCGACGACCTCATAATCAGCAGCAGCGGCTTCCCATTCGAATTCCGTCGGCAAGCGAGCGCCTGACCACGTGGCGAATGCGTCGGCTTCGTAGTGCGAGACATGAACGACCGGTTCGTGCCGATCGACAGACCGCAGACCGGTCAGTGTGTGGACCCACCAGGCGTCGGGCTGATCCGGGTCGGGCCGCCAATATTCGGGAGCCGTCCACTCTTCGGATTGTGCGCGATACCAGCCGTCAGACTTCCACAGCTCGGGTCGCTGGTAGCCGCCATCGGAGATGAAGTCGATCCACTCCCCTGCTGTTACGAGCCGGTCAGCCAGGGCGTACGGGTACAGCAGCACCTGATGGCTTGGGCCTTCGCTATCGAACGAGAAGTCGCCGGTCGCGTGGTCGACGCCGATGTCGGCGAGGCCGCCGGCGAACTCAACCCAGTTGCTGGGACCAGGGTCGGCAGCAGGCGCATGCGGACGCTCGGCGTAGGCCGGACCGATGGCCGGATTCATTGAGAGGACGTGCTTGATGTCCATCAGCAGGAGTTCTTGATGCTGCTCTTCGTGATGTGTGCCAAGCTCGACGACCTCAGCGATTGCCGGGTCGAGGCCACCGGCGATCAACTCGAGCATTTCCTTGTCGACATGGTTGCGATAGTCGGCGATCTCGGCAACGGAGGGACGGGTGACGAGGCCACGTTGCGGTCGTGGATGCCGTGCGCCCACCGCCTCGTAGTAGCTGTTGTAAAGAAAGCGGTACTCGGGCCGATCCCACACCCGGCCACTCGTGCCGTCGGCGTGCAGCGCGAACTCGGCAAAGAACCAAGTGGTGTGGGCACGATGCCACTTCGTCGGGCTGGTGTCAGGCATCGACTGGACGACCTGATCTTCAGCCGAAAGCGGAGCCGCCAGCCGTTCGGTGCGCGCCCGGACCTGAGCGAATCGGTCGGCGAGTGCGTCGACGGTCATTGCCATGTATGTACCTAACCGCAAACGACTCGCGATTAGTCCGCCGACCGGGTGAACGAAGAGTGAAATTCCCCGACGGCGAGCGAGTTCGTCGGCCGCACTAGCTTCGGCCCATGGACATCGGCGTCACCATCTTCCCGACCGACCAGACGATCAACCCCGTCGAACTGGCCAAAGAGGCCGAGGCCCATGGCTTCGAGTCGCTCTGGTTCCCCGAGCACTCGCACATTCCGACCAGTCGGGCGACACCTTGGGGTGGCCGCGAGGGTGCTCCCCCGCTGCCCGAGTTCTACTGGCGTACACACGACCCGTTCGTGACCCTTGGCGCGTGCGCATCGGTCACCAGCACCATCAAACTCGGCACCGGCATCTGCCTGGTTGCGCAGCGCGATCCGATCCATACGGCCAAGGAAGTGGCCAGCGTCGACTCGCTGTCTGATGGGCGGATGCTGTTCGGCGTCGGGTACGGCTGGAACAAGGAAGAGATGGCGCAGCACGGCACGGCCTATGGCGAGCGCCGTGAATTGTTGCGCGAGAACATCTTGGCAATGAAGGCGCTGTGGACGCAGGACGAAGCATCGTTCGACGGCGACAAGGTGCAGATCGAATCGAGCTGGGCATGGCCGAAGCCGACGCAGAAGCCAGGTCCACCCGTCATCCTCGGAGGCGCCGCTGGGCCGAAAACTGCTGCCCACATTGCTGAGTTCTGCGACGGCTGGATGCCGATCGGCGGCCGTCACAGCATCGACGGTTGGGACAACGTCGTCAAGGCATGTGAGGACATCGGGCGCGACCCTGCCGAGATCGAGCTCGGGATGTTCGGCGTGCCCGACAGCGAAGAAAAGCTCACCGCACTGGCCGAGCAGGGCCTCAAGCGTGCAGTGTTCGTGCTGTCGCAGGGCCCGCGTGACGACGTGATGGCCGACCTCGAACGGTTCGCCCCGTTTGTTGACGCCATGCGCGACGCCTGACCGCCTGGTGCCGACCGCGTCACGCTCCGGTCAGACCAAAGTGTGACGGTTCGTCAGTTCGTGCGGGCCTGCAGGAGGTCGAGTGTGCGTGTCGGGCCGTCGCTGTCGGGGATGACCACGGCGGTGAAGTCGGTGGCGCCTGCGGCCGCAATTGCATCGAGGCCGGCATTGACCGTTGCTTCGTCACCGATCAGCGAGATCTCTTCGACGCCGTGCACGCCTTCGATGTCGAGCATGGCCCTGTACGACGGCAGCTCGGCGTAACCGGCGAGCATCTGACCGACGAAATCGCGCGTTGGCTGCGGATTGTCGGTCACGCAGACCGGAAGGCTGCACACGACACGAGGCGCAGGGCGACCCACGCTGTCGGCGGCGTCGTTGATGACCGGGACGATCTGTGCTTCGAGCGTCTTCGGGCCGACGCACCAAAGGATTGTTCCGTCGGTCCGCTTGCCCGCGATCTTGAGCATTTGCTCGCCAAGCGCAGCGATCATCACTTTGGGCGGAGTGTCGGTCATCAAGGCTGCCTGCTGGTTGAGCGACCAGACCTCACCCTTGAGTGAGGCGGTTCCGGTGTTCAGTAACGAGTCGAGGATCGCGAGGTACTCGGACATGTGCTTGACCGGGCGTTCCCAGGCCATTCCCCATCGGTCCTCCACTGTCGGCTGGTGAGCGAGCCCAACACCAAGCACAAGACGGCCTTTCGACGCGGCCTGGGCAGTGAGCGCCCCGGCAGCCATCACTTCGGGGTGACGCGTCCAGGTCGGCACGACGGCCGTGCCGAGTTCGATTTCCGACGTCGTTCGCCCAGCGATACCGAGCATTGCGATCGAGTCGGCGAGCGCTGTCTGCGCGAGCCAGTAGCTGGCGTAACCATCAGATTCGCTCTGTTCAATGTCAGCCACAATCGAGTCGAGGTCGGGTGCTGCGAGTCGGCCGGAGCCGTTGATGCCGATTTTCATGGAGCGGACCCTACGGCAAGTGTCAGACTGCGCTGATGACCGGGACCACTGACGCCGCAGTCACAAACGGAAGCTGCATGTGCCGCGAGATCCGATTCCAGGTCACGGGTCCGATTCGCAACGTGTTGCAATGCCACTGCGTGCGCTGTCGTAAATTCACCGGCAACTTCACGGCAACATCCGGTGCGCCGTCCAGCTCCATCAGCTTCGAGTCCAATACGACGCTGAAATGGTTTCATCCGGCCGACGACGCGAACGTGATGTACGGATTCTGTGCGACGTGCGGCTCATCGATGTTCTGGCGGCTCTTGGACGCCGTCGATGGGCATTGGTCGATCCATGCCGGAGCGTTCGATGATGCTGTCGGGCTGTCGACCGAGGCGATCTGGTACGCCGATCACGCTGCCGAGTACACCGCACTCGATCCGGCGCCACCGCACATCAACGCCGCTGACCTCTGACCGCCGATCGAATCCAAGGAGCCAACTACTGTCGGCTGCATGACCTGGGAACTGGTGATCGACGGCATCGACTTCGGCGAAGGACCGCGTTGGCATGACGGAAAGTTCTGGTTCAGCGACTTCTTCCAGCAAACGATTTCCACGGTCGGCGCCGACGGAGTTCGGAAGGTGGAGGTCGAATACGACGGCCGCCCATCGGGGCTCGACTGGTTGCCTGACGGGCGATTGGTGTTCGTGTCGATGGCTGACCGCAAGCTGATGCGCGTCGAACCGGATGGTTCCATCGCCGAGCACGCCGACCTCGGCGGTGTGGCCAACGGCCATTGCAACGACATGGTTATGGACGCTGCAGGCAACGCGTACGTCGGCAACTTCGGCTTCGACATGGAGGCTGGCGACGAGTTCGCCATGGCCTCGCTGGCGCTCGTGCGAGCCGACGGCTCCATCGAGATCGCCGCCACCGATCTCATGTTCCCGAACGGCTCGGTCATTGTCGATAACGGGAGGACGCTCATCGTCGGCGAGTCATTCGGTGGGCAGTACACGGCCTGGGACATCAACGATGACGCCACGTTGACCAACCGGCGTATCTGGGCAAAAATCGAGGGCACTGCACCCGACGGGTGCACAGTCGATGCCGAGGGCGGCATCTGGTACTCCGATGCACTTGGCAAACAAGTCGTGCGAGTCCTCGACGGCGGCGAGGTCACGCATCAGCTGGCAACCGAGGCCAACACGTACGCCTGCATGCTGGGCGGCGCCGACGGCAACCAGTTGTTCGCTCTCACCTGCGAAGACTCACACCCGTCCAAAGCAACGGGCACCGCCACCGGCAAGCTCTGGGTCACCACCGTCGACGTCAGTCGTAACACCACCGACCGCCCCTAACTGTCACACTCCGGTCACACCAAAGCGTGACCAAAGCGTGACCAAAGCGTGACGAAAGCGTGACGGCTTTGCGTCCATGATCGAGATGGTGGCTCGGCGCTGTGACAGCTCATCTTCATGATGGCTGCATGAGCAGCAAGCGAGCGAGATACCTCGACGAGACCACCTGGCACCACGTCTACAACCGTGGAGCCGATGGGCAAGACATCTTCAGTCTCGATGGCGACCAGTCATTGTTCGAGAACTTGATCGGCGAAACCGTCACGGTGTGCGACGTGGAGGTCCACGCCTACGCCTTGATGAGTAACCACTTTCACTTCCTGATTCGTGACCCCAACGGAGAGCTGTCGGGGTTCATCCAGTACCTCGCCGGCCAATACGCAGCCGCTTACAACATCCGGACTCGGCGGCACGGTCCTCTGTTCGAGGGGCGATTTTGCTCTGTGCCAATTCTCGACGAGCGTCACCTCATCATCGAGGCGCGCTACGTAGAGCGCAACCCACTGGCGTTCGTCGCTCCATCGTTGTTGGCCGCGTATGCCCATTCCAGCCTTAGCGTCTACATCGGCAAGCGGCAAGGCCCGGCCTGGCTGACGACCGACGAGATCTCGCCGCGAGTGAGCGGAGTCGACTACCTCGACTTCGTTCTCGCCGATCACACCAGCGATACCGACCCAGTCTTTCAGCGCCTCCACACCCGCGTCCATCAAGCAATCCGCCGGGCGAGCTGATGTCACACTTTGGTCTGACCGGAGCGTGACAAATCCACCGACCGCCGCCTTGAACTGGACGCTTTACAGGACTGCCACGCCGTCCATTTCGCCGAGCGGCTCGTTGATCAGCTCGATGCGTTCACCGTCGGGGCCGCAACAGTAGAGCGAGCTGCCACCGACGATGAAGGTCTCGACACCGGCAGCTTCGAGCTTGCCCTTCAATCGATCCCAGTTGTCCGGCGGCACTGAGATGGCGAGGTGGTGGTGCCCGCCGAGCACCTCGGCGTAGTCCTTGAGTCCGAGTCCCGGGAAGTCGAAGAAGGCCAGGGCGTTGCTGTGGCCGATGTCGAAGAAGAAGTGGGTCGATCCCGCGTAGTCACGGTTCTCGAAGAGTTCGGTCAGCGGGAACTCCAGGAGCCCCTGGTAAAAGTCGATCGTCCGTTCGACGCTGCTGGAGATGAGCGCCTGATGATGCACGCCGCGGGCTGACGACGCCGGCCGATCGGCTGCTGGGAGGAGGTGCTTCTGACGCATCGCGGCCCACTCGTCGACACGGTCGGGATGGTCACCGTCATGCGTCGACCCAAAGTGCGGTGATTCAGTTGCCATCGCAACAGTCTTCCCCGCCAACGTGCGCTTTGCACGCCGGAGGTCTGAGCAGTTCAGTACATCGAGCCGCTGGATCCGCCTACGTCGTTCCCGCGAGCGCGGTCGAGTTCGGCATCCATCCCCAGCTTCATGGCCTGAAGATCACCGGTGACGGTGACCATCCGGTAGCCGCGCTCAAGCCGATCGGGAGTCAGCGCACCGGTTGCATGAATGCCGGCGACGATCCCGCGTGCGTTGCAGCCTGCAGCGATCGTGTCGAGCGCTTCGAGGAACTCAGGGGCCTCGTCGTGGTTTCCCGGGCCGAGGCCGAGTGTGATCGAGAGGTCAGACGGACCGACGTAGACCGCGTCGATACCGGGCACCGCAAGGATGTCGTCGAGGTTGCCGACCGCTTCGATCGTCTCGATCATCGGGATACACGCAACGTTGTCTTTGGCCCACTCGAAGTACGGCCGATCGGTTCGCGGACCCACGAGAGTCGGGCCGCTACTGCGGGCGCCTTCGGGCGCGTACCTGCACGCACGAACAGCAGCTTCGGCTTCGGCAACGGTGTTGATCATTGGGATGATGACGCCCTGCGCGCCGGCATCGAGCATCTTGCCGATGATCCCCGGCTCGTTCCACGGCACTCGCACGATCGGCCGCCCGCCGCCGAGCAAGACTGCCTGAATCATCGAGACGCAGTCGGAATACTCGACAGCGCCGTGCTGTGTGTCGATGCAGACGTAGTCGAAGCCCGCTCGCGCTACGGCCTCGGCCGTCACACTGCTGGGCACCGACACCCAGCCTCCGAGCGTCGTTCCACCATCGTTCCAGATCTGTCGAAGTGTCTCCATGGCAAGAGTCTCGCGCCTCCCGGCGCTCAGGTCACGACGCTGGCCGGGCGGCCATCGAGCACCGCGATGGCATTGTCGATCGCGTGCTCAAACAGCCGCCGCCTGCCAACCGCAGTCGAGGACGCAATATGCGGTGTGATGATCACGTTCGGACGCGTGAGTAGCGGGTGCCCGATCGGCAACGGCTCGGGCTCAGTGACGTCGAGCGCAGCACCGGCAACATGTGCGCTGTCGATGGCAGCCACAAGCGCGTCCTGGTCGATGAGCGGGCCGCGTGCGCAATTGACCAAATAGACGCCGCGGCGCATCGACGCGATCGATTCGGCATTGATCATGTGCCGGGTTGCCGGGAGTGACGGGGCATGCAACGAGATCACATGGGATGTCGCAAACAGTTCGTCGAGCCCGACGAGTTCGACGCCGTCGACCGGACTCTGCTCCAGGCCTGGGTCGTTTGCAATCACACGCATACCGAGGCCGAGTGCTGCGCGGGCCACCCGCACCCCGATCCGGCCGAGACCAACGAGGCCGAGCGTCGACCCGTCGAGTTCGAGTGACGTCGCCACCGGTGGGCCGCCCAACCCTTGCGAAGATCGCAGCTGCTGGATCGGCAGCTCCTTGGTGACGGCGAGCAACAACATCATTGCGTGCTCGGCCGTCGACACTGTCGGCGAGTCAGGCCCGTTGCACACGACGACCCCGGCTGCTCGAGCGGCATCGAGGTCGACGTTGTCGTAACCAATACCCATGCGCGAAATCACGCGGAGGTTGGGGAACCTCGCGAACCGCTCGGCATCCCAGTGGTGGCCGATGCCGATCACCGACGCAACTTGGCCGACCAACTCCGCATCGGAGTACCCGACGAGATGGGCGCGACCTTCGACGTAGGCGACGTCAAGTTCGAGAATCGGTCGGTCGAGATGAAGCGTGTGGATCGCTGGCATACCGGCCAGGTTGCCAGGCCCGGCCCGTCGACCAGTCAGCCGACCAATCAGACAGCGGTTGAGCCGACTGGTCGGGCGAGTCAGATTTCGTATTGGATTGCGTTGCGCAAGCTCACCTTGCCGGCGATGAACTCTTGCACGAGGGCAACGTGGTCGGGGTGGTCGCGGTAGGTGGCGAAGTGGTCAGCGGATGCGAAGTCGGCAACAACGACATAGTCGCTGTTGCCGTCAGCGGTGCCGACGTTCGGGCCATAGACATACGACTCGATGACGTCGACCTTGCCGGGCAGCGCGTCGAAAGCAGCAGTCGTCGCCGCGACATGGGCATCATCGATGCCATCGGCCCAGGCAAACATCACAACGTGGCGAAACATGGGACCATCATGCCGGATCCGTTCACCGTCGCGGCGCACGGTTCGACTGGCCGCTGACCCGTCAGAGGGTGTCGAGGTGGGCGAGCAGGCCATCAAGCGCGATGACGTAGCTGTACTTGCCGAAACCTCCAACGACACCGAGACACACAGCGCTGAGCATCGAGGTGTGGCGAAACTCTTCTCGGGCGTGCACATTCGACAGGTGCGTCTCGACTACCGGCAGTTCGCAAGCCGAAATGGCGTCCCGCAGTGCAATGCTCGTATGGGTGTACGCCCCTGGGTTGAACACGACGCCGTCGGCCCAGGTGCGTGCATTGTGGAGCGCGTCGATCAGGTCGCCTTCGCTGTTCGACTGCGCGTCGCGGAGTTCGACATCGCGACCGGCAACACCAGCACGCAGCTCAGCAAGGATGTCGTCGAGCGTGTCGGCGCCATACACGTCAGGCTCGCGCGTGCCGAGCAGGTTTAAGTTCGGTCCGTTGAGGACGAGGATCTGGCGCGCCATGACACAGACACTACGTGCCGCCGTGCTGCCGCTGGCGGACGGGTTCTCAGGTACGCGCCGACTCGGTGTGGCCATCCACGGTCAGCGCCTGACCGCTGATGCGCGCGCCGGCCGGCGAGCAGACGAACCGGACCATCGCCGCGATGTCTTGTGGATCGACAAACGTTTGCAGCGACACGGCCTTGGTGAACCCGGCGCGGATGTCAGCAGCCGATCGACCGCTCGCCGCTGCTTCGAGATCGACGACACGATCCATGCGTTCGTTGTTCACCGAACCTGGGCAAATAGCGTTGACACGAATGCCGAACTCGCCGAGTTCCATCGCCATCGTCTTCGTCAAGCCAATGACCGCCCACTTCGATGCTGCGTAAGGCGCTCGATACGGAAACCCGAACAGCCCCGCTGTCGACGACAAGTTGACGATCGAACCGCTGCGCTGCTCGATGAGGTGCGGGATCACACGCCGACTGGTGAGGAACATGCCGGTGACGTTGACATCGAGCGTCTGACGCCAGGCATCGAGATCGAGGTCTTCAAGGCGCCCACCCGGCCCAGCGATTCCGGCGTTGTTAACCAGTACATCAACACCACCCAGCGCCTCGACTGCCTCGTCGATGAAAGCGTCAACCGCAGCCTCGTCGGAGACGTCAGCAACCGCTGCACCGATACCCGGCTGCTCAGCGCGCATCGCTGCCACCGCATCGGAAGAGATGTCGCAGACGAACACCGATGCGCCGTCATCGGCAAACTCCTCGGCAATCGCACGTCCAATGCCGGCAGCTCCTGCCGTCACAATCACCCGCAGCCCGCTGACACCTGCATCCATCTTGCGAACTCTAGTTCTTCGTGTCCAGAGGCTGGGACGGCGGACCGAGCCCATTCTCAGATATTGGGTATCATTCTCACTGCATGGTGGCGACGAGCGAACTTGAACGAGCGGTCAACGATCGGCTGGCCGAACACGATCTGCGCTACACCGCTGGCCGGCGGGCGATCGTCGAAGGGCTCAAGGCTGCTGATGGGCCGGTCACGCTCCCCGAACTGCTCGACTCCTCGCCCGATCTGGCCCAAAGCTCCGCCTACCGGAACCTCAGCTTGCTCGAAGAGGCTGGCGTCGTCCGACGGCTCGTTCACGGCGGCGAACACGCTCACTTCGAGCTCGCGGAATCACTCACGGAACACCATCACCACTTGATTTGCGAATCATGTGGGCTCGTCCGTGACGTCGTCCTTGAGGCCGAGCTGGAACGCACGCTCGACAAAGCATTCGACACACTTGCCGAGGCCGAAGGCTTCGTCACGACACATCACACCGTCGACCTGTACGGCCTCTGCAGCAACTGCCGCTGAGCCGGTCACACTGTGCCTGGCACAGTGTGACCGTTAGTGGTCGTGATGGTGATGTTCGTGGTCTTCGTGATGGACGCCGTCGTCGATAGCCACGACTTCGTCACCAAGCTGGAGTACCCGTCCGCCGTAAGCCGCAACCAGGTGTTCGGGCGTCAGCGCCTCGGCGGGTGGGCCTGACGAGACAACTCGTCCTTTGATCAGCACCACGTGATCGGCGCGGGCTGCTTCGTCGAGGTCGTGTGTTGCCACGACAACCGCCCGGCCGGCGGCGCGTTCTTCCTCGATGATCTGGCGAATCTGACCGATCGACACGATGTCCAAGCCAGCGACCGGCTCGTCGAGCAACAGGATGTCCGCTTCTTGGGCAAGCCCCTGCGCAACGAACACCCGCTGCCGTTGGCCGCCAGACATCTCGGCGAGGTGACGCTTGGCCAGATCGGCGATATCGAGCCGTTCCATGGCCCGATCGATCGCTGTTCGATCTTCAGCACGAAGCCTGCCGAACGGGCCGCGCCGCGCTGCCCGACCCAGCGCAACCACCTCGCGAGCTGTCACCAGCAGGTGCTCGGAGGCGTGTTGTGTCTGCAAGACATACGCGACGTCGCCGCCTGCATCGATGTCACCCGTGAACGGCAAGACGTGGGCAATGGCGTGGAGCAACGTCGACTTGCCGGAGCCGTTGGGCCCCACCAAGGCCGTGACACCGCAGGGGATCGCCAGGTGGTCCACACGCAGCACTTCCCGGCCACCGCGGCTCACTCGAATGTTGTCGACGGTGATCACCGGCGCGCGACCACTCACTCGACCGGCGCCAGAATCTGACGTCTTCGAAGGTGGTGTATTAAGAATCATTCCCATATCATAGCGTTATGAGAAAGATTATCATTCCCATTTTGACTCTGGCCACGGCGTTCAGCGCGTGCGGCTCTGAAAGCGACACCGCGCAGGCGGAACTCCCCTCGGTCGTCGTCACGACGAGCATCGCCGGGGACATGGTCACGGCCGCGCTCGGCGACCTCGTCGGATCTGAATTGACCGTCGACGTCATCACGCCCGTTGGCGCAGATGCACACGAGTTCGCTCCGTCAGCCAAGCAGGCCGAGACAATGGAAAATGCAGACCTGCTCGTCGTCAACGGCCTTGGCTACGAAGAAGGCATGACCGACCTGATTGCCAACGCCGTGGAAGCCGGTGCCGTCGTCTTCGTCCTCGGCGGAGCGCTCGAGCCGACCGAGGGCGTCGACCCGCATGTCTGGCTCGACCCGGTACTGATGTCAGAGGTATTCGCCAAGTTCCCCGAAGCTGTCGCCAGCACCACCGGGATCCCGATCGCCGGCGTGAGCACGAGCACCACCGCCTACGTCGCCGAACTCGTCGAACTCGATGCGACAATCACCGCTGCGTTTGCCGCGCTCCCCGACCTCGAGCGCAACTTGGTGACAAGCCATGACGCGCTCAGCCGCTTTGCTGATCGTTACGGATTTACCATCGTCGACACGATCATCCCATCGGTGAGCACGAGCGCAGGCGCGTCAGCCGCCGACCTCGACGGAGTCCTCGAGGCGATCCGCACCAACGACGTTGGTGCGATTTTTTCAGAGACAACGGAATCAGATGCACTGGCGCAGGCGATTTCCGACGAACTCGGGCGCGACGTACCGGTCGTCGAATTGTCCACCGAAAGCCTCGGTGAACCGGGCACTGGCGCCGACACGTACATTGGCATGATGTCGACAAATGCCCAACTGATCGCTGACGCACTCAGTTGATGATTGCGGCAATCTCCGACGTTGTTCTCGATGCGTTCCAGTCACAGATCTCGCAACGCGCACTCATTGGCGGGCTCCTCGCTGCCACGACCACGGCCCTCGTCGGCACGTGGGTCGTGGTGCGCGGCCTTGCGTTCTTCGGCGATGCGCTTGCACACGGCGTACTTCCCGGCATCGCGCTCGCCGCGATCTGGGGTTTTGACCTGACGCTCGGCGCGCTCGTCAGCGCACTCGTGATGGTCGGCGGCGTCAACCTGGTCAACCGCACCACCCGGCTCTCCGACGACACTGGCATCGGCTTGCTCTTTGTCGGGATGCTCGCACTCGGCGTGGTGATTCTCAGCCGTGAGGCGACCTTCTCCGGCGACCTCACCGGCTTCCTCTTCGGCGACGTGCTCGGTGTTCGAAGCGACGAGATCCGCCTCGGCATCGTCGCCCTCGCCATCACGGCGGTCGGGCTCGTCGTGGGACACCGTTCGTTTCTTGCGCTCGCAGTCAACCGCGACAAGGCAGAGACACTCGGGCTTCGGCCGGGCTTGGCGCACGCCGCGCTGCTCACGTTGCTCGCTGTGTCAGTCGTGTCCAGTTTCCGCGTCGTCGGGACCCTGCTTGTGTTCGGCTTCCTCGTCGCTCCCCCGGCCTCGGCAATCCTGATCGTCAGGCGCATTCCGGTGGCAATGGCGGTTGCTGTGCTCTTCGGATGGTCGTCAGTGGTGCTCGGCCTGATCGTCAGCTACCACCACGACACCGCAGCATCAGCGACCATCGCCGGCCTTGCAGTTGCTCAGTTCTTCGTCGTGCTTGTCGTTACCGAGACACAGCACTGGCTCCAGCGACGCAACGCCGCTGCGCTGGCCTGATCAGCACCGTCTCGTCAGCACTCGGGAACACGTACCGACACGTTGACCGCAAGGCCAGCCTGGCTCGTCTCTTTGTAGCGATCGGACATGTCCTCAGCGGTCTCGCGCAGGGTCTTGATCACTTCGGCGAGCGACACACGAGCGTCTGCCGGATTACTCGCCACCGCCAGTTCAGCGGCATTGATTGCCTTGACCGCACCCATCGTGTTGCGCTCGATGCACGGCACCTGGACAAGGCCGCCGACCGGGTCGCACGTCAAACCGAGGTGATGTTCCATGGCGATCTCGGCTGCCATCAGGGCCTGCTCGACCGTGCCACCGAGTGCTTCAGCCAGCGCCGCCGCGGCCATTGCACTCGACACCCCGACTTCAGCCTGGCAGCCGCCCATCGCTGCGGAAATCGTGGCGCCCTTCTTAAAGAGTGTGCCGATCTCACCGGCGACGAGCAGGAAATCAATGATCCCCGACTCAGTAACCGGTTGCTCTGAGAAGCACACGTGGTAGAGCAGCACGGCCGGGATGACGCCAGCAGCACCGTTGGTCGGAGCCGTCACAACTCGACCGAGGTCAGCGTTCTCTTCGTTCACTGCCATGGCGAACGTGCTGACCCACTGCAAGATTTCGGCGAAGCGGAAATCGCGACTCTGAATCATCTCGACCCACTCACCTGCTGTCGGCGCATCGTCGCCGCCGAGCAGTCGTCGGGTGAGCGGCGCAGCGCGACGTCGAACGTCGAGCCCACCCGGCAACACGCCGTCGGTGTGGCAGCCGCGATAGATACCTTCGAGCATCACTGCCCAGATGTCGCGAAGCCCTGTGCGGATTTCGTCGACCGACCTCCACTCCTGTTCGTTGGTCCACACGACATCAGCGATCCTGCAACCGCGAGTGGTGCAGTGGCCGAGCAGGTCATCGGGACTCTGCGCCGGATGCGGGAGTGCAACGAAGTTCTTGGCGCCCGGGATCTCGTCAGCTCCGACCACGAACCCGCCACCGACTGAGTAGTACGACGCCGACCGCGCTTCGCCAGCGATGGTGGCTTCGCAGGTCATGCCGTTCGCGTGGCCCGGCAACCGGGCGTCGATGTGGAAGACGATGTCGTTCGCCATCTCGAATCGCGCGGTGTGGCCAGGAACCAGCTCGACCGTTCCCGCTCGGGCCAGACCGTGGACGTGCTCGGCGATCGCCTTCACGTCGACCGTTTCCGGCTCGTGGCCCAGCAGCGCGAGCGCAATCGCCTGGTCGGTGGCGTGACCTTTGCCAGTGAGGGCCAACGACCCGTAGAGGTGGACGCGGATGTGCTCGACATCGCGCAACCCAAGCGACTCATCAGCCAATTCCTCAGCGAGTTCGCCGAGCCACCGCTGGACCGCGCGCCACGGGCCGAGGGTGTGCGAGCTCGACGGGCCGACACCAATCTTGAGCATGTCGAAGACGCTGAGCGACTCGATGGCGGGATCTCGCTGCACAGTGTCCATGACGGCGCGGATTGTACTTGCTGGCAGTCAAGGCGATGGCGACAACCAGGGCCGGCTGAGCCTGATCCATCAAACACTTGTACTCTGCAACTATGTCGGCAGATCTAGTGATTGACAAAGATGCGTTGCGCTCCAAGTACATCGAAGAGCGCGACAAGCGGCTGCGGAGTGACGGCAACGAACAGTACGTCGAGTTGACGGGCCAGTTCGCCAGGTACCTCGAAGATCCGTACGTCAAACCCGTCGAGCGGGAACCGCTGCACGACGAGGTCACCTTCGCCTTCATCGGGGGCGGTTTCGCCGGACTCCTCGCCGGCGCCAAGATGCGCCAGGCCGGCATCGACGACATCCGCATCATCGAAAAGGGCGGCGACTTCGGCGGCACCTGGTATTGGAATCGGTACCCCGGTGCCCAGTGCGACACCGCATCGTTCGTCTACATGCCGCTCCTCGAAGAGACCGGCCATATGCCGAGCGAAAAATACTGCAAGGGCCCCGAGATACTCGACCACTGCCGTCGGATCGGCGAGCACTTTGACCTGTACGAGAAGGCGGTCTTTTCTACCGAGGTCACCTCGGTTGTTTGGGATGAAACGGCCAGCCAATGGATCATCAAGACGAACCGGGGCGACGAGATGCGCGCCAAGTTCATTGCCATGGGCACCGGCCCGCTGCACCGTCCGAAGCTCCCCGGAATCCCCGGGATCAACACGTTTGGTGGGCACACCTTCCACACGAGCCGCTGGGATTATGAGTACACGGGCGGCAACCCCGCGGGCGCTCCGCTCGATGGTCTTGCCGACAAGCGCGTCGGCATCATCGGGACGGGCGCCACGTCGGTGCAGTGCATCCCGCACCTCGCCCGCGCCGCGAAGGAACTGTTCGTCTTCCAGCGAACTCCGTCGTCGATCGACGTCCGCAACAACCACTCGATCGACCCCGCCTGGTTCGACACCCTCGAGCCCGGCTGGCAGCAGCGGTGGCTGGTCAACTTCACCACTCTGCAGACAGGCGGCTTCGTCGACGAAGACTTGGTCAAAGACGGGTGGACCGACATCAGCAAACGCATCCGCGACAAGCTGTTCTCCGCTGATCCTCCGGAGTTCACACCAGCGGCGATGGAGCGGGCTTACCACGACAGCGACGACGAAAAGATGACCGAAGTTCGCGCCCGCGTCGACCAGGTCGTCAACGACGAAATCACCGCCGAGAAGTTAAAACCCTGGTATCGCCAATTGTGCAAGCGGCCCTGCTTCCACGACGAGTACCTCCTTGCGTACAACGAGCCAGGTACCCACCTGATCGATACCGACGGCAAAGGCGTCGAACGCATCGACGAGACCGGCCTCTGGGTCAACGGCGAGCATTACGAACTCGACTGTTTGATCTATGCGTCGGGTTTCGAAGTCGGCACCGAGTACGCCCGCCGTTCAGGCTTCGAGACTGTCGGCCGCGACGGCCTCACGCTCAGCGAGTACTGGTCCGACGGCATGTCGTCGCTCCATGGCATCCACATGCAGGGTTTCCCCAACCTCTTCATGGTGCAGCCAACGCATGGCGCCAACCTGATTTCGAACATCCCCCACAACCTCATCGAGCGCGGCAACACGATTGCCGCGATCGTCAAGCACGCCGTTGACATCGATGCCGGCCAGGTGGAAGTGACTCCCGAAGCGGAAGCAGCTTGGATGGAACGGCTGATCAGCGGCGGGCGGCGATTCGCCGGCAATCCTGACTGCACACCGGGTTATTACAACAACGAAGGTCAAGACGCTGGTCCGAGCAGCGTGGTCAACGGGCTCGGCTTCCCAGAAGGCCCGACCGCCTACTTCGAGTACATCGCCGATTGGCGTTCGTCGGGCGAGTTCACTGGCCTCGATTTCCGCTCCTGACTCCTCCACAACTCCGACCGCTCTTTCGCGACTCCGCTACGTTTTCTGCATGCTCCCTGCTGGTATTTCGTTGGAGCGGTCCAGCCAGAGGGCAACGCTCACGGCCACTGCTGACCTCGCTGGCATCGCAACTCAACGGTTTGCTCGGTCAGCTGTCGCTATCGACCTGGAACTCGGGCTGTCGGACGACGTCGAGATGCTGGGGTATGCCTTCACCCAGTTCGCCATGCCAGTCTGGGCTCGAGCCGAGAAACCATTCGATTTCGCGCCGGCGCACAACCTGAAGTCGCCGGCATGTGTGCTGCCGCTCCTGATCCGCGATGGCGGGGCGTGGACGCTGCTCGCCCCGTTGGCAAACCATCACGAACAGATCATCACGGTCGAGGGCACAACGGTTCGATGGGGATGGCACGGCGACCTCGACGAGATACCCGCAGGCTTCGCCACAACACTCGGCATCTACACAGGACCAACCGCTACTGCACTGTTCGAGGCGTGGGGTGCCGAACTGCGTGGTGTCACTCCGGTCGGGCGGCCGCCTCGATTCGACAATGCAATCACCTCGAAGCTGTCGTACTGGACCGACAACGGTGCCGCCTACTGGTATCGCACCGAGCCCGGCCAGACGATTGCGGAGTCGGTCTCTGATGTCGTGGATCGACTGCGAAATCAGGAGATACCGATCGGCGCACTCGAGCTCGACTCATGGTTTTATCGTCACGAGCAGCCGCGCGCGATTACCGCCTTCGGGTACCCAGATGTCGTTCCACCCAGCGGGATGATGGAGTGGCTTCCGCGAGCTGATGCATACGCCGAAGTCCTTGGCGATCCGATCATCGACCTCCAACAGCGCACCGAGATGCCGTTCACCTTGCATGCCCGGCACATCTCTCCACTGTCGCCATACGTCGATGAGACATGGTGGGTCGACGAGCACGCCGCTCATCCGAGCGACCCAGCATTCTTTGAGCGATGGTTCACCGATGCGAAGCAATGGGGTGCCAGTTGCATCGAGCAAGACTGGATGTTGATGGTCTGGTTCGGCGTCCGCGAGATGCGACGTGTACCCGGCCGGGCCGTCGATTGGCAACGGGCGATGAACAGCCACGCGCGCACATCCGGAGTGGACCTGATCTGGTGCATGGCGACTCCGGCTGACCTCATCGCGGCAGCCGAACTTGACCGGGTGATCGCCGTACGAACCAGCGACGACTATCGCTTCGCCGACGATCCAGCTGTCCTGTGGACATGGTTCCTGACGGTCAATCGGCTTGTTGCTCCGCTCGGGTTGCAACCGTTCAAGGACTGTTTCTTCTCGAACCCAGAGCCTGACCCCGACGACTCGATCAGCGGCGACGTGCACGCCGAACTGGAGGCCCTGCTGTCGGCACTCTCGGGCGGCCCCATTGGCATCGGCGATCGCATTGGTCGAACGGACCGGGAGATTGTCATGCGGACTTGCAACGACGACGGAACGATTCGTCACGTCGACAGGCCGATTGGTTTGATCGACGATTGTCTCCTCGGCGCCCCCGCCCGTGGCGACCGGCTCGCTTGGGCCACCGCCTCAACGACCGTCAACGACCAGACCTGGACCTACGTCGTTGCGATCAACACAGCCGCCGTCGAAGGCGGCACGCTTGACGATGAGCTCTCACTCGCCGAGATCGGCGCCAGGGGTGAACGGACCGTCTATGACTGGCGCGCACAGACCGCCACCAAACTCGGGACACTCACCGCGCAGCTTGGCCCGCGCGACTGGGCGTATTTCATCGTGTGTCCGCACAGCACGGACGACATCGGCGACACATCTAAATACGTCACCGTGCCTGCGGATTCGTCCCGAGCAGTACGGGGCTGATCGCTCTTGGCTGATCAGGCGTGCTGCAGCTCACGGGCGATGATCGCCTCGTGAGTGTTCGCCAGCGTTTGAACGGACCGAGCGACAAAGCGGTCGACGAGTCCGTAACCCTTGGCGACTGATGGCCCGACGAACACAGCGACCAGCACGGTGCCGAGGCCCGCTGGGCCGCCGAGAGCAACCCCGGCAATAATCCAGGTCGCCTCGAACATCGGGCGAACGAGCGACTCCGGATGTCCGACACGGTCAGATGCAGCGCTGGCCAACAGCTCACCCGACCCAGCGCCTAAGCCCGACACGATCAGTGCCCCGGCCCCAATGCCGATGCCACCAATGGCAACGAGTTGAAAAATGATCCGCACGATCAGCGACGTCGGTGCCTCGAACATCTCGAGGGCGGCGAGGACCGACTGCAGCGCCGGCCCGATCAGGAAGGGCGAGAGCAGCGTGCCGAAGCCCGGCCGCCGACCCAGCGCCCATGCACCGAGGATGAGCGAACCCACGGTTACCCACACGGCAACGGTCAGCGGAAGGCCGGTCCGCGCCTGGATCGCGCCGATGAACACATCGAGTGGGCCGGGGCCCAGATCGGTCCAGAGCGTCACTGCGACGGACGCCGCGATCAAAAAGGAACCCGCAACCAAGAGAAGTAGACGAGTCGAGTAGGCGAGGACACGACGGGGCGGGCCCTTCGAGACCACTGCGGCGACGGCACCGGCGCGCGACCAGGCGCGGCGACGTAGCCGCTGGCCGATCGTGGGGTGCTGCTCGTTACTCACTCAATAAGTATCGGCAGCCCAACGCCGATACCGGAGGCCAGTTCCGGTGTCGTTCGGCACCGGTGCCGGGGGTCACCATTGCAAGCCGAAACATGCAAGTCTTTCCGAATGACACAGCGAACGATTTTGATCACCGGCGCAGGCTCTGGTTTCGGAAAGGGCGCAGCCATCGAGCTGGCCGCACGGGGACATGCCGTGATTGCCGCAACGGAAACCCGTGAGCAGGCTGATGCGCTCGCCGCCGAACATCCCGAACTCACGACGATGAAGCTCGACGTCACCTCGTCCGACGACATTGCTGCAACGGCCGACCTCGGCGTCGACGTGCTCATCAACAACGCCGGCATGGGTGTGATGGCCCCGATGATCACTGTGCCGATGGCCAAGGTTCGCGCCATCTTCGATGTCAACGTGTTCGGCATGGTCGAGATGTGCCAGGCGATCGCTCCTGGGATGATCGAGCGGGGCTCGGGCCGCATCATCAACGTGTCGTCGATTGCAGGCATGCTTGCATCGCCGCTCACGTCGCCGTATTGCATGACCAAGCACGCGGTCGAAGCGTTCACGAAGAGCCTGCGTGGCGAACTCGCACCTCACGGGGTCGACGTCTGCAAGGTCAACCCAGGGCCCTACAACACGGGCTTCAACGACCGCATGGTTGACGGAATTACCGAGCACATCGCTGCTGGCGACGAGGCAACCCACGCCGCCAACCAGATGATCCGCGACATCGTCCTGACCGACCAACTCGACCCGAACGACGTCGTCCTCGCGCTCGCCAACCTCGCTGAGGCCGATGAAACACCGATGGAAACCCTGCTCCCCGAAGGCATCGGCGAGCTACTGACCGCCATGCTCGAAGCCGAAAGCTGACCAACTTCCGCAACCAACGTCAGACCTTGTAGCTGAGGTTGCCGTCGGGCCACCGGTGATTCGTACACTGGCGGCGTGGCAAATCCCTGGTTCGAGTCCATCGCCGTTGCACAGCAACGCGCCAAGCGTCGCCTGCCGAAGTCGGTCTACGGCGCACTGATCGCCGGTGCAGAAGCCGGGTTGACCAAAGACGACAACGTCGCGGCGTTCAGCGAGCTCGGCCTGCGCCCAATCACCGCAGGCCAATCGGCCGAACGGTCGATGGAAACCGAAGTGATGGGCCAGCACATGTCGATGCCCGTCATCATCTCGCCGACCGGCGTCCAAGCCGTGCATCCCGACGGCGAGGTCGCGGTTGCCCGAGCAGCTGCGGCACGTGGCATCCCAATGGGGCTGAGCTCGTTCTCGTCGAAGCCGATGGACGAAGTGATGGCCACCGGGGCTGCGACGTTCTTCCAGATCTACTGGGCTGGCGATCGCGACTCGATGGTCGCTCGCATGGAACGCGCCAAGGTGGCTGGCGCTGTCGGCATGATCCTCACACTCGACTGGTCGTTCGTGCACAGCCGCGACTGGGGCAGCCCGGCAATCCCCGAGTCAATCGGCCTGAAAACTATGATCAAGCACGGCCCAGAGGCCCTCGTCAAGCCGCGGTGGCTGTTCGACTGGCTGAAGTCTGGTGGAATCCCGCAGCTCGGTGCACCGAACTTCCGCGTGTCGTCAAACGATCCCGTTCCCGGCTTCTTCGACGCATACGGCACGTGGATGGGCACCCCTCCCCCGTCGTGGGACGACGTCGCCTGGCTCCGTGCACAGTGGGACGGCCCCTTCATGGTCAAGGGCATCAACCGGGCAGACGAAGCTCGCAAGGCAGTCGACGCTGGCGCATCAGCGATCTCCGTCTCGACGCACGGCGGCAACAACCTCGATGGCACCCCGGCTCCCATTCGTTGCCTGCCCGAGGTCGTCGCAGCCGTTGGCGACCAGATCGAAGTCGTCATGGACTCCGGAATCCGCCGCGGTTCGGATGTCGTCAAGGCACTGGCGCTCGGCGCCAAGGCCGTGATGATCGGCCGTGCCTACCTGTGGGGCCTCGCTGCCAATGGCCAGGCCGGCGTCGAGAACGTGCTCGACGTGCTCCGCACGGGGATCGACTCAAACCTGATGGGCATGGGGAAGTCGTCGATCAGCGAACTGTCGCCTGACGACCTCGTCATCCCTGACGGCTTCTCGCCGCCTGTCCGCGACTGACACCACAACGGCGCAGGTGCGCCACACTGTCGACATGACTTCGGTAACGATCGCTGGTGGCGGAATCGGTGGTCTCGTCGCGGCAATGTGCCTCCACGACGCTGGCCACGAGGTCGACGTATTCGAATCAGTCGTCGAGCCGTCGGAGTTGGGTGTCGGCATCAACGTGCTGCCGCACTCGGTGCGCGTGCTCGACGACCTGGGGCTCCTGCCAGCACTGGACGCCGCCGGGGTCCGAACCGAGGCGCTCGCCTTCTTGTCGCGTGATGGGATCCGGATTTGGGAGGAGCCTCGGGGACTCGCCGCAGGTACTCCGTGGCCGCAGTTCTCGATCCATCGTGGCAAGTTGCAGATGCTGTTGTGGCAGGCCGCTCTCGACCGGCTCGGGCCCGAACGATGTCACACGGGCATGCGCCTCACATCGTTCAAGCAGAACGACAGTCAGCACAACGGTGATATCGATGACACGGTCACGGCGACGTTCCAGGATCGCCGCTCGGGCGTCGACATCGAGGTGGCGAGTGATGTACTCGTCGGCGCCGACGGTATCCACTCTGCGGTCCGTCAGCAGCTCCATCCCGATCAAGGTCTCCCCCATCCGTCGGGCCTCGTGCTGTGGCGCGGTGCCGTGCGAGCACGCGCGTTTCTCGGCGGTCGCACCATGTTCATGGCCGGCGACGACGGGCAGAAAGCTGTGGTGTACCCAATCAGCGATCCTGACGACGATGGCATGGCGCTGATCAACTGGGTGGCCGAACGACCGATGGACGTCGACATGACGACCGTGAGCTGGAATCGTGAAGTCGACCCAGCCTGGGTCGCCGACAGCTTCACCGAGTGGGACTACGGCTGGCTCGATGTCGGCGCACTCATCGCATCGAGTGATGCCGCCTACGAGTTCCCAATGGTCGACCGCCACCCTGTCGATCGCTGGTCGTTCGGGCGGGTCACGCTGCTCGGCGACGCAGCGCATCCAATGCGTCCGAACGGCAGCAACGGATCCAGCCAGGCAATCCTCGACGGTGAAGCCCTCGCTGCGGCGTTAACCGGCACCGGAGATATCCCCGCAGCCCTCACGGCATACGAGTCAGCGCGTCTCGAGCCCACCGCCAAGCTCACCCTGGCCAACCGGCAGGCCGGACCCGAACGCGTGATGCAGTGGGTGGCCGAGCGCTGCGCGGGGGCGTGCATCGACGAGCACACCTGCGTCGACTCCGCCGTGCTCGAACGGGAAGCCAATGCCTACAAACAACTTGCCGGCTTCGACCTCGCCACGCTGCAGGCAATGGCCGAACCTGGCTGACCTGGCTGGGCGCAGGCGAGGGGGCCCAGAGGTCCCCCGCCCCGAGAGCGCAGCGATTTCGGCAGAGCCGAAGCACCGATTGCAGCGACGCAGTCGATGTTGGCGACGAAGTCGCCGCTCCTCGCTAGAGGAGCACAATCGTCATGGACTGGCTGGCTGTGCCGAGTAGTTGGCCCGACTCGCTCCACATCAGACAACTGCTGTTGGCGAAGCCGTTTCCGACGAACTCGACCTGGTTGTCGCAAAGCACCCACTCGGTGTCGGCCGGAGCCGCGTCGGCATAACGGATTGTGTTGTCGAGGCTCGACAGGTTCGTCACCCGCCCCATGGCATTGCCAACGACCGACGGCGCGTAGTCGGCGATGATCGCCAGGGATGCTGCATCGACACAAACGCCGGGCATCCGCACCCAGACCAGCGAACGATTATCACCGGTTGCCTCGCCGGCACCGGAGAAGCCGAACATCCCGCGCGCCATCTTCACCTCGACGTGGTCGTGGAGCGACGGGTAGTCGAAGTGTCGTTCGGGGTCGAGCGAGTCGGCAGGCGACGGGCAGTCAGGCATTGTGGCCCACACTCCGCGCAGCTTCTCCGGGCGCTCGCCGACAGCACCAAGCACATTGACGATCTCGTTGCCCTCGGATGTGGCCTGGAGCCGGCACTGGGTGACGCTCCGGCCGACGGCAGGCGTGGCGACGTCGAGGTGCATCTCCGATGGGTTGTAGAGCGTGGCGATGTACTGCGCCGTGGCCCACACCGCCGGCTTACCCGTGTGCGCTTCCATCGCTGCGACGCCGGCCGCGAGGCCAACACCGCCGAACAGCGAACCGCGCCCTCCACCAACCGCTCGGTCGGCAATCGGGACGCGGTATCCGCCCTCCGCCGTACCCGACTCGGTCATTCCGAGGAACTCAAATGTCGACTGTCGATTCACGCCTCGGGAAGCTACTGGCCATCCCACCCAGCCATCCCACCCAGCCATCCCCCGAAGGCGTAAGCCAAGCGCACCCCATGCGCACCTACCTCACGCCTTTGCAGAACGGGAGGACTCGCCGCGACGACGCAACCAAGGCCATGCTGTCACGATGAACGTTGCTGGCGCCATGCGCGATGCCGACCTCCGAGTGTTGACCATGTGCTTGTTCCAGATCACCGGCGACAGGAAGTGGTTGGACGCCCCCTATCTGCCACGGCGCGACGTCCGACTGATCGCACCGGAAGACGCCGGTTTCAGCGACGACATCGCTGACGAGATCCGTGCCGCAGCCGTTGATGCCATCACTCTCGAACCGGCCATCGCCGACCCCGGCGACGAATTGATGGTCGAGATGATGAGCGTGTGCCTCGGCGAACCAATCCCCGCCGAATACGCGCCGATGATGCGCGAGGAAATGGGTTTCCTCTCACGCGACGTCGTGTGGCCCACCGAGGCCGAGCGGCCATCCGTGCTGGTCGTGGGCGCCGGAGCGAGCGGCATCATCATGGGTGTTCGGCTCGACCGGCTCGGCATCGACTACGACATCGTCGAACGCGGCGCGAGTGTCGGTGGCGTCTGGCGCGACAACATTTATCCGGGTGCCGGCGTCGACACCCCAAACCATGCCTACTCGTTCTCGTTCGCGAAGCCGAATCGCTGGTCCCGCTACTTCTCAGCCCGCTCCGACCTCGTGGACTACCTGCAGCGCAACGCCGACGAATTCGGGGTCACGCCGAACGTGCAGTTCGAAACCGAAGTGATTGGCGCACGGTGGAGCGACGATGCCGGCGAGTGGTCCGTCGACCTCCGCACGCCGACCGGCCGCGAGACACGGCAGTACCGGGTACTGATCAGTGCGATCGGCCAACTCAACGTTCCCAAGCCTCCACCTGTGCCGGGCACAGAGAGCTTCGACGGGCCGATATTTCACTCATCGCACTGGCCTGCTGATCTCGATGTCACCGGCAAGCGAGTTGCCGTGATCGGCACCGGTGCGTCGTCCATGCAGATCGTCCCGGCAATCGCCGACCAGGTCGCCGAGCTCACCGTGTACCAGCGGACAGCGCAGTGGGCACGGCCAATCCCGCGCTATCACGACCCGATCCCTGACGGCTCACAGTGGCTCTTCGAGCATCTGCCGTTCTACGCATCGTGGTTCCGATTCGTCATGCTGTGGCGATACGGCGACGGCCTCCTCCCACTGCTGCAGCGCGACCCTGATTGGGAGTTGCCACATTCGATCAACCGCGCCAACGAGCGCCATCGGCAGCAGATGGAAGAGCATCTGCGGTCTGAACTCGATGGGCGACCTGACCTCATCGACAAGTGCCTACCGACCTACCCGCCCTATGGAAAGCGAATCCTGCTCGACAACGGGTGGTTCGCAACGGTCCGCAAGCCGAATGTCGAGCTGGTCGTCGAGGCCGTCGATCACGTCGATGCGACAGGCGTCGTAGCCGACGGCGAGCACCGCGCACACGACATCGTGATCATGGCCAACGGCTTCGAGGTGTTCCAGTCAGCGAGCCGACTTGGTCTGATCGGCCGGAACGATGTCGATCTTGCCGACCTGTGGGCGAACGACGATCCGTACGCCTACCTCGGCATCACCGTGGCCGACTTCCCGAACTTCTTCATGATGCAGGGCCCCACCACGGGCCTCGGCCACGGCGGGAGCGCCATCTTCCAGGCCGAATGTCATGCCCGACACATCACCGCCTGCCTGGCCGAAATCGCCAAAGCCGGAGGCACATCGATCGAAGTTCACCCAGAGCCGATGTTCGCCTACAACGACGCGTTCGATGCTGCTCACGAACAGCTGATCTGGAGCACTCCGGGCCTCCGCAACTGGTATCGCAATGACGCCGGGCGAGTCGTCGTCATCATGCCGTGGCGCCTCGTTGACTACTGGCAGATGACCCACGACCCAGACCTCGACCACTTCGTAATCAACTAACTGTGGCGACCGGTCACACTGTGCCAGGCACAGTGTGACCGCTACGACGCGCGGCGGTCCGACCTGCAACAATCGGCCGCTATGACGATGACGTTCCAAGAGGCCTGCGCGGCCGTCTGTGCACCCGGTTCGATGTTCGAGATCCAAGAGACCGAGGTGCTGGGCCGAACCAGCAAGGTGTTCGCTGGCACTCCCCCGAACATCCGGGCGCTGTTCGAACTGGCTGCGCTCCGCACCGACGAGTTCATCATTTTCGAAAACGAGCGCTGGACCATGCCCCAGGTCCTCAAGCTGGCCGGCCAGATCGGCCACCTCCTCGTGAACGAACTCGGCGTCACAAAGGGTGACCGCGTCGCTATTGCAATGCGCAACTATCCCGAGTGGATTGCTGCGTTCGCCGCGATCACCTCTGTCGGGGCGGTCGTGGTCCCAATGAACGCCTGGTGGGTCACCGACGAATTGGTCTTTGCAATCGAAGACTCCGGTTCCAAGGTCGTCATCGCAGACGCGGAACGACTGCAACGCATGCAAGACGCAGCACCGGGCGCGATCGACGCCAAACTCATCGTGGTCCGGGCAACCGGCGAACTCCCAGAAGGCGTGTTGAACCTCGACGAGGCGGTGGCGCAATTGGAAGGCGCGACCATGCCCGACGCCGAGATCGCCCCTGACGACGACATGACAATCCTCTACACCTCGGGTACCACCGGCCGGCCGAAGGGTGCTGTTTCGACGCACCGCGCCGTGCTCAGCGCACTGATCGCCTTCGCCGCACGCGCTGCCGTCAGTGCCGTCCGCGAGCCAGAAGACCCCGCAACCGTCGAAGAGGGCGGCGCACCGCAGACCGCCTTCATGCTGTGCGTTCCGCTGTTCCACGTCACCGGCCTCGTCCCTGTGATGCTCGGCTCCTTCGTCAGCGGCGCCAAGCTCGTCATGACGTACAAGTGGGAGCCGAACCGTGCCCTCGAACTCATCGAACAGGAGCGGGTGACGAACTTCGTTGGCGTGCCGACAATGAGCTGGGATCTCCTCGAAGCCGAGACCTTCGCTGAGCGCGACACTTCATCGCTGCGTTCCGTCGGCGGCGGCGGAGCTCCAATGCCACCCGAACTGGTGAAGCGCATCGACGAGAACTTCCAGCGCGGCCGCCCAGGCCTCGGCTACGGCATGACAGAGACCAACGCCTACGGCCCGCAGAACGCTGGCGACGACTTCATCAACAACCCGAAGTCGACCGGCCGACCGGTTCCGATCATGGACGTCAAAGTCACCGATCTCGAGGGCAACGATCTGGCGGTTGGCGAGACCGGTGAGATCTGGTTCCGCAGCCCATCACTGATCCGCGGCTACTGGAACCGTCCGGAAGCAACCGCCGAGACGATTGTCGACGGCTGGCTCCGCTCCGGCGACATCGGCCATGTCGACGACGAAGGCTTCGTGTACGTCAGCGACCGAGCGAAAGACATGATCCTCCGCGGCGGCGAGAACATCTACTGCGCAGAAGTCGAAGCAACCATCTACGAGCATCCGGCCGTGTACGAGGCAGCCGTCTACGGCATCCCCAACGAACGGCTCGGCGAAGAACTCGCCTGCCACGTGATGGTCAAGCAAGGCGAGACGCTCGACGCCGGCGACCTCCAGAAGTTCGTCGGCGAGCGCCTGGCCAAGTTCAAGGTGCCGTCGGTGATCACGATCGTCAACGAGTCATTGCCGCGCAACGCGAGCGGAAAAATATTGAAGCGTGACCTGCGCGACGCACTGATTGCCAACTCCCACAGCTGAACAAGCTGCAGAGAGAACTCAACAGCGTTGCCAGGGCCAACCCGGGTCACGCTGTTCAAGATTTCTAGAGCGTTCCAGCGTCGAGCGCTGCAAGCACTTCAATGGCTCGTTCGCGAACGGCTGCGAGGTCACTCAACCGCCGCATCCCGGCGACCTGACGGGCCATCCGATGGTTCGCCCCAAGCAGCTTTTCGTTCCGAGCAATGAAATCCCAGTACAGCGTCGTGAACGGGCAGGCGTCGTCACCGGTGCGCTTCTTCGGGTCGTATCGACACCCTTTGCAGGAATCGCTCATCTTGTTGATGTAGGCACCACCGGATGCGTATGGCTTGGTCGCCATCAGCCCGCCGTCGGCGTAGAGCGCCATACCGATCACATTGGGCAGCATCACCCACTCGGCGCCGTCGACGAAGTTTGCCCACATCCAATCGGTCATAGCCCACGGTTCGACTCCCGCCGTCAGCGCCAGGTTGCCCAGCACCATTAGCCTTTCGATGTGATGGGCGTAGCCGTGATCGTGCACATGACGCATCGTGCTCGCAACACACTTCATGTCGGTGTCGGCGTCACCGGTGAACACTGGTGGAACCGGCCGGTGGGCCCGGAGTGCATTGCGTGACCGATAGTCGGGCATCCAGAGCCAGTAGACGCACCAGACGTACTCACGCCAGCCGATCACCTGTCGGACGAACCCCTCGACCGAGTTGAGTGGCAGGTTTCGTTCCCTGCACGCGCGCTCGACGGCATCAACGACTTCGACCGGGTGCAGCAGACCGATGTTCATCGACGTCGAAAGCACCGAGTGGGCCATTTTCCACTCGGCCGCAAGCATCGCATCTTCATGCGGGCCAAACGGTTCGAGGCCGGTACGGACGAACTCGTCAAGCCGTGTCAGCGCTTGCTCGCGCGTCACTGGCCAGGTGCCGTCAGGGTCGCTCCCCCACAGGTCACTCGGCAGATCAGCGAGCACTGCCTTGTCGATGTCGTCGAGCTCGAAGCGGGTGATATCGGGCCACGACCTACCGTCCTTCGGTGGCTTCTCGCGGTTGTCGTGGTCAAAGTTCCACTGGCCGCCGAGCGGTTGGTCACCGTCCATCAGCACGTGGTGCTCGGTTCGCTGCCACCGATAGAAGTCTTCCATCTTGAAGCTCTTCCGCGGGGCTTGCCAAGCGGCGAAGTCGTCGTAGTGGCAGAAGAACTGGTCGTTTCGAATCGTCTCGACGCCGTGGCGTTCGAGCATGGCTTTGCCATCCCAGCTCATTGGTTCCATGGCGATCACCCGCTCGACGTCGAAGTCGTTGCGGTGTGCTGCGAGGCCCGCCGGCAGTGTTGGGGCGGTGCGCTCGTCGACCTCAAACCCCTCGGCACGCAGTTCGGCGGCGAAGTGGCGCATCGCGCTGATCACTAAATGGGCACGCTGACGGTGCCAGCGTTTAGACCCAAGCTTGAGATCGCTTTCGACCATGAGAACCCGGCAGTCCCCTGGCTGCCTACCCGACAGCGCACCCTGACGGTTCAGTTGGTCGCCGAGGACCCACACCGTCGGGAGGTCAGAAGGCACTGCTGGGCAAGTCTTTGGCGTCGCTCTCGAGTGCGTCGCAGATGACGCTCGCCACGTGGGCTGGTGTCAGCCCCTCTGGCATCTTCGGCGACGTGCCCTCAATCGGCCGGTCAGCCAACCCTGTTTCGGTGTGCGGCGGTCGGGCGTCGATCACACGGATCTTCGAGCGGCGCGCTTCACGTGCGAGTGCTTCGTCGAACGACTTCACCGCGGCCTTCGATGCTCCGTAAGCCGCCATCCCGGGCAGGTTTTGCTCAGCGATCACGCCCGAGATGTTGACGATGGCACCACCTCCCTGCACATGTGGGAGCGCAGCGGTGGCGAGCATGATGGGGATGAACGTGTTGGTGAGGAAGAGTTCTTCCATGGCGTCGGACGAGAGATCCGCGACCATGCCGAACGCAACGACCCCGACCGCATTCACGACGACGTCAAGCTTGCCGGCATGCTCAACAGCAGCAGCCACTGCAAGCTGACAAGCGTCGGGAGTCCGAAGATCGAGCGCAACGGAGTGTCCGCCAAGTGCCGCCAGCCGCTCCTGGTTACGCGCCACCGCCGTGACGGTTGCACCGCGCCGTTCGAGCTCGGCTGCGAGTGCTGAGCCGAGGCCACCTGAGGCACCAGCGAGAAGGACTGACTGACCGGCAAGCAACATGGATCGGAGTTTCCCACGGGCAGCCGAGGCGTGCCCGACCCGGCGTCAACTCCCGTCGCAACAACTAACGCAACTGCCCGAGGATCTGTCGGTAGGCGTCGGCGTCGTCGGCGTTGTTGACGGGAATGGAAAACTCGATCCGGTCCAACCGATCGGCGAAACGGTCGTTCAACTTGTCGGCAATTCCGTCGTACGTAGCGATCGTCGCAACGGTGTGCAGCATGTCGTCGGTGACGAGCCCGGGCAGGTCATCCCACCGCTGTGCCCGTGACAGCGTCGATGCCTCACGAGCGATCTCGCCCCAGCCATGCACTTCGAACGCCCGGCGGTACGAAGGCGTCGACAGGTAGAACGCGACGCGGGCTCGGACCGTTTCGATCACTTTCTCGAGCCGATCGTCGTCAGGTGCGGTGCCGATCAACGGCTTCAGACAAACTTCAATGTCGTTCAGGTTGCGGCCCGTGCGAGCGGCGCCACGAACGACATTGGGGAGCACCTCGTCGTCGATGTACTTGGCGGTACAAACCGGGTGCAGCCGGATGCCATCGGCGACTTCACCGGCAACGGCGCACATGTTCGGCCCGATCGCGGCGACGTAGATCGGGATGTTGGGATGGTCGATTGGGCCCGGGTCGAAGAGCGGCACCATCACGTCGAGGTTGTAGTGCTGGCTCTCGAACTTCAGCGGTTCGCCGGTTTGCCATGTGTTCCAGACAGCGCGCATTGCGTTGACGTAGTCACGCATCCACGGCGCTGGAGCATGCCACTCCAGGCCGTAGCGGCGCTGGATGTGGGCACGAACCTGTGTGCCGAGCCCGAGCAGGAAGCGACCGTTCGACAGCTTCTGGAGCGACCACGCCGACATCGCTGTCGCCGTCGGGCTGCGCGGGAACGCCATAGCGACCGACGTGCCGAGTTGGACACGTTCGGTCGCCATCGCGCCGAGCGCGAGGAGTTGGTATGGGTCATCTTTGGTCTCTTCCACGAGCACTGCAGCGACCCCGACATCTTCAGCGATCTTTGCCAACCGCGCGAAGTCGCGGATGTCAAGCGGGGTGTCAGGTTCGCGTAAGCCTGGGTCGAGTTTGCCGAGTGGCAGCAGCGATTCGATCAGCATGGGCACGTCAGTCGCATCGACTACAACGGTATGCAGCCTCAGCCGCCCGGTACGACCCGGACGTCGCCACCCGACAAGACTCATGTGATGGAACACGACCTCGTCATTCGCAACGGTCTATTGGTTGACGGCACCGGTTCGCCGGCACGACCCGGGCTGAGTATTGCGATCGACGGTGACATCATTACCGCGATCGGTGCCGACGTTGGCGCCGGCCGTCGAGAGATCGATGCCACCGGCATGCTCGTCACACCGGGCTTCGTCGACATCCATACGCACTACGACGGCCAAGCCACCTGGGATGCTGAGCTCGAGCCCTCCACCCCGCACGGCGTCACCACACTGATGATGGGCAACTGCGGAGTTGGCTTCGCCCCGGCCAAGCCCGACGAGCACGACTTCCTGATCGACTTAATGGAAGGTGTTGAAGACATTCCCGGTGCGGCGCTCAGCGAAGGCATCTCATGGGACTGGGAAACGTTCCCCGACTATCTCGACGCTCTCGACCGACGGGAGTACGTTGCCGACATCGGCGCAATGATCGCCCACGGCCCGGTGCGCGTGTACGTGATGGGCCAGCGCGGCGCCGACAACGAAGCAGCCACCTCCGACGACATCGCTCAAATGGCCGCAATCGTCGGTGAGGCGGCCGACGCTGGTGCCTTCGGATTCTCAACAAGCCGCACGATCGGCCATCGCGCGATGAGCGGCGAACCTGTGCCTGGAACGTTCGCTGCCGAAGACGAACTCTTCAGCATTGGCCGCGCCATGGCTCGCTCAGGCAAGGGCGTCTTCGAAGTTGCTCCAGCTGGCCTTGCTGGCGAAGACCTCGTCGCACCAAAGAAGGAGATCGACTGGATCTGCCGGCTCGCCGACGACATCGGCCGCCCGGTCACGTGGCTGATGTTGCAAAATCTCGTCGAGCCGGACGAGTGGAAGGAGTTGATGGAGCGCTCACAGGCTGCCCAAGACGCCGGCCACCAAGTGATCCCCCAGGTCGCTGGCCGCCCGTTCGGAATCCTCATCGGCTTGTCGACCAAGCACCGATTTAAAGACATGCCCAGCTTCGGCCCACTGCTCAACATGTCGTTCGCCGAACAGGCCGAAGCAATGGGCGACGCTGATCTCAAAGCCCGTCTGATTGAGGAGTCGAAGGCCTCGATGCACATCTTGCGCGAGACGCAACCGATGGCTGCGCAGGTCGTCGACGGCTTCGACCGGCAGTACCTGCTCGGCGACCCTGTCGACTACGAGCCGACCCCAGATCGGGCGATCACTGCACTCGCTGCAGCAAACGGCGTCGAACCCATCGAGGAGTTCTACGAGCAACTCCGACAGCGCAACGGCAAAGCGCTCTTAATGATGCCGTTCCTCGGCTATGCCCACGGCAACGGTGATGCGCTGTACGAAATGCTCACGCACCCGGCAGCTGTCCTCGGCCTTGCCGACGGCGGCGCCCACGCCAACTTCATCTGCGATGCATCGACACCAACCTGGATGCTCACGCACTGGGCACGCGACCGCACCCGTGGGCCGAAGATCCCGCTCGAGTCAGTGGTCAAGAAGATGACCGCCGACACCGCTGCGTTGTTCGGCCTCACCGATCGCGGCGTGCTCGAAGTTGGCAAGCGCGCCGACATCAACGTCATCGACCACGAACATCTGCAGTTGCGCGAGCCACGTCTCGTCAACGACCTCCCGGCCGGCGGAACCCGTCTCCTGCAGGCGGCCGAGGGCTACGTCGCCACCATCGTCGGCGGCGTCATCACTCGCGAGCACGACGAGTTCACTGGCGCTCGACCGGGCCGCCTCATCCGTTCGTAACGGCGCCCCCGCCGTTTTCATGAGCTTGTTGCAGTCAGTGACTGCAACAAGCTCATGAAAACGGCGGGGGCGCTGGTGTATCAGTCGGCGGCTGCGTCGAATTCGGTGCGGATGCGTGTCGATGAGGGCCAACAGATCGGCGCGAGCATTCTCGCCATCGCTTGCTGGCTTGATGACTGTTGCCCACTCGACCATGCCGTCCCAGAATCGGTCGACTCATTTGGATCCGGCGATGGTGCCGCCCTCGAGCGTGCGAAACGTGACGTTACTGAGCTCACCGAGATGGAGGTTGAGCGACCGGACGTGGATCTCCTCATCGGTGCGGATGCGGCCCACAATCTCGGCGCCGAGCGCAGCGTCGGCTGCACGTTCTCCGAAGAGCCCAGGTGCGGTCAGGACGGCCTGCGTCTCAGCGAACCCGATCTCGGCTCGGAACTCGATGATCAGCACGTTGGCAATGAACGACAGGATCTGCTCGATCTCCTCCGAGACTTCGGGGAGGTAGCGAGTCACGTCTTCGCGAGCGAGGCCCGGCTGTGGTTCGACGTCGGGATACGCCTCGGGCCCGAATGCCAGATCGCGTGCGGCAAACCACATCTCGTCGTGGCCTCCGATCCCTTGGTCAGGGATGCCGCCTTCATCGATGCTATGTGCTTCGAGCAGGCCTGTGGCGAGGCGATCAATCGCCATCCCGGAGATGTCCTCCACGATGACTGCCTGCAGGTCCGGGACCGGGACCAGCGCAATGAAGGCGCCCCGAGCTTCGATCTTCCCGACGATGGTCAGCGTGTTCCAGAACCGAACGTCGAGTCCGTTGCGGACCAGCACCACCTGCTGTTCGATGTTCGGCAAGCGGTCGCCAGCCAGCAGTGCAGCTGACGCCGGGAACAGTGCCCCGCCTCGCTCGGTGAGCGCTGCTTCCCATGCGTCCATGGCCGGGACTCGGCCAAGCGCACGTGGCGGCTGATACGACCCGTCAACGAGCATGCCGCCGTGCAGGTTGCGGCCCGCGACCGCATGAGGTGCGGCGTACTCGTGCGTTGAAAGCAGGTCGTCACGGTCGAACGAAAGCGGTGAAACGTCAGATGTTGGTGATCGGTTCAGATGTTCTTTGGGAGCTCGGAGAAGGGCAGAACCTTGTCTTGGTTCGGTTCCTTCGGCAAGCCGAGCACTCGCTCACCAATGATATTCCTCTGGATCTGATCGGTGCCCCCGTAGATCGGTGGCGCCTGCGCATAGAGCGCAGAACCGGTGACCATGCCGAGCAGCGGGTTGCCCGTTGCCTCATTGAGTGACTCGCGCTGCGCGTCGGTGTACGCGTGCAGCATGCCGCTCGCTCCGATAATTCCGAGACCCAGGTCGCGAGTGAGGCGCACCATGTCGCTCATCTGCAGCTTCGAGATGTTGGCCATGCCGGGGATATCGTTTCCTTGCTGACGCATCGCCTTCAGGCGCTGTGCGTTGAGGCCACCGATGACGGTCATCGTGTGGAGACGCATCAGGTCTTGGCGGACGTGAGGGTCGTTGATCTTTCCCGAGCTCTTGGCGAAGTCAAACAGCACCGACCTGTTCGGGCGAGTCGCCGCCGTGGCCTGACGGACGTTCTTCTTTGGGTCCCTCGGCTTGACGAGATCTCCGGCGCGACGGTCAAGTTGGCCGGCGATGGTTCCCGGCGCACCGCCCGCTGCTCCACCCGAGCCACCTGAGCCGAGGCCAGCGCGTTCGGCCTGCAGGGTGGTGTTCGTGGCGGCCCAACCGTTGTTCACATCGCCGATCACGGCGTCGACCGGGACTCGGGCGTCGGTGAGGAACACCTCGTTGAACATCGCGTGCCCGGTCATCTCGTACAGCGGGCGAATTTCGACCTCAGGTTGATGCATGTCGATCGCCATCCAGCTGATGCCCTGATGCTTCGGGACGTCGACGTTGGTGCGTGCGATCAGCATGCCCATGTCAGCTGTCTGACCGAGGGAGGTCCAGACCTTCTGACCGTTGATGATCCACTCATCGCCATCACGTTCGGCTCGCGTGCTCAGTCCGGCGAGGTCGGAACCCGCGCCAGGTTCGCTGAACAGCTGGCACCAGGCCTGTTGGCCGGTGACGATGTCGCGAACATAGAGGTCGATCTGCTCTTGGGTTCCGTGCGTCGCGATTGTCGGCGCCGCCAGCAACAATCCGAGGCCGCTGGGCGGGCCAAGCGCACCGAACGAGTCGATCTCGCGCATCACGGCAACCGAGTCGGCTCGGGACAGGCCGAGGCCATACGCCTCGACAGGAAGCAGCGGTGACGACCAGCCAGCAAGGCCGAGCTTCTCCCACCACTGCGCCACGGTGAGGTCCGGGTCCCAGTTTTCCTCGAGCCACGCTCTGACTGCGCCCACCGGGTCAGACGGCGCTGTTCGATCGTGTTTGGTTTCTGTCAGGCTCATCGTGTTCTCCTCGATTGACTTGCAGCTCGATTGGCTTCCGCTACTCATACTTGCAGCTTGGATTACTTGTAGTCTGCAACATTCCACCGGCGGCATCCACTTTGTGTCACTCAATTCCTCCCAGTGGCCTGACACGATGTCGCGATGCTGAGCGACATGGACTTCGTCACCGGACCAATCGAGGTCGTCGGGTGCCACGCCGAGGGCGAGGTCGGCGATGTCATCATCGGCGGTATCGCCCCTCCCCCGGGCGACTCGGTGTTCGAACAGTCACGCTGGATTGCCAACGACGGCCGGTTACGGCAGCTCATCGGCAACGAGCCGCGCGGTGGTGTGTTCAAGCACGTCAATCTGCTCGTCCCGGCAATCGACCCTGCCGCCGACATCGGGTTCATCATTATGGAACCAATGGACACCCCGCTCATGTCAGGCTCCAACGCCATGTGTGTCGCGACGGTGGTTCTCGAAACAGGGATCGTTCCGATGACCGAACCGACCACGACCCTGACACTCGAGGCGCCGGCCGGACTCGTCCACGTCGAGGCAACCTGCGCCAACGGAAAGGTCACCGCTGTCACGATCCGGAACGTCCCGGCGTTCGCGGCGCTACGCGACGTCGCTCTCAACGTTGACGGTGTCGGACAGTTACGTGTCGACACTGCGTGGGGTGGAGACAGCTTCGTCATGGTCGACGCCGCCGACCTCGACATCGCCGTCGAACCCGAAAATGGCGCAGAACTCGCTCGGATGGGATCACTCATCACCCGCGCTGCGAACTCGCAGTTGCAGTTTGACCATCCGACGATCGATTGGACACACTTCTCGTTCTGTCAGATCGCCGGTCCGCTCGAACGCTCATCCAATGGGGTGCTTCGGATGACGAACACCGTGGTGGTCGAGCCAGGCAAGCTCGACCGCTCGCCAACTGGCACGGGCGTGTCGGCGCGGATGGCACTCCTTCGGGCGCAGGGAACGATGGACGTCGGAGACCAACTCGTCATGCGATCGGTGATTGGTTCGCAGTTCACTGGTCTGATTGCGGCCGACACGCAGGTGGGCACCGTCGATGCAATCGTGCCGTTGGTGACAGGCCGAGCGTGGCGATACGGAAAGTTCGCCTACCAGACAGACCCGAGCGACCCGTGGCCACTCGGATATCGCGTCAGCGACACCTGGCCGAGCTGAGCGTTCAGTGAACGAGTTTGGCGATCCTGGGAAGCACGCAACGGCGGCCTGAGCATGCGTCCCAGGTGGCGAGGCCACCACTGAGCTCGCGCACGCCTGCAAGACCGTGCAGCTCGGTCGCCATCGCAAGGTCGGCGGCAAGGCGTTCCGGCGTATAAGCAGTCCACTGGCCGGTGTTCTCGGCATCGCTGTCATCGATCCCTGCGCCATCGGCACAGTTCCAACCGTTATCAAGCTTGTTCCGTGAGCGCAGGATCTTGACGCCGCCGGCCACACTCACCAGGATTGTTCCCGGGTGCAGTTGAGGAGCGTCGCCGATCGAGACAGATGTGCTTTGCAGCATGTTCATACGTTTGGTATCGACCGGCTACGAACAAGAGTTGAGCCGCAATTGTGTGGCAATCTCAGCAGATGGCCACCCAGCAGTTCGACATCACCTCACCGCTCTCCCCCGAGGCGGCGTTCGATCGTCTCGTCGACCTGACCCGTGTGAACGAGTGGGATCGGGGCGTAACCAACCCCCGCCAGGTTCACGGCGCCGGGCACCAGGTGGGCTCGCGTTACGAAGTCACTGTCGTGGGATTCGATGGGAAGCCCACCCCCGTTGTCTACGAACTCCTCGAAGTTGACCGCCCAGCGCGCTTCGTGATGGAAGGCGCCAACGCGGTTTTCTGTGCCCACGACGTGATCGCGATTGAGCCGACCGACACCGGCTGCACCGTCACGTACTCGGCTGGGCTTGAACTGCTGGAAGAAAATCCACCGCTGAGTCCAGCGCAGCTCGACAGCCTGTTCGTCAAAGTCGCGGGAGTCGCAGAAGACGGCCTCCGGAGCTACCTGAACCCGTGAACTGTCACACCGAGGTCAGACCTCGGTGTGACGGGGGGCAATCACTGCCGTGCCCTCAATCTCGACCAGTGCCGCGTCGAGGAACAGCGACTGGACACCCACGAGTGTGATCGGGATCAGCGGCAACGGGTTGACTTGTGCGGCTGCGCCGATCCCGGCGAACAGTTCACGCTGCATCGATTCCCTCCAACCGACCACGTACACCACAATTTTGGCGAGGTCGTTGACCCCACCACCGACCCCGATGAGTGCGTCGACCATATTGATCAGCGCCTGCGTTGTTTGACCCGCAAGGCCGTCGGCGAAATTGCCCTCAGCATCAGTGCCGATCGTGCCAGCCAGGTACACCGTCTGGCCCGGCGGGGCGATCGCCGCGTGCGAGAAGCCGGCGGGGGCCGGCAGCCGATCAGAGTTGCGTAGTTCAATAGTCATACATGCTCCTTGTCGTTGCTGTGAGATCGCTGTATTCGGTCGGTCACACCCAGAGGCGGTCGAGAACATCAAGCCAGAGTTGTGTCGTCAGGCGCAGCGATTCCACATCGATCCGTTCGTCGTGCCCGTGGAATCGGCTGAGAAATTCCGGCAGTGTCACGTGATGACTGAGGAGGCCGGCGCCGTATGCCGGCACGCCGCGCTGGCGGAAGAAGCGTCCATCGGTCGCTCCGGTCACGAGGCTCGGTAGCACCGACGCGTTCGGGTACGCCATCTGGATCGCGTCGCTCAGCGCCCCCCACATCGGGGTCTCGGTCGACGAGGGGGCGGTGCCGTTATTCAAATCGTCGCGGATGTGCTCAATGTCGACCGAAGGCAGCAGGTCGGGGCCAACCACTGCACGAAGGTGGGCATCGGCATCGTCTTGGGTTTCACCAGGCAACAGCCGGATGTCGATGAGGAGTTTCGCAACGTCAGGCACCGTGTTTGATTTGCTGCCCGACCGCATGATGTTCGGGCTGTACGTGGCATGGCAGCAAGAGTGCACGTTGCGTGCAAGGTCAGGCGGGAGTTCGGCGAGCGCATCGTCGATCCGTGCCGGGTCGGTCAGCCGGGCTTCCATGTCGGCGCTGAGGCCGAGCGCTTTGACTCGCGCCGTGAACATGTCATCGATGCGCGGGACGACCTTCGAACTCACGAGTCGGTCGACGATCTTGGCTGCCTTGACGAGTGCGTTGTCGGTCGCATAGGGCATCGATCCGTGGCCGGGCGTTCCGTGCACCACCAGCAGTCGGCCCGCCGAGTGTTTTTCGCCAGTCGTCAGCAGCACAGTGGTCGCGCCGTCTTTCACCGACGGCATACCGCCGTACTCGGTGAGGACGTAATCGCACTTGACGACGTCCCACTGGTGCTCGATGATCGGCGCTGCGCCGAGCACCCCACCGGCTTCCTCGTCGGCCACGGCGAAGTAGACGATGTCGCCCGGGTACCTCGTGCCGGTACGTACGACGTCACGAAATGCGACGAACATTGACGACGTCAGGTTGAGCATGTCGACCGCACCGCGGCCCCAGACTTCGAGCACCCCGTCGGACGACGCGATCAGCTCACCGCCGAACGGATCATGCGTCCACCCGTCAGCGTTGACGGGCACGACATCGGTGTGGCCCATCAGACAGAGCGCCGGTGCGTCTGGGTCGGTGCCCGGATAACGGGCAATGAGCGACGTGCGGCCGGGTTCCGTTTCGATCAACTCGTGATCGAGGCCGAGACCTTCGATCTCGTCGCGGAGCAACGTCGCACTGACCTGCTCGTTGCCTGATTCGGGGCGACCATCATTCACGCACTGGTTCCGGATCAACTGCTGAAGCAGTTCAACCGTCTCCCCCGTCAGGGTGTCGATCGACGTGTGCATGCGTCCACCTTGTCACGTCGCAGGTGCGACGACCCGCTCGGATCAGATCTGCAGACCGGACGTGGCTCCTCCGTCGACGAGGATGTTCGCGCCGGTCACGAAACTGGAGCGCGGGCTGGCGATGAATGCCACCACGTCGGCGACTTCTTCGGGCGTACCGAGCCGACGGAACGGGTTCTCTTTCACGATCGCCTGCCAGAGCTTGCCATTCTCTTCTTGCGCTTTGTCCCAGACACCGCCTTCGAAAATGATGTCGCCGGGCGAGACAACGTTGGCGCGGATGCCACGCCGTGCGACCTCGCGCGACAACGTCTTCATCGCGCTGATCGTTGCGGCCTTGACCCCCGCGTAGGCAGCGATGCGAGGTGCCGCCACGCTCGCAGCTCGCGACCCGATACAGATCACGTTGCAGCCGGCATGGTCGTCCATCCGCTCGAGGCTGGCGCGAACCAGTGCGTCCATGCCGATCAGGTCGACCGCACACGACATCTCCCAATCGGGCCCGGCCATCGCTGACACGTTCGACACGACGATGTCGAGGCCGCCCATCTGGCCGGCTGCCCACTCGACGAACTCGGCCGGCTCACCTTTCACCCCCATGTCTGCGATGTGGTGATGCACAGTGCCCGATGACGACAGGTCAGCTGCAGCCGCAGCGAGGTCGTCGGCATTTCGGGCACAGATCGCGACTTCAGCACCCTCGACGAGGAATGCTCGGACGATGGCGAGGCCGATTCCTTTGCTTGCTCCGGTGACGATGACGCGTTTGCCGCTGAGTTGCAGATCCATGTCGGCGATCGTGCCAGACAGCGCCGCAGCCAAACGACTTCACCCATTGATGCGCCGACCCTTCGGTACGGTTCTGCTGTGGCCCCAGATCAGACAGACCAAGTCGGCGTCGGGCCGCACCCCGAGCCCTGGCCAGCTGAGGCGCACTTCGACCCCGAACTCCTGGCTGCAGGCGACCGTCGAAACGTGCTTGATCGATACCGCTACTGGTCGGTCGATGCAATCGTCGCCGACCTGGACGACCATCGCCACAGCTTCCATGTGGCGATCGAAAACTGGGAGCACGACTTCAACATCGGTTCGGTCATCCGCAACTCCAACGCCTTCCTCGCTCGTGCGGTCCACATCATCGGGCCACACCGTTGGGATCGGAGGGGAGCGATGTCGACGCACCGATACCTCCACCTGCATCACCACGCTGACGTCGAGGCCTTCGTCGCGTGGGCCGCTTCTGCGGGCTTGCCGATCGTGGCGATCGACAACGTCGAAGCATCAGTGCCGATCGAGTCGACAGCCCTGCCTAAGTACTGCGTTCTGCTCTTCGGCCAGGAAGGGCCCGGCGTCTCGGGAGCTGCGCTTGCTGCGGCTCACGCGACCTGTGCGATTACGCAATTCGGTTCGACGCGATCACTCAATGCCGGCGTGGCGTCGGGCATCGCGATGTACGAATGGTGCCGCCAACATGTCCACTCCTGAATGCACTCGGTCGTCGGGGGAATGGGTATTTAGACGAGGCGGGCGCGGCGACTGTCGATGACACCCGTGTTGAAGCCGGCCGAGTGGAGGCCACCACGGAACCTCGCGTGTTCCACCTTTAAGCAGCGGTTTTGCACCACGTCGAGGCCCGCAGCAACTGCCCTGGCCGCCGCTTCTGGATGCTCGAGGCCGAGCTGGAACCACAACGCCGTCGCTCCAACGGCGATTGCCTCGTCGGTAACCGCGGGCAGGTCTTCGACCCGTCGAAACACATCGACGATGTCGGGCACGACTGGTAGGTCGCCAAGCGATGCGTACACGGATTTGCCCATGATCTCGGTCTCACGCGGGTTGACGTAGTACACGTCGAAGTCGGTCGATCCGGCAAGGTATGTCGCGACGAAGTGGCTCGATCGTGACGAGTTCTTCGACATGCCAACGATGGCAATCGACCGAGTGCGCTGCAGGAGGTCAAGGCGATCCTGCATCCGTTCGAGAATGGCAGCCATCAGCGCGCTCCTTGGTTCTGCGTTGCGTTGAGTGCCTGGTCGAGGTCGGCACAGATGTCGTCGGCGTCCTCGAGCCCGACCGAGATACGGACCAGGTCGGCGCTCACCCCCGCTGCCTCCAGTGCATCTTCGGACAGTTGACCGTGCGTGGTCGAACCGGGATGGATCACGAGCGTCCGGCTGTCACCGATGTTCGCGAGGTGACTGGCCAGACGACAGCTCTCGATGAATGTCGATCCGGCAGCGCGGCCGCCCTGCACACCGAAGGCGAAGACCGCACCTGGCCCCTCCGGCAGGTACTTCTGGGAGCGTTCGTACCAAGGCGAATCGGGCAGTCCGCTGTACTTGACCCACGCCACCAGCGGGTGCGCGTTGAGGAACTCGGCGACGATGCGTGCGTTCTCGACGTGTTGTTTCATCCGGAGCGAGAGCGTTTCCATGCCCATCAGGAATAGGAAGGCGTTGAACGGCGTCATCGTGGCGCCGATGTCGCGGAGCTGCTCCGACCGCACACGGGTCAGGAAGCCGTACTCGCCGAAATTTCCCCACCAACTGATGCCGCCGTAACTCGGCATCGGCTCGGTCATCAACGGGAATCGACCGTTGTCCCATGGGAACGTTCCGGCTTCGACGATCGCTCCGCCGATCGACGTGCCGTGGCCGCCGATGAATTTGGTGACCGAGTGGATGACGATGTCGGCGCCGTGTTCGATCGGACGACAGAGAAAGGGCGTTGCCATGGTCGAGTCGACGATCAGCGGCACGCCAGCAGTGTGCGCGACCTCGGCCAGGCCTTCGAAGTCGGGGATCATTCCGCTCGGGTTGGCGATCACCTCGATGTAGACACACTTCGTCCTGTCGGTGATTGCTGCAGCGACAGCGGCGGGTTCGGGTTCGGCCACGAAGGTGGTCTCCACACCGAAGCGACCGAGCGTGACTTCCATGAGCGTGCGGGTGCCGCCGTAGAGCTGTGCGCTCGACACGATGTGGTCACCTGCGCCGCACAGTGAG
>Ga0208414_1000221_pt1 | contig 65944 bp, 61 predicted proteins | sample AntAceMetag02UKE_FD_184770 | JGI IMG/M metagenome (GOLD analysis project Ga0208414, IMG submission 184770) | Saline lake microbial communities from Ace Lake, Antarctica - Antarctic Ace Lake Metagenome 02UKE (SPAdes) (version 2) | ecosystem: Environmental > Aquatic > Non-marine Saline and... | reverse complement strand
CCATCATTCAATGTCAGGGCGAGAGTTACCGGAGGAAGTCATCTATGCAAGAACAGGAGTGAAACAGACAGAGTCAACCGGCCAAGATAATTGACGCTGAACCGGACAAGTTAATTGACGCTGGATAGGCATTAAAGTCTCTATCCAGAATCTCGACTTTTCGTGGATGAATACAGATGACAGGGGCGTCGAAAAAGCTAAGAATCATGGTTTCTGAGAAAAACGTCACCGCTGTAACGATCAACGAACGGAACTCACTTCAGGCGCAAGCCCCCGATTAGCCTCTACCCATCACACCAACCACACCCTTCCCCGCTACAGCGGGTACATTCTGAAGCTGGAGTTCGTAACTCTTCATCGAGAGGGTCAACCCCATTCTTGTCTAGGTATGATTCGCTCCCTTCTGTGTACTGTTTTTGACTTTGCTTGTCTGGGCTTGACTGTACTAAGGAGTCGCGACTAGCTCGACGGGTTACTCGCGAGTTGATTTGAGTCACTGCCGCAGTCTTAACGCGAGAATTGGTGGTCTTAGCTCCTTTTTTCCCTCCCCGGCTCTGTTTTTCTTTTATTTCATCTAAGTAGGCTCGGTAAGAATCTAACTCGGGTGACGAAATCCCGTTATCGTTGAAAGTGAAAAAAGGTTCTATCGACTTCAATAGTTCAGAGTTTATCGGTTTCCCAAGTACATCTGATAACTGCTCAGCCCCACTCGGTAGCTTATTGTTTTCCCAGCATTCCAAACGCGCGGTGTAGAGTAAACCCCGCTCCTCAAGAGTCATCGCTCTGAACTCCATTTTTGCTAGCATGCTCGCGGCATATTCTTGGTATGCAGGTGGTTTTCTATTCTGGCTCATGGCTTCGCTTCCCAGTCCTTAGAACACCCCAATTTGCTCGCATCTTTAGGGCTTGGGGATTTCTGGATAGGTCGCAGTGTCCTCGGCCTGAGGTCAAATAATGGGCAGGATTTGGACTCACAAAGGGTGACTTGCTGCCGCCACGCCCCTTTCTCAAGAGGGTCATAGCAGCAATCTTTGCATTTTAGGTTTACGGCTCTTCGAAGGCTCATTGGATTACCTCCGCTTGAACAGCTTGTTTCGGTACTCCGCCCTTCGTTGGCTCGTTGTCAAATAGCGAGGCTCTTGAGTCCACGACTGCTTGAACTAGTTCTTTGATCTCCAGTTCACTCTTGCCGCTGACGAGCCCACGAAGGATCAAGTCAGTCTCATGCTCTAACCAACCAACCGCACGCCGGCCTAATGACACGGGAGGCACGAATAAGCCATGCTGAATTCGAAGATAGAGCGTGGAACGAGAGAATCGCATTTTATCGAGCACATCTTGCTTGCGCTCGATTCTTAGATTAGTGGGCTGTATAGTCATTTTTAGGAACTCCTTATCGTTAATAGAAGCTCACAAGATATGGACCTTAGCCGAATGCTACTAAGCCCAAAAACAGCAAAAAAACTTCCTTTTTGTACCTAGCTATTACTCAGAAGTCGAAAGCTCATTTATCGCATCATCAATACGCCGTTTAAGGTCTTTCAGAAGACTGCTTTGTGACTCAGCTAAGCGAGTGCTCAACACTTTTGTAACGAGATACGTGATAACTCTCGAAAAATTTGTCTCTGTGCCAGAGCTTATCGCAGAGCCCGGAAGTTTTTGCTTGAAGAATTTCGCGATTTCTAGGATCAGCAAATGAAACCGCTTGTCCTGACTCCGTCCACTAGCCACCTGAACGCTGGACTCAAAGCTTTCTAGCGCTTTGATAAAGTTTCTTGTCTCATTTTCGACATCCGAGACCACATTTTCTAGTCCTTCATCAGCTTTATCTTGCCTGCAATGAGGAAAACTCAAATTTGCTAAACCATAGTGCTGGTCAATAATCTTGGGCTGTATACCTTGTTTAGACAGATATGCGAGCCCTTTAGCCGCTCTCTCATAATGCTTCTTTACCTTAGTTAACTCGCCTTTTAGCTCTTTAGGTGTAAGACGGTTCTTCCTGTCGTCTGGTGATATCAATGGTTGTATGATAATCAGTCGATTAACTAGCGCCACAAAGGCGTCAAAGTCCTCGTCAGCCATGGGAGGTAAGTCAAATCGCAACCACTTGACTTCCTCTCGACTTAGCTCCTGATTAATACTCATGCAAAACTCCGTGGAGCATTGTCTGATGAGGAAAGCTCATCAAGGTAATCTGCCCAAGCCTGCATCATCAAAGCCCTTTCGCTAATAAACGCCGTTCGGTTGTAGGCTCTTCCCATAGGATCAGACACCTTGTGAGCAATCTGCAGCTCTATCAACTTGCTCGAGAAGCCAAGCTCTTCCTCCAGTATTGTCCTAGCCATCGCCCTAATACCATGTGGGGTGATCGTTTCCTTATCGAACCCCATAGTGCGGAGGGCGGTCCTGACACCATTGTCGCTCATCGGCCTCTTCCAATCTCTCGCATTCGGGAAGACATAAGGACTCCTCCCTGTATAGCCGTTTAGGCCTTTCAGAATCTCGATTGCTTGCTTGGGAAGCGGTGAAATATGGTCTCTGCCTGTTTTCTGTTGGGTAAAATCTCTTTCCCACCTGGACTTGTCCCAATTGACTTCGCTCCACTTCATGGTCCTGATCTCCCCAGGGCGCTGAAACAGCATAACTGAGAGCTTGAGAGCCTCATCGACCACCCCGTTACCACTATAGGCAGCGATGCTCTTCAGCAGAAGCCGAAGCCCCTCTGGATCGGTAATGGCGGCAAAATGCTTAACTGCGCTCTTCCTGAGCCCCTTGGATAGGCGTTGCGCTGGGTTGTGTAACAATCGGCCGGTTAGCACGGCGTAATCCAGTACAGCATTCAAAATCTGGTTAGCTCTGTGTGCTATATCAACCGTTCTTAGCTCGACCTTTCGAAGGACGGCGAGTAACTCTGGGGCAGTTATATCAGCCACAGGCCTATGTCTCAGGCTAGGCAAGAGATCTTTCTCAAGAATGCGCTTCTGTCGCGTCCGATGGCCTTCGGACTTGCCTTCCATATGAGTCTCAAACCATTCTGTGCTTAGCTTCTCAAAAGTATTGTTGGAGGCTTCGATGCTGCCAAGGCGGTTTTGCCTTTTTGCGAGGGTTGGGTCTGAGCCATTCGCTATCGCATCTCTGGCAGCTTGATGGGCCTTTCGTGCTTGAGCCAGTGACACGTCGGGGAACACGCCTAATGCGAGTGTTTTTCGCTTACCTGCATATCGATAGTCATACCTCCAGTATCTGCCTCCATTGGGATGACAATACAGATAGAGACCACCCCCATCCGTCAGTTTGTAGGGCTTTTCTTTGGGCCTTGCTCTCTCGACCTTTAACGCGGTTAGCTTTTGCATACACCTCTCCATGAGAAGACGGTATAAAGACCACAGACTCATCACATACCGTCATATGTACCGCCGAATCTACGGTATCTTATGAGATGCCTCAAGCCTTTAAAGGATCGAACGCGCACAAAAAAGCCCGCATTCAGCGGGCTCTAGAGTCTTCTCGGATCTTACGGGAAGTTGTTGTGGTAGCGGGGGCAGGATTTGAACCTACGACCTTCGGGTTATGAGCCCGACGAGCTGCCAGACTGCTCCACCCCGCATCAAAATGGGTAATCTATACTGGCGGCTAATCCGAAACCGGACATAGCTAGATAAGGAGCGAGAGTATAGGCTGCCTAAACGGCGGCGTCAACCGGCAGTTGCCAGCGACTTGAACATACGCACCGTTTAAACAATCGAGTCGTCTTATTCTTCCAGCAACCAGCTTGTATCATCTTCACCGAGCACGAGAAGTTCGGAGTTCTCCCGTCGTTGCTGCTCTGCTTTTCTTGCAGTTTCGAGCACATCTTGAGGGAGGTCCTCACCCACTACAATGCCGCGCTTTGTTGTTGGCGCATAATAGATACGCGCATTAGCCATTTCGTCGGTGGTCTCTGGACCGTAGACAACGTCCAGAGCCGGATCTGGGTTAAACCTATTGTCGCTTGAATTATCGAACCACCACGACAAATGCATTACCGAGCCGGCGGGCAAAAACTTAGGCTCTTTATATTCGTACAAAAACTGCCAGTTGAAATCATAGTCGGGTACCCATAGCAGCGTCTCGCGCTCGCCATCGGGGTATTCGACTTCGTAACGCATTGCCTTACCGCGGTAGTGCATATGCGGCCCCATCGAGAGCAGGTAAATGTCTTCGTCAATGACGAAGGTATTATTTACCTCGAAATTAGGATCGCCTGCGGGGATTGTCCATCCTTTATGAGGCAATAGATTCGTTTCAACGACGTGATCGATCACTGCGCCGTCTTCATAGAAAACGAAGCCCGCTTTGGTCATATCGGTGACTGCCGTGCCTTCACCTGGGTCTTTGTGGTAGTGCATGTTGACCGTAATGAAGGGATCTTCGGGCATTAACACGCCCCAACCCTCGGGATAGGTAAACGGCCCGCGGCCAGGAACGCCAACACCCATGTGGCTAGACACGATGTGATGCACCCAAGGCCCACCCGGATTTAGCTCAGCCTTTGCGATCCATTTGGGCTCGGTATGCGCGCCTTCAGGCACTGGCATCTGTATTGTTGGCTGCCAGTCTTCAATATTGTCTGCCACTCTTACTGGCTTCTCAAATTGAACAACTAAGTCGGGGTCGCCGATCCACCAGCCAGACTCCGGCATCTCTGCGCCGCCGCCAGCTGCGACTCCTTGTATTGTGGCGTTAGGATTTCCTTCTAATACGCCACCATCGATCCACGCAATGAGAGTCGCCTTCTCTGCGTCATCGATATACCGCTCGTCTTTAAACTCGCCACGATGCCGCTCGTGCGCGCCCCATGGCGGCATATAGCCGGTGACAAGCGCATTGCGAATCATGGGCGCCCATGCCCGAGCTTGGTTGTAATCGAGCAACGACATCGGCGCGGTTATTCCGCCGACTCTAGGGCCGTCTGGCTTATGACATGCAGCACAGTTTTTTTCAAAAAGTGGCAGCGCATCGGCGTAAAAAGTAGGCGCTGCGCTTTGCGCGTGAATGGCTGAGGCAAGCAACGAGGACGCCATTATCAAAGCGGCATTCGAAATTGCAGCCGAGTTTTTTCTCGAACGTGTGTGCATCGTTATATCCTTACCTTTGTTTTTATTCGACTAGTTCAAATTTAGGTCAAAACAGGGCCACTACGCAAGTGCGACTTTCGCAGTAGACCCCGGTAGCGTGAATAAGGTTTAATCTCAAGAAGCTCAAAAAATAGTAGGAAATCCAATGCGTTTGCACACTGCCAGAGTACTTCGCGGTTTAGTCTTGATGGCATTCATTCTCGGCACGAACCCAGGAATGGCACAAGTCGAGACGACTGTAAGGCTGAATAGATCAATAGAACTGCTCGATAGCGGCAGCGTAGCGTTGGGGCTGCTAGCCTTCGATTACTCGCTGAACAATGCGCGCTCTTTGGCGAGCTCGGATCTAGACTTTGTCATTATTGATATGGAGCACGCGCCATTCGATGTCGAACGCCTGCGAGAGTTTTTGTTAGGCATGACCGACAAACGGGCAATACTCGAGAAAGGCAACCTGCAGCCGAGCGTCACCCCCATTGTTCGAATACCTGCCACGGGAGGCTCCGAAGTCATCACGCAGGTTAAGCAGGTTCTCGACGTCGGCGTCTTTGGCGTGATGTTTCCGTCGGTTGATAGCCGCGAACAGGCAGAAGTTGCAATTAAGGCGATGCGCTATCCACAACTAACCGATGCAGAAGACTTCGAACCGCGCGGGCTCCGCGGGCGCAATCCTGCCAATGCAATCTGGTATTGGGGTATCTCTGATTATCATCAGAAAGCCGATGAATGGCCTTTAGACGACGCGGGCGAACTCCTCGCTATCATTCAGATAGAAACGCCAGAAGGTGTCGAAAACATCGACGCTATTTTGTCGGTACCTGGTGTTGGCGCGCTATTTATTGGCCCTGCCGATCTTAGCGGCGCGATGGGCTATGCGAGCGCGAGCGCGCCCGAAGTCGAAGCTGCTATTCAAACTGTTTTAACCGCCTGCCTTATTCATGATGTCGCCTGCGCGATTACAACCTCGTCCGACAGCGTGGAGCAGCGCCTCGCCGAAGGCTTTACAATGGTGACAGTTGGAACCGACAGCGGCCTTTCGGCCCGTGCGACGGAAACACTGAGCAAAGCAAAAAGCACTATCGATCAATAAATTAATCTATTAACTAAGGTGCTGTACGCTATGAAAGCGAAGCTCGTTATAACCTTTTTTTCTTTGACAGAATTAATTACCACTTTTTATCTAACAGCGGCATGTTCTTACCACTTGCTAACCTAATGCCCATGCAAACCGCCTTGCTCGACCCCGCCCGTGGAAATGCACTCATTCAAGCGCGGAAATCAGTGCCTAGAATGACCCAAGGGAATCCGGAGGCGCTCGCCTACGCAGATATTTTTAAATTTAACGATGGCGACAGCGCGCGTATGGCAGTCGGCGCAAAGATGAAGAAGCCATTTTTGTTGGGCATTCGACTATAGACGCGCTTCGTGTTCCGAGCGCTATTCGGTATTCCCCAGATGGGTATAGCGCCCAGTAATCTACTTCATCAGTATGGGCGTTTTCATAATAGAACTATCGGTACGTTGAATGCTAACTATAAGAAAATTAGTCAACAAGGAGAAGACCCATGATCAGGCAACGCTTTCAACCACTCTTCCTATCGCTCTTATTTTCACTCTCAACCCTATCTGCTTGCGCCACAAGCACTTCCTCTACTGCATCTCCCACTGCCGACGGCATCTGGGATTTCACTATGAGCAGCCCCTTCGGCGCAGTTAACGCTGTCGTAACGCTCGACACGTCGGGCGATGCTCTCATTCGCACATTTGATTTGGGTAACGGCCGTCTCTGGGCGATCGAAGAAGGTGTGGCATCAACCAATGAAATCACTTTTAGGATAGACAGAGATATCTCTCCAATGGTTTACGATATGAGTGGCACTGTTAACGGTGCGACTATCGTCGGCATCGCACGGGCCATGGGTGCCGAGGCACCTTGGTCTATGACGCGGAGAGACTAACTCAGGCGACGCTACCCATTTTTGACAAGGTGCAAGCTTCGCCTTTCTGCTGATATTCCGCGGCAAAGTGTGTTCTAATCCTTGCCTTAATTAAATCAGTAAAGAGGCGCGCTATGTCATCGGATTCGACCTACCTTCAGATATTTTCAACGCTCACAGCCGAGGGCGAACTTCGCCTCGAACTCAAAGAGCAGCCAATGCCTACCCCGGGCGAAAATGAAGTGCTTATTCGCATTGAGGCTACGCCAATTAATCCTTCTGACCATGGTGTCATGTTTGGATGGGCGTCGATGGCAAGTGCGTCCTCGTCGGGCAGCGGTGCAGACACAGTGTTAAGCGCGCCGGTTTCCGAGCAAGGCATGGCAGTGATGAAAGCAAGAATCGGTCAATCGCTCGCCGTGGGCAACGAAGGCGCCGGCACAGTTGTCGCGACCGGCACTAGTGAGCTCGCAAAGAGTCTCGACGGTAAAGTAGTCGCTGCGATGGGCGGCGGCATGTATGGCCAGTATCGCTGTGTGGATGCGTCTGTTTGCTTGCCGCTTCTCGATGGTCATACCGCGAAAGACGGCGCGTCGAGTTTCGTTAACCCCCTGACTGCATTATGCATGATCGAGACGATGAACCTCGAAGGTCATACTGCTCTTGTGCACACGGCGGCGGCATCGAATCTAGGCCAGATGCTTAATCGCATTTGTCTCGACGGCGGCGTCGATCTCGTCAACATTGTGCGTAAAGACGAGCAAGAGACCTTGCTTCGAGAGATGGGCGCAAAATACGTTTGTAATAGCAGCAAAGACAGCTTTATGGCCGACCTCACCGACGCCATCCACGCAACAGGCGCGACACTCGCCTTCGACGCAACAGGCGGCGGCACATTAGCCTCGACTATCCTGTCGGCCATGGAGGCAGCTGCGGCGCGCACACCAGGCGCCTACAGTATCTATGGCTCGGTTAAGCACAAGCAGGTGTATTTGTATGGTGGGCTCGATACGTCTCCCACAACACTCAACCGTGGCTATGGCATGGCTTGGGGAGTTGGCGGCTGGTTGTTACCTAATTTCCTAGCGCGTGTCGGCCATGAAGTGGCGACTCGTTTACGCGCACGCGTTGCGACTGAGATGAAAACAACATTCGCCAGCCACTACACTAACGAGATCTCCCTCGCAGAGGCGTTAGACGCTGACATCGTTGCGCAGTACAACTCAAAATCCACAGGCAAGAAGTTTTTAGTCTGCCCGCAGAAGTAACCGAGAAAACGTGCTGCCTTCAAAAGTTATAGAAGGCAGCGCGGCTTTCGCACTAGTACGCAGCAATAGTAGTGCGATGCAGCAGCCTGTCCTCTCCCTCATGCCCCCCCGTTGCTCTATGCAACAACGCGCGGTTGTCCCACATAACTAGCATCTGTGGCTGCCATTTATGGGTATAGACAAACTCTTTCTTGCCCTGCCAATCGCTTAGCTCTTTGAGAAGCGTGAAGGCCTCCTCTTCTGTTTTGTCGACCAGACCAACTATATAACCGAGGCAACTGTAAAAGCCTTCGACGCCTGTTTCGGGATGTTTGTGCACAAGCGGATGTGTTTGCAGTTTGCGTGCATCCTCCGAGGGCAGGATATTCATGCTTCGATCACTCGTCTGATCTTCTTTTCCGTACATCCCCTCTGGAGAATACGCGGACTTAGCAGAATGGATGGCGACAAGATCTCGGTATTTCTCCTGCTGATATGCCGGCATGTCATGCCATGCCTTTTGCTGATTCGAAAATAATGTATCGCCCCCTTTCGAAGGTATTTTTTTTCCGTAAAGACATGTTCCAGCCGGCGGTGCTTTTTGAAAGCTCCAGTCGGTGTGCCAGTTTTCTGCGAATAGCGGCGCCTTTTCGTCTGCCCTCCGTTCCACAGCAATAATGTTTTTCCGGCCCTCAATAGGCGCGATGAAGGGATCGTCTCCAAATGCGCCGAACGAAAGAGTGAAACGCTCGAGGTCATCGTCTGTCATAGACTGATGGGGAAAACTCAGCACTTTATGCTCGAGCCATGCCGCGCGTATTTCGGCTGTCTGCTCCTCTGAAAGCGGTTGAGATAGATCCACTCCTGTTATCGATGCGCCACACGCTTGGCCAGACGGGGTTACAGTGATTCCCATTTTTATTCTCCCTATGTAGTTTTCTGAGCAGTGTTTCTGGGTAAATTTTCTTGCCTTAACCCAAGCTACAAATTGTATGCGCGCTGGAATGCCGGACGCTTTTTTAGCATGGCTATATAACGCACAGTATTGGTCTTGAAATTGTCTGCCAATCCGAGCGACTCAGCAAACACGAGCGAGAAGCCGATGCTTATGTCTGCAAGCGTAAACCGATCCGCGCAAAGGTATTCACGGTCCTCGAGTGCAGTCTCAACCGAGCGAAGCCGTGAGAAAAACCACTTAGTGTAGTCTTCGACTACCTGCGGGTTCTTGCGCTCCTCGGGTTCGTGCCGGGTGTATCGCAGTACCAGTGTTAGCGGAAATGTGAGCGTCGCATCGCTTCGATGCAGCCAATTTAAAAACAAGCCATAATCGGGATCCGATGGGCCAAGCGTCAAATTCGTCGGCCCGTGTTTTTCTGCGAGGTAAAGAGCCATAGCGGTCGACTCAGTAAGCGTCACATCGCCTTCGACAAGCGTTGGCACCGTACCCAGGTTATTGATCGTCAGATAACCTTCGTAAGTGAGTCTCGGCGGAAACTCCATAGTGATTAACTCGTAGTCCAATCCCATTTCTTCGAGCGTCCAAAGTGGCCTTAAGGAGCGTGAGCGTTTGCAGTGATAGAGTTTAATTGTCATGTGTTTCCTCGCAGGTTGAAGTGGCAGTATAGAAGGTAAAGTCGGCCTATGGCGAGGGAGCAAAAGAACCAATCTCAAGACGAACTCGTAGGATCAATAGAATAAGAAATATTCTGCATTTCCCCCGCTCCCTCGGCGAAAAACGCTAAACTGATAACGGTAGCAAACTAAATAAAGGCACAAGCATGAACACGATTCGGAACAAAGTTGTATTTATTACCGGCGGCGGCCATGGCATTGGGCTTTCTCTAGGCAAAGTCTTTGCAGGACACGGCGCAAAAGTGGTTCTGGCAGATATCGATGAACAGCGACTAAACACGGCGAAGGCATTGCTTGCGGGAAGCGGGTTCGATGTCGAGACAATAGTCTGTGATGTGGCGAAGGCTGAGTCGGTCAAAAGTGCCGCCGACTTTACTGTCGAACGGTTCGGCAAGGTTCATATCGTTATTAATAACGCCGGCGTTAGCCTCGCCGGAAAGCCCGGCGCCATACCGCTCGAAGACTGGCGCTGGATCGTGGACATCAACCTTATGGGCGTAGTCTACGGCGTCGAGGTGTTCGTGCCCCTGATTAAGTCGCACGGAGAAGGTGGCTACATCATAAACACTGCGTCGATGGCGGGGCATATCGCGGGGCCATCAATGTCACCTTATCATGCTACCAAGTACGCAGTGGTAGGCTACAGCGAATCGATCAGACAGGACTTACAGGCTGAGAATATCGGGGTGAGCGTCTTGTGCCCGGCATGGGTAAGAACCGATATTCATAACGCAGGCATAAACAAACCCTCACTCGCGCAGCAATCGGCTAGTGACAAGCAGGCGTTCGATCCGGGTGTATCTGGCTTCGCTGCAGTAATCGAGAGCGGTATCGCACCCGACGCGCTCGCGCAGTGGGTGTATGAATGCATGCTTGCAGAGCGCTTCTATATATTTTCTCATCCATCGATGACACAGCACATCGAAACACGCGCGGGAATTGTCGCCGCTGACTATTCGGCGATTGAAGAGGATGGGAGGTTTTCGGAGTATTAGCTTCACGAAAAAAACGTCTCTTAAAAAACTCACGTAAAAACTCACGTAAAAAAAGAGCCTTGAGATCTACTAAGATATCAAAGCTCAATTTTGCACACATTACCAAGTAATGGTGCGGACGGGGGGACTTGAACCCCCACAACCGAAGTTACTAACCCCTCAAGCTAGCGCGTCTACCAATTCCGCCACGTCCGCAATACTTTTTCATACGCTACTTTCTTTTTACAGAGAATAGATGGTTCCTGTAACCGGCGCGTATTATCACCTAGGTTCGACTCGAACGCTAGAGATCATCGCCAGTTGGCAGAGTCGGAACATCTGCCTGACCGTCTTCCACTGCCGGCATTTCGTCGTCTAACTGAGGAAGATCAGACTGCTGGCTGGTAGACAGAGTTTCTAGAAGCTCTGGATCAACGACTGGCATACCAGAGGTTGTTCCAAAGCCAGTTTGGTTCTTTGCCACAAGCGACAATGAGAGGCTGGTGACGAAAAAAATTGTTGCACAGACAGTTGTCGCGCGGACTAGAAAGTTTCCCGAACCCGATGAGCCGAACACAGTTTGTGAGGCGCCCGAGCCGAAAGAAGCGCCGGCATCGGCGCCTTTGCCTTGCTGAAGCAAGACGAGTCCAACGATGGCTACCGCCACCACGACGTGCACTATAACGATGATTGATTCCATTTATATACTCTTACTAGTATTAGCTTCTGGCCTGAGCGCCTGTTACAACCGCGGAGAGTTGGTTTAGGCGCTTGCGCAGATCGCGTTAAATTCATTCGCTTTTAGGGAGGCTCCTCCTACTAACCCGCCATCAATGTCGGGCTGGGCAAACAACTCACTTGCGTTGTTTGCTTTGACGCTACCTCCGTAAAGGATTGGCGTCTTCTCGGCGAGGTCGGCGTCAAGCTGCTGCAACCGCGCACGAAGTGCTGCGTGTACTTCTTGAGCTTGAGCGGGCGATGCTGTCTCGCCAGTGCCTATTGCCCAGATTGGCTCGTAAGCGAGGATGCACTGCCCGACGCCTTCGATGCCTATTCGTTGCACTACCGCGTTAAGCTGCCGTAGCACGACTAATTCTGTTGCGCCCGCTTGTCGTTCCGCGAGTGTCTCGCCTACGCACACAACCGGCGTTATCCCTGCACTGATCACCGCAGCGGCCTTGGCTGCGACCAACTCGTCGCTTTCGCCGAACAACTCTCGTCGTTCCGAATGGCCGACTAATGCGAAGCTGACTCCGAAGTCAGTTAGCATGTCGGCTGCGATTTCACCTGTGAAGGCACCCGATACCGCGTCACTAACGTTTTGAGCGCCAACTTTAACCTGCGCGAGCCTCGCATCTTTACTCAGCCGCTTCGCGACCACTGCGATGTGCAGGCTAGTAGGGCAAACCGCAACCTCAACCTCCGGGTCTAGGCTGCTGAAATCTAAGCCATCTAGCAGGGATGCTGTCGACTCGAGAGAGCCGTGCATTTTCCAATTGCCAATAACTACTCTACGACGCATGGTTCAGGCTCCTTCAACTCACTTCCGTTTACTCTGCCTCGCCGCCTTAAATTATGCGCAAGCTCAAGTGAAACGGGCGGCAAGTCTACCCAAGATGCGGATCTCTTGCAACGTCTCTTACCGCTTGTGCGAGCTGTTCGGCGAGGCGCGCGACGTCCGAGGCCTCCTCACCTTCGACCATCACACGCAGGACAGGCTCCGTGCCAGATGGACGCAGAAGCACCCTGCCGCGTTTGCCTAATTCGGCTTCGACTTGCTGCACGGCGCTCGCTATCTCTGAGTTGCCGACAAGCTCGACGCCGCGACTGATGCGCACATTGATTATCTTCTGCGGGAACTTGTTCATCTGGGTGCGTAGTTCGGACAGAGTCTTACCGCCGTTGACCACTGCGGCTAGCGCCTGCAGCGCAGAGATAATGCCATCGCCTGTACTCGACAAATCCGAACAGATGACATGACCAGAAGATTCCCCACCGAGACTCCAACCGCGCTTAATCATCTCCTGCATGACATAGCGGTCGCCGACGGCGGTGCGCGTAAATGGCACCCCTAGCGCATCGAGCCCCAACTCCAATCCAAGATTACTCATTTGAGTGCCTACTACACCCCCAAACGCAACATTTTGACGCAAACGATCGCTGGCAATGATGTAGAGAATTTCGTCACCGTCGAGCACATTGCCTAAATGATCGACCATGACAACACGGTCGCCGTCGCCGTCGAAGGCAACACCTAGATCGGCTTTTTCGGCGATAACACGATCGGCAAGCACCTGCGGCGAGGTCGAGCCAGCATTCTGATTGATGTTAAGACCATTAGGTGAAACGCCCTGCGAGATAACGGTTGCACCAAGCTCTGTGAAAACGCTCGGGGCGATGTGATAGGTCGAACCATGCGCGCAATCGACGACTATTTTCATGCCATTGAGGCGCAGACTCTGGCCTACCGTGCTCTTACAAAATTCGATGTAACGCCCCGCCGCGTCGTTAACACGCGAGGCCTTGCCAATTAGCTCTGGCCGGACGGTAGTGAGTTCTTTCTCGAGCTCAGCTTCGATTGCATACTCAATGTCGTCGGGGAGTTTAGTGCCAGTGCCCGAAAAAAACTTAATCCCGTTGTCCTCAAAGGAGTTGTGGGAAGCACTGATCACGATACCAGCACGCGCTCGAAGTGTGCGCGTAAGATAGGCTATAGCGGGCGTGGGCATCGGGCCTAGCAGACCGATATCGACGCCGGCAGCCGCTATGCCTGCCTCGAGAGCTGCCTCGAACATATAGCCCGAAATACGCGTATCTTTACCAATGAGTATTTTCCCGCGCGCGCCATTAGCATCGGCAAATACGCGTCCCGCAGCCCAGCCTAGCTTGAGCATGAAATCGGGAGTGATTGGCGCCTGGCCTACCGCACCGCGGATGCCGTCGGTACCAAAGTATCGTTTTGTAGCGGGAGGATTCTTAACGTTTGAGGTAGACATAAATGGGATCTGACTCCTTTCCTTACCTAGCTACTCAGACTAGTTATTATAATTAGAGTACTTAGTCGAACGCCAAGTTCCCACGATATGCGGAGTATACTTTAATCGCATCGACCGTGGCAGCAACATCGTGGCTACGAATAATGCTGGCGCCTCCCTGAAGCGCAAGCGTTGCGGCGGCCACAGATCCTGCGAGCCGCTGATCGACCGAGCGACCGGTAGCAGCACCGATCATCGATTTGCGGGAAATACCCACAAGCAGAGGAGCGCCTAGTGCGCTAAACCGCGTTAATCCTCTTAATAATTCGTAGTTATGCCCCTGACTTTTGCCAAACCCAAAGCCTGGATCGAGAAGCAAACTGTCTGCACTTAACCCTTTAACCAGACAGTAATCACGTCGCTCGCCAAGAAACTCGGCAACTTCTTCGACAACATCATCGTAGCTTTTTTCACCAAGCTGGCTATCCGAATCGAATTTCACTTGCATGGAGCGGGGCTGGCCGCGCATATGCATAAGGCATACCGCCACGCGATTATCGACGATAGCACTCAGGGCTCCTTCGTCGGCGAGCGCGCGCACATCATTGACGAGTTCGGCACCTGCACCAATCGCAGCAGTCATCACCTCAGACGAACTGGTGTCGACTGACAGACAGAAATCGAAGCGCGATCTAAGCGCAGCGATAACGGGAACGACGCGGTCTATCTCTTCTTGCACGGGCACCGGAGTCGCGCCGGGTCGAGTAGATTCGCCACCAATATCGAGAAATAAAGCGCCTTCTGCGGCCATTTTTTCGGCGCGTTTTAACACTTTGTCCAGATCAACTTCGAATGACGAGCGACCTGAACCAGCCTTTGATTCACGCCCGAGGGTTGATCCGTCTGAAAAAGAGTCGGGGGTGACATTGAGCACGCCCATACAGCATGGCGTACTCAAGTCTATTTGCCGCGACCCAGCTAAGAGGATTTTTGTCATTTTTCTAGCTCAATGAAGACTACGTGTTTTTCGTGCGGGAAACCCCTAACGAAAAAGAGAACCGCGAGGGTTCTCTTTTTCAACGTTCTTTAGAGCGGCGACCTAGTGCTCGCCGGCAGGACCGCCTATTGGACCGGAGGTTTCGTCGCGCCTAGCTTTCGGCTCTTTTGCCTCGCTTTTAGCCGCAGTGCCACCGCCATCGGAATCGCTCCAATCGGCTGGCGGGCGCGGTTTATTGCCATTCATGATGTCGTCAATCTGATCGGCATCGATCGTCTCATACTCCATCAGCGCTTCCATCATCATCTCGAGTTTGTCGCGATTGGTCTCGAGAATATCTTTTGCCTTGCTGTAGCAGGTGTCGATGATTTTGCGCACCTCAACGTCGATAGTCTTCGCCGTGTCGCTCGAGAAGCTCTTCGATTGCGACGCTGCAGAGCGGCCCAAAAAGACTTCGCCCTCGTCTTCAGAATAAAGCAGTGGTCCTAACTCGGGAGACAGTCCCCATTTAGTAACCATATTACGCGCCATTTCTGTTGCGCGCTGGATATCGTTCGACGCGCCTGTAGTTACACCGTCGGCGCCGAGAGTCATCTCTTCGGCAATGCGGCCGCCGTAGAGGCTGCAGATCTGACTGAGGATACCAAGCTTACTGAGGCTATAGCGGTCTTCTTCGGGCAAGAACATCGTAACGCCCAGCGCTCGTCCGCGCGGAATAATGCTCACTTTATAAACCGGATCGTGCTCTTCGACCATGCGGCCGACGATTGCATGCCCAGCTTCGTGATAGGCAGTATTTCGGCGCTCTTTGTCCGACATAACCATCGACTTGCGCTCGGCGCCCATCATGATCTTGTCTTTCGCTTTCTCAAATTCTTCCATCGTGACCAGACGCTTGCCTGAGCGGGCCGAGAACAGCGCCGCTTCGTTTACGAGGTTAGCTAGATCAGCACCAGAGAAGCCTGGCGTGCCGCGCGCAATGAGGCTTGCCTTGACGTTGTCGTCGATTGGCACTTTGCGCATATGCACCTTGAGGATCTGCTCGCGGCCACGAATGTCAGGCAGGCCAACCACAACCTGACGGTCGAAGCGACCCGGTCGCAAAAGGGCAGGGTCCAGAACATCGGGCCTGTTAGTAGCTGCAACAACGATTACGCCATCATTTACCTCGAATCCATCCATCTCGACGAGGAGTTGGTTTAGCGTCTGCTCGCGCTCGTCGTGTCCGCCGCCAAGGCCAGCGCCACGGTGACGTCCAACCGCATCGATTTCGTCGATAAAAATGATGCAGGGGGCTTGCTTCTTCGCTTGATCGAACATATCTCGGACACGCGAGGCTCCCACGCCCACAAACATTTCGACAAAGTCAGAACCTGAGATGGAGAAGAAAGGCACTTTGGCCTCGCCCGCTATCGCTTTGGCGAGGAGGGTCTTACCAGTACCCGGCTGACCAACCATCAGTATGCCGCGGGGGATCTTGCCGCCCAAACGCTGAAATTTGTCTGGCTCGCGCAAGAAGTCAACGAGCTCTTTCACGTCTTCTTTCGCTTCGTCGACACCTGCGACGTCGGCAAAAGTCACCTTGATCTGGTCTTCGCCGAGTAGCTTGGCTTTACTTTTGCCAAACGACATCGGGCCGCCCTTGCCGCCTCCGCCGCCGCCTTGCATCTGCCGCATGAAGAAGGAGAACAGGCCGACTATGACCAATACCGGAAGTAACGATAAGAACAGCTGCGACAGGAAGCCCGGCTTCTCGTCTTGCGTGCCACTGATGGCAACATTCGATTCGAGCAGTTCGTCCATCAATCCGCGGTCGCCGATTGCTGGCATGATAGAACGGAAGCGTGAGCCGTCGCTGCGGTAACCCGTTATCTGCAAGTTTTGGATATCTACCGCTTGCACACGACCATCACGCAGCTCTTTGACGAACTGGGAATAAATAATGCTGTCGCCTTGAGGATCCCGATTTATGTTGTTGAACACCGTGAGCAAAACGCCCGCAATGATCATCCAAAGGACCAAATTCTTTGCCATGTCGTTCAAGGGTAGTTCCCCCGCTTAAGTGAATCTGTTTGTCGAAGAGAGCGTCTAGATAACGAGAAAACGCATAACGTTTTATCGAGGTTGCTCTTCGCGACTCGTGTATAAGGTAAAAAGTAACACATTTTCGGCTGTGTCACTCGAAAGTGACGCGCGCTAGTAACTAATTGATGACGTAAACACTGTCAAACTACTGCGCAAAACGATGCTATGCGCCTTTGAAACCTGCCGCCAGAAGATAAATCTCGCTAGACCTAGCTCGCGATGCTTTTGGTTTGCGAACTTTGATAGACGCAAAGTCTATTTTCAGCTGTGTCTCGAATTCTCTGAGACCTTCGCCGTGAAACACCTTCACCAGAAAGTACGCCCCCGGACGGAGCACGGATCTCGCTAAGTCGAGCGCGAGTTCGGCAAGATACATCATCCGTGGCTGATCGATATCACGCATACCACTCATATTGGGTGCCATGTCCGACATTACAAGGTCAGCCCCTCCTTCGGGGAGCATACCAAGGAGCTGGTCTAGTACTGCTTGCTCGGTAAAGTCGCCTTGTAGAAATTCGACCCCTGCTAAGAAATCGATTGGCAAAATATCGCTAGCGATTACCCTCCCCTTATCTCCAACGAGATCGGCGGCAACTTGCGACCACCCTCCTGGCGCCGCGCCAAGATCGACAACCGTCATTCCACGTTCGATAAGCTTGTCTTTCTCTTGTATTTCCAACAGCTTGTAGCTCGCTCGCGAGCGCAAGCCGTCTTCCTGGCTCTTGCGCACGTATTCATCGTCAAAGTGCTCTTTAAGCCATTGCTTACTGGTCTTAGACTGTGCCATCGTTAGTTCTCGTCATTCTCAATTGCGTTCGGCCGCGAGCTTCCCTACAATCCGCTGCCCTGCGACTCAGCTAGCATTAAGGTCTATTATGACGCTCAACAACGCCGATAAGAAACGCTTCCGCGCGATTGGCCATCAACTCAAGCCCGTAATCACTATTGCGGAGAAGGGATTGTCGGAAAATATTCAGCTCGAACTCGAGCGTGCACTGAACGATCACGAGCTCATCAAGCTCAAACTAGTAACCGGCGACAAGGCCGCAAAAGCGGCGCTGATTGAAGAGATTTGCGCGCTGAGCAAAGGCGCTGTTGTGCAGACTATTGGCCACGTATTGCTACTTTACCGCGCGGCTAAGAAACAAGACCCCAAACTATCTAACTTAGTGCGCTTCCAGCCGTAGTTAGCCTTCGCTAGCCTGCATACTAAACGCTTCACAGTTTTTACTCGGCTGGAGCTAAAACCTTATGCCCCTGCTCCCAACAAAGCCCGCTCATGAGGCTTTGCTGGGAGCACCCAATCGTAACGTGAAGATCAGAGGTGTTTGACGCTCTCTATTTCGTATTCGACATCGCCCGCAGGCGCCTTAACCACAATTTCATCGCCCTCTGCCTTGCCCATCATCGCACGTGCAATTGGCGAACTCACCGAGATTTTGCCCTTGCTGACGTTGGCCTCATCATCGCCTACGATCTGGTAGGTAACCGTCGCCTCTGTGTCGAGGTTGATCATCTGTACTGTCGTGCCAAAGATTACTTTGCCGGTTGGCTCGATCTTCGTCACGTCGATAACCTGCGAGCCTGCAAGCTTGCTTTCGATCTCTGCTATACGTCCCTCACAGAAACTCTGTTGCTCACGCGCCGCGTGGTATTCGGCGTTCTCTTTGAGATCGCCGTGCTCTCGCGCTTCGGCGATCGCCTCAATAATTCTGGGGCGCGTCACACTTTTGAGCTCGGTTAGCTCTGCTCGCAAACTTTCTGCGCCATGAATTGTCATCGGAACGCTTTGCATTCTTGTCGCCTTTTAGTTGCTTTGGAGCTGAGCGTGAAGATCTTGTAACGTGTAGACCGACATATTATTGCCGTAAGCCAGTGCTTCGCAAGCCGCTAGCGCACCCGCAATCGTCGTTGTGCAATACACTCGATGACGCAGCGCAGTTCGGCGAATCATCGACGAGTCAGCGATAGCCTTTCTGCCTTCGGTTGTATTGAAGACAAGCTGAATCTCTTCGTTTTTCAACATGTCGACAATATGTGGCCTGCCCTCGGCTACTTTGTTCACTCGCGTAACAGGCAGCCCTGCAGCGGCGATTACCTGCGCCGTACCTTGGGTTGCCACAATACTGTAACCTAAGGCTATCACTCGGCGCGCCACTTCGGCCACCCCGGGCTTGTCGGCTTCGCGAACGCTAATAAACACATTGCCCGACGTAGCAAACTTTTCGCCCGCTCCCATCTGTGCCTTCGCATAGGCCTCGGCGAAGGTTTTGCCTACGCCCATTACTTCACCGGTGGACTTCATTTCCGGGCCGAGAATCGGATCGACCCCTGGGAATTTAATAAACGGGAAGATAGCCTCTTTGACTGCGAATGTTTCGGGTATTATCTCGGTCTCAAACCCTTGTTCGGCAAGCGATGTACCCGCCATGCAGCGCGCTGCGATCTTAGCAAGTGATTGACCAATACATTTAGAAACGAAAGGTACAGTTCTCGACGCACGCGGATTAACCTCGATCACATAGAGCTCCCCATCTTGATACGCAAGCTGCGTATTCATAAGCCCTATTACTCCGAGCTCTAAAGCAATCGCTTTGACCTGCGCGCGAATACGGTCTTGCACCTCAGCGGGTAAATTATACGGCGGCAACGAGCAGGCAGAGTCACCAGAGTGGATGCCGGCTTGTTCAATGTGTTGCATGATCGCGCCCACGACCGCCTGCTTGCCATCGCTCACTAGATCGATATCGATCTCGATTGCGGCGTTGAGAAAATAATCAAGGAGCACAGGGCTCTCGTTTGAGACCTTAACGGCATCGTGCATGTAGCGCTTAAGCTCGCCGTGGTTGTACACGATTTCCATCGCACGCCCACCGAGAACATAAGACGGTCTGACGACAAGCGGATAACCAATTTCATCGGCCGCGGCATAGCTTTCTTCGACACTGCGCACGGTACGGTTTGGCGGCTGCTTTAAGCCGAGCTTCTCGATCAGCTTTTGGAACCGCTCGCGGTCCTCGGCTCGGTCGATTGCGTCAGGCGACGTACCGATGATAGGGATGCCTGCAGCTTCGAGACTCTTAACTAAGTTGAGCGGCGTCTGGCCACCGAATTGAACAATCACGCCCTTGGGCTTTTCGAGCAGAGCAACCTCGATCACGTCTTCGAAGGTTAGTGGCTCGAAATAAAGGCGGTCCGAAATATTGTAATCGGTAGAGACTGTCTCAGGGTTGCAGTTAACCATAATGGTCTCGTAACCATCCTCGCGCATCGCGAGTGCGGCGTGCACACAGCAGTAGTCAAACTCAATACCTTGGCCGATCCTGTTGGGCCCGCCACCAAGCACCATGATTTTGTCACGTGTGCTCGGTAGAGATTCACATTCTTCTTCGTAAGTTGAATACATATACGCGGTTGCCGACACAAACTCGGCGGCACAGGTATCAACGCGCTTGTACACTGGACGGACGTTTAAACCGTGGCGATGCTTCTGAAAATCAAGTTCGTGGCATTCGAGCACCTGAGCAAGTCGCTTATCGGCGAAGCCTTTGCGCTTAAGTTGGCGCATCTCTGCCGCGTCGATCGAGGCGAGCTCTCTGCCCACTAATCCCTGCTCAATCTTAATCAGCTCTTCGATCTGTGCGAGATACCAAGGGTCTACACCACTAAGCGAGTAGACGGTTTCCATAGACCAACCCTGACGGAAAGCGTCGCCAATATACCAAATTCGCTGCGCACCGACCTCGGTGAGTTCGCGGGTCAATACCTCCCGCGCATCACTCAGTTTAGTATCGAGAATCGGCTCGAATCCGCACATGCCTACTTCGAGTCCTCGCAACGCTTTTTGCAAAGATTCTTGGAAAGTACGGCCAATTGCCATTACTTCGCCGACTGACTTCATTTGCGTAGTAAGCCTGTCGTTGGCCTCAGAGAACTTTTCGAATGTGAAGCGTGGAATCTTTGTAACGACGTAGTCGATCGATGGCTCGAAAGATGCAGGCGTCGCGCCACCTGTGATTTCATTACTCAGTTCGTCTAGCGTGAAGCCAATAGCAAGCTTAGCGGCGACTCGCGCAATGGGGAAACCTGTTGCTTTAGAGGCAAGCGCCGAACTGCGCGAAACGCGCGGATTCATTTCGATAACAACGAGGCGGCCGTCTTTAGGATTAATACCGAACTGCACGTTCGAACCACCTGTTTCGACGCCGATTTCACGGAGTATCTCGATCGATGCGTTACGAAGAATTTGGTATTCCTTGTCGGTGAGAGTCTGCGATGGCGCAACAGTAATCGAGTCGCCTGTATGTACACCCATCGCATCGAAGTTCTCGATCGAGCAGACGATAATGCAGTTATCGTTAGTATCGCGAACGACTTCGAGCTCGTATTCTTTCCAGCCAATTAATGACTCGTCGATTAACAATTCACTTGTTGGCGACAGTTCTATGCCGCGCTGGCAAATTTCTTCAAACTCTTCTTTGTTATAGGCGATACCGCCGCCGCTGCCACCCATGGTAAATGAAGGGCGAATAATACACGGAAAGCCTATCTCATCGAGGGCTTCGAAGGCTTCGGCCATATTGTGTGCAATCTGATGGCGTGGCGTTTCTAGCCCGATTTTTTTCATCGCGCGGTCGAACAATTCGCGGTCTTCGGCCTTGTCGATTGACTCGCATTTTGCGCCAATCAGTTCGACGCCGTATTTGTCGAGTACACCATGACGATTGAGGTCGAGCGCGCAGTTAAGCGCGGTCTGGCCACCCATCGTCGGCAGGATCGCATCGGGGCGTTCCTTCTCGATAATTTTCTCGACTATCTCCCAGTTGACCGGTTCGATGTACGTGGCATCCGCCATCGACGGGTCTGTCATAATAGTTGCGGGGTTTGAGTTAACGAGGATTACGCGGAGCCCCTCTTCCTTCAGCGCCTGGCACGCTTGGGTTCCCGAGTAGTCAAACTCGCAGGCCTGGCCGATGACGATGGGGCCGGCGCCGAGTATTAGAATGCTTTGAATGTCTTTGCGTCTTGGCATGTGCGCTACTGCTCTCTTGTATTCTGATTAATTGGGATGAGTCGCCTCTCATTGAGACGTCCGACAATCACGCGCTAATTGCGCCGCTCTAGTAGTTCGATGAAATGATCGAACAGAGGCGCTACATCATGCGGGCCTGGGCTTGCTTCAGGGTGACCCTGGAAACCGAATGCCGGCGCATCGGTGCGCTCGATACCTTGAAGCGATCCATCGAATAACGATTTGTGCGTCGCTTCGAGGTTAGCAGGAAGCGTGTCCGCGTCGACCGCGAAGCCATGGTTCTGGCTTGTGATCAGCACGCTGTTGTCACGCAGGTTCTGCACTGGGTGGTTTGCCCCGTGGTGACCGAGCCGCATCTTAATCGTCTTCGCGCCACAGGCGAGGGCGAGTAGCTGGCATCCCAAGCAGATACCGAAAAGAGGAAGCTTCTCGTCTAGGAACACTTTGATTGCTTCGATGGCATAGTCGCATGGCTCGGGATCACCTGGCCCGTTAGACAGAAAGATGCCATCGGGGTTCATCGCGAGCACATCGGCGGCAGGTGTCTGCGCCGGAACTACCATGACCTCGCAGCCGCGTTCGACGAGCATACGCAAGATGTTGCGCTTGGCACCGAAGTCGTAGGCGACAACGCGGAAGCGGCTTGGTACGTCTTTCCTGTGTCCGTCGACCAGATCCCAAACGCCCTCTGTCCAAGGGTACTGCGCTTTAGTCGACACGACCTTCGCAAGGTCCATGCCTTTGAGCCCCGGAAATTCTTTCGCCTTAGCTATTGCGCCTTCCTCTCCAAGGGTTTTTAGCGCAGCGCCTGAAACGATACAGCCATTAAGCGGCCCTTTATCGCGCAGTACGCGAGTGAGACGGCGGGTATCTATCTCGGCTATTGCTACAACCTTGCGCTCAACTAAGAAGTCTTGCAAAGTTTGCTCGCTGCGCCAGTTGCTCGCAATGAGCGGCAGATCGCGGATCACAAGGCCGGTGGCCCAAACGCCTTCGGACTCATTGTCTTCGTCGTTGGTGCCAGTGCTGCCAATGTGAGGATAGGTAAGGGTCACGATTTGTTGTGCGTAGGAGGGGTCGGTCAGAATCTCTTGGTATCCAGTCATCGAGGTATTAAATACCACCTCTCCACTGGCGCTCCCTTCGGCGCCTAGTGCGACGCCACGAAAGATACTGCCATCCTCTAGTGCTAATACAGCTAGTGCGGCCACTCTCACTCCTTATGCTTTTCTAAGTTATCGGATCTTCGCCTTGCCAATCTCAATTCCCTTTTCTACTGTGCACTTGGTGTCTCAGGCGTCGCCCGCCCTCTCGCGCCGAGCCTCTTAACTTACACACTATGAGCGTGTTACGAGGGCCACCGGTGGGCGTAAACGACTGAAAAAAAGGCACAAAAAAAAAGCGGATGAAGAATATCTTCACTCCGCTTTTTTAGGAATTCGCAAAGGTCTCAGCATTCGTCATACTGAGCGAATATTATAGAGACACCACCCCCAACTTGTCTACGCAGTTCTCCCTAAATGCCAAATATAAGCGATAAGGAATCGTGATCTATTCGACTAATCCGAGAACATCTTGCATCGAATACAGCCCCGCGGGTTTCGACGAAACCCACTCGGCGGCGCGCACGGCGCCACTGGCAAAAGTCATGCGGCTGCTCGCTTTGTGCGTTATTTCTACACGCTCACCCAGGCTTGCGAATGTGACTGTATGATCGCCGACGATATCTCCTGCGCGAACTGTTGCGAAACCAATCGTCTTTCGATCGCGCTCAGGCTCCTTCCCTTCGCGTCCGTAGACAGCAACTTCATCCAAATTACGTCCCAGCGCCTCGGCAATCACCTCACCCATTTTGAGCGCTGTCCCCGATGGCGCATCCTTTTTAAAGCGGTGGTGTGCCTCTGATATTTCGATATCAACATCATTCCCCAACACCTCGGCGGCTTTGCGGAGCAGCTGCAAGCAGAGATTGACCCCTACGCTGAAGTTCGGCGCCATAACGATAGGTATTTTTTGGGCGGCGGCATCAATAGCGGCAAGGTTTTCGGGTGTAAAGCCAGTGGTACCGATGACCATCGCCTTTCCATAGCGGCAGCACAGCACGAGGTGGCCGAGCGTGGCCTCGGGACTGGTGAAGTCAATTAGCACACTAAACGCATCGACTTGACTCTCGAATGATGGCTTTGCGACTACGCCCAACGGCCGACCAAGCGCCAGAAGACCGATGTCAGAGCCGACGGTTGGGTCGTCTGCAAGGACACTCGCAGCGCCAACCTTTATCGAGGCGCCGCTTGTTTCGACTGCCTCGACCAATGTTCGGCCCATGCGCCCAGCCGCCCCCGCTATTGCTACTTCTATCATAACTAATCCTGACTATTGCCCGCGCTTTAAAGCCTCAGAGTATACAGACTGAGACGCCCTAAACCAGAATCGCGCAGTATTTGCCCACCTTCGCCCGAAACAACCTCTCCCATAGGTTGTGGGAGTGCAATTTTTTATACAAACTGATACAACTGAGCTGAAATTAAAAGCATGCGCTCACCTTAAGAAGCCTGCACGGATCCGAAGAGATCCCAGCAATGGCTCGCAATACTCACAGACCGAAGTCTACGCATAGAGTGGTCCGGGAAATGGCAGAAGCAAAAACGCACAAAATCGATAAAAATGCGGATCTTTCTCGTCGGGCGAGATACGAAAAACTGGTTGCCTCTCTTTATCAAGATGTCTATCGGTATGGATTCTGGCTCTGTAAAAGCCAGCCCCTAGCCGAAGACCTTGTCCAAGAAACATTCTTGCGCGCTTGGCGTTCTCTCGACAGCCTAAAGAATGACAATGCGGCCAAAGCTTGGCTTTTCACCATTCTGCGTCGTGAGAATGCGCGCCTTTACGAAAGATACCGGCCAGAGCTGGTCGATGTCGACGAGCAAGTCATCGGAGAGAAAGAGAGTATCGAGCCTGACAACAAGATGGAACGACGTTGGCTACTCGACGCTATGAACAGGCTCGAAAAAGACTATCGAGAGCCACTCCTATTACAGATCATTGGCGGTTTTAGCGGTAAAGAAATCGCACTGATTTTAGGTCTCAACGACAACACCGTTATGACAAGACTTTTTCGGGCGCGCCGCAAAGTCATCAATCAGTTTGCTTCGAAGTCGGGCAAGATCTCTCCGCAATTATTCGAAATTAAATAATGGCTGCCAAACAACTCACACAAGCGATGGGTTGTTTCGCCACAAAACCAGTTAACGAAACAAAATGATACAGCAAGGCAATACCTTCTTCTTTGACCATTCGGTAAAGTTAAAAACACTGTACTTTAGGTAAACGATGCCAAAAGTGCGAAGCGTATACCGGAACAAAAATTAGTTTGAAAGAAAATCTCGTGTTTGCCACTCAACTATTACGAGCCTCTAGAATTCACCGCCCCATTTTTGAGCAATCCCCAATGGATCAGACTGCGTTTCGTAAAGCGATTTTGAGCGACCCCTTCGCCGAGGATGCACAGGTTTTGGCCGCTGCGAATACGGATAAGGACTTGCGAGAAATGCTCGACACTGTACGCAGCGTCGAATCGGGAATTGAAGACCTATTGAAGTCGGCACCAATCCCGCCTTTGCTCTATGAGAAATTGCTTACCTTGCCCGAAGGTGACGAAGACAACGGCGGTAACCCAGAGGCACTCAACCCAATCAACGTATCAACATTACTTGCAAGGGCTGGAGACGCAGCTTGGCGGTTCAGACTTGCTATTCTATTTGCGTTGATTATCGCTATTGCTGCGGGCCTATCGATATTTATGCCGGGCCCTACTCTCTGAGGTGGACGGCTTTTTATCGCCGCAGGCTCATTCTAAAGCCGCAGGCGCACTCTAAAGCCGCAGGCGCATTGGCCTGCGGCTTGGATAGACCACCACCCCGCGCTCGTTAGAACTGATTCGCGGCCATTGCCATAAGCGACTCAGAACCTGCCTCAATCTCTTCGAGCAGCGAGTGGACACGTGGCACCTGTCGCGCCAGAAAGAACTCACCCACTTTCACCAGACCGTCGAGATATTCTGCATTGTCGCCGCCCTTGTCAGCCAGCGCGGCAGCCAAGATTCGCTGCCACATGAAGCAGTAAAGCGTGAGGCCCATCAGCTCCATGTACGCGTAAGATGCTGCGCCAATCTCCTCTGGATTGCTAGCAGCGCTCTCGATCACAAACCGAGTCGCGTCACTTAATACTTTGCGACACGTAGCTAGCGGCACCAAATGAGACTGCATGGCAGGCACACCTGCTTGCGACGCAACAAACGCATCCATCTCTTCGGACAGCAGGGCGAGTAGTTCACCATTAGCTCTAACTGTTTTACGCCCCATTAGATCGAGCGCCTGCACGCCATTGGCCCCTTCGTAGATCTGCGCGATGCGCGCATCTCTCACGTTTTGCTCGAGTCCCCACTCGGCAACATAGCCGTGTCCGCCCAACACTTGTTGCGCCATCACACAGGCGTCAAAGCCGCGATCGGTGCAGTAGGCTTTTTGCACAGGAATCAGCAATGAAACGAGTTTGTCGGCGCGGGTTCGCGCAGCGGCATCAGGATGGAATCGCGAAATATCGAGTTGCATCGCAGCAAAAATTGAAAGCGACCGACCTGCGAGGATGTTCGCACGAATTGTTAACAACAGGCGCCGTACATCTGGGTGAACAAGCAGCGGGTCGGCGTTTGCCTCGGGCTGCTGGGGGCCGGAAGGCGCACGCCCTTGCACACGGTCTTTCGCATAAGCCGCCGCGACCTGATAAGCACTGTCGGCAAGACCGTTCGCCTGCAGACCCATCGAGAGGCGCTCGTAGTTCATCATAGTGAACATGTGCGAGAGACCGTTGTTTAGCTCACCAACCAAATAGCCTGTTGCCTCATCAAAATTCATCACGCACGTTGGCGATGCTTTGATGCCCATTTTGTGCTCGATCGATCCGCAGCGCACACCGTTGCGCTCGCCCGTTAGCATGCTGTTTTCATCGACGAGCATTTTAGGTACGAGAAACAAGGAGATGCCGCGCGGACCTGCCGGGGCGTCGGGAAGTTTAGCAAGAACCAAGTGAATAATGTTTTCGGCAAGATCATGCTCACCTGCCGTAATGAAAATCTTGGTGCCCGACAGGCTGTAGCTGCCATCGGCATTGGGCACAGCGCGAGTTCTGATCATGCCGAGGTCGGTACCTGCGTGCGGTTCGGTGAGACACATGGTGCCTGTCCAGATACCCTCATACATTTTTGGTAAATAGCGCAGCTTGAGTTCGTCGCTACCGTGGTGACTCAACGTGAGCGTCGCACCTGTCGTAAGAATCGTAAACAGCGCGAAAGAGGAGTTTGCTGCAAAGCTCATTTCTTCGATTAACGCAGACAGCGTCTTCGGCATGCCCTGACCGCCGTAGTTGATTTCACCTGTCAGCCCCGCCCAACCACCTTCAGCATAGGCCTTATAGGCCTCTTTAAAACCATCGGGTGTTGTCACTACGCCATCGTTATACTGGCATGACTGCTGATCGCCACTCTGGTTAATCGGTGCAAGCAGTCCTTCGGCAATTTTACCCGCCTCCTCTACGATTGCTGAGGTGAGGTCGGTGGTCACCTCCACAGTGCCAGGCATCGACGAGAACAAGCTATCGGCGTCGAACACGTTGTTTAGCAAAAAGCCGATATCTTGGATCGGCGCTCTGTAGGCTGGCATTGGTATTCTCCTCGAACATTCTAATCTGATGAAACTGTTTAGCAGCACAGCGCGGTGCCGCAGGCAGTTCGTTTTACCGCACTCAACTACTCTTGGATTATAGGGGAAGAACCCTAGAAACCCTAGCCGCGCTAGCTGAGTCGCCAGCGCTTTCGGCTCAACTGGCAATCGTCGCGCTTTGCGACTACACCAAAGGGTCTCGACACATTTGTTAAGAGCAAACAACAATAGCGAGGCGTCTTTTGACGGATTTAGTTTCCGAAACTTTCGCGTATGGAGGTCAAGTACGCCGCTTTGTTGCAGATCGATTAGCTCGGGCCGTATCCGGCCTCTGCTGCTGTTGCGGCCTTGATTCAGACACGCACAGCACGCTCTGCAGCCATTGCCTTGTAAGCCTGCCCCGCATTCGCCACGCGTGTATCGTTTGCGGACTCAGTTACCAGAGCAACAATCAAAGCGAAAGCTGGGAGCAGAATGAGCACCAAGCTGAGCTATACAATCGCTGTGCTCACTGCCTCGCGCACCCTCCCTGCTTTGGGCTCTGCCGCGGCGCATTCGCCTACGCTTCGCCAATCGATCAGCTCATCGCAGACTACAAATTCAACGAACGGCTAGACATCGGCGCGGGGCTCAGTGAGGAGCTCGGACGCATAATGGAGGTTTATTACGCCGGCGTTCGACAAGATGCTAGCGGCATTGCTTTAGATAGGAGCGGAAAGCCGTGTGCGGTAATGGCTGTCCCTCTGCACCCCCGACGGTTTAGACAACGCGGATTCGATCAGGCTCGACTCATTGCCCAGCGGGTTGCGCACCGGCTTGCCCTGCCCAATCTTAGCGACGCCGTAGCAAGAACCCGTCACACCACGCCACAAACTGAGGCAAAAACGAAAGCCGAAAGGCAAGCGAATCTCATCGGGGCGTTCGGGGTCATGAGGAAAGCGGCCCTGAATGGCTGCGAGCACGTGGTCATTATCGACGATGTTGTCACGACGACCGCCACAGTATCCTCACTCACAGCGACTTTACTCGATGCCGGCGTTAAGCGCGTCGACGTTTGGTGTCTAGCTAGAGCAGAACGCTCATCGAAAGAGTAACCACGTGGGCCCGGGCGTATTAGTTTTCTAGAATTGGTATTTAATCGAGCCGTAGGCGACACGACCGTTCTGGTCTAGGAGACGGGTCGATGAGTTAAGGATCTGAGCCGTTTTCTCATCGAATAGATTGCGGATTCCGAACGAGATAATCGCGCGATCCTTCGCGCCGGCCTTCACACTGTAACCATACTGCAGGTCGAAGGTGGTAATGTTGTCGACCAGATCATTGATCTCGTCGAGATCGAGCTCGCTTATGTCTTTAAACGAATCGAAGTAGTTTGTTATCGCGCTTGCTGTGTGATTACCGAACTGCCACGAAAGCATCATGCTGCTTTGCAACTCGGGGCTGACAAGCCGCTCGTCGATTGCACCGAGCTCGTCGCTTCCTAGCTCGAGTAAGCCACCCGCATTCTCAAAATCTTGTACATAAGTCGACTTCGTGCTGAGCGTAAACTGCCCGAAACGGCTGGTGTCCCACACATAAGACGCGCTCAAATCGAACCCGTTGGTTTCGAGCTGTGAGCCAACAAGCGCATTATCGACATTGAACTCGTTGATTGTCGAATCTTGAATGTAAAGCTGCGAGGCCCCGGGCTGCCAGTCACGACCCATACTCGCCTGAGCCGATGTCTCGTTGACCTCTAAGCGCCACGCATCGGCGCTCACATTGAGGCCGTCGATAGGCTCTACAGCGACGCCGAGATTAAAATTGAGCGCGTCTTCAACGACAGCGCCCTCAAATCCCGTCTCTTCGACGTTTCGCGCGATGCTCAGCGCGGGCACGGCCCCGTTTAGAATAGACGAAGGGCCGATCCGAAAACTGGCACTGCCTTCAACATTGGGGAAGACCTGCCCAAGAAAATTAGCCGACTGGCTGTTGGCCGGAGAAAGCGCACTTTCAAAACCAGCACCGGCGCCGCTTAGGCTTTGCGCCTGCACAGTAGCCGAAACCAAGCTGATCACCATTGAGGCCACAGCAGCAAAAGAGGCCGAAAACACCGAATTTAAACCAGGCAAACAACGCCCTCGCGAAAGTCTCCTCTCTCTGGGCGCTTCCGTCGCGGAGAGCTCTGAAATAGCTCTCGCATAAATGCCTGATGCAGAAATGACGCTCACGTGTATGACCTTAATTTTGATTCTTACCTTTAGAAGCATAGCACTCAATTCGCTTCTGTCGATACCCTGAACAACCCGCAAATTTGTTATAAATCTTGCCCAAAATGTGGCGACAATCGGGTCAGCCCACAAGAGCCCCGCAAGAGCCCCGCAAGAGCCCCACAAGAAATTGGGCTCTTGTGGGACCGCGCACACTCAGCGCACACACTTAAATAGCGCACTCATCAGCGGGGCGATACCCACTAACCGTTACAGTGCCCGAAGCAACGCTGCGACAGATGAATGCTGCCCCGGCAACACTAGATCTGGCCAAAGCTCTGCAAGTGGCTCGAGAACAAACGCACGCTCGGCAGCTCGAGGATGCGGCAGCTGCAGCGTCGAGGAGTCTATTATTTCATTGCGGCAATAGATTAGATCGAGATCGATAGTCCGAGAAGCATAGCTAGCACCGGCGCGGGGCTGCAGCCGCTCCCGACCAAGTTCAAGTTCAATCGCGAGCAAGCCGTCGAGTAATTCCTGCGCGCTTAGCGCTGCAGCAGGCTCAATTATGGCGACGGCGTTACAAAAATCTGGGGCGCCGGAGCCCAAACCAACGGCTGAAGTTGAATAGATCCTCGAAAGTCGAGGCGCGCTGAGCGAAAGCGACTGCAGGCGTTTAGCTGCCTCGATGACAATCTGAGCAGGAGACTCGCTTCCATGCGCTAGGTTCGAGCCTAACGCAATAACTGCGCAGGCTGCGCTGCTATGCGTCGTGGTAGGCTGCTGAAAGCTCATGGACAGACTCAACAAACACACCAACGTTATCGGGATTTACCGCCGGGGTAATGCCGTGGCCCAGATTAAACACATGCCCAGGGTTGCTGCCAAACCCAGCAAGAATTGATCCCACTTCTGCCCGTATCGCCTTGGGGGAAGCATAGAGCATGGAGGGGTCCATGTTGCCTTGCAATGCCACCTGCGAGCCGATGCGCTCGCGCGCATTGGCAATATCTGTCGTCCAGTCTAGGCCAACGGCGCTGCAGCCACTGGCTGCAATAGATTCGAGCCACTGACCTCCGTTTTTAGTAAACAGAATAACGGGCACTTCGCGGCCATCGTTATGGCGCGTCAGGCCGCCGATAATTTTCTGCATATAGGCAAGCGAGAAGTCGCGGTAGGCCGTGGGCGTCAAGACGCCGCCCCAGGTGTCGAATATCTGAACAGCCTGAGCACCTGCCGCAATTTGTGCGTTAAGGTAATCGATAACAGCATCGGCGAGTTTATCGAGCAACAGGTGCATCGCCTCGGGATGGTTATAGAGGAATTCTTTCGCATGCCGGAAATCTTTGCTGCCGCCTCCTTCGATCATATAGGTAGCCAATGTCCATGGGCTACCCGAAAACCCAATGAGCGGGACAGAACCATTCAGTTCGCGCCTTATAAGAGCAACGGCGTCAGTAACATAGGACAGCTCGCTTGCGATTGAGACATCAGGCAATTTCTGAACATCGGCTGGCGTGCGAATAACCTTTTTGAATTTAGGCCCCTCGCCCTCGGAGAAATAGAGACCCTGCCCCATCGCATCGGGAATAGTTAGGATGTCAGAAAATAGGATTGCCGCGTCGAACGCATAACGGCGCAGAGGCTGCAACGTAACCTCGCAAGCGAGCTCGGTGTTTTTACACAAGCTCATAAAGTCGCCCGCTTGCGCGCGCGTCGCTCGATACTCAGGCAGATAGCGCCCCGCCTGCCGCATCATCCATACAGGCGTTCTGTCGACGGGCTTACGCAGGAGTGCGCGCAAGAAGCGGTCATTCTTGAGAGGAGCGAAATTTGAATTTAGTTCAGTCACGGGCGTTGACCTCGAGTCGCGGGCGGCGCAGTGCCGCGCTCGCTGGTGGCGTAAAAGGCCGCCAATTCTACACGAGGCGACAGCCTTGACCAATGTACGACACGGTCAATTTACCGAGCCGCGCGTATTTCGGCCTGCGCAGCCGCGATTGCCCGCACCCAAGGCCCGGCCGCAGAGAGCGCCTGCGGAAGGCGACTGAGGGTGGCGCTGGCTTGTTCGCGCGTGGTGAATTCGCCATAAGCGACAATAAACCAAGGCGCCCCGCCCCGCTGCGAGCGATAATACCCAAGTGTCTGCCTCAGCCCGCCGCTATTGCGCGCAACGAATGCCTGAACATTAGCCTCCGAGCTCGCGCCGAGTATTTGTAGAGTAAAACTCTCGGCTGACGCCGCAAGCAGCTGTCTTTCGAAAGCGCTGCCGCCGAGCTCATTCTGTTGGCGCGGAGACGCTGCGGCTGGCGACACTGTCGCGGCGGGGGCTGGACGGGTTGTCACTGGCGCTGAGGGAGGAGCTGCTCGCGTTAGTATCGGCATTGTCGAGGCCGTTGCTGCCACGCTAGAACTGGGCGCTATAGGGCGCGCCTGGCTTACCGGCACAGCGGCGACCTCGATGTCATCGGGGGCACGCTCGGTGTCGGCCCGCTCTAGAGAGGCAGGCTGCGATAACTCAGCCGTGTTAGCTATAACCGGCGCGGCCGACGAAACAATTCCCAGATCTGGTTCTACTACCGGACGGTCCGCGGTTGGTCGACTTATCTGCCCGCTTGTCGGAGGCATCACCGAAACAGAACCCCCTGCCCTCGACGCAACTGGCGCAGCAAGCTCAATGGTTCCAGAGCTGGGCTCGTCAGGAATGCGCCAGAACACGATCACCGCAAGCACGAGCAGCATCAGCCCTCCTGCGGCGAGCCAATAATTGCGGGCAGCAGCGAGACGCAAAGGCACAGACCTCGCGAATACGGTTGCAGCGGCGAGGTAATCCGTTTTGCTCGCGCCGGTGTTAACGTCGTCCTCATCGTCTCCAAAAATATCTGGATCCAGCGTCGACTCCTCACCGTGCCGCGCTTGCCCTGCGTCCTCGGGCTGCTCACCATTGTCGAAGTCCAGTTCTAAGTCTTCGCCAGCATCGAAGCGTGCTCCGCCAAGACTCGGCCGCGTATCGGGCTCGAGCCACTCGTCTATATTGCGATCAAATTCGTCTTCGCTCTCCGCCGGCTCGAGGCCGCTTTCGCCTAGCTCGACGGCATCGCTGTTGACCCTTTCGAATGCGGAATCCGGCTCTGGTTCGGCATCTGACTCTTTGTCGGCATCTGACTCTGTGTCGGCATAGAGCCCTGTGTCGGCAGCAGCTTCTTCCCCAGCGTCGTTCGCCATCATGCCTAGAAGTTCATCGAAGCTTTCATCGGACTCTTCCTCAATATCGAGCAGCGCCAACTCAATAGGCTCAGCAGCGACACTTTCAACCTGTGCCTCGTGGACATCCGGTTTTTGAAGCAGCTCATCGATTGGCGCGGCTGCCTCTGCAGTTGCTGGACCGGTTGCTGGAATGGTCGCTGGAATAGTTGCTGGAATAGTTGCTGGAATGTTTACCGGAATCGGCTGATCGGGATCGGCTCGCCGCCCAGGCTTCTCAAGTTTTGGAAGGTCGAACCAGCTAAAATCCTCGATGCCCCCGTTGGGGTCGGCTCGCTCGATAGCGTCCTTTAACCCAGGGTCGCCAAGAAGCAGGCAACAAAGACTCGCCTCATCGGCTTCGTCGATAAGCTCATAGAGCGTCTCCAAAAAGGCATCGCTCAATGACTCTGCATCATCAACAATGAGAACGAGCAAGCGCTCTTGATCGGCAAGCGAGCCTGCATAGTCGACAATAGTATTGAGAGGGGAATCGGCCGCATACTCGATAGAGTCGGGACTCAGCTTAGACACGAGGCGCTGGATAAAGTCATCGCGATTTTTAAAATCGCTCGCCTTGAGCGCTATGCACTCAGCTTCATTGGCGAATTGTTGAGCGAAGCGTCGAGCGAGGGTCGTCTTGCCCGCACCTTCAACCCCGGTAACGGCGATTAATGGCCTGCCGTAAAAGGCGTCGTCGATGAGCTTAGAGAGAAGAGCATCGTGATTATCGATCATGACACACACCTCGTTATGCCCTTAACTAGAAGAGCTCCCCTTACTGCCACAGGGTCGGGAATTAGATTCGACGTGTCACTCACAGACTTACTCACATAATCGGTCGCCGGCCTCCAGTGTGGCCACCAGCTGACCTGGTTCGATGTCGCTCACTATCGCTCCCTGCCCAATCGCTTTGAGTAGGATAAAACGCAGCTTGCCTTGTTCGGTTTTCTTGTCTGAGGCCATCAGGTCAAGATAACGCTCAATAGTGATATCGGCAGGAGGGACGACTGTCATACCGAAATTTTGCTCTAGGATTCGCCTGATCAGGCGGGCGTCTTCCGCGTCTATAAATCCAATTCGTGCACTTAGGTCTGCCGCCATTACGGTGCCCATCGCAACCGTCTCACCGTGCAGACATGTGCCGTAACCCGTCGCCGTCTCGATTGCATGACCGAATGTATGCCCGAGATTGAGCAGCGCACGAACGCCCGACTCTCGTTCGTCTTCGGCAACGACCTCTGCCTTAATTCTGCAACAGGTCTGAATAACCTCAGCCATCAGCACGGGGTCACAGCTCACCAACTGCGCTGCGTAGTCCCCCAGCCAGTGGAAGAAACTAGCGTCTCTGATCAATCCGTATTTAGTGACCTCGGCGAGCCCCGCCCTGATCTCACGCGTCGGCAGGGTAGACAGTACATCGGTGTCGGCAATCACACACCGCGGCTGATAAAAAGCGCCGATCATATTTTTGCCGAGACGGTGATTAACACCTGTCTTACCGCCAACAGACGAGTCGACCTGCGCGAGGAGTGTCGTTGGGATCTGCACAAAGTCGATGCCGCGCAGATACGTTGCCGCCGCAAAGCCGGTAATGTCACCGACAACTCCCCCACCAAGAGCAACAAGCGTGGTGTGGCGGTCATATTTATTGCTGAGCAAAAATTCGTAAATAGTGTCTACGGCTGCTAGCGTTTTATACGCCTCACCATCGCTCAAGACTATTGAAGCGCAGTCACGATCGGCAAAAAATGCCTCTGCTTTTTTGAGATAAAGCGGCGCGACGACGTCATTGGTCACGATTACTATCTTGCCTTGACGCAGCACCTCTTGGCCGATGCGGGCCGCAAGGCCTTGATCGCCAAGCAAGCCGGCACCAATAACGATCGGATAGCCGCGCTCGCCTAACTCAACATTTACGGTCAACATGGTCTCTAATCCTTCAATGCAATCATTCAATCTGACAGTCCCGCAGGTTCAGGTCGCTGCAATAAGTAACGGGTAGTCGCCGCTTTATGCTGGAACATCCTCGTCGCTGTTAAGCTGCCGCTGTATTTCTGCGCAAACGGCATTAGGCCCTCGGCGATAAGTATCAACGGTAAAGTCTGCGACCTCCCGATAGAGTGGCTCGCGAAAAGCCATCAAGTCACGGATTTTTTGTGCGGGGTCGACTGTCTGCAAAAGCGGCCTAGACTTGTCGCGCTTGGTACGCTCTATTTGCTGGCTTATCGGTGCGCGCAGGTAGATTACGCAGCCACGGCTCATTAGCCACTGTCTGTTTGCCTCCGCCAATATCGCACCGCCGCCCGTCGCGAGGACAATATTGGTTCGGGCGGTTAGCTGCTCGATCATCTTAGACTCTCGAGCACGGAAGCCCTCTTCCCCTTCAACATCGAAAATCCAGGGGATATCGGCGCCGGTGACGCGCTCGATTTCGCGATCGGAGTCGACAAATTCGAGTCCAAGCGCATCTGCTAAGACCTTGCCAATAGTAGTCTTACCGACGCCCATCGGGCCAACTAAAAAAAGTGAGTGTGAAGGTTTCATCTGCGCATCATGAGGGTTGTAGCTAATAATTACAGTATAGAGGCAGTTACGCTCTGATGAAACTTCGGGGTGAGGTTCAATTTTGCCGATAACGGCATCGCCGACACCGCTTGGATGTTAGTCAAAATTTTCCTCCAATATTCTAGGCGTAATAAAGATCAGTAACTCGGTTCGCCGGCTTGAGCGTTTGGTCCGCTTGAATAGGCGACCCAGATAAGGAATATCCCCTAGAATCGGTGTTTTAGATTCAGACGTAGCTGTCTCTTCACGAAAAACCCCACCCAGCACGATTGTTTCGCCGTCGTTAACCAATGCTCTCGTGGTCACCTGATTGGTGTTGATGGCGGGAATCGCACCTGTCCCAGGCGTGACCGAGTCTTGTCGAATATCTAGTTGCATATTGATACGTCCATCGGGAGTAATTTGAGGGGTAACCTCGAGCGACAATACCGCCTCTTCAAACTCGGTAGTCGAACCACCCGCCGTGCCGCCCGCTTGTGACTGATAAGGTATGCGTACACCTGACTGAATAAGCGCAGGCATTTTGTCTTGCGTCGTGACTTTGGGGCGCGCGATGACCTCGCCATTGCCACTGCTTTCGAGTGCCGAGAGCTCCAATTCGATAAGCTCACTATTGCGCGCGTAACCAATGGCAAAGCCCGACGCGTCGGCATCTGCGACCCCCAGATCAACACTGAGCGCCTGCGGAAAAGACACCACAGAGCGCGGGATAGGCACAGAGGCGCGAGCGAGCGCGGCTATTGCAGGAATAAGCTCTGAGCTGGTGTCTGCTTGCAGGGCATCGAGCCTTGCAGCCTCGCCAGCAATAGCCGCCTGCGCTCGTGCGTCAGCGGCAGCGAAGTCCGAGGCAAGCAAATCAGTTGTTGTCGCTTGCGATCCACCGAATCTCGTATTTCCTGCGCGCCCCCCCAAGCCCCACCTAATGCCAAGCTCGCGGCCAAAGTTAGTTTCGACATTCACGATACGCGCCTCAATGAGCACTTGCCTAACCGCGATATCGAGGGTTGCAAGCATCTGCCTTACCTCGGCTAATTTTTCAGCGGTGTCTCGCACAATGACGAAATTGGTGCGTGGATCGACTGACGCGGTGCCCCTCGGTGACAGAAGTCCTTGATTGATCCTAGCAGTCACACCGCCTTGCGCAGGGACAGCGGCTCTGCCGTCCTCAGCGCCAACCCCAATGAGTAACTGCATGATATCGCGTGCGTCGGCATAGTTAATTTGTAAGTACTCAGTCAACAGCGGAGCCAGCGCTTCTGCTTGCTCCGCTGCCTGTATGTCCCGAACATCTTGCTCGGCAAGCTCCTCAGTCGGCGCTACATACAGCACATTTCCCTCTATGCGCCCGCTCAAGCGCTTCATGCGTAATACCAGCGCCAGTGCTTGATCCCACGGCACATCGTTTATGTCGATGGTGATCTCGCCTTCGATAGAATCACTCGCAATGAGATTAAAGCCATAAAAGTTTGCGAGTTGGAAAAGCGCTCGCCTTACAGGCACGCTCTGAAAAGACAGTGCAGTAATTTTTTCGTTGTACTGCGCAAACTGTGTGCCATCTGTTGCACTACCAGATTCGTCAGTATCAATCGCGTTTACACTGACTACATAGCGAGATCCTAGTTGATAAGCGAGAAAGTCAGTGTTGATCCCTGCGCGAATCCGAAGGCGCAGTCCCACCGCGGTCATCGACGAATCAAATCCTGCAACGGGGGTTCCGAACGCCGACGCATCAAAGCGACGTTGCCATTCGAGGGGGATGACAATGTTGTCGATTTCTACAACAATGTCGCCAGCCGCGCCTAATCGATCGACTCTTGCAACAGCTCCAAGCGCAGCAAAATCCTCGGCAAAGGCGATGACAATAAGCGCTTCTCCTCGGGTGCCCCGCTCGAATTCGATAGACTGCACTAAATTATTAAGAGGCAAGCCCTGAGGTTCATCGATCGGCGGCAGCGCCGGCAGCAGTGTCAGGCTCAAAGACTCCTTCGAGGTTGAAATACTGTGAATCAGCGGCTGACTTAGCGTCACGATGAGCCGGCTGCGGTCCGTTCCATTTACCACCTCGATCCTATTTACCCCGCGCGCTTCGGCTACGCGTGTGACCCGATCGATCTGAGTGGACGATAGCGCGCTTGCTGTCTTGTTAAGGTCGAGCACAATTTGGTGCGAGCCGGTCAGAACGAACGACTCAATCGCGGGCACCGAGCCGTCGAATGAGAGTTGAAGTTCGATCCCTTCACTCAAAGGGTTTGAGTTAATACCTACGAGCAAGGTTTTCTGAGCCGCTCGCGCCGACGTAAGGGCAGCAACGACACATAAGAATCCAATCACTGTCGCTGTTCGCACTCCAGAACGCTTCTCTCGCATTATCACTGCCCTTTTTTGCCCTTCTCATTTAAAATCAATCGGTTTACTTAGCGCTGGCGCTCTCAATGCGCTGGCGCATCGCTAAAATCTGGGGCCTCTCAATCCACCCGCCATCGCCACTCGGGACTATTTCAACAAGATCGATACCCTCGCGCCGCACCCCCCAGATTCGCCCGTGGTTTAACCCTAGATAGCTACCCACACTGACTCGGAAAAGCTCGCCTTCCGCGCTTTCAACCAGCGCGAGGATTTGCCCGTCTAAGGACAAAAAGCCCACCATGCTCAGGTCACTAAATGACGACGATTCAAGCGCCTCTCTATTGCGCAAGAAGTCTGGAGAAACACCTGCGTTTAATGGCATCAACGCCTCGATTGCCGGCGGCTGTTCAAAGGGGCTCCTCAGGCCAGCTGCGCTGTAAACGAATCTGTCTACGGTGGGCGCCACCGGCGTTAGTGGTAAACGCGCAGGCTCGCGCGCGAGGGTCGCCCGAATAAACGCATCCAGCGCTTCGTTGTCAGTCTGTCGGGCGCAAGACGTCATAGTCATGATCCCCGCGACAAGCAACAAGCGCCCACCTAACCGAATCGCCCGCCTAGAGAACACCATCGGTTAGCTCCGTTTCAGCAGATGGCGTAAAAACAAACTCTTCATCGTAGCGGTAGGTTCGCGCGAGCAACCTCATCTCTTGTGCTTTCTCGTCGCTGGACTCTATTTTGAAGTCGTGGAGAGTGACAATTCTGCCGAGACTCGCTACGCCACTCACGAACATCCCAAAATCGTGATAGTTACCAACGAGCGCTATTTCGATGCGCAATTCATAAAAAAATTCTCGTGCGGTCTCTCCTTGCAGCTGGATACGACTGAATTCAAGACCGCTTCCCAGTCCGGTTGCCGTAATGTTGTCGACAAGACTCGGCACTTCGGCCGAGGAAGGCAGCTGCCTCAAAAGACCCTTAAAAGCCGAATCAAGCGCGGTGGTTTGCTCCTTCATAGCATCTAGTTGAGACGCCTCCATCGCTTTCAGACTGAATTCTCCCCTTAACTGAGCCTCGCGGCTCTGTGCGTTACCTATGTCCATTTGAGGCTCAGAGAGGAAATAAAAATACCCCGTCGAGAGACCAAGAAGTAACACGCTCAATAGCACGAACTGACGGACCGGCTGCGGCCACTCCGCGATTCTGTCGAAATCGGCTAGTTCGGCCACGTCGAAATTCGACAAGTCATCGACAATCGTTCGCAGCGCGGATGTCTTGGAGTTATTCGGCCTCTTCGTCTTACCCATCGCTTGCGCCTTCCTGAGCGTCAGGCATTAGGTCGCTGCCTCTAGTGGCTGAAGCTAACTCAACACGCAGATTGAAGATAAACAGGCTCGACTCATCGAAAGTCTCAGAAGCCTCCGTCGCTATGTCGTTGAGATCAGCATTATCAAATTCCTCGGAATCCTCGAGACGCCGCATAAGCTGCGTAATGCCCGCATAAGACTCCGACACGCCCTCGATAAGAATGGCATCGCCGGCCCGCTCCAGTGTTAAAAAATACACCTCGTTCGGCAGGCTTCTTGCCAGCTCATCGAACACTTTAACTACCGCTGCGCGCTCTTTTTGAAGATCGGCGATGACACGCATTCGATCTCGAACAGCGACTTGCCTTTCGCGCAAGTGACCAACCTCTGCGACTCGTGTATTGAGGTCGGCGATATGTTGCTCCAAGGTACGATTTATCGCTTCTTGTCTGGCTAGGCGCTGAGTCAGCAACTTATGAGCCGCCATAACGACAAAAATCGCAGCGACTACGGCTAATACGATCTGCATGACAAACGTCTGCCTCATTGCCTCGCGGCGACGCTCGCGCCAAGGCAGTAAATTTATCTGCATCATCAACCAACCTTTCGTAGTGCTAGACCACAAGCGATCATTAACAAGGGCGCATCTTGATCAACGGCGAGTGGATCGAGGTCTTCTGCCAGCGTCATGTCTAAAAAGGGGTTAGCCAGCTCAACCTGACAAAGGAGCGACTCAGCGGTCGTTGCAGCTAGACCCGCCGCTTGCGCATCCACGCCACCGAGGATCACCAGACAAAGCGCGCTGGCAACGTCGTCGCTGGGTAATTGATCGATGGCGAGACGGACTTGGGTTGCTATTTCATTGGCTATCGCTTGGCAGCGCTCAGCACCCACATCGGATGTTTTTCCTCGAGTCTCGCCTCTGATGTAAGCGTCAAAGTCATCTAAACCGGAGGCGTCGACGTCTGGCGGCAACGAGCCAAAAGCAGAAGCGGCACCCGCTTGTTTGCGCCGCCAATCCCAACTTAGTTTGTGTTCGCCTTCGCGAAAAAGATGCACGCTGGAGAGTGTCGATTCGAGCAAAATTAGTGCCACTAGACCTGTTTGCTCGGCAAGCTGCTGGCCTGAATGCTCGCCTGCCTTGCGATCTGCGCGTCGAAACAACGCGCGTTGCAGCGCGAAAGATTCGAGATCAACAGCCTCGACCTGCAATTGCGCCTGCTCTGCCGCTCGAACCCTAGGGTCAAGAACAGTATGCTTACAGGCAACGAGGAGCATTTTTTGATGGCGGTGAGCGGCGAAGCTCAGATGATTTGGAAAGCGCGAGACCCCGACCAACTGAGCGCCGGCAATCGCCTCGTCAGCCATAGCATAGTCAAGGTAAACCTCATCTAACGCATAAGGGAGCGAGCTCTCTGCCTCGACAAGCATCAACTCCTCAATCTCTCGACGCGTGAGTGTCGGCTCGAGCATGACACCCTTGGTAAATGCTGCTCCCGATTTAATAGCTAGCGCTGCTGCGTGTGTCTTAATTCCCATGCTTTTTACTAAGCGTCTCAGGCAATATGCGACGGCATCAACCTCTCTGATTACGCCCTCCTCTACCGCACCTTGTTCCAGCTCTCCAATACAATAGCCCTCAACTCGGAAGCGGCCAGCGTGTCTGCTGAGGCTCACGAGGCGCACTTGAGTATCCGAGATATCCACACCAACGAGGAGGCGTCGGCGTTGTCCGAAGAATCTGCCTAGACTCTGCATCCTTCCCTCGCTGCTCGCATCGCTTTCAATCGCCTTTATTTCAATATGTATCAATAATTAACTACACCTCTAACATTTGCTCAACATGGCAATCCGCGAGTGTCATGTAAGCTATTTAACCCTGCCGCGAAGACATCTCTACCCAAATTTTCCCCTTGCCTTGCGAATAAGCCTCCCCCAAGTCGGTTTTTAATTATTCTTACTCTAGTTGACCGAGATCTCTGCCGCATACTTTCGTCGATTTTTCCGGCTTTACGTCTCTCACGCAGTCCATGCCCCCTTCAAAGCCCCCTTCAAGATCAAAAAGGCTCTGCTGCTTGCGAGCATTGCGCCGAGTGAGGTGTATACTTGGCAGGGTAAAAAACTTAGCGCGCTGCGCTACTTCCTCCAAACGCCAAAATTTGAGCGATAATCCGCCGCGATGACGCCAGAGAAACGACAAAGACGATTGCGCAAAGCCATCCGCTGGCTAGTACTCCTCTCCGTTGCCGCCTTTACCGGCGTGGTAATGATTGCCACCGCTGCCTATCTCTATCTCGCCCCACTCCTGCCAGCAGCCGAGACCTATCGCAGCGTCCAGCTAGAGACCCCGCTGCGCATCTATACCGCCGATGGCCTGCTCATTGATGAAATTGGCAACCGCCGCGATCCGGTCGAGTTTAAAGAAATCCCCGAGGTGATGATCGACGCGCTGATTGCAACGGAAGATGCCCGCTTCTACTCGCATCCTGGTGTCGATTTTCAGAGCCTTATTCGCGGCTTTTATGGCTTTATCCGCGGGGTGAACATGGGTGGCGGCAGCACGATTACTATGCAGCTCGCTAACAACCTGTCATTCGACAGCGACAACGTCTATCTGCGCAAATTTAAAGAGATCCCATTCGCGTTACAAATTCAGCGCGAACTCACCAAAGAAGAGATTCTCACTCTCTACCTAAACACCATTTATTTTGGTGCGGGCGCAGATGGCATCGGCGCCGCCGCATTCGTGTACTACGGCAAACACCCGTCCGAGCTAACCCTCGCAGAGGCTGCGATGATGGTGTCTTTGCTGCCCTGCCCCTCTACTTGCAACCCACTCAGCAATCCAAGCCGTTCTGTCGAACGCAGGAGAACACGCCTTAAAAACATGGTGCGAGAGGGAATGATTACCGAGCAGGAGTTTGCGCTCGCCGACGCTGAACCGGTGAGTGCGACGCGCCATAATCGCAACATCGAGGTGAACGCACCCTACGTTGCAGAAATGGTTCGTCAGCAACTCTTTAATCAATATGGCGAAGCAACCTATACACAGGGCTTCGAGGTCATTACAACGATCGATTCGACGCGGCAACATGAAGCCAACGCGGCGCTCGTCAACGGCTTAGAAAACTACTATGACAAACGGCACGGCTATCGGGGACCCGTAACAAATCTGGCGCCGCTGCCCAACGAAGACGAAACTGAGCTGCGCGCACGCTGGTTGCAGTCACTCGAGCCGGTGCCTACTTATGGCAACCAACAACCCGCGATTGTCACTGCGGTTGAGCCCCGGAGTTTTAACGCGTTACTCAGCAATGGCACTGAGATTACTGTACCTTGGGAAGGGATTGGTTGGGCTTATGCTTTTCGTAGCAGAAATGAAGCTTGGCCACCGCCGCAAACTGCAAGCGACGCCGTAAGCTTAGGCGACATGATCCGCGTTCGCAGCATCGGCGGTAGCTGGGAACTGGGGCAGGTGCCCGAGATTCAAGGTGCACTCGTTTCAATGCGCCCATCCAATGGCGAACTCGTCGCGCTTGTTGGGGGCTATGACTTCCGCCGAAGTCAGGTGAATCGCGTGCTAACTCCGCGCCCGCCGGGATCTAATTTTAAGCCTTTCGTCTATGGTGCGGCCCTCGAGGACGGCTACACGGCGGCGACGCTCATCAACGATGCCCCACTTACCCGAGGCGACTATCGCCCTAATAACTTCGAGAATAATTTTTTGGGGCCCGTGACACTTCGTTTTGCATTAAAAGAATCCCGCAATGTGCCCGCCGTGAGGCTTTTCGATCAACTCGGCTCTGACAAAGTATTCACCTTTGCCAAGAAATTTGGTCTACCGGTCGAAAACTTTCCCCGCAATGACTTGACGGTCGGTTTAGGCAGCAGCGATGTGCAACCTATCGAAATCGTTACCGCCTACTCGGCGTTTGCCAACGGCGGCTATAAAGTCGAGCCTTGGTTTATACGCGAGATTAACAACTTAGATGGCCAACAATTTCGCGCGCAGCCCTTTGTTGTCTGCGAGGACTGCGAGCAGGTGCGCGGCGAATTAGTCGAGACAACCACTGCTACCGAAAATGGCGAGCAAGTACTGACAACTCAGCCGGCACCGCGCATAGTCGATCCTCGCATCGCTTACATACTCAATACGATGTTACGGTCGGTGGTTACCGAAGGCAGTGGCGCGCGCGTCCAGCGCGAGATTGGCCGCTCAGATCTCATGGGGAAGACTGGCACAACTAATGGACCACGGGAACTCTGGTTCTCAGGCTTCAATCGGGATATCGCAACGACCGTTTTCGTGGGGTTTGACACTCCCGAACCTCTAGGCGAGCGCGAACAAGGAGCGACTATCGCTGTGCCTATTTGGATCGACTACATGAAGGCTGCGCTCGCCGGCGCACCTGAAAACAGCATGCCGAGGCCAGACGGAGTCGAAGATCGTCTCATCAACAAAGAGACAGGTGAACCTACCATGCCTGGATCGGAGAATGCGGTGTTCGAATTTTTTCGCAGCGAAAATGCGCCGAGCACCCAGCCCCGAGCAACCCCCGACACAAACAGCAAAGAAGAAGCAGTCGCTACCGAAACTATTTTCTAGGCAAAAAAAACGCCCCGTAGGATTTCCCGACGAGGCGTTTGTATTCGCTGAGCTCTTTTTAGACTCGGCGCGCGCCGAAACGCTTCTTGAAGCGATCCACTCGACCACCAGTGTCGAGGATCTTTTGCTTGCCCGTGTAGAATGGGTGGCACTGTGAGCACACATCGATAAGGATATCTTGTGCCATTGTTGAGCGTGTTTGGATGACGTTACCGCAGCTGCAGGTAGCTTTCATCGCGTCGTATGCTGGGTGAATCTCTGGCTTCATGGGTCGTTCCTCTGAGGGATGTCGCGACAGCGGGCGAGGTCTTCGGCGGCGCTGCACCACATCTTATTTGATGCCGTGGTTGTGATCAGCCTTACTGATCGGGCCGAACATTCTAGCAGACAAGGCCAAAGACGCAAGGGTTTATGACGCAGCAGACTCCAAATTGACCCTGCCATTACCTGCGAAGACGATTAACCGCGCGTCTCTCTTAACTGTTTATGATTAAGCACAGCCTCGCGCATGATGCGACTAAACAGATCATCGATTAAACTCGCGCTTAACCCCAGATCAGCCGCCATTGTCCGCAAGCGCTCGAGTTTCTCGGCTTCGCGAATGCCGTCGAACGGCTCGAGATCCATCGACGCCTTAAGTTCGCCGACGCGACCTGTCAGGGCAAACCGCTTGGCAAGCGCCTGCAGTAGCTCAGCGTCAATCACGTCGATGCTGTCGCGGAGTGTGAGGAGTTCGGCGGGAACCGATGCTGAGCCCATAGCTATTTCCTTCGTCGAGGCTGGTCTGGTCTCGCATGCTAAGCATTTTGAGGGTGAGAGCGCGTCGCGGTGTGGTACAAAAAGTAAGTTCACGGTTAAATCCCGCGATACCCGAGAGTATATACGATCGTCCGGCGCTGAGAAGAGGCACTAGCAAGCCTGCTACAATGCCTTTAAAATCTCGCCGCTCGAACACCTGCATAAGCGGTAATATTAAGGCCCTCTCTAAGCACGGTGCGTCCAGCCGTCGTCAATTTAGATTGGGGTTAACCCAGCCGCCCATCGAGCGATGTAATGACGCAAGAGTACAATATCGAGCAGACAACACAGAGCCTCGAGTTTGGCGAAAGCTGCGCGGCGCCTGTGTTCTATCGCGTGGCTGTGCCCTCTCCTCTGCGTCGTGCATTCGATTATTTACCGCCTAAATTGAATGCACTCACAGCACAGCCAGGCACGCGAATTCGCATCCCCTTCGGCGCGCGCAAGGTAACCGGAGTCATTCTCGACATTGTCACTGAGACAGACGTGCCTCCGGCTAAACTCCGTCACGCAGACTCAGTGCTCGATGCGGCCCCATTGTTTAGCCCCGAACTCCTTGCACTGTTGCGCTGGGCCGCAGACTATTATCAGTGCCCTATCGGCGAGGTTTTCGCTGCCGCACTTCCAGCGCGACTGCGTGCCGGCGAGAGCATTGAGGCGGCTGAGGAGCGCTGGCGCGCGCCATTAAGAGAAGCAAGCAAACGGGACAAAGACGCAGCGTGTTCGTTACTTTCCCGCTCGCCCCGCCAGCTTGCGCTTTACACCCTGCTTCTCAATAACGGGCCCGCCCCCACCGCCGACATCCTGACCGCAGGATTTGGCAGGCCGATGCTGCGCAAGCTTCAGGAACGAGGCCTGGCTGAGTGCCTTTGGGAGCTGCCTGCCGCCAGAGGGGCATTTGACCCTGCTACTTCACTGAATGATTCGCAGGGCTCACCACTCATTCTTAATGCAGGCCAAGCCGATGCCGTAGCGGCGATTACCGCCAGACCAGCAACGTTTGGCTGCTTTCTGCTCGATGGCGTTACCGGCTCTGGCAAAACCGAAGTCTATATGCGTGCCATGGCTCAGCAGCTCTCCCTTGGACGGCAGTGTCTGGTGCTCATCCCTGAAATAGGGCTTACCCCGCAGACTATCGCGCGGTTTACCGAACGCTTTCGATGCCCGGTCGTCGCGCTGCATTCGTCGCTTAATGAAAGCGAGCGCTTGAGTGCGTGGGCGCGTGCACGAGACGGCAGTGCCGGCGTAGTAATAGGGACACGCTCGGCGCTTTTCACGCCGCTTGCGAAACCCGGCATCCTCATAATAGACGAGGAGCATGACTCCTCTTTCAAGCAACAAGACGGCTTTCGCTACTCTGCCCGCGACTTAGCTGTCATGCGGGCGCACGCAGAGGGAATGCCCATCGTCCTCGGATCGGCCACGCCGAGCCTTGAAACGCTGCATAATGCGCTTGCAGGGAAATTTAGGCATCTGCGCCTGCCCCACTCAACCGCCGTAATGCCCCGCGCGGCAATCGAACTAGTCGACGTCGCGGAAAAGCCTCTGCAGGAAGGCTTCTCGGAGGCGGCACTCACGCGGCTCAAACGGCATGTAGATAATGGCAATCAATGCCTAGTATTCATCAACCGACGCGGCTACGCCCCCGTGCTCAATTGCACAACCTGCGGCTGGAGTTCCGAATGCAATGACTGCATAGCGCAGATGACCGTTCACCGAACCCCACCGCGTCTACGTTGCCATCACTGCGGTGTCAGCGTTGTGCTGCCGCGCATCTGCCCGCACTGCAAATCCCCGACACTCGACACGGTCGGGTTGGGCACTCAGAAGGCCGAAAGTTTTTTGCAGCGTCAGTTCCCAGATACGCCTGTAATCCGAGTAGATCGCGACTCCACTCGCGGCAAAGAGGGTTTAAGCAAGGCGCTCGCCCGCGTTGAAAGCGGCGAGCCTTGTATCTTGCTTGGGACGCAAATGCTCGCTAAAGGGCATCATTTCCCCAATATCACACTCGTTATTATTCTCGACGCCGATGGTGGCCTGTTTAGCGCCGACTTTCGCGGGCAGGAGCAGATGGCGCAACTGGTGACTCAGGTCGCAGGTCGTGCGGGTCGCGCCGAACGCGCCGGTGAGGTATTGCTGCAAACCAAACACGCGACACACGAAACACTCCAAGCGCTCAGTAATGAGAGTTACGCCCAGTTTTCACAGCGCCAACTCGACCAGCGCAAACTCGCCTCGCTTCCGCCCTTCGCGCATCTCGCTCTGCTGCGCTTCGATGCGCCTGACCCAGCCTCTGCGACACACTTCGCAGAGACCGCTGCGCAGTTAAGTGTTCAATTATCTAAAGACCCGCGTCTGGCCGTCGACCTTATAGGACCAATGCCCGCACCGATGGAAAAACGCGCCGGCCGTTTTCGCGTACAATTGCAGCTCAAGAGCGAGCGCCGAGGTCGGCTTCAAGATCACCTCAATTATTTGGTTGCCAATCTCGACCAAGTTAAGCTGCCGCCACGCATGCGATGGAGTGTCGATGTTGACCCTCAGGATATGATCTAGGCACAGAACCAGATTGGCGCAGGCAGCGCTGGGGGATAGTCCTCTAGGAGCCGCCCAAGAGACCGATAACGAGACGTCGCTAGAATAATTTTCTAGTTTCACCGTTGGCAGCTTTACAGAATTTTTACCGACTACTAATAACACACCAACAATGAGAGCCCTCTAAGAATGACGCAAGACTTCGCCAAGATTAGGCCCGAGCCCCTGCTCGAGCGTAAGGCCGTGCAAGCGCCCCCGAGTTGGTCGCTTCTGGTTTCCGGCGTCGCCATTGGAATCGTCGTGGGCATTCTAGGCTGTGTTTTGTTTTACCTGTCGGGCGCCGTACCTCCCATGCCAACGGCTAACTCGCTTGCGGCTACTTCTGCCGCCCAAGCCGAACAGAGCGCCGCAATCGGTCGCGCTGCTATTGCCGCCGAATCAGAGCCGGTTGAGACTAAGCCTGAGCTCACGATGGACTTTTATACTGCACTCCCCGATTATCAGGTCATAGTGCCTGATACGCAGGTTGAACTCCCCGAACAGCAGCGCACCCGCGCGGCGCCCCCTGAGCAACAGTTCGCAACGGGATATTTGTTGCAATCCGGCGCTTTCCAGCAGCGCGCCCTTGCCGACGCCGAATTAGCCCATCAGCAAGCACTTGGCATTGGCGTATTCGTCACCCAAGAGTCCCTGCCGGGCCGCACCCTATTTCTCGTGCAGTCGGGGCCTTACATGACGAGCACAAGCCTTGCCGCCGCTGAGGCTGCGCTGCGCAGCAACAATATCTCGAGCCTCCGCTTGAGCGTAGAGCAAACCTCGACGCGCCGGTAACTTAAGACTAGTCGGCAGGATCCCACTGTGCCAATTTTTACGGCCGACTCCCTCTCGAGGATTGATTTTCGGCTGCACAGCCCCATCTTCCTATTTCTAACCTAAACTATGCCTATCGATTCACTTCCTGGCGGAAAGTGGTTTTCATTTCATTCATTGAGATCGGCAACACAAGCAGCAGACGTTTCCCTTGTCTAATGCACTCAGCAGCCAACCCCGCTGCAGTAGGAGAGTTAACTTGGAACAATATGATGGCACCACGATCGTGTCAGTTCGACGCGGCAATAAAGTTGTAATCGGCGGCGATGGACAGGTTTCGCAAGGCAACACCGTGATGAAGGGCAACGCGCGCAAAGTGCGAAGGCTTTATAAAGATCAAGTTATCGCAGGCTTTGCAGGCGGTACCGCTGACGCGTTTACTCTGTTTGAACGCTTCGAAGAGCAGCTCGAAAAGCATCGCGGCAAACTCGTTCGCGCCTCGGTCGAACTCGCTAAACTGTGGCGCACCGAACGCTCGCTGCGCCGCCTCGAAGCCTTGCTCATTGTCGCCGACAAAGACGCCTCTCTGATTATCACAGGCAACGGCGACGTTATTGAACCCGAAGAGGGCATTATGGCGATCGGATCAGGCGGCACCTTTGCGATGGCAGCCGCGCGCGCGTTACTGCATAACACCGATCTCGATGCCGAAGACATCGTCCGCAAAAGCCTCACTATCGCCGCCGACATCTGCGTGTATACCAACCATAACCACACAATCGAAGAATTAGAGTTTTAAACATGACTACCGACTTAGCGACATCGACGAATACTGACTCGTCAGAGGATTCACGCGGCCTCGGCGCGTCTATAATGACACCACGAGAAATAACCTCCGAACTCGACAAACACATCGTTGGTCAGGCGAGCGCAAAACGCGCCGTGGCCATTGCGCTTCGCAATCGCTGGCGCCGCATGAACCTCAGTGAAGCACTGCGCCATGAGGTCACGCCGAAAAATATCTTAATGATAGGCCCAACTGGCGTCGGCAAGACCGAAATCGCGCGACGTTTAGCAAAACTTGCTCAAGCACCTTTTATTAAGGTCGAGGCAACAAAGTTCACCGAGGTTGGGTATGTCGGCCGCGATGTCGAGTCGATCATCCGTGACCTTGTCGATAGTGCAGTGAAAATGCAGCGCGAAGGCGAGATGCGTAAAGTGCAGACTCTCGCGGCAGATCGCGCAGAAGACCGCGTGCTCGACATACTCGTCCCACGCGCAAGCGGCAGCGATGACGCCACGGAAGAGTCGAGCGCGCGTCAGGTATTTCGTAAGAAGCTACGCCAAGGCGAACTCGACGAAAAAGAAATAGAGATTGCTGTGGCCGACACCCCGGTCGGCGTGGATATTATGGCGCCGCCGGGCCTTGAGGACATGACCAGCCAGCTCAAGGATATGTTCTCATCGATGCAGAACGCCAAGAAACGCGCGCGCATTCTCCCGATTAAGGTGGCACTCAAAGCCTTAAAAGAGGAAGAGGCGGCGAAGCTGATCAACGAGGAAGAGATACGAGCAAGTGCTGTCGAACTCGCCGAGCAGACCGGTATCGTATTCATTGACGAGATAGACAAGGTTACCAATCGCAACGACCAAGGCGGCGCCGGCGTATCGCGCGAAGGCGTTCAGCGCGACCTCCTGCCGCTTATCGAAGGCTCGACCGTGAGCACTAAATACGGCAGCGTGAAAACCGATCACATCCTATTTATCGCCTCCGGCGCATTTCATCTCAGCAAGCCCTCCGACCTCATTCCCGAGCTGCAGGGGCGCTTGCCTATTCGAGTTGAGTTAGAAGCACTCTCTGCAAAGGATTTCGAGCGTATCCTAGCCGAACCCGACGCATCGCTCACCGAGCAATATCAGGCGCTGCTTGCTACCGAAGGTCTGGAATTAGAGTTCACCGAAGACGGCATACGCACCATCGCAGAGACCGCATGGCAGGTTAACGAGCGCACCGAAAATATAGGCGCGCGGCGTTTGCACACCGTCATGGAGCGCTTACTTGAGGAGACCTCGTTCGCCGCCTCAGACTTAGCCGTTGCCAAAGAGCGCGTCGTTATCGACCGTGAGTTTGTGTTGGGACAGCTCGACGAGCTTGCCAAAGACGAAGACCTCAGCCGCTATATTTTATAAAGTAAGGCTGCACAGCGCTTAGTCCTTAGACCCGTAGCTAACAAGAGCCCTAAAACTATGACGCCACAGACGATTAAGCTGCATAAAAAGTCTCGATTACTCGAACTTGGCTACGCAGATGGCACTCGCTATCAGCTCGAGGCGGAGCTCTTGCGGGTGTATTCTCCATCGGCGGAGGTGCGCGGCCACGGTGTTGGGCAAGAAATTTTGCAGGTGGGCAAGCGTCATGTCGCTATCACTGCTATCGAGCCGGTTGGCAACTACGCGATTAAGCCCACCTTCGACGACGGCCACAATTCCGGTATTTTCAGCTGGGAGACACTTTTCGATCTCGCCACTAATCAGGTCGCTCGTTGGGCAGACTACACCGCCCGCCTTAGTGCCGCCGGCGCGAGCCGCGAGCCATTACCCGCTGATACACAGGTCATTAAATTTATGCCCTCTTAACGTTAGGCCGACGCCCGCGTGGTGCCGAAAGGTTATCGAGCTCAGTGTGAGTGAGTAAAGGCGGGTGAATACCCTCTGCGAAAGGTTTAGAATAACCTAGGAATACAGACAAGCCCATTCTATTCGCCACGAGACAAGAAAATCCCATGAACGAGAAAAACGCGGCAACTGACACCACCCATTTTGGCTACGAGACTGTTCCCGTCGCCGAGAAAGAGCAGCGCGTCGGCCAAGTGTTCCGCTCGGTCGCTCAGCGCTACGACATCATGAACGACCTCATGTCGCTCGGTACGCATCGTCTCATGAAGCGCTTCACAATTGAGCTTAGCGGTCTGCGCAAGGGACATAAAGTATTAGACCTTGCCGGCGGCACGGGTGACTTTAGCCTGCGCTTCTCTCCTATAGTTGGACCCGAGGGGCAGGTTGTACTCGCCGATATCAACGAAGCTATGCTCGCCGTAGGCCACGACCGAATCATCGACAAAGGCGCTAACTTCAATGTTGATGTCGCTCAAGTCAATGCCGAAGCGTTGCCATTCGCTGACGACACCTTCGACTGCATCACCATCGCCTATGGCCTGCGTAATGTGACCGACAAAGACGCGGCGCTGCGCTCCATGCGCCGCGTACTGAAAACTGGTGGCCGTGTGTTGGTGCTCGAGTTCTCTAAGCCGCAGAACGAATTCGTCCGCAAAGGCTATGATGCGTTCTCAAAACTCTGGCCACTCGCAGGCAAAGTCATTGCTAATGACGCCGACAGTTACCAATATCTGGTTGAGTCGATTCGTATGCACCCCGATCAAGAGACTCTGCTCGCAATGATGCAAGACGCAGGGCTCGTCGACTGCAAATACCACAACATGATGAACGGGGTTTGTGCCATTCATGTAGGGTTTAAAGCAGCCTAGGCTGCTTGCCCAACCATGAGCCTGCTCGGCACCCTTGCACTCACCCCTCTTGAGATTGTACTTGCTCGACTCATTGCGCACGACCCCCACACAGCCCAGCGGATCGAAGCCTTTGACGGCAAATTGATAGAGATCTTGGTCGAGCTGACAAACACGCCAGATGCCGATAGCGTGAGCCTCTGCCTCGTCTTTCGCGGCCAAAGGGTAAAGCTCAATCTGGCGAGTAGCGCTGCGTTGATGCAGACTCCCGACGCCGTGCTCAGAGGGAGCGCATCGGCGCTGCTAGACCTGCTGGCACAACCCGCTCAGAAACGTGCCCTGTCTAATCCGGCCCTTACCGTCAGCGGCGACGCAGACCTAATCCAAGCGCTCTACCACTTCGTGTCTAGCCTCGACTTGCGCTGGGACGACTACCTCGCTCCGTTTCTAGGCGCCGTTACTACCAATGAAATTGCGAGAGTCAGCAAAGAAGCGGGCCACTGGCGTCGAGAATCTCGCACTGCACTGGCCCAGACTCTCGACGACTATCTTGTAGAGGAAATAAGAGCAGTCCCCGCCCGCTTTGAGGCCCAAGAGCTCAGCGATGGAATAGACGCGCTGCGCCTGCGTATCGACAGGCTCGAGGCGCGATTGCGAGCAGCTGAGAACAAGTAATCGCGTCATTCCCTTAGCGCCTTAGTGCACCCATGTTAAAAAACCCGAATTGTCCGCACTACGCTTCAGTGCTATCTTTAGCGAATTGAGTTTCGTGCCAGCTTTACGTAATAGCTTTAGTTGATAGCTATACTTAATAGCTTTCCGTGCTCTCAAAGCATTCGTATTGTTATACCCTTTTAAATCCCCCGAGATAGCGCTCACGCGCGAAGCTACCGTGTCGTCAATCACTCGCCTACATAAAATACTTAGCGTCGCCGCGAAATATGGCCTCGACGACTTTTTGCCTGCGAGTCGCTCGCGCTCAGCGATTGTTCTTGCGCTGATCCCCTACCGCTTATTCGGCTTATTTTCTAGCCAACGCAAAGGCGACCGCAACACGCGGCTGCGTTTAGCGCTCGAAGAACTTGGCCCTATTTACATAAAACTTGGGCAGCTCGTGTCTACGCGCCGCGACTTTCTTGACCCCGATCTCGCCGACGAATTACAGGCGCTGCAAGACAATGTGCCTCCGTTCCCCATGCCGCCTATCGAGGCTGTCGTTGCGGCTGCCTTAGGCGCTCCTGCCGATGAATTTTTCGCTAGCATCGACAGTCAGCCCTTAGCCTCGGCCTCAATCGCTCAGGTTTATGGCGCCACACTGCTCGACGGTAGCGAGGTGGTAATAAAAGTCGTCAGGCCCGGAATCGAGGCCGTGGTTCGATCGGACATTCGGTTGCTAAAACGGCTAGCCCGAATAGTCGAAGGCGCCTCGCAATTTGGCCGCCGCCTGCGTCCCATCGAGGTGATTGCCGATTATGAAAAGATTATCCTAGACGAACTAAACTTGCAGTCCGAGGCCGCAAACACCACACAGCTCAGGCGCAATTTTGAGGGCTCACCAGATTTGTACGTACCAAAAATCTATTGGGAATACACTCGATCTAAACTCCTAGTGATGGAGCGAATCGACGGCATCCCTGTGGCCAATGTCGACGAACTCAATGCCGCAGGTGTTGACCTAAAGCATTTGGCGGAGGCTGGCGTGGCTGTTTTCTTCACGCAGGTATTCGAGCACAACTTTTTCCATGCCGACATGCACCCTGGCAATATTTTCGTCGCAAAAACTGCAACGCCGAATCCAAATTATATTGCGATCGACTGCGCAATTATTGGCTCGCTGACCGAGCAAGACCAAGATTATTTGGCGAAGAATCTGCTCGCAATTTTTAAGCAAGACTATCGCCGCGTGGCCGAGCTTCATGTCGCCTGCGGTTGGGTTCCGCCGACAACCCGCGTCCACGAGTTCGAGTCGGCGATTCGCGCAGTCTGCGAGCCGATATTCGAAAAACCGCTGAGCGAGATCAGTTTCGGACAGATACTCGTGCAGCTTTTCGCGACCGCCGGGCGCTTCGATATGCAGGTACAGCCCTCTTTGGTATTGCTGCAAAAGACGCTGCTTAATGTCGAAGGGCTCGGCCGTCAGCTGTATCCGCAGCTCGACCTCTGGCAAACCGCCTTGCCCTTCCTCGAACGCTGGAACGCCAAACGCCTGAGCCCGATGACACTCCTGCGCAAGCTACGGGACAACCTACCCGACCTACTCGAAGAATTGCCTAACCTGCCTCAACTCCTCGCTAGTGCGGGCTCGCAGGGGAAACAACTGGCGGCAATCAATGCCACACTGCGCGAACAAAAAGAAGCGCAGGCGCTGCGCCAGGCGCAATCGCGGCGCAGCGACCGCCTACTGGCAGCACTCGTCGCGGCGGCAGCACTAGCAAGCACCAATTCAGCTGCCCGCGAGGCAGTTGCAAGCACCCCTTCCTTACCAATCCTCGGCGCGGTTATCGTCGTCGCGTTTTTGTGTTTTAGGCGCTGACAGAGGATACTCAGGCAATGGCTTCATTTATCGATCAACTTCGCTTTGGCGCAGACGGGCTCATTCCTATCGTTACGCAAGACGCGCAATCCGGCGAGCTTCTTATGGTGGCTTGGGCTAATGCCGAGGCAGTCGAGGCGACAGTCGCGGAAGGTCGCGCTGTTTATTGGTCGCGTTCGCGCGGCAAACTCTGGCGCAAAGGCGAAGAATCGGGGAATGTGCAGCAGCTCATTGAGATGCGCCTGGACTGCGACTCTGACGTGCTGTGCTACCGCGTCGAACAGCTCGGGTCTATCGCCTGCCACACTGGGCGTCGAAGCTGTTTTTATCAACGTTTAGAAGGCGACGCCTGGCAGACGGTTGAACCGGTGCTAAAAGACCCTAATCAGATGTACACGAAATAGCTGGGATTGAGTATGAGCGACGTATTAGAGCAGTTGGCGGAAACCCTCGAGCAGCGCAAGAAAGCCAGCCCCGACAGTTCTTACGTGGCGAGCCTGCATCACAAAGGCCTGAACAAAATACTAGAGAAGGTAGGCGAAGAAGCCACTGAGACCATTCTAGCAGCCAAAGATTTAGGCGCTGACCGCGAGTCGGAAGCGCTAAAAAAAGCGCTTGTCGGGGAAGCCGCCGACCTCTGGTTTCACACGCTTGTCATGCTCAGCCATCTCGGCCTTAGCCACGATGAGGTGTTGGAGGAGCTGAGGAAACGCTTTACACTATCGGGACTGGCCGAAAAGGCCTCCCGAACATCTTAACCTGGGTAGCATCGCTGTCATACTCTTAGCCTCGCAGTAAGCTTGGCTTCCCCAAAAGACTCGCGAGCAACCTAAAAGGAGAACAAAATGGCCATCGGACCAATGCAATTACTCATAGTACTGCTTATCGTGATACTCCTATTTGGTACAAAGAAAATCGCGAGTCTCGGCAGCGATCTCGGCGGAGCGCTTAAGGGATTCAAAAAAGCAGTCAAAGACGATGACGAAAAACCGCCTGTAGTCCAGGAAAAAGTCGCTGCCGACGAGATCAAAGAAGACACTAAATAGCTCTCTGGCAGCGCGACTCTCTTACTAGAGTAGCTGTTCAACCATTACCCCGCTGCACGGCAGTCGTCTTGCAACTTTTCACGCTTGCTGGCCTTCGCATTCAATCGTTCTGAGTCCGAAGCAACAGCCTAGCTTCTTGGCGCCCAACGATGTTTAACATTTCGCCCATGGAACTTATACTTGTCTTCGTCGTGGCGCTTCTAGTCATCGGCCCAGACAAACTGCCGGGCGCGGTGCGCACCGGAAGTCTATGGCTTGGTCGCTTTCGCCGCAGCTACAATAAGGTGAAATCGGAAATAGAGCGAGAACTGAACACCGACGAAATTAAACGCCAACTCCACAACGAAGCGGTACTCGAAGAGATCGAGCAGGCGAAGGCGCATGTGAAAAAAATTGCCGACGAGACCAAAGTCTCTGTCGACGCGCTTGTCTCGAGCACATCTTTCGACCCCGGCGCATCGAGCGCAACCGAATCGCAACTAGTTAATGACCTCGAACGCAATTCGATAGCGCCAGAGCAGCCGACAACTCCTGCGGCGCCGGGGATGACCTCTACCGCGCCAGTGCAACCTAGCGCTAAAGAAGAGCCTAAGGTGAATCCTACAGCGCGCAAACCGCCCAGCTATGGCACCGGAGTGAATCCAAAGTTAGTGCAGGCAGAAGATTCAGCAGAAGTGGATGAGACTATCGACGCCGCCTTAAGTGCCAAAACAGACGAACAGAGCCGATGACCTCAGCCGAGCAAGCACAAGAACTCACCCTTATTGACCATTTGGTCGAACTCCGCGACAGGTTACTTAAATGTCTTGCGGCGGTGGTAATTTGCTTTATCGCGCTGTTCGCTTTCTCTGCGGACATCTACAGCTATGTCGCCGAACCGCTTGTCAGCGCACTGCCCGAAAACACCAGCATGATAGCGATCGATCCGACCTCGCCGTTTTTCGCGCCATTTAAGCTCACGTTCTATGTCTCTTTCTTACTCGCTGCTCCGTATATTCTCTATCAGCTCTGGTCGTTTATCGCGCCGGGGCTTTATAAAAACGAAAAAGCTATCGCAATTCCCCTGTTTATTTCGAGCGTCGCGCTTTTTTATGGAGGCATCGCCTTCGCGCGCTATTTACTGTTTGGAATTGTTTTTTCGTTTTTTATCTCGGTGGCACCTGAAGGCATTCAAGTTGCGCCCGACATCAATAGTTTCTTGAGCTTCGCACTGACAATTTTTCTCGCGTTCGGCATCACCTTCGAAATTCCCGTTGCCGTATTCTTACTTATCTGGGCAGGCATAATGGAACCCGATGACCTCGCAGCAAAGCGGCCTTATATAATCGTAGGCTGTTTCGTTGTCGCGATGCTCATCACGCCGCCCGATCCCTTCACGCAGTCGATGCTCGCGATTCCGATGTGGGCGCTGTTTGAGGTAGGCGTTTTAGCGGGGCGCGTCGCACGTAAACGAGAAACTAAAGCTTAAGCGCGAAGAATAAAAGTGACGGGGCCATCGTTGAGCAGAGAGATCTGCATGTCGGCGCCAAACACGCCGCTCTTGGTTTTAGTATGGTGTCTGCTCGCCTTTGCCACCATCGTTTCGAATAATGGCTCGGCAGAAGCTGGAGGCATTGCACTCGAAAAGCCTGGTCTTAATCCCTTCTGAGTCTCTGCTGCCAGCGTAAACTGCGACACCAACAAAACCTCTCCATCGATATCTTTTACGCTGAGATTCATCTTACCCTCGGTGTCCGAAAACACGCGATAGGCATAGAGCTTATCGAGCATTTTAGCGAGAGTCGTCTCGTTGTCGTCTTTTTCGAGACCGACGAGAGCCAGCAAGCCTTGGCCAATCTCAGCGTGCAGCGCCCCTTCGATATGAAGCTGGCTCGAGCGAACCCTTTGAATCAAACAAATCATTTCTTGAACGCGCCTCTACATTTTATTTGTTAGCTCGCATCGTTGAGGCGTTTAGCCATGGACTGAGTGGCGCGCACTAGCGCATCGATCGTGCCGGGCTCAGAGGCCGAATGCCCTGAATCTCGGACGATCTGCAGCTCTGAGGTTGGCCAATATTTATGCAGTTCAGTGGCGTTATCCAACGGACAAACCATGTCGTAGCGACCGTGGATGAGAACTGCCGGAATATTTTGAATAGGCACCATATTACGAAGAATCTGATTCTCGCTAATAAACCCTTTGTTTAAAAAATAGTGTGTCTCTATCCGTGCGAGCGCGATCGCGTTATGCGGTTTGGTAAATTTAGACAATGTTTCAGCGCTCGGGCGTAACTTAGAGCAATTGGCTTCCCACGCCGACCAGTGTTTTGCCGCTGACATGCGGGCGAGCTCGTCTTCGCCAAGTAAGCGTCGGTTGTAGGCTTCCAGAAGGTCACGGCGCTCGTCTTGAGGGACGTGATTAACGAAAGTATCCCATGCATCGGGAAAGACACGTGAGGCGCCCTCTTTATACAACCAATCGAAATCGCGCTGACGGCAGAGAAAAATGCCGCGCAGAATCATCGCTTGCACACGCGTAGGATACGCTTGGGCGTAGAGTAAGCTAAGAGTCGACCCCCAAGAGCCACCGAAGAGCACCCACTTCTCAACATTCAGGAATGCGCGAATAGATTCGATATCGGCGATTAGTGCCTGCGTTGAATTGTCGGCGAGCTCGCCATGGGGCGTCGAACGGCCGCAGCCTCGCTGATCGAATGTGACAATACGATAGTGTTCGGGGTCATAGAAGCGGCGCGAACTCGCATCACAAGCGCCCCCTGGCCCACCATGGACGAACAGCACAGGTATGCCCTCTGCGTTGCCCGCTTCGTCCACGTAGAGCGTATGGACGTCGGTCACGCTTAGCTCATGGCGAGCATAGGGTTTGATTTCTGGAAAGAGGACTTGCATGCGATGACCTTTAGCTTGGAATGGTAACGAGTCTGTGCCTGCGCGCTGCGCGGCATAGATGCCGGTAGTCTATGCCACTCGGCCATTCCTAGCAAAGCGTCTGCTCGCAAACAGACGCCGCTCAGTCAGGAGGCTAACGCTAGCCGCGAGTGCTGCCGCGACTATGGCGCTTACGCTCATTTTCGGTGAGGTGACGCTTACGCAGACGAATACTCTCAGGTGTGACCTCGACCAACTCGTCGTCGGCGATAAATTCCATCGCCTGCTCGAGCGTGTGTCGAACTGGAGGCGTCAGCACAATGTTTTCATCGGTGCCCGAAGCGCGCACGTTGGTTAGCTGCTTACCTTTAATGGGATTAACAGCTAGGTCATTTTCACGGCTATGCAAGCCAATGATCATGCCTTCATACACTTCAGTATTCGGATGGACAAAGAGCTTGCCACGGTCTTGCAAGTTAAACAGACTGAAACCGAGAGTTTTGCCGCGAACCATCGACACGAGTACGCCCCGCGACCGTGCAGCGAGTTCGATGTCTTTGTATTCATCGTAATGACTAAATACGTGTGTCATCAGTCCAGAGCCCGAGGTGAGCGACAGGAACTGTGAGCGGAAGCCGATAAGGCCGCGCGTCGGAACGAGGAACTGCAAACGCACTCGCCCTTTGCCGTCTGGCATCATGTCTTGCATTTCGGCGCGTCGATTACCAAGCTCTTCCATAACCGAGCCTTGATGCTGATCATCGCAGTCGATCACGAGTGACTCATAGGGCTCGCTGAGCACGCCGTCGATTTCTTGAATGATGACCTCGGGGCGCGAAACCGCGAGTTCGAATCCTTCGCGGCGCATGGTCTCGATGAGTACCGACAAGTGGAGTTCGCCACGGCCCGAAACTTTGTATTTATCGGGCGTCTCACCCGGCTCGACTCGCAGTGCTACGTTAAAGAGTAGCTCTCGATCGAGGCGGTCTTTGATATTACGTGTGGTGACGTACTTGCCTTCTAGACCCGCGAACGGCGAGTCATTGACTTGAAAGGTCATGCTAATAGTTGGCTCGTCTACCGACAGAGGAGTCATCGCCTCTACTCTTTCGGGATCACAGATTGTGTCGGAGATATTGAGTTTATCGATGCCAGAGATACAGACAATTTCGCCGGCTGCCGCTTCATCGACATCGATACGCTCGAGACCGAGGTGGCTTTTAACTTGCAGAATCTTTCCCTTGCGCTGCTTACCTTCTACGTCGACGATAATAACTTGTTGGTTCGTGCGAGCAATGCCTCGCGTGACTCGGCCAATACCGATGACGCCAACGTAGCTGTTGTAATCGAGTGCCGAGATTTGCATCTGCAGTGGCGCGTCGACTTCTACATCTGGATGCGGCACTTTCTCAACGATTTCTTTAAATAAAGGCTCCATGTCGGTAGCCATCGCTTCGACGTCGAGCCCCGCTATGCCTTCTAACGCCGAGGCGTAGATTATTGGGAAATCGAGCTGCTCGTCGGTTGCGCCGAGTTTGTCGAAAAGATCGAACACCTCGTTAACAACCCAGTCAGGACGAGCGCCGTCTCGGTCGACCTTATTGATGACAACGATGGGGTTCAGGCCTTGGTCGAACGCCTTTTGAGTCACGAAGCGCGTCTGTGGCATTGGGCCATCAACTGCGTCAACGAGAAGCAAAACGCTGTCTACCATCGACAGCACGCGTTCGACCTCGCCACCAAAATCGGCGTGTCCCGGTGTATCGACGATATTAATGCGATAGCCATTCCAGCTGATTGCGGTGTTTTTCGCGAGGATCGTGATACCACGTTCCTTTTCTTGGTCGTTCGAGTCCATGACTCTCTCGACGTTACCGCCGCGCGATTCGAGCGTGCCCGATTGCTGCAGCATCTTGTCGACGAGGGTAGTCTTACCATGGTCGACGTGGGCGATAATGGCGATATTGCGAATCTTTTCAATCACGATGAATGACACTCACTTTTTGCCGCTCGCAGTTATTACTCGCTCGCAACGCTGTGTGGAGGCGCGCGGGACGAGAGGGGGTTGGAGCGGCTAATTACTATGAAAAGGTGGAGCAAGAAGACTCGCCGTTAGGGCGGGTTAAATCTAGCTGCACACGAATACTCGCTTAGGCGGGCAAATATGGGGCCTGCCGCGCGCGAGGCGGCGAGTATACACGAGACTTCGGTTAAAGATTAGCTACAAAAGCGTGTATTTTGAAGAGATTGCCGATGGCGACCCAAATGTGAGAGCCCGGCACTGCCCAGTGGTAAGCTTCTTTTTATCTTGGAGCACCAAAAAAGCGCATTATTGAGAATTCTGCGCCATGGTAGTGCGTTTTTTTGGTGCTACAAGACCTTGAGGTCTGCGCTAATTCCGCTAATCCAATCCTCAACCAACCCTCAACCTGCATTATGCTCCATTTTATGGCGCTTCTACGTCAGATTGCTCTCAATCTTTACTCAACTCTTTGCAGTCTAGAGTGTAATGGCATATATTTTGCTCCCACTTACCCATGCAGCGAAGGTCTGCGGCGCGCACGACCCCGCCAACCCTCCTCAGAGAAAGACCAAAAAGACCAACAGGGTAAAAACGAATCACCAAACAACAGTAAAGCAGTCGAATGCGATTAGGAGAATCGAACGGTATGAAATCAAAACTCGAATATATCTGGCTTGACGGAAGCGAGCCTACACAAGGCCTACGCAGCAAAACGATGGTCCGCAATGACTTCGGCGGGACGGTTGAAGAATGCCCAGTATGGTCGTTCGACGGCAGCTCGACTAATCAAGCCACCGGCGACGATTCAGACTGCCTCCTGCAGCCGGTCGCAGTCTATCCAGACCCTGATCGCGCTAGCGCTTACCTTGTTATGTGCGAAGTGCTCAACGCTGATGGCACGCCACACGCCACCAATGGCCGCGCGACTATAGTAGATGATGACGATGATTTCTGGTTCGGTTTTGAGCAGGAGTATTTCCTCTGGGACGTTAAAACTGATCTCCCGCCAGGCTTCCCTAAAGGCGGCTATCCGGCGCCTCAGGGCCCATATTACTGCTCGGTTGGCGCACGAAACGCGTACGGCCGCGAGCTCATCGAAGAGCATATGGACATCTGCCTCGAGGCAGGTCTCAATGTAGAAGGGATCAATGCCGAGGTAGCACCAGGGCAGTGGGAATTCCAGATCTTCGCCAAGGGCGCCAAAAAAGCCGGTGACGAAATTTGGGTGGCACGCTACCTGTTAGAGCGCACGGCCGAAAGCTATGGCATGGCAATCGATTACGAGCCCAAGCCTCTCGGCAAGTTCTCTGACTGGAATGGCTCAGGTATGCACGCAAACTTCTCGAATGGCGCAATGCGTGATCTCGGTGACGAGACTGTGTTCACCAAAATCTGCGAAGAATTTGGCAAGCACATCGACCGTCACATGAGCGTTTACGGCGCCAACAACGATCAGCGCCTCACCGGTCTACATGAGACGCAGTCTATCGACGAGTACAGCTATGGCGTTTCGGACCGTGGTGCATCGATCCGTATTCCAATCGGCACAGTGCAAGACGGCTGGAAAGGTCGTTTAGAAGACCGTCGTACGGCGTCGAACGCTGATCCGTATAAGGTCGCAGCAGCGATTATCAAGACCACTAAGGAAGCGCTCGCCTAACGCGTCGCTAGCCGCGCGGGTGAGCCGCACGGTGCCCCTTATAATTTTGATCGTAGAGAAAGCCCAGTCCAGTGCTGGGCTTTTTTATGCCTTAATTCTGATGCCCGGTTTTGCACCTCGCCGACTCACACACTCTTCCTCTTTTAACCCACACCTCAGCCCAACGAGCATCCGTTAAGCCGAACCCCTCATCTTGCCAATTGCTATACGCACCAATTTAGTGCATTTTGCATGAGGCTTTCTTTTTCTCCTACACGCGGCGCACGCACCACCGCACTCAAACCACGACAAATAGGGTGAGTGGCGCAGTGAACGGCCGTTTTACTGGCCACTGAGAGATGGTTCAGAAATTGCATAGTTAACACGGTAACCTGAGACCTGCCAATGACCATAGACAGCATTCACAAGAAACTGCTCGATCAGCTGAAGACGGCCGTGCTGCTGCTCGACAGTAATCTTACCCTGCAGTTTCTGAATCTAGCCGCCGAACAGCTACTTGAGGTAAGTGGGCGTAAGGCGATTGGACTCACTCTGGGTCAGCTCTTCATTGCCGCAGACACGGACATCGCCGAGATCGACTCTGCTCTGAGTGACAACACTAGTTTCACCAAGCGCGAAGCAACTCTGATGCTTAGCCAAGGGAAAAAAATCGAGATCGACTACACGGTCAACACTTTCGACGACGCGCAGGGACGCCAGGCATTAATCGAAATCCATTCGCTCGAGCATGCGTATAGAATTAATCGCGAAGAGTCGCTTAACTCCGCTCACCTGACAACCCGAGAACTCGTTCGCGGCCTCGCGCATGAAATCAAAAATCCTCTAGGGGGCATACGCGGCGCTGCCCAACTCCTTGCCGACGAGCTTCCTAATAAAGAACTAAGCGACTACACCAATGTCATCATCGAAGAGGCCGACCGGCTGCGCAATTTGGTCGATCGGCTTGTCGGCCTGCGGAAGCAGCCTGAACTTGCGCCAACCAACATTCATGAAGTGCTTGAACGCGTCCATAGCCTTGTTGAAGCTGAGATAGCTGGCAATGCGATAAAGCTTGTGCGTGACTATGACCCCTCGATACCGCCTCTCCCTGCGGACGCCGAGCAACTTATTCAGGCCACGCTCAATATTGTCCGCAATGCGATGCAAGCGTTGTCGAGCCCAAGCGTCGACCATGACTTAGGGAGAATTATTCTACGCACGCGCATTACTCGTAATGCGACGCTAAATTCGACATTTCACAGACTCGCTGCAAAAATCAAAATCATCGATAACGGACCCGGCATTCCAGAAGAGATTATACACAACTTATTTTATCCAATGATTAGTGGCCGGCCAGAGGGAACAGGCCTCGGATTATCGATCACCCGGGACATAATCAATCGACACAATGGCTTGGTGGAATGTCAATCGAGACCAGGAGCAACGTGCTTCTCGATTGTGCTTCCGCTCGCATAGACCAAAGGCTTCAGGCCACAGGGGAAAAAAGGTGACACAGAAAAATAGCACGGTATGGATTCTCGATGACGATCGCTCTATCCGCTGGGTGTTAGAAAAATCATTAGGCAAAAGCGGCCTGGCAACCGAATCTTTTGACAATGGCGACGATCTTCTTCACCGGCTCGAACAAATCCAGCCCGACGCAATCATTAGTGATATTCGCATGCCAGGCATCAGCGGCCTCGAACTGCTCTCGACCGTCAACGCACGCTTCCCCGAGCTGCCCGTAATTATCATGACCGCCCACTCCGATCTTGATAGCGCAGTCTCCTCTTATAGCCGCGGTGCATTCGAATACCTACCCAAACCATTCGATATAGACGAAGCAGTGGCGATGACTCTCAGGGCTCTCGAACACTCGCGCGAAAAGCAGAGCGCGCGCGAGCCCGAAGTTACCGAGAAGCCGCAAGAAATTATTGGAGAAGCACCTGCCATGCAGGAAGTATTTCGCGCAATCGGCAGGCTTTCGCAATCGAATATTTCTGTTCTCATCAATGGCGAATCGGGCACGGGCAAGGAGCTCGTCGCACATGCGTTACACCAGCACAGCCCCCGCAGCGGAAACACGTTTGTACCGCTTAATGTTGCAGCGATACCAAAGGAGCTGATCGAATCGGAACTTTTTGGGCATGAGAAAGGCGCATTTACCGGTGCAACGACGCAGCGTACCGGGCGCTTCGAGCAGGCAAATGGCGGCACGCTGTTTCTTGATGAGATAGGCGACATGCCGGCCGAGACTCAGACCAGACTCCTACGCGTACTCTCGGATGGGGAGTTTTATCGAGTTGGCGGTACGACATCGATTAAAGTCGACGTCAGAATTATCGCCGCAACACACCAGAATCTCGAAAGCTTAGTCGAGCAACATTTATTCCGCGAAGATCTCTTTCACCGCTTAAATGTTATTCGCATTCATATTCCAAAGCTCAGCGACCGCCGCGAAGATATTCCAAAACTTTCTCACTATTTTCTCGGAGTCGCGGCAAAGGAGCTCGGTACCGAAGCTAAAATCCTACGGCCCGAAACAGAACAACACCTTATGGGCCTGAGCTGGCCAGGTAATGTGCGGCAACTCGAAAATTTCTGTCGCTGGATTACTGTGATGGCATCGACGCGCGAGGTCTATATTAACGACCTTCCGCCCGAGTTCGCCGCACAGACTGCGGAAGACTCACCTGCAGATGAATGGACCGACGCGCTTCAGAGCTGGGCTGACCGTCAATTAAGTCTGGGCAATAAAGGTATTCTAAACAATGCGACACCCATGTTTGAACGCACAATGATTGATATCGCACTCAAACATACTGCGGGCCGCAAACGCGACGCGGCCGATTTACTTGGATGGGGCCGCAACACCCTCACACGCAAGCTAAAGGAGTTCGCCCAAATTACTGAAAACTAAAAAGTCAAAAGTTCGCTTTATTCATCAGCGAGTATCGTTCTGAACTCCAAGAAATCTAGAGTTCCGCCCACGATATCGTCAGCGTCAAATGCTGCTGTCAGCGCGTTGGCGTAGGCAGTGATGCGCGGACAACAAGCGTGAAGAAATGCATCGTAACCTTTTACGCAATTCGCTAACTTATCAGAATACCATCATGCATCACTCGTCGCGCCCATCTGATGGCTGTCTTCATTAGTTCTCAATGCACCATCACCAGACGCAGTAAAGAGGACATTTTCGGCAGGCTCCTCTCAAGCCTCATAGCTCGGTCTAAAAATCGTAACGCCAGTTCTAAGGCCACCAATAACTCAGCTAATTACTGCGTCGTGTGCTCGTCTTCTACATCCAAAAACCGTGGCAGTGCTGTTGCTGTAAGAATGCCGAGAAGGAGGACAACGACAATCAATTCGATAATCGTAAAACCACCTTGTTTTGCTGATGTCTTTAAGTTTATTGTTTTAGTCATAATCTTGCCTACCCTTTGTTTCATTGAGTCGTCTAAACCCACTCCTGTCGATTGTTACTCGAGACTACCAATCAGAGAATCATCTCCCTTCCCTGTGAATCTTTGAGCTCTCGCCCGTTTGTTTCTATTCTTCGTTTTTGTCATTAGTTCAACGCATTTTGAAAGGCGTTACATAACAAATATTATTTGCTTTACAACCAACTTTTTTTTCTAATCCTCGCTTTTTCCCGCTTTGCCTCACAATTATGCACCCATCAAAATTAATATAATGCCTACATTTATCAATATATTACTAAATCGGCTCTCTTTCGTACGGGGATCCCGTGACGATGTATTTTGAATCTCCCTCTTTGGTCGCGCAACCCCGCCTGTAAGGCATAACTTCGGTCAAAACTAAGCCTGGAAAATGAGGCGTTTCCTCTCTGTTCTCAACTTGTCTTCAACCACTTGGTTGGCGCTAACGACGATTCCAACTCGACTGGACGGTCCTGTATTTTTCCTAAACCACGACACTTAAGATCTCAACTTCTTAAAAATAGATTCATCCTAGCGATTTCTACCACAATAAGCGAAGGGGTGACTGAATCCACAAATCAGAAATAAGTAACAAATTCTGGCGAAATACTTACCTCTTATTCAGAACGTATGTAATGACCTACTGAATCTCTGCACAGCGTATAGTGGCCCTTTAGAGGACGTACGCTATGAACGAAAATACCGAGATCAAACGTTGGACCGCCAAGCGCAAGGCCGAATTAGTTAAAGAGATTAT
>Ga0208414_1000216_pt1 | contig 66331 bp, 68 predicted proteins | sample AntAceMetag02UKE_FD_184770 | JGI IMG/M metagenome (GOLD analysis project Ga0208414, IMG submission 184770) | Saline lake microbial communities from Ace Lake, Antarctica - Antarctic Ace Lake Metagenome 02UKE (SPAdes) (version 2) | ecosystem: Environmental > Aquatic > Non-marine Saline and... | reverse complement strand
TAACAAAACTCGCGGGCGACTCACATGTTCGCCTAGTTCGCGGTGACGGATCCGGTAACTAGTCGATCGACTTCGGCAAACTCCACACCAGGAGCGCGAGATAACTGGGCGGCAGCTCTTTGTGCATCAACAAGACTCACCGGCCGTGCAAAATCAACTCGATACATGCGCAAACCCAGATTTCGTCCCAGTGTCATGCCGCTTCCCAAGCCACCGGTAACCACATTGGCCCCGCGCACTGCGCCGTTGACCGTGGGAGAAACCCCCGCCCTGTATCTAACGATGAGTGAAGATATCTGCTCATTATTTGCTGGAATAGCAGCGGCAGTGGAGAGGCGAGTCATCGCAGAGCGCTGTAATGCCGCTGTGTTGCCAGACTTGAGGGTGACGGTCATTCCTTGTGAAACCCCCAACGTCCTGAGATAAGAAGAAATATTAACCGCACGCGCATTGGCTAATCTCTTGGACTTGGCAGTCCCACGCCGGTCGTGGTACGCAGTAATTGCTCCCACCGTGTTTGCCCCTTTCACGGCTCCAGCCATTCGCGAGAGTCTGGTTTGACCCACCTTGGACAATTTCGCCGAGCCGGAGCGAAAGGTAATAATGCTTCCCACGTCAACGGTACCGACAGTGTTAGGTGTTTGTGGTGCCGGCGCAGCGGTCCCGGTAAGTACAAACCCAACGGCGAGGCTATTTGCCGCTCCACTTTTCTGCACAACGTTGATCTGCAATGTGTGCCGACCCGGGGGTAGCGCAGGAACCGCGAAAGTCGTGGTGAACTTATTGTCGTAACCGACAATTCCCGAACCCACCCACGTTGGCACGGACAAGATGTAAACACCAACGGTTGTCAATCTCTGTAGGCCCTCACCACTAATCGTGATGGTGTTCCCTGGAGTCAGATCCTGGTTGGTTGAATTGAGCGCACCCTCACCGGTAACTCCCCAGTCTGATCCCTGGATGCTAAAGCCGGTGGGCACCAAACCCGCCGAACGCAATGAAACGGGTGCACCCGCCCCGTCAACAACACTAAATTCACCAGGGCGACTCACTTGATTTGAAGAATCAACAGGTTGTGTCACCGAGATTTCATCCGGTGCAGCGCTCGACCCACCGCTGGGTGAATCTGAAGAAGAGGATGATCCGCCACCGCCACCACTTGGAACAGCAATGTAGGTGAAGCCAGAGGCGGTGGTACTGGTTCCCCCGGCGGTTGTCACAGCAACGGCAACCGCTCCCGCTGACCCCGCCGGCGTTGTGACGGTAATTGATGTCGCGGTTGATGCATTCACTGTTGCAGTGACGCCACCGAAGGTGACCGATGTTGGGTTGGAGAGATTCGTCCCGTAAATGGTTACTGACGTCCCGCCTGCAGCCGACCCGGTATTGGGCGAGATGGTTGCAATGTCTGGCAAAGCAACATAGGTGAAGCCAGAGGCGGTGGTACTGGTTCCCCCGGCGGTGGTCACGGCAATGGCGACCGCTCCCGCTGATCCGGCCGGCGTTGTGACGGTGAGTGATGTTGGAGTTGATGCATTCACTGTTGCAGTGACGCCATCGAAGGTGACCGATGTTGGTGAGGAGAGGTTCGTCCCAGTGATGGTCACCGCGGTGCCACCTGCAATCGGTCCTGATGGGGGTGAAAGAGACGAAATGCCCGGTACGTTGAGAGCACTCGCGCGCAGAACTCCCGCGCCACAAGTGCTGGTCGTGCAATCCAAGCCGGTTCCTGTAGGGAATGTGAATGCTGTTGACTGGATTTGGGAGAGAACTTGCGCAGGCGTCATTAAAGGTGTTTGTGACTTGAGTAAAGCTGCCACGCCGGCGACGTGTGGGGCGGCCATGCTCGTGCCGTTATATGAGGTGACTGTTGGACCGACTGGAGTGGTCGTTCCGGTGTTCATGGTTGAAAAAATACCTGAACCAGGAGCAGCAATTTCTACGGTTGAGCCAAAATTTGAATAGTCGGCGCGAGCTCCAGTTGATGTCAGTGCAGCCACGGTGATCACACCCACACAGTTTGCGGGGAAGCTCGTGGAGGCGTCAGCGTTGCTATTTCCTGCGGAAACCACCACGACAGCGCCGCGGCCAACTGCGGCATCGATAGCGGTTTGCATCGCGGTGGGGCAGACCCCCGTTCCCCCGAGGGACATGTTGATGACATCAACCGGCGTCGCATTAGTAGTCACCCCATCAACAGCGCCACCTGAAGCCCAGGTGATGGCAGCGATGATGTCGGAGGTATACCCGCCATCAAAACTGAGAACCCGAACCGGTTGAATTTTTGCTTGTGGAGCCACACCCGCGATGTACTGACCATTGTTGGCCACCGCGCCGACAGTTCCGGCCACGTGGGTTCCGTGCCAACTTGAATTAGATATCCTGCAACTGCCAGCACTGACAGTGGTCCAGTCACCAGGATCAAGTGGGTTGTTGTCCCAGCCGAGCGCGCCATAGGTTCCGATTGCAACATAATCGCCGTCAGCGTTTGTTGCTTCCGCACGACACGAGGAAGAATCATTTGCACTAACAAAGTCGTAGCCGGCAACGTAATTTGTGTCGAGATCAGGGTGCACTGTTGAACCGGTGTCCAGAACAGCCACTACTGCTCCGACGCCCTGGGTACTTGTCCAAATCGAGTTCATGTTGTCTTTGTTGCTGGCAATACCGACCCCGTAGGTGCCGTACAAGCCCCAAAGGTCGTTACTTGCCCAGTTGGTGTCGTCGGGTGGAGTGGCCGGGAAAGCGTTGAGGAATACCCGTCGGTCAACTTCCACGGATGCAATGCGCGGATCAATTTCAAGATCAGCGATCATCACTTGAGCGTCAGAGTCACTGACGTTGGTTGAGAGTTCAATTCGTGCGTTGCCGGCGCCAAGGTCTTGGGTATCCTCAACGCTTACCCCCGCGACCGCGAGATCACTCGCTGCACTTGCCACGACCGATTCGGTGGATCGATCGGTTTTGAGTGTGACGATTAAGGAGTTGACGTCACCGGGCGTGGCTTGAGGTTTAAGTGCGGTTGCGGCAAGTGTTGTTGCCGTCAGTGGGTCCGACGGAATTCCCAGTTGCAATCCTGCTGCTGAGGTGACAGTCAGTAAATATTGTGTTTCCGAATCGAGTCCTTGAATAGTTGCACTGGTTTGCGTTGCTGTCACAATCAATTCGTGTTCACCGGGGCTCACTCGCACGACCAGGTCGGTCACTTCAGTTGGAACTGGCGTCTCTTCACCCCAGGTCCAAGAAAGGAATATCTGGCCTGAATCAGAAGTGACTGAGGTGAGCGTGGGTGAGGTCGGACAGGCGGTAGCGTCTTCGCTGTCGCACTCAATCCAAGAAGTTAATGTTGATTTGGGGGGCATCGTTTGGGTGCTCGCTGAAGCAGACGGCGCGGCCAATCCCGAACCAAAAAATAGCACTGACACAAGCGTGACCGTAAATTTTCTATACACGCGAGTGAACCTCTTCCCGCCAATCGGCTTAAACCCAAATAAGTCAACGGATGTGTCTGCTGCGGGCACCCCGCGACGAGTACATAAAATTTACATTTAATTGTAACAGCGTGCTCTACCGTGGATTCGCGGTAACCAACTCTCTCGCGCCGGTAAATGGCATGCGGGAGATATGGCTGCTAGTCAGGATTAGGTCACTGGCGAGGAAACCCCATGGCGGAGGATTGGGCGTCTTAAACCGTTGAACGAGGTTGGGATCACCGTTGGGATCCTGCAGGAAGTTCCCGCCGGTTCGAATCTCATTGAGCACCGCTCGGGCAGGGACTTTTGGTAGACACAGGTCATGCATGTTGTCATCCATTGCGGTGGTGCTGTGATCGGCCAGGTCGGCTACGGCAAGCGGTCGAACGTTAATGATTTTGCCATTGGGCAGGGTGAACAGTGCCCGATAGGACGTAACTGCTGCGTCCCCAACTTCTGTTCCACCCGGATAGGCGGTCATGCCGTTAGACCAAACAACACGCACGAAGGTGCGACCGACGGTGCATGCGTTTTTATCGTCTTTGAGCATCGCGGGTGTGAGTCGCCACGCGTCGGAGATGTCTGGGCCGGCTTCGATCTGCACAATTGTTTGCCTCAGTCCGGGTGTGATTGGTCGCCAGTTAGAAGCACGTGGTGGGCGCCCTTCAAGTTCGCCGACGACCGTGACCGTATTTGGCCGTACCCCATCAGGGTCTCCAAAGTTACCAATCAAGTTCACTGTTTGGATTTCATTTGGTTCATTCGGTGGGAACTGCAGAGCGCAGGTAGGGGTGACAGTGGTGCCGTCGGTGCGGGTAATAACGAAATCTGTGACTTGGATCGTGGTGGGATTGATAAACCAATTAAATGTGACGGGAATGTTGTCCAGACCTTTTTCACCCTTTGGACAGGCGTTGGCATTGTTTAATCCCCAGGCCGCACTCAAAATGTGAGGAGAGACGATGGATGGCGTTGCAACCCCGATGGCAAGTGATGCACGTGTTGCGATCCGACCTCGTGACACTGTTGATCCTTCCTGGATAGAAGTGTGGGTCACCCCTTGCCGTCTTGGTCACTATCGTTCGGGGTGTGTGACGAGTCACCGGGTGTGCTGGCGAAGACTATTTATTTCGCAGACTTACGTCGTTGATCCCACCACCAGCCGACAGGCTCCGCATAACGCGCCAGAACGGGGGCAATACCTGCGGTGATCAACACGTACGCGGCGACGAATGCCTGAAACTCTCCGGGAAGAATCGTGGAGACTGCCGCAATGCCCGCGATCACGACGCTGAATTCTCCTCTTGCGCTGAGGAGCGCGCCTGCTCGGAGCTTCGAGATGGTGCCGCCATCAACTGTTCCACTGGCGTACCAGCCGGTGACGAATTTTGTGGCGATCGTGATGACCGCGAGGAGAAGCGCGGGAAGGATTACGGCGGGTAAGTCGGCAGGGTCAGTGGACAAACCAAAGTAAGCGAAGAAGACGGCTGCGAGTAATTCACGTAACGGATCCAGTCGGCGTCGGGCAACTTCGGCCACCTCGCCGGTGAGTAGTAACCCGACGAGGAATGCGGCCACAGCGGGTGAGAATGAGACCAATCCTGCAAGTCCCGCGGCTGCAACCGCGGCGCCGAACACAACGAGGAGTAGACCCACCGGTTCAGAATTCCCAAAGAGTAGTTTGGTCCATTTCGCCTGTCGCACCGCAATCAAAATCACGACAGCCACAACCACCAACGCAATACCGGTTGAAACCAACCCGCTGACCAAACCTGCACCGGTAAGTACGACGGTAAGAATTGGCAGGTAGGGAGCCATCACTAAATCTTCGAGAATCAGGATGCTCACCACCGGACGTGTTTCTGGGTTGCGACGCCAGCGTAAATCGCGCACGACTTGGGAGACGATGCCCGATGAAGAGATGTAGGTGACTCCACCAAGAGCCAAAGCACCGGCATAACCCCAACCAAGAATGAGCGCCATCGCAACACCGGGTGTTGCATTGAGAACAAGGTCGATCAACCCCGATCGAGATTGCTGTCGCGCTGTCTCAACGAGTTGTGTTCCAGAGTATTCGAGGCCGAGTAAAAGTAGCAAGAGCACAACGCCAAGTTCGGCGAGGGTCGGCACCAGGATCCCTCGGGGATCAATCCCGTAGAGCCCGCCCTCACCCATGACCAGACCGGCGAGGAGATAGAGCGGAATGGCTGAAAAACCAAATCGCTGCGCCAGACGAGCAATGATTCCTAGACCAAGGAGTAGCAGGCCAAACTCGAGGAATAGTTGAGGCAGCGTTGGATCCACAAATGACGCCACAATCCGCATGAATGGATCATGTCACTTATTTGGTTGCCATTTCACCCGGGTTGAGGATTGGCCCGCCTCGATCAAGAACAAATTTATTCGTAGAATCAGTTCGTGAACATTCTCGACGTCGTCTTGGTGGTTGGTGGCCTCGTGCTACTCGTTGGAGGCGGCGAGGCACTGGTTCGCGGCGCTTCCACACTTGCCACTCGTGTCGGAATTTCACCTTTGGTGATCGGCCTTGTTGTTGTTTCCGCTGCGACATCTGCTCCCGAACTTGCTGTTACTGTCGGTGCGGTCATCGGTGGTGAACCCGATCTTGCGGTCGGAAACGTGGTGGGTAGCAACATAGCTAACATTTTGCTCATCCTGGGAATTTCGGCAGTTCTGAGCCCGCTTGTGATCAAACGGCAACTGGTCCGATTCGATATCCCCGTAATGGTGGGGCTCTCCGTCGCATTCCTTCTCGTCAGCCTTGACGGGCGCATCAGTTTGATTGACGGAGTGGTGCTACTCGGCGTCCTTGTAGTTCATACCGTGATTAGCATCGCCATAGGACGAAAAGAAGAAATAGAGCCCAAGGAACATTCTGACACGTTGCCGCTTAATGCCAAACCAGTTCCACTGTGGCTTGCAGGTCTATTCCTGCTTGCCGGAATTGGTTTACTCGTTGTTGGAGCCCAACTACTGGTGACCGGGGCTGTCAGCATCGCAACTTCATTTGGAGTCAGCAGCCTGGTCATAGGCCTCACCGTGGTAGCGATTGGCACTTCGCTGCCAGAACTTGCTACCTCCATCGTTGCTTTGCGCAAGGGTGAAACCGACATGGCCGTGGGAAATATTGTTGGTAGCAACATCTTTAACATCGGTCTGGTTATTGGATTGCCCGCCATCATCTTTGGTGACGGTATTCCAGTGCCGGAGGCAGCGATCGCAATTGACATACCGCTCATGCTGGCTGCCGCTGTAGCACTCATACCAATTGCTTTCACCGGTTTTATCGTTGCCCGCTGGGAAGGCGCACTTTTCGTAGCGCTCTATGTCGGTTACACGCTTTACCTTGTGCTCGACTCTACCCAACACGACGCTGCCAACGGTTTCACAACCGTGATGCTCTTCTTCGTATTACCGCTGGTTGCAATCACATTAATCGCCATGACCTCGTTCGAAATGGGAGTGCTTAGAGAGCGTCGGTCCAAGCAACCGAGCCAAAAGGATTAATTCGGCCATGTGATCACACCACCAGTAAAGCTAGGCTTCAAAACAATTCACAATGTGAACCACGTCCCTCGAAGTTCCTGCCAAGGTCGGGTGGATTAACCCACGAGTAGATCGATGTTGACGTCAATATTCACGCGCAGCACGTGTTCGTTACTCACTGCGAATTGTTGTAACCCAAGCTGTGTGTGTACTGGTTGTTTTCGTGTCGGAGGTAAGCGAAACGTTTGTAGCTTTATTGACTGTCAGTTCTAGTTTGGGGGAGTACGCCTCAGTGGCACGTACGCCGTGAACGTTTAGGGAATGCAACCGCCCATCGTTTGTGTTGTCTCTATACCTTTTTGCTGGCCATCATTTGGGCGCAGAGCCGAAACGTGCTGAGCTCGTGACCTAGTGGGAAGTTGGCAACCCGGCGAAAAGGCGCACGGCCTCTTCTTCGCTCACGCGGACGCCGAGTTCATCGGTTAAAAGAGCAAGTAATTGTGCAGAACTCTCGATTTCGATTCGGTTTTCAACACCGAGTCTCGTGACAAAGTACGTGTTGTTGCGCAGGGACCGGACTTCGCCTTTGAGAATTTTCGATACAACAAGGTTGTTAACAAAGGTGGCCTCATGGTGATGTTGCGAGTAAAAGTGAGCCATCTCGCAGTCACTCTCACCATAGGTCCCTGAGTCAAAACGGTAGAGCGAGAACGGGCCGTCATCGGTGCGCTGCTGCATGTGGAATTCACTGGGGTGAAGTTCGTGAACGCGATACGTCCAGTCGTTGGAGTGTGTTGACGGTTCCCGCAGTGGTACGGGGAAAGCCGGTCCCAATGCGCCAAAGCCAACGTCAACCACGTAGTCGTATCCATCAACGGTCGCAATAGTCACGCGATGAGTTAACCCTGGCAAATGGTCGCCTCCGTAAATCACGCGCGCCAATTTAATGTCGACCTTGAAACCTAATTCCTGCAAGACCTCAAACATGAGACTGTTTTGTTCGAAGCAGTAACCACCTCGACGGTCCCGCACAATTCGTTCGAAAAGGTGGTGAAGGTCAAGTGGAAGATCGTTTTTCAGTCGCACACCAACGCTGCTGAATGCAAACATTGCCGCATGGCGTTGTGTCAGGGTGGCAAGCAGGTCATAACTCGGTTCACTAGGGGTCACGTCGAGTACTGCTAGGTACTGCTGCACGATTTCTGCGCGTTCCACAATCACTCCCATCACATCTCGTAACGTCAACGGCCGCAGTGATATCGGCAAGAAGCGATACCCGCTTCGTCGTTTCGTACTTTATCGCCGAGTCAATGCGCATCGGTGATACGTCTCGACTAGTAGTCGGCGAAGTCATACTTCAGCGGTTCAGATAGACCGATCTCTTTGTTTTCGTGTCGGATGATGTGGTCACGGAGAATGTCAATTCGGTTGGGGACATGTTGGTTTTGCGGTTGCCCCGCAGATCATCTTCACGCAGGACCCTGCCTCGGTGAAACCAGGATGTCGAAAGAAGTGCAAAAACAACAACTTGCCATCGCGCCAACGGGGTGATTCACCAAGACGCAATTCTCGAAGTCAAACATCAGATTTCATGATGGGAAACTGGAAACTTTTAACTAACAGGATGAGCCATGCTCAAACAAGAGTTAACCGCGCTGGTTGGATCTGTGATGCCCCGATCGGTGCGTCCTCCAAATTCTGCGGGCCATCACGCGTGTTTCGAACGCTCAGGCCTAGAGCTCACTCTATATTTCGGCCATGAGATTCTCACTCTTCGTTCGGACCATTGCGATTGCAACTGTGACAAGTTTTGGTCTGGTGGCCATGCCAACTATTGCTTCGGCAGCGGATGACCCTCAGGCGGTCCAGACTTGGAAACAAGTTCCCGCAAAGGTAACGAAAGCACAGACGGTGTGGGCGCTGACGAAGACCGCCGGACTAAGCCTTCACTCGAGGACCGAAATTGCGTCAGTTGTGTGCGCCGAAGGTCCCGGATTTCTCGTGACTGCCCTTTATGGTGAAAAAGCGACCAAGGAAATAAACGTCACGGAGCAACGGGTGGACGCCTCCTGCCGTGATGAGATCGAAACTTGGACTGGGCTAGTAAAAAAGATTACTATTCCCGGTGCAAAGATTTCGATTTCGGCTCAGTGTGGATTTGACCCCAAAACTAATCAGCCGGTGGCTTCTTGGGTCGCTTCAGGAGGAGCGGGGGGATGTAAGGCGAGCGACGTGAAAAAGTCTGGGGGATTGATTCAACTTACCCAGACTAAAAAGACCAAGGCGAAAGCCCAGAGCATGTTGTGGATCGAAACCACGGGCCTGACCTACGCCCAGCTGGTCAAGATTGCCAATGGATTGAAGCCGCTGCACTAAAAAAGTTGGGATTTTTTCTACGTTAGAACTCTCCCACTGCGGCTGACCACACACTCGTATACACCCCGCTAGTTGCTTGGCATCCACCTATTTCTATGGTTTTTTTCAGCACACCGGATCGACAAATGAATGGGAGTTTTCTATGCACAGGTCGCGTATGACCTCACCACCACACTTACCAACGGTGCTAAGAAAGCCAAGGATGGTGACCCGTTCCTCTGGGTGAGCAGCGTCACGGTGGTTGGTGATTCCATCACCAATTTTGTGGATCATGAATACCTAACCGTTCGCCTCCTTGGACGGTACATCCAGATCTTTCAGGTCGAGTCAGAGGGCAACAACGCACCGGCGATCACGAAGAAGCAGATTGCTGCTGCCGACACACTTCAGGATTCACTCGGCGATGCCTGGCAGGCGAAGTTCGGCTAACTCCCAGCACAGACCAAGTGGCGGGATGGGCGTGATCGCCGTACGGTCGGTACATGATCACTTTCGCACCCGTCCCGCCCGCTGATCTGCCCCGTGACCTAGCGGGATTGGTGTCCTCGGGTTACCGCGCGCGTAGCGTGAAACAGGAACTCCAAGAGAACCTGCTCACTCGACTACGCGGGGGACTTGTAACGCTGCCCGGGATCGTCGGGTTCGAAGACACGGTGGGACCGCAGGTTGAGCGAGCTCTGCTCGCTGGACACGACTTTGTCCTGCTCGGCGAACGCGGACAAGGCAAGACCCGACTTATTCGTTCACTGATCGGCCTGCTCGACGAATGGATGCCGATCGTCGAAGGGTGTGAAATCAACGACGAACCAACAGCGCCGGTATGTGCCAGATGTCGGAGGTTGGCCGCGGAACTCGGCGACACCCTCCCGATTTCGTGGCGACACCGCAGTGAGCGGTACGGCGAGAAACTCGCAACACCGGACACCTCCGTGGGCGACTTGATCGGCGACGTCGACCCGATCAAAGTTGCCGAGGGCCGCACCCTAGGTGATCCCGAGACCATCCACTTTGGCATGGTGCCGCGCACTAACCGTGGAATTTTTGCGATCAACGAATTGCCGGACCTGGTGGAGCGGATTCAAGTAGCGCTACTCAACGTTTTGGAAGAGCGCGATATTCAGGTGCGCGGATACAACCTGCGGCTTCCCTTGGACATGTTGGTTGTGGCGAGTGCTAACCCGGAGGACTACACGAATCGCGGTCGAATCATCACGCCATTAAAGGATCGATTTGGCGCCGAGATCCGAACGCACTACCCACTCGACCTCGAACTTGAAATCGCACTGCTCGAACAAGAAGCAAATATTGCTGCGGTCATCCCGCGTCACATGCTCGACATTGTGGCTCGGTTCACCCGGGCGGTGCGAGCATCACCAGCGATCGACCAGCGAAGTGGAGTGTCAGCGCGATTCTCCATTGCCTGCGTTGAAGAGTTATCCGGCGCTGCGCTGCGACGCGCTGCGATAGCGGGGGATGCCGAACCTGTGGCTCGCGTGGGTGATCTCGTTGACGTGGTGCCTGCCCTACGCGGCAAGGTGGAGTTCGACGTTACCGAAGAAGGATTCGAAGAAGAAACATTGGTGCTCCTTGCCCGGCAGGCAACCGCCGAGTCCTGGCGGATCCTGCTCGGTGGTCAACCGGCCCGTCCATTCCTGAATCACTTGATTGCGTGGTTCGATGCGGGTAATACGTTGGCAACGTCGGATGTGATGAGTGGCCGTGAGATTTTGACCGCGATCGGCCCAATTGAAGGTTTGGGCGCGGTGGTGGGTGCCGCCGAGTCCGGAATGGCCGAATCCCCCGGCCTGGCCGCTGCCTGCGTCGAATTTGCGGCAGAAGGATTGTGGCTGACTCGACGGATCGATAAAGACGCTAGCGGCAGCGTGGTCACCTATGCGGGCTCTGCGCCCGCGGCCGGTGACAATAATGACGAGCTGAGCAATTGAGTCGGGGCCGCCCATCCCTGTACGGTCGCTTTCACGGCGGCCCTGATCCGCTCGCGCCGAGGGCTGATGCCGGCGCCGGTGTTGATGAGATCGGCAAACGAATTCTCGCCGGTGAGTCGGTGCGTGATGCATTGCGAGACGTATTGCGATCGGGCAGTCAAGATCGGAAAGGGCTCGCCGAGATGGCCCGCCAGTTACGCGAGCGACGCAAGCAACTGCGCGAGTCGGGTCAGATGAATGGACTACTCGATGACCTGCGTTCCATGTTGGAATCCGCCGTTGATCTTGAGCGCGCTGCACTGTTCCCCGACCCATCCGATGACGCCCGATTCGCTGAAGCGATTCTCGACGCACTACCCAACGACGTACCGCGAGCAATGGCCGAACTCAATAACTATTCATGGCGTTCGCCCGAGGCTGCGGAAATGTTTCGCCAGATGCAAGAGCGACTACGCCGAGACGTGATCGACCAGCAGTTCGCCGGGCTCAGCCAATCCGCACAAAACATGGCCGATCCACAAATGCAAGCAGCAATGGCAGCCATGATGGGTGACCTCAACGCGCTACTCGACTCACACCGTGACGGGTCTGCAACCGACGAGGATTACCAGGAGTTCATCGAGAAACACAAAGAATTTTTCCCTAATGCGCCGGACACTTTAGAAGAATTTATCGATGAACTAGCACGGCAATCAGCAGCGATGGACCGCATGCTCGCCTCAATGAGCCCCGAGCAGCGCGCCGAACTTGCGCAGGCAATGCAGCAGGCTCTCAGCGACATGGGTCTGCAAGACGAGATGGCGAAGTTGCAATCCAACCTGCAGGCACTGCGGCCCGAGTTTTCCCGACAGCGCGGATCAGGCCTTACCGGGGAAGCATCAATGGGATTACCGGATGCAACGCGGGCGTTGGCTGAACTGGGCGACGTTGAGTCACTCATGTCCGAGCTCTCCGACGCCGAGGCCATGGCTGATCTGTCCCAAATAGATCTGGATGCGGTGGAACGAACCCTGGGGCGCGGGATGCGTGATGACCTGCAGGCGTTGGAGCAGATGCAGCGCGAGTTGAAAGAGCAAGGCTTTCTCGTTGGTGAGGGGGACACCCTGCGGTTGAGCCCCAAAGCAGTACGCCGAATCGGCCAGTCGGCGCTGCGGGAAGTCTTTGACCAGATCAACGGCTCAGAGCGCGGGGATCACGAGAACCGGCGTGCTGGTGCTGCGGGTGAACCAACGGGCACTCACCGCGCATGGAAATTCGGTGACGACGAAGCAATCGACGTGGTTCGTTCCGTGCAGAACGCCAGCCGTCGCCGATTGGCAACCGGCTCGGAGGTGCTGCTGGATCCGGAGGATTTTGCTGTCGCTGAAACCGAAACCGTCTCCCGGGCCGCCGTCGCCCTGCTCGTCGACCAATCATTTTCGATGGAGATGAATGACACGTGGAGCGCGGCCAAGACCATGGCTTTGGCACTGCAGTCACTCACCGCAACAAGTTATCCCCTCGACGCATTGCAGGTGATTGGGTTTGCGAACCTGGCCCGAGTGGTAGACCCGATGGAGATTCCAGATCTTGCGGCAAGTGAGATTCAAGGAACGAACTTGCAACATGCGCTCATGCTCGCCGGCCGATTCCTAGATCGCCATCCCGGTTCGCAACGAATCGTGATGGTCGTCACCGATGGTGAACCAACCGCTCACCTTTCAGGTGATGGTGGCTGGTGGTTTGACTGGCCACCCAGCAGCGAAACGATTGCTGAAACCGTTGCACAGATAGATGCCATGACCCGGCGTAAAGTTGTGATCTCATGGTTCCGGCTAGGTGACGAACCTCGATTGGCCCGATTCCTCGACGAGATGGCCCGGCGCAATGGTGGCAAAGTTCTCGCGCCAGCAACCGATCGACTAGGAGATTACGTTATTTCGGATTACGTGCGGACGCGTAACCGAGCCTCGTGAGTTACCCGGTTAATTCGCGCCCGGTCCGTAAATGAACGACAGGCCATAAAGAAAAAGGTAAATAGCGCACCCGATTGCGATGGCGTTCCATTTGACCGATTCCTTGCCAGAGGCCCCCGTGAAAACTTTGTATATTCCCAGGCACAAAAAACCCGCAGCGACGATCGCCCCTTGAAGGGGAACCAAAGCGAGGTAACCGTCAAACACGCGAGGGACCCCCTTGTGATCGCTTTGAATTCTGAATAGTGAGGTTACATCTGCATTGGTAATCTCGCATTACAGAATGGCTAGACTCACTAGAATTCGCGCTTAAAGAGTTCCTGCTATTGGACGTGACGTAACCAGTCCTTGAATTCAAGGAGATGTCGTATCCAAATAAATGTCCTCAAGGGTGGCCTCGTTCGGTTGCACTTGAGGGATCATTCACGCGGTAAGTCCAGAAATTTTATCGATGACAATCGCGCTACTAAAAAATAAGGAACTGAGTGAGCTCAAACTCGGGACCAATTGGGCACTTAAATCGCACCTCCCGCTTATTCTGCTCGGCAGTCGGAATTGGTCAACTCGTCGTTGTGGATGCCGGTAAAAGTTCGGCCCGGCACATCACCAGCTCGACCTCCCACCTCTCCCCGCGTCAAGCAGGAAGGTTCTTCCCGGACATGACGGGTGCACGGACCCCGAAGAACCAGATACTTATCTGGTGATTTGCCGTCACACTATTTAGAATAGGAACCTCACAGAAAAGTGGATGGAATATGAAGTTGATACGGCTCGAAACCTCGAAGCGGTCGCGATTCCCGTCACGGTCGGTGCATGTGATCAGCCGATTAGCGACGGTAACTGCAGTGTTGGCTCTACTCGCAGGTTGCAGTGTCGACAATTCCTCAGTGTCCTCACCGAGGGACTCACCTACTGAGAGTCCGAGTAACGAGGGGTCGGAGTTGTCGTCGGAGTGCAGGTTAGATGTTGCGGCTGAGATTGACGCCACGATTTCTGCTCAACTCGCAGCGTTCTCTCAAAAGGACTTCCCAGCGGCATTTGCCCTGGCCTCTGCGGGTTTTCAGCAGAACACTGACGTGGAGACCTTTCGGCAGGTGATTGAGTTGAGTTACCCGGAGGTTGCCGACTCCGTCAAACACCGTATTGATGAGTGCCGCCAATTGAGTCCTTCAACGGCTTTCGCCTTGGTAGCGGTGAAGGGGCAGACCGGTAACACGGTCAAACTTGGCTATCGATTAGTGCTGGAGTCAGGAAATTGGCGAATTGACGGAGCTTCCACTGTGGCGAGCGGTGTCGACCAAGAGGCTTGAGGCCACCGGCCCGCAGCGGGCAATTCTTTACTGCAGCCAATGCGCACGAGCACCAACCTCGAACCGGTCAGATTTGGATCAGACCTGAACCCTGATGGTCCTCGGGTGAACAACTTCACTCAATACGGATCGGTATGGTTTAGGTTGTCGCTCACGATTCGACGGCTTTTGACTGGGAAGGAAATTATGTCCATCACTCTCAGCACCGGTCCTTCTGTGTGGACGCTGGATTTGGGCGAGAACGAGAATCTCTTTTCCCCAAAATTCCTCACCGAAATTGACCATGCTCTGGACGCAATCACGAACAGCTCTGAACCAGCAGCACTGATGATCACGGCCACCGGGAAGTTCTTCTCGAACGGGTTGGATTTGGCGTCGTTACAACCCAACGACGGGGAGTGGGACGCGCACGTGTTAGCCGTGCAATCAATGTTTGCTCGAGTGCTCACCCTGCCGGTACCAACCGTATGCGCGATTAATGGACACTGTTTCGCGGCGGGTGCCATGCTCGCCCTGGCTTGTGACTATCGCGTGATGCGCACCGAGCGAGGCTTCTTTTGTATTCCTGCGATTGACCTCAAAATTCCACTCGCCGTCGGCATGGTTTCCCTTATTCAGTCCAAGCTCACGCCCCGAACGGCATTTGATGTGATCACAACAGGATGGCGCTATAACGCGCCAGCGGCGCGTGAGTCGGGAATAGTCGATGCCATCTGTGACGCGAAAGATTTGATCAATGTCGCTAAAGGAATGGTTGCAAATCTTGCTGGGAAAGATCGCGCAACACTCGGCACCATCAAGTCCACCATGTTTGCAGGGGTTGTGGCTGACTTAGCTGGTCCGCTGTCCTGACGGTGATGGGAACACAAAGCGTTACGGGATGAAATCTTCCTCGACTCTGCAAAAAATTATCGCCCTAATAGTCGCGGCCTTCATGGCTGCTGGTACTGCAATCGTCGAAACCCCGAGCGCCAGCGCGGAGGGAACGAGTCACGGAGAAATCACTGTTACCAACGGCAATGTGAGTAAAGTTAGAGGTGGCGAGGTGGTCGGAACGGGCAAGTACTCGGGCGCCTCGGGCGAGATGATTTTGAAGCCGCTCAATGCAAGTCGTTACACAGTAAGTTTCTTTTTCATTGACTAGTGCTCCTAAGGACCGAGGACGCTTCCCCCCGGGGCGCAGCCCAGATTCAATTCTGCAAATCCGAAAGGTTAGGCCAGAATATGGCCGTGGAAGAGTTACGGGCTGTAATCGAGGCCGGCGGAGTTCTTGTCCTGAGTGGCGCTGGGATGTCCACGGGTTCTGGAATTCCGGATTACCGCGGGCCCAATGGTGCTTATGCGCGTGGGCATCAGCCGATGACCTATCAAAACTTCCTTCGTAATGAAGATGGCCGGCGCCGCTACTGGGCCCGCAGCCATGTCGGTTGGATCACGTTTTCACAGGCGCAACCTAATGCTGCTCACGCTGCCCTCGCTCACATGGAACAGGGTGGCTTTGTCGATTCAGTGATTACCCAAAATGTTGATGGACTTCACCAAAGTGCGGGATCTTCTCGGGTGATCGATCTACACGGGCGATTAGATCGCGTCATTTGTTTGAACTGTGGCGCATTACAAGATCGCACGGACGTTCATGAACGCCTAGTCGAAGTCAACCCTGATTTTTCAACGCTTGTGGAGAGAATTAACCCAGATGGCGACTATGAGATCCCTGACGGGCAGTTAGTCGATTTTAAAATAGTTTCTTGCAAAGCATGTCAAGGAATTCTGAAACCGGATGTTGTGTACTTTGGTGAAAGTGTTCCCGGTAAACGTGTGGATGCCGCCTTCGAATTGGTAAATCGTTGTTCGACTTTATTGGTGCTTGGCTCGACACTCATGGTCTATTCGGGTCGTCGATTTGTTGACCACGCGCACAAAAATGGCAAGACGGTCGCAATCATTAATCAGGGCCACACCAGATGTGATCACATCGCGGATATTCGAATGGATGCCGATGTGAATGACATTTTGCCGACGTTGATGCAGCTGATGTGCTCTTTGTAGGGTTGAATTCCAAAAAATCAAATCATGGAATTAACTCAAGCTACCCGAGCCGTTTGTCATCCGCTCTGCAATTGCTTGGTCAACGAAGATCCGGTCGAAATAAGAGCTGAGAGCGCAGTTTTCGCTTTATAGATGTCGACAATTGTCATGCCCCATAGTGAGTCCCCGTAGTTTGATTAGTCAACCTCGTCAATGTGAGCCCGTGCATGAACAGCACGCTCAAGGTGCCGGCCATCCCGTCTTTGTTGACGCAATTGATGAAGGGGTCCACGGGTTTCACATGCACTGCGGGTCCACGCCGATAAATAATGGCGCGCTACTGTCGGCATATGTCATGGAAATCCTGGTTGGTTCTTGCACTCGTCGCTGCGCTAATCGGAATCGGAGGCTATGCCCTAGGTAACCGGTCGCAGAACACGGCTGCGGCTGAAAGTGCACCGGAAGCCAATTGGCTTTTCAGTCAAACGGCAGACAGCGGTTCGATTACACCCAACGGCGATGACACGTGGACCCTCACGTTGCGCGAAGTTGACCCCAATGTCATGGGGTTCACTGACCGCCCACTTCGCGAGGCACAATCTGGAAGCGTGGAGAAACTTGTCGAGGCGTGGCCCACGATGTTTGGCGATTCGAATCCAAACGGCGTGGTGGTCGCTCACAATGCAGCGGGTGAAACCAACTCAGCTGTTGTTGAACTCATGGATCCGGAGTTGAATGGCTCAACGATGACCTACACGGTTCGGGTGCTCACTAATGAAGGCGGACCGGCTGAGCCCGGTGTCTCTTTTGACTTCTCGCAAGTTTCAGTTTTCATTGACGACGTCAGCGTTAGTAAATGGGTGTGCACAAGCCCAACAGGTAGTGTCGTGGATCCCCCGGGCGAAATCGATGCTCCATTGGCCCCGCAGGTGTGGCGCAGTCAATGCCAGATCAATGGCGGGTTCCCCATCCCTGAGAACGGTTAGGGAATGTCTGGTGGCCAGGGACGGGATCGAACCGTCGACCTTCCGATTTTCAGTCGGACGCTCGTACCAACTGAGCTACCTGGCCAACAAGTTCGGATTTCTCCGAACTAAGCGACCCCGACCGGGCTCGAACCGGCGACCTCCGCCGTGACAGGGCGGCGCGCTAACCAACTGCGCTACGGGGCCAAACTAAGGCTTTCCATGGTACGGAAACCGTATCCCCAGCGGGGTTCGAACCCGCGTTACCGCCGTGAAAGGGCAGCGTCCTAGGCCACTAGACGATGGGGACCTGGTACAACTCGGAAAGTGTAGGGGAGTGACCTGAGCGAGCGGTAGTCGGCCTCACATGTGAAGGTTGCGAAGTGATTGACGTCCCTCCGGCTGAGTTTGAAGAGCTGGTCAGCGAGGCGCTGGACACTATTCCCGCCGGCCTGTTGGCATTGATGGACAACGTCGCCGTGTTTGTAGAGGAACAACAACCGGGTCGGCCCGGCTTACTGGGTTTGTATCACGGTGTTCCACTCACCAAGCGTGGAACGGGGTATTCGGGCTTTATGCCGGATCACATAACTATTTACCGCAAACCGATTTTGCGACAGTGCGCAACGCAGGAAGATGTCGTGCGGCAGGTGGGAATAACGGTGATCCACGAGGTGGCGCACCACTTTGGAATCAGCGATGAGCGCCTACACGATTTGGGTTGGGCGTAGTCTTCACTCCATGAATATCGCTGACTCGGTTTACTTCATAAGTGGCGGCGCATCGGGTTTGGGCGAGGCAGCCGCACGGCGGTTGGTGACCAATGGTGCTGCCGGTGTTGTGATTGCTGATTTGAATTTGGAGGCAGCTCGGGCTCTTGCTGCAGAGTTGGGTGAGGTCGCACTCGCCGTTGAGGTTGACGTCCAAAACACCGGTGAAATTTCTGCTGGGATAGAAGCAACAATTGAGCGCTTTGGCCGACTCGATGCAGCAATTAACTGCGCGGGTATTGGTTGGGCGGAGCGAACACTTGACCGAGAGAACCAGGCCGCGTCAATTGATAGCTACCGTCGCGTGATCAATATCAACCTCGTGGGAACTTTTGACGTTACCCGAATTGCAGCGTCACACATCGCAAAAAATGAACCGAATGATTCGGGTGAGCGAGGTGTGATCGTCTTAACAGCATCCCTTGCAGCATTTGACGGTCAGATTGGCCAAGCTGCGTACAGCGCGAGCAAGGGCGGCATTGTTGGGATGACGCTTCCGCTCTCACGCGATCTGGCAGCCGTTGGTATTCGAGTTGTGACCGTGGCGCCTGGTTTGATCGATACTCCGATCTATGACACCATGCCCGAGGGCTTGAAGGACCGGCTCGCAGCCACCCCGGTGTTTCCCAAGCGATTGGGTCTGCCGGATGAATACGCCCACCTCGTGCAGGCAATCCTGGAAAACGGTTACCTCAATGGTGAAACAATTCGCTTAGACGCTGCACTGCGCATGGCGCCGAAGTAGTCGTTACTTTGTTGCTGCCCGGCTCAGTCGATCGCGAATGGCCGCCACGATTCCACCACCGGTTGGAACAACGGCGTAGATAACATTTTCATTCGATTTATCTGCCGTACGTAATGCCGCGTAGAGCATTTGGGCAAACTCCTGTGTATTTTCAGGTGAAGCTATTCGGATAAAGCCATGTGGTGTTTCGACATCACTCATGGCGATTAGTGCCCCCGGTTGAGCGTCACCAAGTTCGCTTTGGGTGACGAGCTGTAGTTGCTTATTCGGTGCATAGTGGGATGCGAGAGTGCCGGGTGCTCGCACATCACTTTCACTGTGGGAAAGTTGAGTAATCGTCTCAATGTCCTCGGCTGTGATTCCACCGTGACGCAGAATGATTGGTTCATTACCCGTTGCATCGATAATTGTTGATTCAACTCCGACACTTGATGGCTGACCGTTGAGCGCAACGTCTTCGTCATTGAGATAGTCGCCGAGTTCCTCGACTGCGTGGGCGAGTGTTGTTGGGCTAACGCCGCCGAAGCGGTTTGCACTCGGCGCTGCAATTCCTGCCGCGGGGTCTAGTTTTGCTTTTGCTAGTTCCATGAGGACTTCTTGGAAGAGCGGGTGACTAGATACGCGCAGTGCAATTGTGTCTTGACCACCGGTGAGGAAGTCTCCAGCGCGCGGGAGTCTTTTTAGGACAAGGGTCACGGGTCCGGGCCAGAAGGCGGTTGCAAGATCCATGGCGTATTCGGGGATATGGGTTGCCCACGCATGCATGTGCTTTTGCTCGGAAATGTGGACAATCACCGGGTGATTGACCGGACGGTTCTTGGTTGTGAAGATTCGGGCTACCGCCGACTCGTTATCAGCGTCAGCGCCGAGCCCGTAGACCGTTTCCGTGGGCAAAATTGCAAGATTCCCCCGAGCAAGCGCTCTGGCCGCTTCCGTTGGCTCTAACACTTCACGCACGGTAGAACTCTAGCCGTGGGAGTTTTTCGGAGTTTTGTAAGGAAATGGTAAAGATCGTGTTTGGGCTTGGCCAACCATTGATTTTGGCGGAGCCAAATGCCGCCGGGTTCGCTCTAATGGTCACAGTTAATAAATCAGGAGGAAAAAAATGACCATCACGCCCGAGAATCCACCCACAGGTGAGACGACAACTCCACCATTTAGTACGCCACCTATTTTTGAAGCACCCACCAGTCAAGGACCCGTCAGTGAGCATCCAAAGGGTAAGTCTCGGGTTGGCTTTCTGATCACGGGCGTGGCGCTCACGGCCCTATTCGGTGGCGCCGTTGGAGGTGCGGTCGGTTACACGGTTGCGGAAAGTAATTCGAGTTCATCCGTCACAATTGCAGCCGGCGGTTTGGTTACTCCAGCAGCGGGCTCGATTGCTGCAGTTGCTGCTGCAGTGCAGCCTTCGGTAGTCCAGTTGAACGTTTCCGGGTCAAAGGGCGAAGGAACCGGCACCGGTTTCGTTGTGAGCTCAGATGGATACATCGTCACTAACAATCACGTTACAGGTGATGCTGGTAACGGTGGAACCATCGAAGTGACTTTCGTAGACGGATCGACGGCGACCGGCAAACTTGTCGGTGCTGATCCTGGTTACGACATTGCTGTTGTCAAAGTTGATCGCACTGACCTTCCCGCATTAACCCTTGGGAGTTCAGATTCGGTCAACGTTGGTGACGTAGCAATTGCAATTGGTTCACCCCTTGGTCTCCAAGGAACCGTCACCTCGGGAATTATTAGTGCACTGAACCGTCCCGTGACCGCCGGTGGCCAAGGCGGCCTGGCTTACATCAACGCAATTCAAACCGACGCGGCAATTAACCCGGGCAATTCGGGTGGTCCACTCGTTAATGCGTCGGGTGAAGTGGTTGGTGTTAACTCGGCGATTGCAACCCTTGGAATGGGTGACGCGACCGGAAGCATCGGTCTGGGTTTCTCAATTCCCATTGACACAGCGAAAAGGATTGTTGACGAAATAATTAGAACGGGAACTTCCCAAACCCCGATTATTGGCGTCCAACTCGACATGGGCTTTGCCGGTCCCGGTGGAGCGGTTTCCGCTGTGACTCCGGACTCGCCCGCCGAGGCTGCAGGGTTGTTGGAAGGCGATGTGATTACCAAAGTTGATGGCAATTTGATCAATGATTCGACCGGGCTGATTGTTGCGATTCGCGCAAATGCTCCAGGAGATCAAATCGAACTGGTGGTATTACGCAATGGCGAGATGCTCACGGTTGCGTTGACTCTGACGGCGGCGGATCAAACCAACTAACGACCTTTACGAATGAAAGGCACAGACTGAACCCGCCGTAACCTCCTCCACGGCGGGTTCAGTTTTTTATCTGGGGTGCCATACCCCTAGGTGTATTTGCTAAGTTCGCCCCATGACTGAAATAACCGCGCCAACCGTGTCACTTCCTCTTATCGGTGACCTCGCACCTGACTTTGATGTTGAGACCACGCACGGCCAACTCAAACTAAGCGACCTCAAAGGAAAATGGGTCGTTCTCTTTAGCCATCCGGCTGACTTCACCCCGGTGTGCACGACCGAGTTCATTGGTTTTGCGGAGCGCTCCAAGGATTTTGAGGCACGCAATGTGCAATTGGTGGGCAATTCGGTTGACTCCGTGTTTAGCCATCTCGCTTGGGTTCATGCCATCAAGGAAAAGCAGGGTGTAGACATCAACTTCCCGATCATTGCCGACCTTGAAATGATCGTTGCCAAGAGCTACGGCATGATCCATCCGGTGTCAAATGGGACGGCGGCTGTTCGCGCAGTTTTTGTGATTGATGACAAAGGAATTATTCGCGCAACGGTGTATTACCCCATGAATGTCGGGCGCAGCATCGACGAGATTATTCGACTTGTTGATGCGCTCCAGCTTTCGGACCGGGAGAATGTTTCCTGCCCGGCAAACTGGATGCCGGGTGATGACGTGGTCGTCGGTGCCCCACGCACGCAAGCAGCACTTGACGAGCGTTTGAAGGATACGAAGCTTAATATTAAGGACTGGTATCTCGCGACTAGGAAGCTTTAAGCCAAAAATGATGAAACCCGCACCCTTTCAAGGTGCGGGTTTTGCATTTATTAGGCACTCTTAGATGGTGATAAATCCCATGTCCGTCGTTCGCGAAAAAACTGCCTCTGGATTTCGGCGTATGGTTTCGGGGCAGTCCGACGGCGCACCCGAGTGGGTTACCCAATTAAGCGGTGGCACTGACAAGGGATTTTTTGGTCCAGGTTCGGCAACGTGGGTCGTGCACGGTTCCCTCCCGACCCTCGTTGGTGGAGTTCGATCACTACTTATGCAGGCGCTGCACCCTGGAGCCCTTGCTGGCGTTGATGAACATTCGCGCTACGAGGCTGACCCTTTAGGTCGGCTTTCCGGCACTACGCAATGGCTGACCGTTGTGACATTTGGTGACACGACGATGGCTGAGCGGGAATGTGCGCGAGTCCGCGGAATGCATCGAAAAGTAACAGGAACATACGTCACCGCACAGGGTGAAGAAAAGGATTACAAAGCAACCGACTCAGATTTATTGCGGTGGGTGCACGTGGCGTTCGCCGAATCATTTTTGACCACGCATTTAGTTTGGGGTGGACCAATTCCGGGAGGTCCGGACCAATACGTGCGCGAATGGGCGATCGCCGGTGAGATGGTTGGTGTCGCCGACCCGCCACGAAGCTTTGACGAACTCCAAGACCAGCTCAATGCCTTCAAGCCGGATCTTTGTGGCGGTGAACGCGCATTACGGACAGTGAAATTTGTCCGAAATGCTCCGGTCCCCCTTGCAGCCAAGCCCCCTTACAGCGCACTCTTCGCGGGCGCCGCGGCAACCATGCCCAAATATCAGCGTGAATTATTGGGATTGCCGACAATCCCACTCACCGCGGTCAAACCGGTGGTTGCCGCAATGCTCGGGAGCCTGGGTTGGGTTCTTGGCCCCGCCTCGCCCTCAATGCAAGCCGCGAATGAGCGGGCAGCAGCCTTTGATGAGACCCCCGGGTTGACCTGACCACCCCCAGCCGGGTGATGATGTAACACATGTGGTCGCTGCGACCAAGAGGTCGACTTCTCCCAGCGCGCACAACCACCGTCGTGGTTTGTGCGGCTTTGTGCTTGGCAACCCTCGGGTCGGTGGCCCAGGCTGAGGAAGTTCCGGTCACCGAGCCCGCACCCGTTGCCGTTGTCGAACCAGCCCCGGTTCCCGCGCCACCGGTGATGCCGACGGCCCTGGGAAGTTGGTGCACCAGCCTGTTCCCAATGTCGGTGGGAAAGCAACGAACCAAGGCACAGGCTTTGATGGCCGGGAAAGTTGACCTTGGGAAAGGCGGAACGTACACGCTCACCCAGAATCCAAACTGGCGTTCCCAGTCCTCCGCTGATCTTTCTGGTAATCGCCATATCAACTCCTTGGACTGGGCACTACCACTTTTATATCGCGGGGTAAACAAGCAAAATCAACCGATGGTCGATCGCTTCCGCGATCTGATGTACCAGTGGGTTGAAGACCATCAAAAAAGACGCTCTTACTGGGTCGATGCATCAATTTATGGTGGCCTTCGCACTCAAACCCTTGCTTGCGCTTGGCAGACACTTCAAGACCCAATTATTCAACAGGCGGCGGTGAGGGATGCGACGTCAATGTGGAAGTCGTATCGCGGTGGCGCAGATATCAAGATTGGTGCAAACAACACGGACTTGGTCCGTCAAATTGGAGCTTTGGCAACGTTCTGTTCCGTTGGTGACCCTAACTTGCGTGATGCTTCTTGGAGAAATTTAGTTGCGGTTGCTCGCGGAGTAATTAATGCCGACGGCAGCGACGTCGAAGGCTCACCGCAGTACGCCATGTACATGGAAAAACTCCTCACCCAGGTCGAGGCAGCCGCTGTAACCTGCGGGATTCCTAATGAACCAATCCCGCAGTTGCGCTCATTGTTGTACGCATTCGTGGCACAAGCTGTGCGGCCCGATTTTAAACTCGAATCACTCGGTGACACGGCCGCCGTTGAGCTTCGAAACAATTTTGGCGTCGGTGACTGGCGTGCGGATTGGTTGCGGACCAAAGGTTCGATAGGGACGCCGCCAACTCCGGTCTACACGTCCTATGACGGCGGTTACATTTTCGGTCGTTATTCGTGGGCTCCGAGTGGATCGGGTGTGCCGGATAGTTTCTATTCACTCAGATACAAGGGCGTGAGACCGGGAACGGCGCATACGCATGACGATGGTGGATCACTCACGTTCTATTCGCGAGGCGTTTCTTGGATAGCAGATCCCGGTCCCTACCGTTACAACTCCAGTTCGTTGCGGTCATTTATAAAGACACGGCCGGCACATTCAACATTCACGGTTTCCAATACCAAGTACAACCGTTGGAAGGGAGTCGTAAAAACCAAAAGCACATCTGACTCCATCTCAGGGGGCAATGACTACTCATGTTTGGTTGACCAAGCTTGGAGTAACACGGAAATTACGAGGTGCGTCACCTACGTTCGTGGAAGTGACGTACTTGTCGTTGCCGACTACATCAATGCGAGCAAAGTCAAGGTGCCCAAGAAGCAGCGCCAGAATTACAAGAATCGTGAGATCACTCAGCGCTGGCAGCTCGGACCCGGTATTGGGGTTGAGGGTGTCGAGGGTCAGTTGACTCTGGCCGCGGGTGATCAAAGAGTTGATGTCGTCAAGGCTGGTGTCGGTGACTGGAATTTACGATCCGCCTCGAATGGTTCTTCGATCGGTTGGCACACCACCGACTGGGGTGTCAAGGCGCCCGGCACGGTGATGTCGCGGTCGTCAACTGTCCCGCGTAGGGGCGGAGCGCAGGTCATGGTGACGGTATTTGTTCCACGCGGATCATCCGAGAGTGTCCCGGTTGAAATCGGTGACGGCACGGTGACCGTTACCCGTAACGGAGTTCCTACGACGGTTGGTTTCCCAGCTCCCTAGTCACCGAACGGTTCTAATCGAGGAGTTCTTCGATTTCAGAGCGCTGCGGTAACGAAGTGACCGCGCCAGTTCTCGTTGCAGCGATGGCCCCGGCAGCGCTTGCCCAACGCAAGGCCTCATTCAACGGTTGACCTTCATTGAGTGCAACTGCAAGACCACCACAAAATGCGTCACCGGCAGCAACCGTGTCCACGGGGACGATCCGAAATGCTGCTGCTTGGCCAGATGCAGTTGCGGTTGACCACACCGCACCTTTCTCGCCTCGGGTGATTACAACCGTACCTACGCCCAAATCAACAATTGCTGTGGCTAACTCCACGAAGTCCAGCATTGACTTAAAAGAATTGCCGTCTAACTTAACCAGTTCCTTAGCTTCGTGCTCATTAGGAACTAAATAATCGACCAAAGGAAATATTGATGCGGGGAATTCGCGCACGGGAGCAGGGTTAAGGATCGTGATTGCCCCAAGTTCCTTGGCAATTTCTAACGCTCGGTGGGTTGAAGCAACGGGCACTTCACCCTGCGTGATGACAACACCAATTTGGTGGCGACTCGCGATCTCGCGCAACGAGGTCTCGACTCTTTCTTCAGTGAGCACATTGTTCGCGCCGGAGATCACGATGATTCTATTTTCACCGGTGCTAGCGACCTCAATGATTGCCATTCCTGTGCTTGACTCTGGCACCCTGTTGATAAGAGGTGTAATCGACTCCGTGGCGAGAGTTGTTAAGAGCGCATCTGCGAAGTGATCGTTACCTACCGCCCCCACCATTGCGACGGCGGCGCCAAGTCGTGACGCTGCAACAGCTTGGTTGAGCCCTTTTCCGCCGGGAAACTGTTCAAAAGTTTCACCCAGAACGGTCTCACCTGCCGATGGAAAGGAATCGAGGGTAACAACAAAGTCCGTGTTAAGACTGCCCACGACCACGATTATTTTTTTCGGTAGACGCGGTTCACTATTCGTAGGTTCACTCACAAGGAGATACTGTCATGACCGGGTCATTGTGTCGACGACCGTTAGCCATCAGGTGATTCTGTGAATGGGAGATAAATGTGAAAATTGCATTAGCGAGTGATCATGCAGGATTTGAGCTTAAGAACATTCTTAGTGCCTGGCTGTTGGAGATGGGCCATGAAGTCCACGACATCGGTGTATTTAGTGAAGACCGCGTCGACTATCCAGAGTTTGGAGCCGAGCTGGGAAGAGTCGTATCAGCCGGTGAATCTGAATTCGGTGTTGCCGTATGCGGGAGCGGTCAAGGGATTTGCATGGCGGCAAATAAAATTCATGGGATTCGCGCAGCGGTCATCCGTACCGTTGAGGATGCACAACTTTCTCGAGCGCACAATGATGCGAATATTGCTTGTTTTGGCGGACGCGTTAGTGATCCAACAGCAGTTCAAGAAGCCTTGGCGGTCTTTCTGTCCACTACATTTGATGGTGGTCGGCATGCAACTCGAGTTAATCAACTCAATGAAATGATTTAGTGGAACCTTTATCCACTTGATCTCGTCCAAAAAGCCAAAGGCCAACGTGGCTCACTTCTTAGGAGCGATAAATGAAGCGAATGAATAAAGTTGCAGCAATCGGTGCGATCAGCATTCTTGGCGTAACCGTCCTTGCTGGCTGTTCAAGTAGCGAGGAAAGCACAACGGACACGTCAACAACTTCAGAGACAACCCAGATGCTTCCGCCCGTGATAGTAACGGCCGATCAGATGGATGTGGCCGCAGTTGTTGGCAACATGATTGACATTGTGGTTGACGACCCCGTAAATACAACGATCGCCGTTGACAATTCAGACGTACTTGAAATCACACAGGGCAAAGACGACGGTAGCGCGCTTTTTAACCCAGGTGCGAAGGCTTTGGCTGTAGGGACCGCCACTGTTACGGTCACCAATCCCGATGGCACAACCCGAGACATCATGGTGACCGTTTCCTAAAAAAATAAACTGACTAACATATGGTCGGTGTTTACTCGAATAGCTCTCGCGACCTGCGAGGAATTACCTGATCTGGATCCGGATGATCAACCTCTGGTTGACCTATTTCACAAGGCGGGTATCGAGGCGACACCGACCATCTGGTCTGATCCGACAGTTAACTGGTCAGACTTTGATCACATAATTATTCGCAACACCTGGGACTACACGAACCGACTTGCTGAATTCCTTGCGTGGGCAAAAGCACATGAGTCTCGCATTCAAAATTCGTATGAAATTATTTTATGGAACTCCAACAAGATCTACCTCAATGATTTATCCTCAAGGGGTTTCCCAATAGTGGATACCCAATTCGTCTCGGATCCTTTTGGTGATTGGGTAATTCCGAATGTCGGTGACTTCGTGGTTAAGCCGAGCGTCTCTGCTGGCAGCCAGGACACCATGCGTTTTCCAACCAGTGATCCTGCATCACTGCACAATGCTCAAGACCTGATTGGTCGGATCGTGTCCCAAGGAAAAACTGCGATGGTTCAGCCCTACCTTGCAGCCGTCGACGAAATCGGTGAGACGGCCCAACTCTTTATTGGCGGTGAGTATTCCCATGCAATTCGCAAGGGACCACTACTAGTGGCTAACTCCGAGTCAGAGAAGGAACACGGCCTATTCCTAAAAGAAGATATCTCGCCCCGTGAGCCATCGGTCGAGCAGCGCGAGTTGGCGACGGCAGTGATGGCCATCGTCAGTGAGCGCTTTGGCACACCTCTCTATGCGCGTGTTGATCTTCTCGATGACCGGAACGGCAAGCCGGTAATCCTGGAATTGGAACTGGTGGAGCCGTCCATGTTTTTCCAAACAACCCCTGACTCGGCGCAGCAGTTTGTGAAAACCTTTATTCGATAAGAAACCTTTCTGTAATGGAATTGTTATATGAATACGTTACAAAACAGACATTTTTTGGTTGCAATTCATGATTTTTAGGAATATGTTGTCGCTCACAACAATTTGCCGAGCCGAGACACATTGAGGAATTCGTGAGCGATCGATTAACGCCCGTGCCAGAAGATAAGTTCGCGTTCGGCCTGTGGACGATTGGGCACATTGGCCGCGATCCATTTGGTGACGCCACTCGACCGGCCATTAAAACGGCCGACTTTGTCAAAGGCCTCGCCGATATCGGTGCATGGGGCGTTTCTTTCCACGACGACGACCTGATGACTTTTGGGGCGAGTGAGTCCCAGCGCCGCGCGGAACTTGATTCATTTAAAAAAGCATTAGACGAATCAGGGCTGGTGTGTCCGATGGCGACAACCAATCTGTTCTGGCATCCGGTTTTCAAAGACGGAGCATTCACATCGAATGACCGAAACGTCCGACGCTTCGCAATCCAAAAAACCCTTCGTAATATTGACGTGGCAGCGGAACTTGGCGCAACCACCTACGTGCTCTGGGGTGGACGTGAAGGTGTTGAGAGTGCGGCGAGCAAAAACCCAGCTAATGCTCTTGATCGATATAAAGAAGCGTTGGACTTTTTGTGTGGCTATGTTTCTGAGAAAAAATACGATATTCGTTTCGCATTAGAACCAAAACCAAATGAACCGCGCGGGGACACATTCCTGCCGACCATCGGCCACGCAATGGCTTTCATTAACCAGCTCGAATACCCGGTAATGGTGGGGTTGAACCCAGAAGTTGCGCACGAAACTATGGCTGGTTTGAGCTTTTTCCAAGGGGTCGCCCAAGCGTTATGGCAAGGCAAGCTCTATCACATTGACCTCAACGACCAAAAAATTGGACGCTTTGATCAAGACCTTCGATTCGGTTCGGAAGGGATCAAGGACGATTTCATGTTGGTGCGGTTGTTGGAAAACTCCGATTACACCGGGCCAAAGCACTTCGATGCTCGCCCGTATCGCAATGAATGGGGTGATGGCATCTGGGATTTCGCCCGCGGATGCATGCGCACCTACCTCGCACTCGCAGCCAAAGCGCGCGAGTTCGACCAAGACCCTCGGGTAAAGGCCGCACTAGATGTTGCTAGCACTCCAGAACTCGCGGAATCGAGCGTCGGCGCATTTAGCTCTGAAGCCGCCGATCGATTGCTCAAAGAAACATTTGATCCAGACGCCCTTGCGGCTAGGACGTATGGCAACGAAGTACTTGATCAATTAGTCATTGATCGAATTCTGGGAATCTAATTTTCCAGAAAAATGCAAAGCAGGAGATTCCTGCAGGGGAAGGAAATATATGAAGAAGAAGCTATATGTAGCTTTCGCGGGTTTCGCGGCAGCTTCATTGGTACTCACCGCGTGTTCATCAAGTGAGGACACGGCAGCAACGGACACTGCAACCGAAAGTGCAGCGACCGAAGAAGCAGCTGCTGGCGACGTCGGCAAAGCCTGTGTAATTTTGCCAGACAGCCAGTCCTCAGATCGCTGGGAAAATCAAGATCGTCCCGCAATCCAGTCGGCACTCGAGGGTGCAGGCTTCACAACTGACATTCAAAACGCTCAAGGCGACACGACCCAGTACCTCACAATCGGTGATCAAATGCTCGCCGGCGGTTGTGGCGTCATGGTTCTCGTCGACCTCAATGGCTCTGGCGCAACTGTTGCTGAAAAAGCAAAGGCCCAGGGCATCCCCGTCATTGCTTACGACCGTCCATTCGCACCTGCCGACTACTACGTGTCATTTGACAACGTAAAGGTTGGACAGCTTCAGGGTGAAGGTCTCCTCAAGTGCCTGGGTGATAATGGAATTGATCCTGCGGCTGCCGCAGTTGTGTTCCTGAATGGTTCACCAACTGATGGCAACGCTGCAATGTTCAAAGAAGGTTACGAAACCACGCTTACTGCTGCAGGTGTAGTGCCCGTGAACGACCAGTCAGTACCCGACTGGGACAACCAGCAGGGTGGCGTTATCTTCGAGCAAATGTTCACCGACCTTAGTGGAAAAATTGATGGCGTTCTTGCCGCAAACGACGGTCTTGGTGGAGCTGCAATTGCAGTTCTCGACAAGAACGGTGTCACGATTCCCGTGACCGGACAAGATGCAACCGTTGGTGGTTTGCAGAACGTTCTCCTGGGCAAGCAGTGCATGACGGTGTTCAAGAACACTGCCCTGCAAGCTGGCGATGCATCTGCACTCGCAATCGCACTGCTCAATGGAGAATCCCCAACAGTTGAAGGCACCGTTGATGTCAATGGAACAAGCATTCCTGCGAAGTACTCGGATCCAGTGATCATTTACTCAGACAATGTCGCTGACGTTATCGCTGCTACACCCGGTTACGACGTTGCAGCATTGTGTGCTGGCGATGTGGCCGCTGTCTGCACCGAATTGGGCATTCAGTAAAGGTTCGTTAGTTAAACGGTGTGGGCTCGTGCTTCGGTGCGAGCCCACACTTCTATTAATTAAATTCATCAAAAGTAGCGCCCGGTGCGTGTACTTCCCCGTATTCTCAGTGCGAGTGTTTTCTCAAAGAAGATGAGGCGAAAATGGAATCTGCCAGTCCAATCCTGGAAGTTAGGGGTGTCACGAAGAGTTTTGGTGCGGTTGACGTTCTACGAGGAATTGATTTCTCGGTCTTTCCAGGTTCGGTCACAGCGCTCGTTGGTGACAACGGTGCTGGCAAATCAACCCTGATCAAGGGCTTGGCAGGGATTCAGCCTTTCGACGGTGGCGCGATTCTTTTCGAAGGGAAAGAGGTGAAACTCGACGACCCTCGTGCGGCGGCCGAATTGGGAATTGAAGTCGTATACCAGGACCTGGCCCTGTGCGACAATCTCGATATCGTTCAAAACATGTTTCTCGGTCGGGAATTAAAGCGCGGAGTTGCACTCGACGAAGCTCATATGGAAGCCCGCGCTGGCGAAACTTTACAATCACTGTCAGTCCGAACCGTTTCGTCGCTGCGACAGAAAGTTTCTAGCCTGTCGGGCGGGCAACGACAAACTGTCGCAATCGCGCGATCTGTCCTGTGGAATAACCGAGTTGTCATCTTGGACGAACCGACCGCCGCCTTGGGCGTGGCTCAGACCGAGCAAGTGCTTGCGCTGGTCCGCCGGTTGGCCGATGCAGGGCTGGGTGTGGTGATCATCTCGCACAACCTTCAAGATATTTTCCAAGTGGCTGACTACGTCTACGTTCTTTACCTCGGAACCATGGTCACGCGCCTGCGGGTGGATGAGACCACCAGTGGGGAAATCGTCGAGTACATCACGGGTGGAAAAACAGACTTGTCAGCCCAGAATGGAGCGAATTCATGAGTGCAGACGTTGACGTTCCCCAATACATGAAGACCAAGGACGGCAGTGTTGCTGAATCCTGGAAGGCTTACCGCACCAAGGTGCGAAGCGGCGACATGGGATCACTGCCTGCGGTCCTCGGACTTATTATTTTGGTGATTCTCTTTTCACTGGCTAACCCAGTTTTCTTTACGTCGTTGAACTTCGCTAACTTCTTCACTCAAGCGGCTGTCGTCATGATTTTGGCTATGGGTTTGATTTTTGTGCTGCTCCTAGGCGAGATTGATCTTTCGGCGGGCGTGACCTCCGGAGTGGCTGGTGCCTTACTCGCGGTTTCACTCTCGCGGTGGGGTCTGGCTTGGCCGATCGCGGTTGCGGTAGCCATGCTGGCCGGTATCGCCATCGGTCTTTTCATCGGAACCCTTGTAGCCAAAATTGGAATTCCTTCATTCGTTGTCACCCTTGCACTGTTTCTGGCATTCCAGGGCTTGATTTTGGTGATCATTGGTGAGGGCGGAAATATTCGAGTGACGGACAATGTCATCCTGGCTATTCAAAACCAAAATTTACCGATCTTGCTCGGTTGGGTTTTCTACGCTGCAATAATTGGCGGCTACTTTCTTGTTTCATATATTGGCCGGACTCGTCGACTTGCGCGAGGATTTGCCGCGACTGCACTTTCCATGATTCTGATTAAAACGGCAGCGATGGCGGTCGTTGGTTTCGCAATTGTGTGGGCATTGAGTCAGGAACGAAGCGTGAATCCTGAATTAAATCCACTCAGCGGCGTACCAATAATTGTGCCGATCATTGCTGTACTAACGCTGGTTTTTGGATTCATTTTGAACCGCACCACGTTCGGTCGTCATGTTTATGCAGTTGGTGGCAACGTGGAAGCCGCTCGTCGCGCTGGCATCAGCGTGAGTCGAATTCGAATTACCGTCTTCACAATCTGTTCCGGAACGGCGGCATTCGCGGGAATTGTTTTCGCATCTCGCGCGGCTTCGGTGGATCCCAACGCGGGTAAGTTCATCGTTCTCAATGCAATCGCTGCCGCGGTCATCGGTGGAACGAGCCTCTTCGGTGGTCGTGGCCGGATTCATGATGCACTTATCGGTGGCGCGGTTGTCGCAGTCATTGACAACGGCATGGGACTTCTTGGTTACTCGGCGGGTGTCAAATTGATGATCACCGGTGCGGTACTGATGCTGGCTGCCGGCGCCGACGCACTCTCGCGAAAACGTTCACAGGGGGTTATGCGTTAACCGCGCTCGCCATGTTGACACCAACTCCCGTTACGCCCGATGAAGTCAAACGGCACAATCTTGCTCGCGTTCTTCGGCACCTTCATGAAGATGGCGAGTTGAGCCGTTCAGATCTTGTGCTCCTGACCGGCTTGAACCGAAGCACGATTGGTTCGCTCGTTTCGGATTTAGCGGAAGCGGGACTTGTCGAGGAAGTGGCCGGAGTCGGTGGATCACGTGGACGTCCATCGCTGGTGGTCCGAACAAGGCGGGAAGACATTTTTGTTCTGGCGTTCGATCTTCGAGTGGATCGAATTGTTGGCGCTGCGGTAGGTCTGGGTGGTGAAGTTTTAGCCAGTGTCCATCGTCATCGTCAAGATGGTCCCTATCCGGTGAAAAAGGCAATTGCAGCAATCTTGGAAAGTACGGATGAGCTCTTTACGTTGTTACCGGCGGGAGCGATCTGGGCGGGAGTCGGTATTGCAATTCCTGGAGTTGTTGAAACACATCTTGGTTTCGTGCGAAAGGCACCAAATCTAGGGTGGATCGATGTTCCATTCGGACAATTGATCGAAGATTCCTTTCGTGAACACATTGGCGTTTGTCCGAGCGTAGTGTTGGGAAATGACGCGAATTTGGGCGCAATCGCGGAATACGTGCGTGGAGCGGCGACCGCGACTTCCAGTGTGGTGTATCTCTCCGGTGACGTTGGTGTGGGAGGTGGTGTCGTACTCGGAGGAGTGCTGATAACCGGAGCGAGTGGTTACGCAGGTGAACTGGGCCACCTCGTGGTAAACCCCAATGGTCAATCGTGTAACTGTGGGAGTAGGGGTTGCTGGGAAACTGAAGTGGGAAGGGACGCGATCTTGGCCGCCGCAGGTTATTCGGCAGGCCAGGACTCATTCCCGGAACTCATTGAAATGGGTAAGAGTGACCCTGAGAAAATGAAACGGTCATTGAGCCACGTCGGCGAGTGGGTTGGTGTAGGGCTGGTAAACCTGATGAATAGCATCGACCCGCATTACATTGTTCTGGGTGGTCACCTGGCTCAGATTTACCCGTACATCAGTGACACTGTAAACGAGCGGATTAATCAATCCCGACCAAATGCCGAAACTCGCGCGCAAGTGTCACTTCCTTCCTCACCGCTGGACAGCCCACTGGTTGGTGCGGCCGAAGTTGCATTTGGACCACTTCTGAGTGACCCATTACAAGAAATGGAACAGGCATTTGCCCTCGTCTAGTGACTCGCAGGTGCACGTTGGATTCGGTAGTCACCAATTAATTTTTGACACGACACTCGCGGGGCGGGCAATTAGTTGGAACTATCAAGGGATTGAGTTGTTGGGTGCGGCAGGTTCGGACCCGGTTGAATATGGGTTTTATCCCATGCTGCCGTGGGCGGGGAGGCTGGCTGATAATTCCATTTCGGTTAACGGTGAATTGATCCAGCAGGAAATCAACCATCAAGGTTGGGCTATTCATGGACTTTCCTTTGATAGACCACTAACCCGTTGGCACATCAAAGAAAATGAAAATTCGACAACCTTCTCAGGTGAACAATCGATCCCAGATTGGATCGTTCCCCTCGCTGTCGCATTCACGTGGGAAATTCGAAGTGACTCGATTGAAACAATTATCGAAGTCACCCCAACGGGTTCGGAGTCCGCCAAGGTTGTTTTGGGTTGGCACCCGTGGTTTAACAAATCACTGGGTGTTGGCTTACCGGCGAAACTAAAGATTGATAACGCTAAATTACTCATCAAGTTAGACGCGTTGCCAACTGGTGACCTGGCTGATTTTGATGTTAATCACAGCCCATTCGACGATGCAATAATTGTGCCGGACAAGACGGTAATCCTTGAATGGCCGAAGGCATCGCAATTACGGGTGACAAACTCGCACGAGTGGTTTGTTATTTACACCGGCAACAAAGATTTTGTGTGTATCGAACCTCAAACGGGTGCACCCAATTCACTCAATGGTTCATTTGGTGAATCAGCCCTCACTTGCAGCATGAGCGAGCCGGCACGAATGACAACGCTTTGGGAGTTGTACTCACTTACTGACTAGCCGGCGGCTCCAGGCGAACGACTTCACCTGTTGAAGCCGATACGCGGGCCGCATCCATCACCCGCATGGTTGCCACCGCCTGCTCGAGGGTGACCGTTGGTGTCGCTGATTCGGTGAGAAATGCTAAGACTTCTCGGTAGTACTCAGGCCAATCACCGTGACTAAATGGCAACGTCGAGTACGTGAGCTGGCCCTCCATGTCACTCGACCATATCTCGATGGTCGATTCAGCGGGTTCAACACCCCAGTTGGCACTTGGAATCTCACCCAATTTGAGGTGGTTCTCCTGGGTATCCAACGCATTGATGCGCAGTGCGCCTTTCGTACCCGCGAGAGTGAATCGTGGTCCGGGCAACGCGACCGCGAGTGACCCAACGAGATAGGAAACCCCGCCCGACCGGTGGTGCAGCATCAAGATTAAGTCGTCATCGGACACGGGAGTTTCGCGCACGGTTCGAGTCTGAGCGTTAACCGAAACAACTGGACCCATCAGATCAAGTGCCTGATCAACAAGGTGGGGCGCGAAGTCGTAGAGCACACCGCCAAGTACTTCGGGATCACTTAGTTCACGCCACCCACCTTTTGGTAGCAACCGGAATCGCTCAAGTCGTGATTCGAATCGGTGCGGTGTACCGATCACGCCTGAATCAACGGCGGCCTTCAGGGTCAAGTAGTCCGAGTCCCACCGTCGGTTCTGAAAGGGGAGAACCGCAACTCCGTTAGCAGTAGCCAATACACCAAGTTCAATAACGGCAGGAGCGTCAGCCGCGATGGGTTTATCAATCACCACATTGATCCCCCGTGAAAGCGCCGCTCGAGCTTGCGGCACGTGGGTCACGTTCGCCCCAGCAATAACAACGAGGTCGGGATTCAGATCCAACAATTTCACCAAATCATTGGTGACCAGAGCCGCTGGAAAGTCAGTGTGCGCCTGTGACAATCTTTCATCATTTCCGGTCAGAATTCCGATTACCTCAAAACCTGGAACCGACTTAATTAATTGCCCGTGAAAGATTCTTCCGGCTAATCCGTACCCACAAATCACGACCGTTTTCATAGCAACAGCCTACCTGTGTGAACTTTTACCCTCACTAAGATAAGAACCATGACATATGCGCTGCGCGACCTAAAAGACACTGTAATTGCTATCACCGGAGCCACATCCGGTATTGGTAAGGCTACCGCCGAACAACTCGTCGAACTTGGTGCCAAAGTCTCGCTGGGCGCGCGTAACGCCGAACGACTACATGCATTGGTGGAGCAACTCGGAGCAGACAATGCTGTTGCCGTTCCCATGGACGTCCGCTCGGTTGAAGACAACCAAGCACTCATTAATGCCGCGGTCGAGAAGTTTGGGAAACTTGATTCCATTGTTCCCAATGCGGGCATCGGCATGTATGGCTCAGTGCTGGATCATTCTGATGACGAAATCCGCCGCATGATGCACACCAACTACGACGGCACCGTCTGGACAGTGCGTGCTGGCGTTCCCGCAATGCTTGCGACAACAGGGTCAGGAGACATCGTGATCGTTTCCTCGGTTGCCGGCTTCCGCGGTGGTGGCGACGAAGCCATTTACGCCGGGACAAAGTTTGCCCAAGTTGGTTTGGCCGGATCATTGGATCGGGAACTGCGTGAAAAAGGTATTCGCGTCACGGCTGTCTGTCCGGCAGGTGTTGGCACCGAGTTCGCAGTTGGCACCGGTCGGGTTGATAACGACCCACGTTTCGCCGACTGGCTCACCGCGGATGACGTTGCTCACGCCGTGGTCTCAGTGCTTCTACAGCCTCGCAGTGTTCGCACAACCGTGTGGCAAATGTGGTCCATGGGGCAACAGAGTTAACCGGTCCTGACCGACCAACAGCCTCGCTAGCCTTGTCTCGCCTTGAAGCGTGGATTTCTCTTATTGATCACGTAGATGCGGCCGCGTCTACGTACGACTTGGGAGCCGGGCTGCTTCTTGAATGATTTGAGCGATGCTCGTACCTTCATGGGGTGCCCGACCGTTCGCGGCCTTGATAGGGGAGCAGTGCCATTTCGCGGGCATTCTTGACCGCCCGAGCGACCATTCGCTGCTGTTGAACGCTAAGACCGGTCATCCCACGTGAGCGGATCTTGCCACGCTCGGACAGAAACTTGCGCAATAAATTCACATCCTTGTAATCGATGGATTTCACATCGGGTGTAAGCAGGGGTGCTCGTTTAACATGGCGTATCTCAGGACCATTACTAATTTTTTTGCGAGCCATAATCGTCTCCTAGGAACTGTTTGTTGTGGGATCGATATAGCCGCGTTGAACTGCACGCACCAATCGACGTGGAACGAGGTATTGGAGCCCACCAACGGTCACCGGAATGAGGGTTGTGGGTTTCGCGGTCCAATGGGACCGGCGATGACGCGTACGGCTGCGGGACATTTTCCCTTTGGGCACTGCCATGGTAATTCCTCTCTCAAGCAACTCGGCGAATTTCGCCAAGCCAAGGTTCTAAACCATCTTCAGCGAGCAGCCACGCCTGGTGGTCAAGTCGAGCCTCTGACGGTGACAGCAGCACGTGATTAAAAGCTTCGTGCAGATGTGTGGGAAGCTCACCGACCCCGGTGATGATCAATCGGGTGATCCGCTCTTTCGATCCCCACGCCGAGTGACACCCAATAGTGACCTGACCCGCTGCTCCTTCCCATGAGTTAGCCATCTCTGGTCGGGTCGGTACCCAAAAGCATCCGCGCGATCGGAACGATCCAGACCCCAACAACTCAATGTGATCCATCAGTCGCTCGGGGTGAAACGGATACTGTGATTGCAGATCAATCCGCCAGGCCTCGTCACTGGTCAACACCGGCAGCTCGTCCGCACTGAGCGGTGTTCGCCAACTTCTTGCTTCAGAAGCGGAATGTCGCCCCCGTGTCAGGGACGAGCCCTCAAGATTCTCCACTCCGTTAACCAATATGGAGGATGGTCGTCTTAGCGCATTGAGAAAATCAGCGGATGTTGAAGCCATTTGGGTCGTCGTAACAACGACGTCCGCGTACTCAACCTGAGCACATGCCGCCTCACCTAACCCGCGATCATCGTCGGGACCAGTATGAAGGTTTCTTTCGTGAAGGAGTTCTGTGCTGAGCAACGTCCCGATAATGTCTTCGGTATCAAGCACCGAGATCACCGTGGCTAGTCGGACATATCGTGCTACGTCAGGATCGCTGCTGATGACAGAACTCAGATGATCCGCTTCTGCGCTTATGGGTAGACAGGCGACGATTGTCTCCCATTGTTTGTCTCGGGCTAGGCGAACGATGCTGGGGATTATGTCTTGCCTCAAGGCACATCCGACACAAGCATGCTCAAGATCTTTGACTTCGCTCTCAATTTGCCCGTCCATAGCACTCACCACTCGGGTGAGGCTTTGTTGAACGGGATCAATGGTGTGACGAATAGCGACCGTGCGTGGAAGATCCCAGAGCAGTGTCACAAGGGCGGCGTCCATGGCTAATGAATTCACACCGGTCAGAATGATGAGAGACTTTCTCATGGTCGGACCCCATACTTGCGTTCGAATTTGTTGACCCTTCCTTCTGTGTCCAAGACCCGTATTTTTCCGGTCCAAAAAGGATGACTCTCATTAGTGATGTCTGCATCGACGACGGGTATCTGAACCCCACCCACTTCGATGTTTGGCAAATTTGTGCGACGAATCAGAGTGGATTGCGTCACGAAGAAGTTTCCGGTCGCAATATCGCGAAAAGCAACTGGCCCATATTCCGGGTGGATTCCCTTTTTCATCTTCGTTTCCTCTCCTTTGGCCCACGGACACCGGGACCGTTGACGTGCGTATATGGTATACCCTAATGCAAATGATTATCATTATCAAGATAGGGTCAGCACTCTTCGAACGAAAGGCGCAATGACATGTCACGCATTTGCCATCAAGTCTCCCATTCTCATCGCCGCACTAAACGGCGGTTTAATGTCAATATCGCGCGAAAGACCTATTGGGTACCTAGCCTGCGGCGTCGGGTAACCCTGACGGTGAGCACGCGGGGAATCAAAGTGATCGACAAGCGTGGCATTGAGTCTGTGGTTGCGGAAATTATTGCGAAAGAGGGGCGAATCTAATGGCATCGAGGAGTAAAGATCTCAGGCCGGTCATCAAACTCCGGTCAACGGCCGGTACCGGGTTTACCTATGTCACGCGTAAAAATCGCCGGAATAATCCGGACCGTATGTCGATTCGAAAGTATGACCCAATGATTCGAGCGCACGTCGAATTTCGAGAGGATCGATAATGGCTAAAAAATCAAAGATTGCCGCCAATGAACGCCGTAAAAAGACCGTGGAAAACTACGCCGATCGTCGAGCGGAACTCAAGGAGAACCTTCGACTCGCCCACAATGATGCCGAGCGTCGATCTGCGGTACAAGCTTTAAGCGCCTTGCCGCGGGATGCAAGTCCAGTACGCGTTCGCAACCGCGATGTCGTCGATGGCCGACCTCGAGGGTACCTGCGCACCTTTGGACTGTCCCGAATCAATTTACGACAGATGGCGCACCGGGGAGAGTTGCCGGGAATAACTAAGTCCTCTTGGTAAAAACCTAAATGATCTGGACCCGGTGAGCCACCGGCAACTTTGGAAAATTGACTAGTTACAAATGCTGGGTACCTAAGGCATCTTTCGGGTCGAGAGGCTCACAGAAAACCCCGTCCCCCTGTAATTTTAAGGTCCATTAAATGAACTCGGTTTAGCTTTTTCCGTTTCTAGATTGGTCTGTTTTAGTGGACCCGCGCAGTCACATTTCCGTGATGTACCCACTGTTGATGCATGATCGCAACGTGGTTTTCGCGGCAGATTCTTCTTGTCATTTATTCTGAGAATCGGAATCCCGTCATTGGTCTCTGCCGCACATAGCTGAATCGTTTGGGAGGGGAGTCCACATCAAAGAAGCCACGCGCATGGAAAGATCTGCAAAACCTCTTTCGTGTTCGTGCAATTGCCCGCAGATGAAACAGATGAAACAAACGAAAACACTGGGGTGATCGTTTTTTCCTCCCACATGACGCATCCCCGATCACTAGCGCGAGCCTCGCCCCGTCGGAAGCGGGCGGCCCGCCGCAGTTCACGACGCCTAGTAGTTGCTCGACAGATTGAGCGCGGAAGACGACGGGCCATGAAAAGAGCAGAGCCATGGGCCAACGTGAGCATCTGTTCATGTGTCAGAGTCCCATTAATACGCCAGAACATGCCCAAACGGGCATGTTCTGGCGTATTCTTTCCCTATGTTGCCTCGGGAGATCATGGCCGCCCCGTTGAGGACGGTGCGCCCGCAAGACCTCGCCCACCTCTACACCCAACCATTTCGTCAGTTAGACAAGCGGGTCCGGCGCGGAGAGATCAACAAACTTGCGCGCGGGGTTTACTACGCACCCCCCGACGATGTCGGGCTGACGTGGATCCCGACCATGGAGGCTGCGACAGCGGCCGTCGCTACAGCTTTCTTCGGAGCGCGGGTGCCAATCCTGATGCATTTGACTGCGGCCCGACTACACGGGGCGGTGCCTCGAGCGCTCGCCGTCGGCATCGTTGCGGTACCGCGTCAGCAGAAGCCCATGCAGTTGACTGACCGCGATCACGGACAAGTCATCTTCGTCAAGCGCGGCGTCGCCGACCTCGACGCCGTGTTGATGTCGACCGAGTTGGGACAAGTCTTGGTAACGACGCCGGGGCAGACTGCTCTCGATCTTGCCAAGCGCCCCCGTCTGGCGGGCGACCCCACTCAAGCTCGCGACGCGATTCGACAACTCTTTCCGCGGATCGATATGGAACAGGTCGCGCAACTCGCGCACGAACAGCGTGCCCAAGCAGCGTTGACTGAGCTCAAGGATTTCGGACGCAACCATCGGGGCGGCCATGTCGGAGCCTGAGGTGACAGCGGCACGGTCAACCTTCGAGGCAGCCGAGGACGGTGTCGGTGAGTGGCTGGCAGCAGCGACCGCATTCGCGACCACAGACGACGGACATGCCGAACTCCTTGCTCTCCTGCCGGACGCTGCACTGTTCGGAGACGTCGACAGGCAGGACCAGATCCATGCCGCTTTGCTGCGCGGGGAACGAGCGCGGGCTGAGCAAGATATTGCTGCGGCATCTGTCTCGAAGCCGACCGCGGCTGTCAGTGACGGTGACCTCCAGCTGATCGCTGACGATTTCGGTGTGGCGCTGGAGCAGGTGAGACGCGACCATGTCATCAGCCACATCCTGGCCGCGCTGTCCGCACCAGGCCTTGCCGACGAGTTCACCTTCTACGGCGGCACCGCGCTATCTCGTACGCTGCTGCCGAGACTTCGCTTGAGCGAGGACATCGACCTCATAGCGCAGAGGGCTCGTCGATCAACCGCTGAGGACATCGAGAATACGATCGAGAAGGCACTGGCCCGCACGCACGGCAAAGTTGCCTGGGAACCGCGCCTGTCAGCAACAACTGGCGCTAAGTCTGCGGTGCTGCGTACAGATTACGGAGTGGTCATCCGTATCCAGATGATGAAGCAGATCGATCTGCCATCGTGGCCAACCCACAAGCAACAGTTGTTGCAGCGCTATGCGGATGCACGCCCAGCGAAGCTGCGGGTTTTTACTCCGTCGGCGTTCGCCGCCGCCAAGACGCTGGCGTGGATGGATCGCCGGGCATCGCGCGATCTCTACGACTTGTGGGCGCTAGCGCTGCTCGGTCTAATCGACGCCCAGGCAGCTGACGTCTACCGCCGATACGGAAATGGAGCAATCCCGGGCGCGTGGATGTTCCGTGACGCACCGGACGAAGATGCCTGGAACGTTGCTCTCGCGCATCAAGGCCGTGTGCGGGTCAACCCTGCCGATGCGCTACGCGTGGTATGCGCGAGTTGGGCGGGCGCCGGCGAGCAGTTGCCTTTCCGGGTGCAGTCAAGTCAAAGCCAGAAGGGACCGTAGGGTGATTGTGCTCGGCAGTCAATATTGCAGGTAATCAAGGTATCGCCTGGGTGCAAGTCGGCCAGGCAGGCGTTCCACTGGGGTTGGTCGGCTTTGGCCCTGCTCGATATGTCGGTGCAGCGGTCTAGTCAAGATACGGACCAAACCATGGACCGACTGTGGTTCGCTTGGTTATTGACCGAGGCCGGGATCAATTGGAATCCCATAGTTGCCATTGCCGCAGTTGGGGCCTTGGTCAGCGGGGGCGGCATCATGGGCACTAACGCAAATGCGCATCTGGCGACACAAACCCGAGCCCGGCTGGCTCCTGACCCTCCAATGAGAGGGGGCTGACTTCTGCGTCTGTGACTTGTGGTGGCCCCGACCACGCAGGGTCGCCCCTGCGAGGACCGTCCTCAGCGAGTGCTCATCCCTTGAATTCGAACCGGCTAGGGAATATCTGTCCGCCCACATTGAATGCGCAGGGAAAACCGTCACTTCAGAACGGATCCCAATGTTTCATGCAGGAGGACCTTCAGGTGGTATTGAATTCTCGTAGGGTGAATACGCCCGAACGTTTGCACCTTCCAGTGAAGATTTCAAAACGCTGTATGCGACTCGTAATGACACTGAGAGCCGTCACACCGCCCTGAAACGACGAATCCGTCACTTGCCCGAAGACGTCAACGGGCCAAGCCCATCATTTAGCCACGGGTTAGCGGCAACAAATATGCACCTAAAACCCTGCAGGAATACCTTTGGGTTTAAGAGTCATGTTCACACCCGGAAGATGTGTTAGATAGAGGTGCAATTCAACCTCTGACCACTTCGAAAAAGCCGAAAGGGTTTCCTCTAGAGTAGGACTCCCGCATTAAGACAGGTTTTTTTCAGACTTATCTTCGTGTCCCCAGGGTCGCTAGCTCAATGGTAGAGCTGCGGACTTTTAATCCGTAGGTTCCCGGTTCGAGCCCGGGGCGACCCACTTTTTTCACCCCTGGCACCGGCCTACTTTCTTGCTACCCTGTCGTTCCCAGTTTCTGGGAAAAACAGGCGAAAATCCGCGGTTTTAAAGATTTTAAATCCAACTCATCCGTGCGTTGCGTCCCGGACCTCACCTTTGGGAGTCTGGGTCGGCTGGGTCATGCGGCCACGTGTCTGAATTTGAGTGAGGAACGCAGGAATGTTGCATTTTATCCGGACATTTTTGTATTGAATGCACGTTGTTTTCTCTGTGTCCCAATCGGGCCAGTTGCGATTGGGTATTCGCGCGGTCAGGTTGACTCTGAAGAGCCACTTTTACGCCTACCCTTCAGGTCGCTAAAGGACTAAGAGTTGGTAGTCGAATACGAAGGTCGGCCTAGTTAGGCAACGACGTGTTGCAGGGTCTCGATGCTGTCGTACGTATCGCCCATAACGACCGCCAGTTTTTCGAGGTCGTAGCGGTTCTGGAGGTTGAGCCAGAACTGCGCGCTCATGCCGAAGGCTTTTGCGAACCGCGCAGCCGTGGCGGCACGCCGATGGCCCGCGCGAGAGCGCTCTGCGAGAGTTCCAATGGCTCAAGAAACTCGGTCGCCAGAATCTCGCCCGGATGAATGGGCTCGTGCTTGGACTTATTCGTCATCGTCTTTTCCGTCCAGATTAGTGATATTCCACGATCTCAACGTTGATTGGGCCGGCTGGGGTAACGCGGTATGAGCGAGTGAGTTGTTTCCGTTATCAGGCGTCAGACCTTCGCCACCGCGGCTGCGGCCACATCGGCGGCGGCTGCGATCACTGCAAGGTCATCGTCGGTATGAGCAGCGGAGACGAACCATGCCTCGAAAGCCGATGGCGGTAGCCACACTCCCGCGTCCAGCATGGAGTGGAAGAACGTGGCGAATGCGGCCGTGTTTTGACTTCGTGCATCCTCGTAATTGCTCAGCGGGGTAGAAGTGAAATGAAAGCTGAAGAGGTTGCCGGCCTGTGGTGCCTGATGAACGACGCCATGCCGATTGAGGGCTTCAATAATGATGTCGCGGACCGCTGCGGCGGTTGCATTGAGGTGCGCGTACACCTGTGGCGTGCATAGGCGAAGAGTTGCGAGCCCGGCAGTTGTTGAAGCGGGATTGCCGCTCAAAGTTCCGGCCTGGTACACAGGTCCGACGGGAGCGAGTAGATCCATGAACTCGGCTGGGCCGGCAACGGCCGCTAGGGGCATGCCTCCACCGATCACTTTTCCATAGGTGAACAGGTCCGGTTGCCAATCCTGCAGCTTGCCTTCGATCCCCCACCAGCCGTCCGCTGACATGCGAAAGCCGGTCATGACTTCGTCGAAGATGAGCAAGGAACCGTGCTCGCGGGTGATGGCAGACAGCCGGGCGTTGAAGCCGGCGGGCGGTGGCACCACCCCCATATTGGCCGGAACGGCTTCGGTGATTACGCAGGCGATCTCGCTGCCCCGGAGTGAAAATAGGGTCTCCAGTTCGGTCACGTCCCCATAGGGCAGAACCACGGTGTCTTGAGCTGTGCCCGGGGTGACGCCGGGGGAGTCGGGCAGACCGAGTGTGGCAACGCCGGAGCCGGCGGCAACCAGGAGCGAGTCGGAGTGGCCGTGATAGCAGCCGGCGAACTTCACAACAACGTCGCGACCGGTCTTAGCGCGTGCGATGCGGATCGCGGTCATGACCGCCTCGGTGCCGGAATTTGTGAACCGTACCCGTTCCACCGGAGCCACGCGAGCAACGATTTCTTCGGCCAGTTCTACTTCGGGTGGGCAGGGCGCGCCGACGGAAGCGGATCTGGCGACAGCGGCGCCCACTTGCGCAACGACTTCTGGATGGGCGTGCCCAAGAATCATGGGTCCCCAACCACTAACGAGGTCAACGTATTCTCGACCGTCTGTGTCGGTAATGCGTGACCCAAGAGCGTGCGCGACGTAACGGGGCGTACCGCCCACGGAGCGAAAGGCGCGTACCGGCGAGCTCACCCCGCCCGGAATTACGTGCTGCGCGCGGGCGAACCACTCCTCGGAGTTCGGTGCCATGGTTCCTCCAGTTGTTGTTATTTGGTTGATCGGTTGACGCAGGTAGGGCTAGCGGAGGGTGCGGGCTACTTCGGTCGCCCAGTAGGTCGCGATCATGCCTGCTCCCGCACGCTTCACGCTGGTAAGAATCTCATGAATGGCCCGTTCACGATCGATCATTCCCGCGGACGCAGCTGCCTCGACCATCGAAAACTCGCCCGATACGACGTATGCGGCTACGGGGACATCGACTTCGTCGCTGACGCGCGCGATGATGTCGAGGTAGGTGAGCGCCGGCTTCACCATGACAATGTCGGCGCCCTCGGCCACGTCGAGCCGCACTTCGCGCAGAGCCTCCACCGTATTACCCGGATCCTGTTGATAACTGCGGCGATCCCCCTGCAGCTGGCTCTCGACGGCCTCGCGGAATGGTCCATACATTGCCGAGGCGTATTTTGCGGCGTAGGCGAGAAGCGCGGTGTCCGTTTGACCGGCGGCGTCAAGGGCGATCCGCACGGCGCTGACTTGGCCATCCATCATGCCGCTCAAACCAAGAATGTCTGAACCGGCATCTGCGAGAACCAGACTCATCTGTTGATATACGGCGAGCGTCGCGTCGTTATCGACTCCACCCTGGTCGTCGAGCACTCCGCAGTGACCGTGCGAGGTGAACTCGTCTAGGCACAGATCGGCGATCACAGGCAGGTCGTCTCCCGTTGCCTCCTTCACCCACCTCACGGCCTGAGCGAGAATGCTGTCCGGCGCGATCGCTGCGTCTCCGCAGGCATCACGTTCTTTCGGCACTCCGAAAAGCATGATGGCGCCGACCCCGGCTTCCGCAGCCTCGGTGACGGCTTGACGTAATGAGTCGCGCGTGTGCTGGACGACCCCGGGCATCGAGGTGATGGGGATCGGCTCAGTGGCACCTTCGCGCACGAAGACGGGCAGAATCAGATCGGGGGCGAAAAGATGCGTCTCGCGTACCAGTCGACGGATGGCCGGTGTTCGCCGCAGTCGCCGCGGTCGCTCGGTAATGTCCATAATGTTGCGAGCCTAGCCTTGATTTAGCAGCCGGCTACGATGGGAAGTTCCGCCCTAGCATTGCGGCAACACGTTGACGAGCACAGACTGAGAAAAGACGACGTTGGTTTCCCCGCTATTGCGTCGGTCATTACATCAACGAGGCTCCCAACAAAGCGGGCATCCACACCGGGTGTCGACACTCGCGAAAAACCAATCCCGATTTCCTCGGCGATTTCCTGCGCCTCGTGATCAAGGTCCCAAATGACCTCCACGTGATCGCTGACGAAACCGATGGGAACCACGATTACCGCAGATACGCCGTCGGCCGATGCTTCGCGCACCGCGTCACCAATGTCGGGCTCCAGCCAAGGCACGTGCGGTGGCCCACTGCGGGACTGGAACACCAAGCGCCAATCGATCGGACTCAGTCCGGTAATCGACTCGGTGGCGGACATCACTCGACGCGCAACGTCCATGTGTTGCCGCTCGTACAGTCCGGGAAGGCCTTCGCGGAGTTCGTCGGGACCCCCGGACTCTGCCATTGCCGCTGGAATCGAGTGGGTTGTGAACAGGACCCGGACCGACGCCGGGTCGGTGACGCCGGTGAGGGCATCGACCACACCGTCAACGAATGGATCCGAGAAGCCGGAGCGTTCGAAATATGGGCGTGCTTTAACGACCCGAAGAACATCTGTGAGGCCGGCTTCCTCCAACGCTGCCGCAATGTTCTCCCGGTACTGCCGGCACCCCGAGTACGACGAGTACGCGCTTGTAGCGATTGTGAGGACGTTGCTGTGCCCCGCTGCGTGAATCTCGCGAAGCGTGTCAACGAAAAACGGGGCGGAATTGCGGTTACCCCAGAACAGGGGCAGGTCGATCCCGCGTTTGGTCATCTCGGCCGAAAGGTGTTGCAGTAACTCACGATTCTGCGCGTTGATTGGACTCACGCCTCCGAGAGCCAAGTAGTGATGCGAGACCGCCTCAAGACGGTCACGCGGGACTCCGCGCCCGGCCGTGACCCGCTCGAGAAAAGGCATTACCTCATCTGGACCCTCTGGCCCGCCAAATGAGGCCAGCAGGATGGCGTCGTAGCTCACGTGAGCAACTCAACGACGGCGGCTGCGTCAATGCGGCGTCCAGTATAGAAGGGAATTTCTTCACGCACGTGGCGGCGTGCCTCTGAGCTGCGCAGTTGCCGCATCATGTCAACGGTCTCGTGCAAATCGTCGGACTCCAAAGCGAGGATCCATTCGTAGTCGCCTAATGCGAAAGCGGCAACCGTATTTGACAAAATGCCGCCGTAGTCACGACCCATCATTCCGTGCTCAACCAGCATTGCCCGCCGTTCCTCATCGGGCAGTAGGTACCACTCGAAGGAGCGCACGAATGGATAAACCGTTGCCCACTCCAACGGATCTTTACCCGCCATGAACGCCGGGACGTGACCCTTGTTGAACTCGGCGGGCCGGTGCAGGCCCATGGACGACCAGGTCGCTTCCATAGCGATCCCTAAACCTGACCGGCGCAGTTGTTGCAACGCCTGCTGCAACAACTCGGCGGATGGGGCGTGGATCCAAACCATCAGGTCAGCGTCGCTTCGAAATGCGCTGACGTCGTAGAACCCTCGGATCACGACGTCGAGATTCTCAAGATTGGCAATCACGGACTCCAACTCGGCCTGCGCATCTTGCGGGGGCAGTGCTCCTGTGCGCCGGTAGACGGTCCAGCAGGTGTAACGAATTGTGTCATTGATGGTCCGTGCGGTTATCCGCTCATTCTTTCCAGTGGTCACTGACAAAATTTACCATTCACCTTGGCTCAGCGCTCAAGTTGCTCGGACACAGCGCGCGCAAGTGCGATGGTCCCCGCCAAACCGTTGCCACCGATTCCGGCGCCGATGACGGCTAGGTTCGGTGCGGCAGCCACCGCGGCTCGCACCTTCGCGACCGCGTCGCGGTGCCCGATGCGCGGGAAGACGAGGGATCGGTCCCAACGGGTGATACTGAGGTCTCGTACGTCCAAATTTTTGAGAGAAAAGATCCTCTGCACATCGGATCGCGCGATTTCGGGAAGATCGCAGATGTCCTCCTGCACCTTCCCGTCGCGACCGTAGGACAACCTGAGCAGATGTTGGCCCGGTCCGTACGCCTCTCGGATCCAAGCCCACTTTGCGGTGGCGTGGGTGAGCGCCTTTGCCACGACACTCGGGTGCCCGGGGGCGACCAGCAGGCCTGAACCGACGGGGTCTTCATCGAGTTCCGGGGCGGTGAGAACCATGGCCACGACGGCGACGTCGCCCACGGCGATCCTAGATAGCGCCTGACTCGAGTCTGGTTCTATTTCGAGTAGTCGGGCTGCCGTAACGGCGTCTACCGCCAGTACGAGGTCGTCGGCATCGATCGTGTTGTCGTCGACCTTGATGGACCACCCGCTCGGATTGCGAGATACTCCGCGAACCAGGGCATTCGCCCGAAGACTCACCCCGAGTCGATTCGCGTCTTTCTCGAGGGCCCGGATCAGGGTGGTCATGCCCCCGCGCAGACCAGCGATCGCGGCTCCCGGCACTTGGGATGCTGAGCGCAGCCGGGTAGCACCTGCTGCCAGACTCCCGGTTTCGGTCATGGCCCGAATCAGACCGGGGACCACGGCCTCGCACTCAACGAGATCAGGGTTAGCGGCGTGTACCCCAGCCACGATCGGGGTGAGAATGCGGTCAGCGACGGCGTCACCCATTCGTAGTCGGACAAGGGAGCCCAGTGTCACGCTCGGGTCGAGCGGTCCTAGGTCTTGGGCATCAAGGCTGCGGGCACTTGCTGCTTCGCTCTCACCAAGAATGTTGATAAGGCTCGGCGCCGATAGATCGGTTGGCACCCCGAGCATTGCGTGCGGCATCGCGTATAGGCCCTCTGCTAGCAACAAGTACGGATCGGAACGGCGAGGTTGGACAACATCATGTGTGAGACCGAGTTCATCGATAAGACTGCGCGTTTCTGGCCGAGTAACGGCGTAGGCTTCCGCGCCAGTATCGATTTCGACACCGACCAGAGTCGAAGCACCCACCGCACCACCGAAACGCTCGCCAGCTTCGAGCACCGTGACTCGGTGTCCATCAAGGGCTAATTGGCGCGCTGCCACCAACCCGGCGACGCCACCGCCGATCACCACGATCGTTCGGGCCATGCTCATCCCTCTTCGTGGACCAGTTCCACCAGCCGGGTCAAGACGTCGGGATCGGTGTCTTTGGGCACACCGTGACCCAGATTGACCACGTGGGCCGGGGCGGCCAAGCCGCGGCGCAGAACGTCTCGGGTGTGGTTGGCAAGGACGTCCCAGTCGCCAGCAAGTAGATCCGGATCGATGTTTCCCTGCAACGGTGTATGGCCGCCGAGTAGCTCGTTTGCCACGTCAAGGGGAGTTTGCTGGTCGACGCCCATCACGGTCGCGCCGACATCACGCATGGCCACGAGCAGATCTCGTGTTCGGGTGCCGAAGTGGACGCGCGGAACGGGGAGGTCGCTAACGGCCGCCATAACCAAAGTCGAGTAGGGCGCAGCGAAAGCCTGATACTCCTCGAGGGTGAGAGCTCCAGCCCAAGAATCAAATAACTGCACGGCACTGGCCCCGGCCATCGCTTGTGCACGTAGAAAGGTCCCGGTGACCCCGGCAGCCCATGTGAGCAGAGCCGCCCAGGACTCTGGATCATCGCGCATCATTGCCTTGGTGTGCACGTAATCGCGCGATGGTCGACCTTCGATCAAGTAAGACGCCAAGGTGAAGGGGGCACCGGCGAATCCGATAAGGGGCGTTGCGCCGAGTTCTGCGGTCAACATGGCAACGGCAGTGGTGATTGGTTCGAGTGCCCCGGCCTCCAGAGGTTGCAGTTGCTCAATGTCGGCACGGGTGCGCACTGCGGAACCCATCACCGGCCCCACTCCGGCGACGATGTCGACGTCGACACCGGCAAGTTTGAGGGGGACGACAATGTCGCTGAAGAGGATCGCCGCATCGACGTGGTGTCGGTGAACCGGTTGCAGGGTGATCTCGGTCACCAGTTCAGGGCGAAGGCAGGATTCGAGCATGGGAATGCCGGCCCGCAGAGTGCGGTACTCGGGCAAGGATCGCCCCGCCTGACGCATCATCCAGATGGGTCGGTGTTCCGGCCGAATCCCTTGGTACGACTGCACAACCGGGGATTCCGCGGTTCTCCCGTCAACCAACGGATGAGTTATCGGCAGCGGAGATTCACTCTTCATATCGTGAATCTATCTAAGGCATGCGGGGTTTCGAGCAGCGCGTAAGATTAATAACTATGGTCATGGTGCTTGTAGGGACGAGTCATCAAGACGTGACCCTGCGCGAACTTGATCAGATTGCCGCTTCCGGACCGGGCCTTGCCCAAAGCCTGAAGAGCTCGGGACACGGCATCGATGGCGCCATCGTGTTGTCAACGTGTAACCGGTTTGAAATCTACCTTGACCTTCAACACTTCCATGACGCGGTTGAGGCCACGACCGCCACCATCGCAGAGCTAGCCGGTCTGGAAAAAAACTTTGTCGCAGATTCGATGCACGTGATTGTTGGCACGTCGGTGGCGCAGCACCTGTTCTCCGTCGCGTCCGGACTGGAGTCCATGGTCGTCGGCGAGGACGAGATCGCCGGCCAGGTTCGGGAGGCCCTCGGAGTCGCACAGCGGGAGGGAACCACCACGCCGTCCCTAGAGCGCCTTCTGCAGCGCGCCCTCACGACCTCAAAGTCGGTGACAAGTTCAACCGGTCTAGGTGTGGCTGGGCGCTCTATCGTGAGTGTGGGGCTCGACCTGGTCGAGCAGCGCCACGGACACGTCGCGGGTAACCGGGCTCTGGTCTTGGGCACCGGCTCATACGCTCGAGTCGTTGTGGCTGCCCTTGCGCGCCGCGGTTGCACAGACATTGGCGTCTTCTCTTCCTCGGGTCGTGCCGCACACTTTTCGCAATCGCACGACGTGAAGTCCGTGGAGCTGGACAATCTCACCGCCTTTCTCGGGAGTGCCAGCGTTGTGGCCGCTTGTAGCGGCGCCCCCCACCCTTTGATCGACCGCTCACTCATCGAAGCCTCCGGTATGGCCCGCGATCGAATTCTCCCGATCATGGACCTCGCGCTGTCACCCGATGTTGCACCTGACGTTCGAGGAATGCCCAATATCGACCTCATCGATTTGAATGTCATTCGCGAGTTCGCCCCCCGCGAGCACTCGTCGGCCATCCTCGAGGCGCAAGACATTGTCCTGGCTTCTGTCCGATCCTTGGAAGAACTCGAGTCCGGTCGCAGCGCCGATCACGCCATTGTCGCGATGCGCTCGCACGTGATGGACATCATCACCGAAGAGATCGAACGCATTCGGCGCCGCGTCGATCCAGACACGGCAGAGGAAGTAGCCAAGTCACTCAATCGGGTCTCCAACGCGATCCTGCACACTCCTTCGATCCGCGCGCAGGAACTGGCCCGGACCGGCGACTTTGCCGAATACAGAAGGGCTGTGCACACGCTATTCGGAATCGATTTGGACGCTGCCGAACGTGACTAAGCCGATCCGACTTGGCACCCGCGCGAGCACGTTGGCGCGTACCCAGTCGGCGACCGTGGGCGCTGCCCTCTCTGACGTTTCCCAGCGACCGTGGCTCGAAGTCCTTGTTCGCACGCTCGGCGATGACACCAGCAAATCGTTGGACCAGCCCGGTACATCGGGCCTTTTTGTCTCCACTCTCCGACGTGCATTAATCGCAGGCGAGGTCGACGTCATTGTCCATTCGTTTAAGGACCTTCCCAGTGCACCGGAGCCCGGCATCGTTCTTGCTGCCGTTCCGGTTCGAGCCGACCCGCGCGATGCGCTGGTGAGTCGTGATGGACTCCACTTTGCCGAGCTGCCGGCCGGGTCGATCATCGGTACCTCCTCCCCGCGCCGGGAAGCCGCGATGAAACGGTTACGCCCTGACCTTGTGTTTTCCCCTATTCGGGGGAACGTGGAAACCCGAATTAGCCGAGTGCGCGAGGGCCAATTCGCAGCCACGGTCTTGGCGGTAGCCGGCCTCACCCGAATCGGCCGCACGATTGAGATCGCCGAGATTCTCGATGACATCCTGCCCGCGCCAGCGCAGGGAGCGCTCGCGGTCGAGTGCCGGGAAAATGACATCGAGATGTTGTCCTTGGTGTCGACACTGAACGACACGCAGGCCCGACTGGTGACGGCAGCCGAGCGCTACGTCTTGGTGGGCATCAATGCGGACTGCACGACCGCGGTGGCTGCCTTTGCCTCCTATGCGGAAGGGCAGTTGCGCTTGCGGGCAGAGTTGACACTCAATGGCCATCACACGAGTGCAGATCTCACCCAGGACTGCGCGCCCGATGACTTGGCTGGGGCCCGGTCCCTTGGACTACGTGCTTCGGCGCTGCTCGCGGGAAGTGAGCGCCCCGTCCTGCTGATCCGATCTGAGAATAACGAGTCCGACGCGGAGAGCCTCGGCACTCACGGCATCGCCAGCATCACTGAGCCCTATGTGCGGATCACGCCCGTGTTGGGAGATGTCAACGCCGACGAACTTCTCGAGCTGCTTCGGACCAGTGCTGGCGACCGAGACCTGGCGCAAAACACGTGGGTTGTGGCAACGTCGCCCATGACCGTCCCGTCGTGGATCGCGGCCGCGGGGCGTACTGATCTATTGGGCGCTGTTGCGACAGCGGTAGCGGCGGGCGTTCGCGCCGCTGCCACCGGAGAACGCACGGCTGAGACCTTGCGCGAGCTCGGGTTTACCGAGGTCCGCATTCCGCAGGAGGCCTCTGCCCGCGGTCTCGTCGCCGATCTAGCCAACGTCGCCCCCGGCCGGGCGCTGTTTCCGCGCGGCAATCTTGCACTGCGGACGCTGCCCGAGGGATTACGCGAGCTCGACTGGGAAGTGAAGGAGGGGGTGGTCTACCGCACGGAGTCCGTTGCCGAGCGTCCGGCCAGCGCCGACATGATTGAACGGTCACAGGTCTCGCTAGTTGTCGTCCGGTCACCGAGTGCTGTGCGCGCCCTCGTTTCCCACGTGCAGGTGCCGGCATCGGTCCCCGTTGTTTGTGCGGGGCGAACCACGGCGGAAGCCGCAATCGCTGCCGGTCTGAGCGTCGCGGCGATTGCTGACTCACCGGGATCCGTGGACGTAGCTCGCGCCGTTTCGTCCCTGCTTGATTCGGCCTTGTTTAATTCGGCCCTGATTGATTCGGCCGAAGGCGCGTAATGAACCGCACCACCGCGTTAGCGGCATTGTTAATTTGTCTCGTGCTCGCGGCCCTAGACCAGACTGCCGTCGCGACAGCACTACCAACCATCAGCACAGACTTGGGCACCACCGCCGCGATCAGCTGGGTCATGTCGACCTACCTGCTCACCGCAGCGGTGAGCACCCCGGTGTGGGGAAAGCTTTCCGACCTACACGGCCGGCGGCTCCTGCTGCAGGTCGCGGTGGTCATCTTTGTTCTGGGCTCGGTGTGGGCGGGGTTCGCCTCAGACATCGTTGGTCTCGTCTCGGCCCGAGCCGTGCAAGGTGTTGGCGGTGGCGGCATGGTTGTGCTGGTGTTCGCAGCGGTCGCCGATTTGGTGAGTCCGCGCGAGCGCGGCCGATTCGTGGGCCTATTTGGTGCTGCCTTCGGACTGGCCAGTGTGTTGGGTCCGGTTCTGGGAGGCGCCCTCACCCAGGCTGCGTCATGGCGTTGGATCTTTTTTCTCAACATCCCGCTGGGTCTGCTCGCCCTGCTCGCAATCACCTTCATGCTGCGTCTGCCTCGGCCGTCCGGTACCGGCCGGATCGACTGGTTGGGGGCCGTGCTCTTAGTTGCTGCCGTGGGTGGGGTGATGCTGGGCTTGCTCAGCGCCGACCCCGCGAGCGGATGGCCCGCCGTGACCACGATCGCGCTGATCGGGGTGGGGATCGTGGCAACGGTCGCTCTTCTGCGGGTCGAACGGCGGTCGGTTGAACCGCTCCTTCCCCTGCGGGTTGTCAATCACCCGGTGGTGCGCATCACCGCAAGCCTGGGACTGATCGTCGGACTCGTCACCATCGTCACCATTATTTACGCATCCGCTTACCTGCAGGGGGTTCTTGGAGCAACGCCTTCGGCATCCGGGGTGCAGCTTCTACCCTTCGTTGTCGGCACACTTTTCGCCTCAGTTGTGGTTGGGCGCCGGGTCAGTGCTTCGGGGACCTACCGGATTTACCCGATCGTTGGCGCCGTCATCGCAACCATGGGAATGCTGGTGCTTTCCCGACTCGGAGTTGACACGCCATACGTCGTGGTGGCCCTTGGTCTCACCCTGGTGGGGGTTGGGGTTGGCGCCATCATCCCGGTGTTGACCGTGGCTGCGCAAAGTGCGGTAGCGCCGCGAGACATCGGCGTCGTGACGAGCACGTCCTCGCTGGCCCGGTTGCTTGGAAGCGCGTTGGGGGCCACCGCATTCGGACTGATCTGGGGGCTCACTGTGGCGTCGGGACCCGACGTGAACCCCGGTGTCACGCCTTCGATGGAGTCGGTGGCAAGTGCGACACAGATTACGTTTTTGATCGCCTCGCTCGTGATGGCCTTCGCCATCATGTTGTCGTTGCGACTACCAAGTGTGCACCTGCGTTCGACGCTCAATGCCTCGCCGAGCGACGTCCCCTGAATCTTCGAAGGTTATTCACCCAAAGCCGGCGACTACGTAAACCCAATCAATCCAACTTATATCGGCTTATCTATTCATGGGTCCGATACATTCCATTAACCTACGAACATGGGAATTTGGTTCGTTCCACTGACCTTAGTTCTGGGTTGGTTGTTTGCCATCCTGAATTGGGCAACGCCGTGGGGGGCCACTGATCCGACGTTTAGCGAAAATGCATTGGCTTGGATGTTTTTCCTGCCGGTGGGCATCATGTTCATCACGAGCGGGTTCATGCACACCTTCCTTGCCAAGTCGACCGCCAAGAACATTGGTTGGGTATCCAATGGTTTCCAAAAAGAGATTGGCTTTGTCTCTTGGGGGCTTGGTGTTGCCGGACTCGTGGCTTCGGGGATGGGAGCCGATGCCTGGATCGTGTTGTCGATCGTAATCAGTTTCTTCCTGTTGCTGGCCGCTGCACAGCACGTTGTCGAGATTGTGAAAGAAAAAAATCACACCCCCGGCAACACAATTATTTTGATCTATGACATTGGGCTTCCGATTTCGCTATGGGCTTTGCTGTTGGCCAATGGCAGCATAGGTTCTTGACGCATGCCACCGCTCGCAACGCAATCAGAGATTCAATCCTTTCTTGCACGGAACCAGAACTGGTCCGGTTCCGGAAGTGGATTGTGTTCGCAATTTACGGCACCGAGTTTCGTTGTTGCTATCGATCTAGTGAATTCGGTTGCGGTGATCGCAGAAAAAATTGATCACCATCCCGATATTGATATTCGCTGGAACACGGTCTTATTTGCAGTCAGTACACATTCCGCTGGTGGCGTCACCTCACTTGACTTTGAACTTGCCACCGCAATTGATTCCCTCGCCCGTGAATTATTTGGTAGTTGAAAGTGGGTTCCAAGAGTTACGACCGGATGTGGGGGAGCGCGTTGCGCACAACAACGGCGATTCATCGCGCGATCTACACGTTAAGCGGCGGCAAACTGGGCCGCCGTTTCCCCGGTGGCGCTCAGGTGGTGTGGATCACCACCCTTGGGTGCAAGAGTGGCGAATGGCGCAAGACCCCACTGATTGCGGTTGCTGACTCCGGTGGCTGGGGAATTGCCGGATCCAATGCAGGCCAAGAAAAGATTCCCGGTTGGACGTTCAACGTCCGAGCGCATGATCAAGGTTGCATTGAAATTGACGGTGAGGTGAGTCAAGTCATATTTACCGAGGTACACGGCGAGGAGGCAACGCGCATCTACGCAGCTCTAAGTGATACTTGGTCTTCCTACCGAATGTATGAGCGAAATATCAAGCGAGAGATCCCCGTGTTTCGCGTGAGCAAACTCGATCACGCTTAAGCGTGGGCACTGCTGCCCATGTTAAGAAACACAATCCCAATTGCTACGAGCCCGACGCCAACCCAAGCAATGGGCTCCGCACCGGCTTTGAATAAGACGACTGAGATCACGAAAACGATAACGGTCCCAATTCCCGCCCACATGGCGTAAGCCAAGCCCAATGGAATCGTTTTAATGGCGATTGCCAGCAGGCTGAACGCCATGACGTACCCAGAGATCACCGCGATCGTCCACCAAAGATGCGAGAAGCCATTCGAGAGCTTGAGAGCGGTGGTTGCGAACACCTCACACACGATCGCAATTCCGAGGAGAATCCAAGCCACAGGCAGAATGTACCACGTGGTACATTATGGGAGATGTCTAAGGTCAAGGCTTTTAATTCAATAAATTTATCAAGTTCCAAGTTAGAACTTGTGAGGTTGCTCAGTCAGCAGTTAATTGATGGTGGTGTGAACCAGTCGTTGCGAAAACTGGCTGCTTCTGTCGGCACCAGCCATCGCGTTCTGTTACATCACTTTGTTGATTCTGACCAGCTCTTGCGGGAGTGTCTACTTTATATAAATGAAGTTGTCGTCTCACGGCTTGAATCGATTGATGTTCCTTCACCATGCACACCTCACGACTTGGCTAAAGTCATCGCAAAAGCTTCTCGCGGAATGGATATCTTCCGCGGTGGGCTCTGGTTTGAAGTAGTGGCGCAGGCCGCTCGCGGCAACGAGCCATTCGTTGAGATCGCCCGTGAAATCGAAAAAAATTGGGTTGACGTTCTCATGCAGCGTCTCGGCATGGAACGCGGATCGGCATTGGGACTGATCGCCAGCAGTGAAGGAATCGTTGTCCTTGAGGCAGTCCTGGGTCGTCAGGCGTCTCGTTCGGCTACTTTTTGATGTAGCCAGAAAGATCAAGTCTCGCCCAATCAGGTTTCTCGCAAAGATTGCCTGAATAAAGTGGTGCAGCCGTCGCTAGACGACTTCACCACTCAACTTCACGCGGGACCTGATGAAATGCCCGCAAAATTGGACCGCTAATCACGGAATTTCGTGTGGTCGGCATGATGTCCCGGTGGCCTCCCCCCAACAGGTAAACCTGCTCAGTTGCGAAAACGTCTCAAAAGCCTTTGGGGACCGTCCGTTAATGAACGACGTTTCCCTCGGGGTGAGTAAAGGAGAACGAATCGGGGTCGTGGGCCGAAATGGGGCCGGGAAAAGCACACTGCTTCGAGTCCTCGCCGGAGCCGAGCCCCCAGATTCGGGTCGGGTGACGCGCGGCGCGAGCGTTGTCGTGGGTGAGTTGGATCAGGTAGGAACCAGTGCAGAAAACGCGACCATCCGCAGCCACGTCCTGGGGGACCGTGACGAACACGAATGGGCCAGTGACGCGCCCGTGCGCGAGATCTTGACGGCACTGCTGGGTGGGTTTGGAACCGACCAACTTGATCGCAAGATCTCGGATCTTTCCGGAGGCGAACGGCGCAGGGCTTACTTGGCCGAGCAATTAATTCGTGAAGTTGACGTTCTTTTTCTCGACGAACCAACCAACCACCTGGACGTGGAAATTATTGCCTGGCTAGCAGCCCACCTGAAGAGCAGACCCAAGATCGCAATTGTCACCGTGACCCATGATCGTTGGTTCCTCGACGAAGTGTGCGACCACATGTGGGAAGTTGTCGGGGGAGACGTTGAGGAATACGAAGGTGGATACTCGGCATTCGTCCTCGCCAAAGCTGAGCGAATGCGTCAAGAAGCCGCCAGTGAAGCGCGTCGGCAAAATCTCATGCGTAAGGAACTTGCGTGGTTGCGTCGGGGACCACCAGCGCGAACCACGAAACCACAGTTCCGCATCGACGCAGCAAACGAGCTCATTGCCGCCGAACCACCGCCGCGCAATGCTGTGGAATTATTGGAGTTTGCCAGCGCTCGGCTGGGCAAGACTGTCTATGAACTTCACGACGCCAAAATTGGTTTTGAAACCAGAACCTTGATCAATCACATCACTTGGAATATCGCTCCCGGGGCGCGGATCGGTATCTTGGGACCAAATGGTGCCGGCAAAACTTCGGTGCTCAGGTCAATTCTGGGAGAGCTTCCGCTTCTTGCCGGCAAGCGAGTTGAGGGAGTCACCGTCAAATCAGGCGTGTTGAGTCAGCACTTAGCCGACCTAGATCTCAGTATGACCGTGATTGACACCGTCTCGGAAGTTGCGAACTACATTGAACTTGGCAAGGGCAAACAACTCAGTGCGAGCCAGGTATGTCAGCGGCTTGGATTTGACCATGACGGTCAGTTCACACGGGTTGGTGAACTTTCCGGAGGTGAACGTAGACGCCTTGAACTCACCAGAATCTTGATGTCAGAACCAAACGTCTTGGTACTGGACGAACCGACAAACGATTTTGACGTTGAAACACTGGCTGCGCTGGAAGACTTACTCGACGGTTTCCCTGGCACCCTGTTAATAATTTCCCACGATCGGTATTTCCTGGAACGCGTTTGCGACAACTTTGTCGCTGTAATGGGTGACCTGGCGTTCACGGATCTTCCGGGTGGAATTGAACAGTACCTGGAATCTCGCCGGAAAATGTTGATGGGAGCGTCGGGAAAGCCGTCCACCGGTGGCGTCAACGAGAGTGAAAGTCCATCAACCCTGACCCCTGCTCGTGAACGGGAACTTCGAAAGTTGACGGATAAGTTCGAGCGGCAACTTTCCAAACTTGAGGCCCAGATCGCTCTTATCCATGAGCAAATGCTTGAGTTCGCTGGCGACTTTGAACGCGTCGCGAAATTGGATGTTAAATTACGCGACTTGAATGGGGCAAAGGAAAGTATTGAATTGCAGTGGCTGGACGCAGCGGATGAACTTTCGGCTGGGCGTGGCTAAGACCTCACGCGGTAGACTTAAGTAATGATCTCCGTCTTTTCACCTCTTCTCCAGCGTCGGTTGGGGCCTTGGGAGGTCACGGCAATTGGCCTAGGAGCGATGCCACTGTCGTTTACCCACATGCTGGGACACCGTGAGCAGGCGATTGCAACGGTGCATCGCGCACTCGACTTGGGTGTCACTTTTATTGACACGGCAAATATTTACTCCCCGAGTTGGGACACGGTGGGACACAACGAAGCGTTGGTCGCCGAAGCGCTGTCCGTTTACACGGGACAGGCCAAAATATCAAGTGTGGTCGTGGCGACCAAAGGTGGTATCACTCGAGGATCCGGTGAGACTTGGTCACGTGATGGAAGCGCGAGCGGGCTAAAGAACGCGTGCGAAGCAAGCATGTCGGCACTCGGAGCGACAGTTATTGATTTGTATCAACATCACAGGAGCGATTCGCGGGAGACCTACGCCGAACAAATGAAAGGAATCGCAGCGTTACGCGATCTCGGCTGGGTTCGTGAAGTTGGAATCTCGAATGCGACGTTGCCCGAACTTGAGGTCGCCCTAGAAATCCTGGGAGGACCCGGTACTGGCGGTGTGGTTTCTGTTCAGAACGAATTCTCTCCTCGCTTCCGAGCAGACCGCGAAGTTTTAGATCGGTGCACGGAGCTGGGTATCGCGTTCCTGCCATGGTCACCGCTGGGCGGTTCCGATAATGCGAAAAATCTAGATTCACAATTTAGTGAATTTGCAGTCGTTGCCGCGGAACATAATTCTTCGGCGCAGGAGATTACCCTCGCTTGGCTGTTGAAGCTTTCACCGGTTGTCATCCCCATTCCTGGTGCGACTAAGCCGGTCACAGTTGATTCGATCGTTCGCTCAATAAGTATCGAACTGACGGATTCACAATTCGAGCGTCTCAGCGCCACTGAGTCCATTGGGGAAAGTTTCTTTCCCGAGTCCGAGCCAAGGAGCCCACTTCGGTGAATGCTGGACCTGAGAGTGAATTAAAAAAGATCCTCGTTATCGGAGCAGGTTTCGGTGGTCTCGCAGCGGCCACGAAACTGGCGAAAGAAGGCAATGTTCAGGTGAGCATTATCGACCGGCACTCATATCAACTATTCGCCCCGTTGCTGTATCAAGTGGCAACTGGTGGTCTACCCGAGGACGATATCGCCTACCCCGTTCGTTCGGCCATTCCCGGAGTAGATTTCATTCGCGGTGAAGTGGTGAAAGTTTCTTTGGAAGCAAATAATGTTCGGATAGCCGATGGTCGAGTTTTTCATTTTGATCAATTGGTCTTTGCTGTTGGCAGCGGCGGAACAACGTTCGGTATCCCCGGAGTTGAAGAAAATGCCCTGCAGATGAAAGACCTGCATCAAGCGCGGGCTATTCGAAACAGGCTTCTCCAAACATATGAAGACGTCGAAACAGGAAAAAAGCCAAAGGAATCCCTTCGTGTAGTAGTTGTTGGTGGCGGACCCACGGGCGTCGAAATCGCAGGCGCAGTGGCGGAACTTCAAAAGAGCATGCACCGCGAGTTTCTCAAAGTTGCAGTGAACGCTGCCGTGACGTTGGTTGAAGCTGGACCCCGTCTCTTGCCTTCATTTGGTGAAAAATCCTCTGAGCACGCGAAGGGCGAACTTGAGGAGCTTGGGGTAAACGTCATGGTGGACAGTGCAGTTGACCGCATGTACCCCGGCGACGTCCACCTTAAGTCAGGTGAGGTTTTGCCCGCCGGAACTATTATTTGGGCGGCCGGAGTAGCGGCGCCACCAGAGTGGAATGTGTTGGGGGAAACGGACCGCTCTAATCGACTGGTGGTCTCCGACACACTTCGAATTTCGCCAAACGTTTGGGTTTTAGGCGACATGGCCCACGTTGTTGGTGAAGGTGGGGGCCCGTTACCCATGGTCGCATCCGTTGCCATGCAACAGGGTCGTTACGTTGCGGCGAGTATTGAAAAAATACTGAAGGGCGAAGAACCGAAACCGTTTACCTATAAAGACAAGGGTCAAATGGCGACTATTGGCCGCAGACGGGCCGTTGTCGAAATGCCAAATGGGATCAAGCTGCACGGAACTATTGCATGGTTGGCGTGGCTGGGGTTACACGTGTTCTATCTGGCTGGCGGTCGAAACCGGGTATCTGTGATGGTGGACTGGTTTTGGAACTACATCTCTTGGGGAATCGGTCCCAAGAGGCCCATTATTGACTAGCGGTGTTTTTAACAAACTCGCTGTAAGGAACAAAACACTGTGCTGTGCGGTCACCGCGGGACCAACCGGCTGATGTCGGCCAGATTGCCCACCACGGGTAGAACTTCTTGAGTGTGACGAAGGGCTTGGCAGCTTTCTCACAAATTCGTTTTGTTTGGGTCTCCACGGTGCGACTTCCTGGGAAACTCTTTGTTGGGGTCGTTCCAAGATTGCGTTCCAGGATCATGATCCAGTTCTTCTTCACATTAGTGCACGGGTAGGCGCTCGTTGTTCTATTTCCTGGCACTCTAGGTGTGCAAAAGTTTAGTTGGCTTGCGGGAGTCGCCGCTACGAATTCCACCTTCGGCACTTGAAGTGGCTTGTAGCTCTTACCCGCTCGGAAAACAACATCGCATCGTACCCAGCGCTCACCCGCATCCCATTGTGCCTTTGAGGGGAAAATCGAGAGACTCTGAAACCTAGACGGAAGTTTGCGTTCTCCGAGATTTATAAATGAGTTCATATTTTTCACCGTGCAGGCTTGGGTTACCTTCAGTCGGTTGGCCGCTTTTGCTTTCTCGGGCACACCAAAATTCTGTGGCAGCGTCCCACTCCAATAGGTCTGGGCTGTGTGTGGCGTGATGCAGTCAATAGCGGGAGTAATCGCCGCTTGGTCCTTTGTTCCGTTTGCTTTGTAGTTGTAGCACTTTCCAACTTCGGCCGCTTGACTGATGGGAACCGTGACCGCGGTGATGCCAATACCGGCGATCAAGCCAAGAAATACCGCGATTGTGGTGGGTACGGTGAGTTTGGGGAAGGCTAAAAACATGAATTCACACTATCCCGGACCCGGTAACTTCACAAAGATGACGCTCCGTACCGATAACCTAAAACAAAGTTGTCAAAAAATGGGGCATTACAGCACTCGATCGTGCAGGTGGGTTGCCACCAGCGGGCAAAACGTGAACACTAGGGCAATGCCAATCGTGAGCGTTTTGAGCCTTAAAGGTGGAGTCGGTAAAACATCGGTGACTTTGGGGTTGGCGGGAGCGGCCACCACCCGCGGTCTGGCCTCACTCGTTGTGGATCTTGACCCGCAAGGCAACGCAACCTCGATTTTGCGCACCCATCCCTCAAAAACGACGGTCGCCAATGTGCTCGAGCACCCGACCAGGTTTGAGATAGAGGGCGCGTTGACTCCATGTGAGTGGGAAATTGGCCCGGGCGAAGTTGACGTCTTGGCCAGTCACCCGAGTTTGATCCGATTCGATTCCTGGACGCACCCTGGCACAGTGTTAAAGCCGAAACTGGCCAAGGCACTTGCGCAACTCGACGGTTATGACCTGGTGCTCATTGACTGCCCACCGTCGTTGGGTGCGCTCACCCGAGAGGCGCTCGCGGCTTCGGATCTGGCGCTAATCGTGACCACACCGTCTTATTTCGGCGCGCAAGGTGTTGAGCGCGCGGTGGCCGAAGTCGAAGAAATTCGCAAAAGCGTCAATCCAAGATTGAAACTCGCTGGAATCGTGGTGAACCGGGTTCGATCGGTTGCAGAGGAGCACCAGTATCGGATGGGTGAATTAGCCAACCTCTACGGCAAGAACGCAATCCTCAAGCCATTTCTACCCGAGCGAATCGCAGTGACGCAAGCAGAGGGTTTTGGAACGCCGATATGCGAAGTGAAAACCACAGGTGCCCGGGAAGTTGCTGGAATTTTCGACCAGTATCTCTCGATGCTATTGCGCAAGTAATTTGCGTTCACTCTCTTCGGTAGGTTGATTGCTCATCCGACGTTCAACAAAGTAAGCGATGAGCGCTGCAAGAGCCCCGACCCCGAGAACGAATGCCCAGCCCACGATATTGCCAACATCGATACCTGGCGGCGGATTGTCCGGACACATTCCAAGTCCGCACTCAGGGATTACCGAGACACCAATGACAATCAGGTCAACCAAGACCCAGAGCAAAACCCAGATCGTGATGAATAGCGTCAGCGTTCGATGCCAATGCCTTTGGCCGATCACACCTTTGTCATTGAGCTCGAATGGCCGATTCCACATGATCAAGATCGCGCAACCGGCAACCGCCACGAGGAATGTGACGAACGCCCACGTATATAGGTGCAACCCAAAAATTGTTGGACCGTATCCGGGGTCAGCCGGGTCGGCGATATGGAGCAGGATCTGACGAGTACTGGCAGCGCCTCCCACCAAGGCAGCCAGAATGCTCAGGGCGTAATGGCGGGCCCGAATACCCCATAGCAAGTTCATAGCTGGGCCAACAGCCAAACCGATCATGGCTGAACGCTGCACCAAACACAGTGGGCAAGGCTGCTCACCAACGCCGAACTGCAAGTGCAGTGAACCGGCTAGCACGCCGAGGAGTGCAAAGAGGGCGGCAATGTTGATGAGTCGGGAAAATGTAAGTGTTTGATTGTCGGTCATGAGGACTCCTAGAGGAATTCCGTGCTAAAAGTTCAATGGGATCGGGTCGGTCATGTGTAGCCGCAAAATCACGAGGGTCCAAACGAGGGTCAGGATGGCCAAACCGGGCGTCCATCTCCACTTTCGAGCAATTCCCACGAAAACAATCAGCCAAAGTACAAACATGGAAAGCATTACTACAACAGGTTAGAGGCAAAGGGGTGAAATGAGAAATAGGACACGTTGGACCCATAGTTGAGCGCAATACGGTGCAACCCGCTGAGTTTTGCCCGTCGCGCTCATCCTGAAAGGTCAATTGTGAAGATTTTTGTGCCGAAAGAGACAACCCCCGGGGAGCTTCGGGTTGCCATGATCCCCAGCGTTGTTCGAAAATTCACCCAAAATGGGTTCGTCGTCGAAGTCGAAACTGGGGCCGGTTCAAGTGCTTTTTTTGCAGACGCAGAATACGTTGAAGCGGGCGCCAGCATTGCTTCCGACTTCGCTACTCTCATTTGATCTTGTTCCACGAATTTCGCGAGCGCAGTCAATGGATGCGCTCACCTCGCAAGCTTTAGTAACGGGTTACCGTGCCGCGCTGGTTGCCGCCGAAAAACTCCCGTCATTCTTCCCGCTTTTCATGACCGCCGCGGGAACGATTCAACCCGCAAAAGTTTTGGTTCTTGGCGCCGGTGTCGCTGGACTGCAGGCAATTGCAACAGCAAAGCGGCTGGGAGCAAAAGTGTCGGCTTACGACGTCCGGCCAGCGAGTGCCGACGAAGTGAAGTCAATGGGTGCAGCGCTTATCACACTCGACCTCGACGCACTTGTTGGTGAGGGTGGCTACGCCAGAGAGATGAGCGAGGATCGAGCCACGCGTCAGCGCGAATTATTGACCCCCTACATTGCAGCCTCTGACGCCGTCATCACAACCGCGGCGGTCCCGGGCCGAACTGCGCCATTGCTCGTCACCCGCGAAATGGTGGAAACCATGCACCCGGGAAGTGTCGTTGTTGACCTCGCGAGTGAAACCGGTGGCAACGTCGAAGGTAGCCGTCCGGGTGAAGTAGTTGAAATGGGCGGCGTTTTTGTCTGGGGTGCACAAGATGTTGCCAGCTCAATGCCCGTGCACGCTTCTCAGCTCTATGCGATGAATGTGTTAGCGCTCTCGGGACTTCTCATCAACGAAGGAAGCATCATGGTCGATCTGGAAGACGAAATCCTTGACGGTTGCGCCGTAGTTGTTAACGGTGAAATAAGAAACCAAGTCGCACGCGAAGCACTAGGAGTTAACTGATGGATAGCATCGCACTGCTCACAATATTTGTTTTGAGTATTTTTGTGGGCTTCGAAGTTGTGTCGAAGGTTTCGGCCGTTCTGCACACCCCGCTTATGTCGGGCGCGAACGCAATTCACGGAATTGTGGTCATGGGCGCAATCATCGTGACCGGAACTGCCGAAGACACGCTGCCGTTGGTGCTCGGGGTCATCGCCGTGTTCCTTGGCGCAATCAACCTTGTCGGTGGTTTTGTTGTCACCGACCGGATGCTTGAAATGTTTAAACCGAAGAAAGTTGTCAAATCAAGTGAAGGGACGCAGGCATGAGCACACCAACTTGGGTCCAACTCTCCTATTTGGTTGCGGCCGTCCTCTTTGTCTTGGCGCTCAAGGGCCTGTCCTCACCTAAGTCAGCTCGAAATGGTGTTTTGCTTGGCGCAGCGGGCGCGATTTTGGCAACGGGGGTTCTGTTCTTCTCCGGTATCGAGTTGAAGAACCTCACCTTGATTCTGATCGCGCTGGTGGTTGGCTCGGTGATCGGAGCGGTGGCCGCACGAAGAGTGAAAATGACGGCAATGCCGCAATTGGTGGCATTGTTCAACGGTGTTGGTGGTGGCGCTGCGGCCCTCGTCGCGATTGTTGAATACCTGGAATTTGGAGGAGACGACCGTCTCCATCTGTTCTTCACGGTCGCGACCGTGATTATTGGTGCGGTTGCATTTAGCGGATCGATCGTGACCTTCCTGAAACTTCAGGATCTCATGACCTCACGTCCCGTGGTGATCCCGTTGGGTGCTCCCATCACGATCTTGGTTGCGTTGGCAACCGTTGCGGCCGGAATATGGCTCATCGCTGACCCCCAGGACTGGGTACTGGTAACACTGGTTGTTCTTTCACTGATTTTTGGTGTGTTGTTCGTGTTGCCTGTCGGCGGCGCCGACGTCCCCATCGTTATCTCGTTGTTGAACGCATTGACCGGTCTCGCGGTCGCTGCTTCGGGCTACGTACTGGACAACGTTCTGTTGTTGATTGCTGGAACGTTGGTGGGTGCCTCGGGAACGTTGTTGACAACCCTGATGGCAAAGGCGATGGGTCGACCACTGACGTCAACGCTCTTTGGCGCTTTCACAGCCAAGGCCAGCACGAGCGCAAGCACCGGCGAGGATCGCCCGGTTCGTTCGGGCTCAGCCAATGACGTCGCGATCATGCTCGGCTTTGCTAACAAAGTGATTTTGGTTCCCGGTTACGGCCTCGCCGTCGCCCAAGCGCAAAATACGCTGCGTGAACTTGCCGAGATGCTCACCGAGCGCGGGATTGAAGTGGATTACGCAATTCACCCGGTGGCGGGCCGCATGCCCGGTCACATGAATGTTCTTCTCGCTGAAGCGAATGTGCCTTATGAACTACTCAAGGAAATGGATGAAATCAATCCTGAGTTTGCATCAACCGATGTCGTGCTTGTGGTCGGAGCCAATGACGTTGTCAACCCGGCAGCCCGGACTGACAAGACGGCGCCGATCTATGGAATGCCGGTCCTCAACGTGGATGCAGCCCAACAAATCGTGTTCCTCAGGCGGTCCATGCGGCCTGGTTTTGCGGGCATTGAGAACGAAGTGCTCTTCGACTCAAAGACAACAATGCTCTTTGGTGATGCGAAAGACTCGTTGACGAAGGTTGTATCGGCGCTGAAAAACCTGTAAGACTTATACGGTTCCGTAGAGACGGTCCCCCGCGTCACCGAGGCCAGGCACGATGTAACCCTTTTCGTTGAGTCGTTCGTCGAGTCCAGCAATGACCAAGGTCACGTTCTCGGTGCGCTCGCCGTACGCTTTTTCAACCCGCGCCAGGCCTTCGGGGGCGGCGAGTAAACAAATCGCAGTGACATCTTTCGCACCGCGTTCCAGCAGAATGTCAATGGCTGCAATGAGGGTTCCACCGGTAGCCAGCATTGGATCAAGTACAAATACTTGCCGGTTGTGGATGTCGTCGGGTAAGCGATCCGCATAAATAGATGCGGTGAGGGATTCTTCATCTCGTACCAGTCCTAGGAA
>Ga0208414_1000215_pt1 | contig 66456 bp, 50 predicted proteins | sample AntAceMetag02UKE_FD_184770 | JGI IMG/M metagenome (GOLD analysis project Ga0208414, IMG submission 184770) | Saline lake microbial communities from Ace Lake, Antarctica - Antarctic Ace Lake Metagenome 02UKE (SPAdes) (version 2) | ecosystem: Environmental > Aquatic > Non-marine Saline and... | reverse complement strand
AAAAAGGGGGGGAAGGGTTTCAATTTGATGAAACCGGCACTTATACGTTAAGCGCTGGAACTCCTTTCCCTGAGAATACCCCCGCTTTTACTACTCAGCCCAATGAAAATGACAATTATAACGTGACCGGCGGAATTTTGACTGCGATCAAATATGATGCTTCCGTGAATGAATATCAACTGAATTTTCATACTGACGGCACATTTTCTTTGTCCGACCCTGTATCCCTTGAGGAGTTCGGGTCGGGCACCTATGCGATAACCGCAGTCCCAGAGCCTTCAAGCTGGGCATTGGTTGCTGGAGTTTTGGCGATTAGCGGGGCTCTGTTTCGCCGCCGCAGAACGTTAAGCCATCGGCATTAATCCCTGAAAATGGATCCCCTGAGGGATCACCTCAGTCGCAGTCGATGTTTCTGCCCCTGAGCTCAACGCCTTGGCCTCTCGACCTCGCGCTTAAACCGTTCTCCCACCTGCGGAAGAAGTTTCCATTTCCCACAACGGTGTCGGTCTCAGGCGTGGCGTGGCTGATCATTTCGGTGTGCGTGAGGGACGGATTGGGTCATCAGATAAAACCAATGAACGTGGGATACGCCGGAGCAGAGATGCGGTCCGCTTAACCAACCGGATGCTTTGCCGGAAAAGGTCGCGAGTGTGCCCCGACACGGTCGCGACGACTCCTTTTGCCGAGGGCATGGTGGTGCTCGCGTTCAACCGCAAACCGGAACATCTGATGATCCAGGGGATCGATATTGATCGGGCTCCCCTCCCTCTGCGAGTCGCTCCAATGGAATTTCCTACCAGTCCAGTAACCGCCACACTCCTTCAGCGGGCCATAAACCAATTTCCTATCAGTGGTTCAGTGGGTGAGCCTCCTGCCAATAGAGACCGGGTCGCGTATTCGTCTCCCCGGTAACGATTCGAAGGGTTTCACTTCAGTCTTGATAAAAGCCTCCCCCGAGCATCCGCCCATCGAACTAGAACAACTCGCCTTGCTTCGCCGCGTATCGTTTTTCGGCTTCCGCTGTCGCCCCTTTCATCTCGAGTTCGCGCAATCGTGCGACCAGTTCCACCCCGTCCGCCGCCAGTCGCACCGCGGGTTGCACGGGTAACGTCAGATCAAAAGTCGTGAGTTTAAGATTGATGCGCAGACGGTCCGCGTCAGCGCTTACCTTCTCCCGGAAGCGATCCGGTTTGAGCGCAGCCGCATTCGCAATCACACCCTCCAAACTATCGTAGGTATTCAGCCACTTCGAAGCCGTCTTTGGGCCCACTCCCGCGACCCCCGCAATGTTGTCTGCCGAGTCCCCGACTAACGCCAAAAAGTCGGCAATCTTCTCCGGAGAAACCCCAAACTTCGCCTCCACCCCGGCCACATCCATATTTCGCCAACCCAGCCGGGGATTAGCCGGCGAGGGCGGTAGTAACATCGTAATCTGTTCACTGACCACCTGCGCAAAATCCTTGTCCGCGCTGACAATCTTCACCGCATGTCCGGCCTTCGCCAACGACACTGCTTGAGCCGCCAAGAGGTCATCACTTTCGACGCCTTCAATCTCGATGCCACCTAGTCCCATCAATCGCGTGAGGTCCTTGATTACCGGGATCTGTTGGCTCAACGCATCGGGCATCTCCTCCCGTTGCGCTTTATACTCCGGAAGCAAGGCCAAGCGATCCTGCGCGCCCCCCAAATCAAAAAATACCAGCACGCCGGCCGGTTTTTCCTGATCCTCAAGTTTCCAAATCGTCTTCACCCATCCGTGCAGCGCATTCGTCGGAAACCCGTCCGATCGCGTCAGTTCCGGGATCGCGAAAAAACAACGGTAAGCGAGATTGAATCCATCAATGAGCAACCAGGTCGACATACCCGCCAGTGAGTCCTCCCTCCCCGCGGGGCTCAAACCAAATAAAGTGCTTAGATTCTGCCTTTCCCCTCTTTGCCCGTTTAGTGTAACCCTAATCCCGTGCTTTGGTTGAAACCATTCCTCGGCGGTATTCTTGCGCCACTTCCTGTCGGTCTCGCACTCGTGGCCCTCGGCTTATGGTTGCGGTGGCGTGGTCAGCGCCCCCGCCTGAGTCGAATCCTCCTCGCCCTTGGCATCGCGATCCCTCTGCTCGCGAGTAACAACGGACTCGGCCACGTGCTGATTAGGCAACTGGAAGACCAATACCCTCCCGCCTACCACCTCCCCATCAACCCCTCTCCCGTCAATCTAGAGTTCATCGCCGTCCTCGGCGGTGGGCACGTCGAAAACGAGCAACTCCCGTGGACTTCGCGGCTACAAAATTCCTCTAGAGCCCGACTGGTCGAAGCCGTTCGGCTCGCCTATTTACATCCCTCGGCGACGCTGCTCGTCTGCGGTCCGATCGGTAAACGGAAGATCAATAGTCATGCCCAAACCCTGGCCGAAGCCGCGGCCGAACTCGGCGTAAACCCCCTCCGCATCAGGGTCCTCTCCCAAGTTCATGATACCCATGACGAAGTGCTCGCGATCAAGTCTGTAAGTAAGGAAGGATCAGTTGGACTTGTGACCTCCGCCTGGCACATGCCCCGAGCCATGGGACTGGGTCTTAAAGCCGGAATCCGTGCCACCGCTTGCCCTGCCGATTATAGATCGCCCCACGCTCAATTAAGCCTGAGGGATTGGCTCGGTTTCAGTTCCTACGGACTCGAAAGCACCACGCGGACGATTCGCGAATATCTGGGGCTAACGTGGACCGCCATTCGTGGACAGCGTTAGAGGCGGCCCCAACGGAAGGCACCACCACCGCCTATTCTCTCTTCGCGCTCCCACCTGGAGTCACGACACTTGTGTTCTGAAAAGCAGAGCTCGGAGCCACCCCTTGCAGGGTCTGCTTTTTCGGCGAACCACCGGGACTCACCAAATTCGCCGTCACAAAGATCAACAGGTTTCGCTTCTGGGTCGTTTCACCTTCGGAACTGAACAACCGGCCCAGTCCGGGAATGGAGCCCAAAAACGGAACCTTATCGCGCACCGTTTTCACCTCTTCTCGCGTGAGACCACCCATCACCAAAGTCGCCCCATCCCACAAGGTCACTTTCGTGGAAACTTCCCGGGTGGAGAAAATAGGCTGATAAAATCCCGACGGCACTGTGACGGTCGTGTCGTTCGATATCGCGACACTTTGGCCGCCGTATTCCACGAAACCTTCGAATTCGGTTACCTTTGGATTCAGGTCCAAACTAATACTATAATCGTCCTCTTCCACCGTCGGTGTGACCCGAAGCTCCACGCCCACCTTGCGCGTTTCGAAATCTTGGGGAGTGCCGGCCGTAATCGTCACTCCTGCCGATGAACTGTCGCGTCCCGAGGAGCCCACCTCGCTCCGAACCTCCCCGTAAGAAGTCGGATAGCGCAGCTCTTGCGCCACCGTAATAGTGGCCGGGTTCCCCGACAAAACCGTCACCTTCGGCGCGCTCAACAAGTCTGAACCCTGCTGCCGCGAAAGTGCCCGAATCACCGCATTCACATCGACTTCACCAATCATCCCCTGAATCGTGGCCAAAGCTCCCGCGTTTGAGGCCAGATCAACTGCTCTCGGCAACCCCGCCGGAAAGCTTGAAATCGGCAAATTCAATTCATTCGATTGTTGCTGCGTGACCACCCCATCCGCATCGCGCAACTCTTGGCGAGCCGGCCGGAAAACACTCCCGACCGTGCCTCCCACCGTATTAGTAAAAGCGTCATTTAGACTTCGATTCTGGGTGCCTCCAGTTGCCAAATATCGAGGATCCCCTCGCACGCCGTGAGAGATGCCCCACTGCACGCCCAACTCCTCCAGCGCGCCTTCCTGCACCTCCATGAACTTCGCTTCAATTTGAACCTGCCGCACATCATTGTAGCGGTTCAAAATATTCCGAATCCGTTCCACGTTGCGCGAGGTCTGCGTCACGATCATCGCTGAGCCATCGTAGGCTAAACTCGCCCCGGCGATGCCGAGAAAGTCGACGCCCGCCTGCTGCAAAAACGAGCGTAACGCGTCGGTTTCACTCCCCCCTCCTGCCGCGGGAACATTGTTCACCGGTGCCGGTGAAAACGGATCATTCGAAACCGGCGAGCCCCCGGAAGCCAACCCGCCTCCGATGCCCGTCATCCGAATCACGGTGGAACGCGTGATCGGGAAAAACTCTGTATCGAGGGTGGAAGTTTCTCCTCCGGGTCGAACCACAATGGCGTCCGCCTGCACCTCATATTGATAGCCTATCGAGTCAGTGATGAAGTCGAGCACTCGCTTCAGGGAAAGATCTCGCAATGTCAGGCTGACCTCAGGCCGCCCATCCTGCGGATCGATCACAATGATATTTACGCCTTTGGAAACAGCACCCGTGCCATCAAATTCGCGCGACAAATCGCTCAAGGTGCTCACCACGCGATGTATTTCCACCGCGCTGAAACTCACACTGGGGATCTGAATGGCCGACAATTTCTGCTGGAGAGGATTCCCCCCGTTTGAGCCGTTCGCTCCGTCAACGGTGGGTTCAGCAGCCACCGAGGGTCTCTCCCACGCGAGTCCAACTTCTTCAATCAGTTGCGAGCGCGTGGCGTAGCGTATTTGTCCAGCCATCTGGACGCGTTCGGCCGCAATTCTATCGAGCAATCGCGACGCTCCGTAGTGGTCAGGTTCGTTAGATAATACCGCCTCGACCGCCTCGACTGCGGTATCCCAATTACCCACCGCAAATGCCGCTCGAGCCCGGGCCCACTGTTGATCGAGCACGCTGGCAACCGGCTGGGTCTGGACCCTCACCACTGGCGGAGAACTTTGCACTTGAGGTAAAGCGGGCACTGCCGCCGCCGCCAAATCGCGAGCTAACCGCTGCGCTGCTTCACTGTATCCCCCCGCCTGCTGGTAAGCCTCGAGCGCGCCCTGCGCCACGGCCAGATTTTTGGCCGTATAAGCCCGCTGGGCTTTTTGTAAAAATAGTTCCTTCCGCTGCTTGGTCAACGCCGTGACCACCGGCAGCGTAAAAGGATTTTCCGGCATGGATTGGATCGCCGTCTCGAGCACCGCAATAGCCGTATCGAAACCTCCCTTCCCCGCCAAATCCTTTGCCCGCCGCCCCTCCGCTTCTGCTTCTTCGATCGCACTGACCTGCCTTTTCTCTTCCCGCGCCGCAAGCTCCGCGAGCTCAGCTTCCAATGCCGCGAGTTCCGCACCTTCGTCGGTCTCCAGTTCAGTCGCTATCACAGTTTGATCAGGGGGAGTCGCCCAAGTGGTCGCCGCTGGTGCTGGCGCCAGCAACGACTCCGCTTCCGCTGTTTCATCCCGGTTAAGCCGGGCTTTTTCAACCGCCAGATCGTTTTGGACCCCCCGCAACAGGCGACGAACCGCCGGATCGTTCGGCGCAATTTTAGTGAGTTCGGTGAGATTCCGTAGCGCCGCTTCCAAATCTTCATCATCGCGCGCTCTCAAAGCGTCCGCCATCAACCGGATCTTCGTTTCAGTCGTCGACTGCCCAAAGCTGACCACCGGTGACAACAAGATTAATCCGGTGAGGAAAACCGGTGTTAAACAAACTCGTAAAGGATTGCGAAAAGTGAAAAGCATGGAGGACCCGTTCATTGAGTTAGGGAGTGCGATTAAAACTGTCGGTATCAAAGTGCGCCGCTGTTTCAGATTCCGGTTTTAACAGCTGAGTCTCCGTTACGCCGTTCTCGTTGATTTTTCGCACTAAAACTTCGGTCGGTTCAAGGCCCACCGTCAGAATTTCGAATTGATCACTCTCCCAATCAATTCGATCTCCCGCTTGCACTCGACGCACCTCTCTCGTGGTCGAGCTCTTTACCTCGGCAATCGGAGAGTTGGTCCAACGTCTTCCTCCCGACGAGAGGCGAACCAACTGATTCGTGTTGCGATCGAACACCTCTGCCACTCCCACGATTTCGCGTAATGGCATGCTGTGAGGCACAATCAAATCCTCTCTCCGGACATCGAAGGTCCTGATCTCCAATCCCAGATCATCGAATCGCTCCCCGGCCCGCGCCACGATGCCTTCGCCGGTTTTTTCATTTTGAAAAATACCGAACTCATCCCCGTCGTATCCCGCGTATCCCACGATTTGGAGTCGATACAGCTCGGGCTCTACTCCCACTAATCGCATGCCAAACGGACTATCGGCGGCACTCGCCGCACTGACGCCGTCCAAATCCGGGCGCGTCACCGAAAATCGTCCTGTTTCCCGATTGTAGAAAATCACCGGCGGCGTGAACACATCGAACACCCAATCATCATCTCCTGCTTCCAGCGCCGGATCGGTCCAGTTTTCGGCTGAAACTTCGTTGGTGGCCCCCTCCCTTACGACTAGAGATTCCGCCAGTTCCGAGGCCATGATGGCAAGAGGCGGTTCTTTGAGACCCCGGACACCCCGCTCTCCCCAGACCATCCAAGCCAAACTGAGCATGACTAAAACGACGGCTCCCCTTAAAAACCACGCTTCGAGCTTCGGTTTAGCCGTCACTCTGCGCCCCCCCGACTGTTTGCCCCACCCCACCGCTTCCCACCCTCGAAATCGAGATATTCGATCGTGACGAGAAACTCCGACTCATTTGACTCAATGATTGGCACCGCCGCCGACTCATTTTTCTGCCCCGATTCAATCCCTTCGTCGTCGCGGAAAAGATCCGCCAACGAGCGCACTCCCCCCATTGCGCCCCCCTCACCAGTGACGGGCTCCACCTCAAGTCCCCTCACCACCAACGCAACGTCCGACTCGGCCAAATGCCTCAGGTAGCGTCTCAACGTGCTCGTTTTCCCCACGAACCCGATCCGAAACGTCAAGGTATCGACTACCCCTTCCCGTCGTAATTTGCGCAACGAAGCCGTATCCAAATAGTCATTCTGTCGCCCTCCTCGCCGAACTAGGTTCGATTCCTGCCCCGGCACTTGGGGCACTTCCCGTTGGATCCGAGTGAGACTAACCGGTCTTGCTTTCCAAATCGAATCCAACAAACGGTTCAGCACCAGACGTTGCCGATGAACCAGACCGATTAACTCCGTTTCCGGTCCACTATTGGTATAGTCGGAAAACCCAAAACTCGTGCCCTCGGGGATTTTTACGCCCGCTTTTTCAGCCTGCTTTCGTTGGGCCTCGACAAACTGCGCAATCGCAAAAAACGCATCCGCGCGTTGCTCGGGTGCCGGCTCACTCCGGACTGGATCCACCGTGGCGCCGCCAAGGCTTCGGCGTATCGCCCGCAGCGCACTTTCGGCTTGTTCGGACCGACGATTCAACTCGATCGCCACCTCCGCCACCGGAGCTGGATTTGTCTGGCGCATTGCTTCCCATTCGCGTTGCTTTATCTGCAAAATTCGGGCCGATTTTTCGGCCCCCGTATACTGCCCCCATGACCAGCTGGCCACCCCAAGTATCGAAAATACTACGACGAGAATCGTCGCCAACTGTTGGGGCTGAATTTTATGCATTTTCCCGCTCACAGTAATTTACCCGGGTTGATGACCAACGTAAAATCGAAACGCAATATGCCCGACTCACTGGCATCAAACCGTTCCCCTTCCACCGCGATAATGAAATCGGATTCCACCATGCCATTGAGTAATGAAGTCACTCGTTCGTAAGACGATTGACTGACCCGAGACAACGGATTCTCCCGGTCGAGCAATCGGCCTGACAAACGAAGGCGCAACGGAGTCGCCAACGAAATATCCGGCCCTCCTTCGTCCGCAAATTCAGTTCCACTTCGAGGGGCTTTCGCTTCCTCGTTCGGCAATATCAGCAACCGCTCCAACCAGACGTCCTGCACCGCGCGCAACTGCCGTTGGAGGTCAGCCAGAAATCCCCCCCACGCAGTCTGCGCCACTCCCAACTGCCGCAGAATTTCAATCTCAGCCTCGACCGTATCCAACCTTTCGAGATTTGCGCGATTCTGGTCCTGCAAAACATGCACTGGCCCCAGCCTTCGGCTGAGTTCCTTTGCCGCGTGATCGCGCCCGTCCGCCAGTCGGCTAAAATGGACGCCTGGTAATGCTACCGCCACCACGGCCAGCACCGCCACGAGTATCCAACGAGGTCGCTGGGACCGTGCGCTTCGCGCATCGATCAATGCACGAGGCAGCAAATTAATATCCGCCAGATCACTTTCGTTGGCGAGCGCTGCGCCCACGAAATCAGTCAAACGCTCCCGGCCGAACTGAGTAATTTTTGCCCCGATTTCCGCCGCAATCAGCACCCCCTGGAATGGATCCATTAGCCGCACCGGTTTCTCTACTTTGTCCGTCAACCAATCACTTAATTTCGGTCCCCGCGCGCCCCCTCCAGCCAGCCAAACGGTGGCGGGATCTGCTCCTTCCTGTTGCCGACGAAATGTAACGATTGACCGCTTAATTTCCAGGAGTAGTTTCCATCTAAATAGCGCGTCAGCATCCGTCACGGCCACGGCCGCCGGGGAAGCCTCCGGCAAACTAATACCGTCTTGCCAGACCCGCAGCTTCAGTTGTTCAGCTTCGGCAAAAGCCATCTTTAATTTATCGGCGATACTTCTAGAGATTGAGTTGCCTCCCATGCTCAGCGAACGGATCAAAAACTTGGAACCATCTCGAAACAACAAATGGGTCGAGCGAGCCCCCACGACCACCATCAAGGCAGATTCCGATCGTAAATCACGATCTGCGGCCAACACCACTCGGCTCGACAGACCTGCCGATCGAATCGCTCCCAATCTCGATATTTTCGGCCCCAATAGCGCCACCAATGCGTCCACGTTCTCCCGCTTAGCCGCCGCAAACATCACTTCCGATTCCGTTTCTGTATCCGACAGGACGTGGTGATTCCAAACCACCTCTTCGAGTGGAAAGGGGATATTTTGCTGCGCCTCAAACAGGATTATTTTTGCCCGTTGGGTGGACGCCAAAGCGGGAATCTTCACCACCTTCGCCAGTGTCCAATGCCCCGGTATCACGAGGATCCACTGCGCCCCCCGGTCCGCGAAAGCACCCAGAACTTTCTTAACCGCTTCGATGATGCCTGATCCGATAGTGGCGTCATTTTGCGGCTCGGGCAGGAATGACTCGGTCTCAAATTGGATCAACTTCAGTCCACCCGATTTCAGCCGCAAAAACTCCCCCGCCACCACCCGGCTCGATCCCAATTCAATCACCCGCATGGTGGCAGCAGAGTTTTTCGCGCGCAGCAATTTCATCAGCAGATTTTGGTCGTGTCTAACGGTTCGATTGCGTCGCCTCGGCGCGAGTCATCGTCGGCCCTAAATTTGCCGAATCAAAATCCCCGAACGGCGTCAGGTGCTGAGGGAGAAGCACCCCATCATTGCGTCCGGCTTCGCGAGCCAATTGCTTGCGGAAGTTCTCCAAAGCCACCGGGCTTGAAAAGCCCTCGCCCACCTGCGACCTATTTTTGGGAATCTCCTGCCCCTGCAACGACAGATCAATTACCCAGAACCGGAGATCACCTTGCAACCGATCACGCGCAACGAGTTCAGGTGGCAAATAGAAGCGGACCACATGTTGACCGCTCTCCAGTGCCACCGCCGTCACCGCGGCTCGATAAAACTCCAATCCGCTCAGTGCCTCCTTCGTTTCGGTCGCCAGATTTAAAGTTATCCCCACGCCACTTGCATAACGTTCTCGCCCACTTCCACTTCCTTTCACTCGCAAATTAATTTCAATTTGATACCAGGCCGCCCCTGCGCCGTCTCGCACCGTCCCACTTTGCACTCTTGCCACCTCGACTACCGCCGCCCGTCCCCTTTCACTCGGCTGTGCCCGCCCACTCAGAATTCCCCCGATGGCTAAGATTGTTACTAGGACACTCCGAATCATATTCCACCTTAAAACATTGAGCACGTCACTGCTGCCGTCACGCTCATTCTCCCGCGAAATCGGGTTTTAGCCTATGCCACCTCCTGCACCGCTCATTCACAAAATCGCTGTCCTCGTCTTCATCCAGAATGCTGCCGGCGAACAGCTCCTACTCCAGCGCGCTAAAGCCCCCAATCTCGGCTGCTGGAGCCCCGTCGGCGGAAAATTGGTCACTAGCATCGGAGAATCTCCCTTCGAATGTGCGATTAGGGAGACTGCCGAAGAAACCGGACAAACGCTCGTCACATCCGATCTCCATCTTTTTGGGATGATCGCCGAGAAGGCCTATGAGGGAGAATCTCACTGGCTCCTCTTCCTTTTTCAGTGCCGCAAACCCATCCCGGCGCTCCCGCCCCCCATGGAAGAAGGGCGATTTGCCTTCTATTCCCGCCGCGCAATCGACGACATTTTTCTGCCCGAAACCGATCGCAGCGCCCTTTGGCCGATATTCGACCAATATCGCGATTCGTTTGTCGCCTTGAAGGCAAACTGTAACCCCAATTCCCCCCTCGAAATTACCGTTGAGCAAGTCACCGGCAATTTAGCAACACCCGCATAATTTCGACTCACCGTTTGCTTAAAAGAACTGTCGGCGTTTCTCCTTAGGACATTTCACTTGCCTAACAATTCCCCCAGCGAACACTCCACGTTTCACCCTTCAACTCACCACTATTCGTGAGCACTACTACGACCGCCAAATCCGACTCTTCTCCCTCCAAATCAGCCTCAGCTGCGATCAACGCTGGGCTTTCTTCGGAGGAAAAAATCGAACTCTACCGCAAGATGATGCGCATCCGAAGGTTCGAAGAACGCAGCCTTCGCGCTTACCAAGGTAAGAAGATTGGAGGATTTCTTCACCTCTACATCGGTCAGGAAGCCGTTGCGGTCGGTTGTTGTTCGCTCATGGGGGCAGACGATCACGTCATCACGGCCTACCGCGATCATGGTCACGCCATCGCTGTCGGCATGGATACCAAGCCCCTCATGGCCGAGCTCTACGGCAAAGTGACGGGATGCTCCAAAGGCAAGGGTGGTTCAATGCACTATTTCGCTCCGTCGCTCAATTACTGGGGCGGACATGGCATCGTCGGTGGCCAAATCCCCCTCGGCACCGGTCTCGCCTACGGGGTGAAATACCAAGGTAAAAAGGGCGCCGCTATGGCGTTCATGGGCGATGGCGCCGTCAACCAAGGCGCCGTGCACGAGGCAATGAACCTCGCTGGCCTTTGGGACTTACCCTGCATTTTCGTGATCGAGAACAACCGGTATTCCATGGGAACCTCTCAATTACGCTCATCTGCCGGTCCTGGTCTCGCCGAACGCGCTGCCGCCTACGGCATCAATTGGTCCAAGTGCTACGGTCACGACATCTACGAAGTTCGCGATACCATGAACGAAGTTCTCCAGCTGGCTCGAAACGAAAATAAGCCTTCTGTGATCGAAATTGACACCTATCGCTACCGCGGACACTCCGTCGCCGATCCCGATAAGACCTACCGAACCCGCGATGAAATCGACGATTATCGCAAAAACAAAGATCCTTTGATCGCGTTCAAGGCGACTCTTCTCGCCGAAGGCGTTCTCACTGAAGACTCCTCTTCCGTCATTGATAAGGAAGCCCGAGCAGAAGCCGATCTCGCCGCCGAATTCGCCGAAGCCAGCCCTTACCCAACGCCTGAAGATATCCAAAAAGACGTTTACTGGGAGGCCGATCATCCCGACCAACGCACCTCCCAAGGCCGCCTCTTCTTCAACTGAGCGCGTGAGCCACCCGAATTTCGTAACTCTGAATTTTTAATTTTACATGTCTGTTCTGACTTATCGTGAAGCGGTCCGTGCCGCTCTTTCCGAAGAATTAGCCCGCGACGAAAACGTCGTCCTCATGGGCGAAGAAGTCGCTCAATTTAACGGCGCTTATAAAGTGTCCGAAGGTCTGCTCGATAAATTCGGGCCCAAACGCGTCGTGGATACGCCCATCAGCGAGGCTGGTTTCATCGGCACTGGCATCGGTGCTTCAATGTTGGGTGTTCGCCCCGTCATGGAGCTCATGTTCTGGTCGTTCTACTCGGTCGCCTTCGACCAGATTCTCAATAACGCCGCCAATGTGCGCTACATGTCGGGTGGTCTCATCAATTGCCCGATCGTCATCCGCGGCCCAGCCAATGGAGGCACCAATGTCGGCGCGACTCACTCGCACACGCCTGAAAACGTGCTCGCCAATCACCCCGGGGTGAAGGTGGTCGTGCCCTCCACGGCCGCTGACGCCAAAGGACTCCTCAAGAGCGCCATTCGCGACAACGACCCCGTGTTCTTCCTCGAGAACACTATCCTTTACGGTGAGAAGGGCGAGGTGCCAGACGACGAAGATCTGCTCATCCCGCTCGGCCTAGCCGACGTGAAGCGAGAAGGCACCGATCTGACCATCGTCACTTACGGTCGATGCGTTCTCCACTCTCTGGCTGCCGCCGAAATCATTGCCGAAAAACATGGTGCATCGGTCGAGGTCGTTGACCTTCGCTCCATCCGTCCTCTCGACTTCGATACCGTATTAAAGTCTGTCGCCAAGACTCATCGCGTTCTCATCGTCGAGGAACAAAAACCATTCTGTTCCGTCGGGTCCCAATTAGGGTTCATGATCCAAGAAGAAGCCTTCGATGAACTCGATGCTCCCATCTTGCGCGTCTCCACCATAGATGCCCCCGCGATTTACAGCCCTCCCATGGAAATCGTGCAACTCCCTAGCGTCGACCGCGTTTTGGCGGCCGCCCTCAAGGTGCTCGCATCCTAGTCAACTCAGTTCCCCTTTTCTTCAGTTTCTAAATCTATCCCCTTCTATGGCCGACATTATCGAAATGCCGAAACTCAGCGACACCATGACGGTGGGCACGCTGATCAAATGGTTAAAAAAGGAAGGCGATGCCGTCGTTAGTGGTGATATGCTCGCAGAAGTCGAGACCGACAAAGCCACCATGGAATTGGAGTGTTTTTTCGACGGCACCTTGATCAAGATTTTCGCCGCCGAAGGCGATCAAGTTGAATTAGGCGCACCGCTTTGCGCCATCGGAGAAAAAGACGAGAAAGTCGAAGCTCCGGCTCCGCCAACTGCGCCTCCTACTCCGGAAAAATCCGAGAGCTCGGCAGCGGCTGAACCGGCCGACTCCCCCGCTCCTGCTCCTGCGGCACCTCCGCCTCCGCCACCTCCTGCAGCTTTACCGCCTGAACCTGCCCCGATTGCAGACGGCCGGCGTATCAAGATTTCGCCTCTGGCGCGCAAACTTGCCCAAGCCAAAGGGATCGATCCTTCCCAGATCAAAGGCACCGGCACCGGCGGACGAATCGTTCGCGCCGATATCGAAAATGCGGAGAAAAATGGTGTGCCTTCAGCTGGAACCTCCGGGCCCAGCATTCTGGTCAAAGGACCGATTCAGGAAGATAAAGTCAGTCCCGTATCCGGCATGCGCAGCACGATTGCTAAGCGTCTGGTCGAATCAAAGACCCAGCTTCCTCACTTTTACCTCGACGTTGAAGTCGATGCGGGCCCCCTGCTCGCCCTCCGGGCTCAGATCAACGCCGGTCTCGCGACCGATGGCATCAAACTTTCCGTCAACGATTTCATTCTCAAGGCCAGTGCCGAAGCACTTCGTAAGGTGCCCGCCGTCAACTGCTCGTGGGAAGGGACCCAAATTCGCCACCACAGTCGCGCTCACGTTTCCTTCGCCGTTGCGATCGAAGACGGTCTCATCACTCCTGTGGTGTTCGACGCCCATGTGAAGTCGCTATTTGATATCAGCAAAGAAGCCAAAATACTCGGCAAGGCCGCGAAGGCCAAAAAGCTGCAGCCCGCTCAGTTCACCGGTGGCACCTTCTGTGTCAGCAATCTCGGCATGATGGGAATCAATAGCTTCAAGGCCATCATCAACCCGCCCAATGCGGCTATCCTCGCCGTCGGCACCACGGTCGAAAAACCGGTAGTGGTAAACGGCCATATCGTCATCGGCCAACGCATGAACCTCACCCTAAGCTGTGACCATCGGGTCGTAGACGGGGCCGTAGGCGCGCAATTTCTCGGCGCTCTTCGTGACCTGGTGGAAAGCCCAGCGCTGCTTCTGGTCTGATCCCACCACTCAATCTCTCATTTCAAACGGCGCGGTTTTCGCGCCGTTTTTGTTGAACCCATTTATTCAAGTCTCTCGACTGTCTTCCGCATTCCTTCACTCACGCTTGCCAGCCGATCCGAAGCATTTACGCTTTTATCTCATGCCGCTTATACCGCTAGAGGACAATTTCGACGACGTCATCAACAAGACCCAACGCGGGCTCAATGTATCCGATGAGGATCTCGCCCTGCGGGCTGAAGTGACGATCGAAGATCTTCGGAAAGTGAAAGCAGGTGAGACCATCTATGCTGTCATCCGTCGCGTCGCTCGTCACCTTCGACTCAATCCCAATGCCCTCGAAGCCCTCGCCCGGAAGTCATGGTATCCCGAGATCCCTGTCTACCCCCGTGGTTTCGCTATGTTCAACACCCCCTTTGAGGACATGACGGTCAATAGCTACTTGGTGTGGGATTCGAAAACACGTGAGGCCGCCGTGTTCGATTCCGGCGCCAACGCCGACGCGATGATCGATGTCATCGCGTCCGACCGACTCCGCGTGAGATATATTTTCGTCACCCATACGCACGAAGATCACATCGCCGATTTGCCGAAACTCGCCGCCGCCTATCCTCAGGCCGAAGTCTGGTCCCATCGCATCGAACCTCTCAACCTCGCAGGAGCAAAGACCTTCGAAGAAAAGATCCACTTTCACGTCGGCAAACTGGATATCAAAACACTCCTGACCTCCGGCCACTCTCCCGGCCAAACCACCTTCTTCATCAAGGGCCTCAGTTGGCCACTTGCCGTGGTCGGCGACTCGCTATTTTCCTCTTCAATCGGAGGAAGTCCCACCCATTTCAGCGAACAACTGAGCAACAACCGCTCCAAGCTTTTGTGCCTGCCCCGCGACACGGTTCTTGCCCCCGGCCATGGCCCCCTCACTACCTTGGCTCAGGAGAAACAACATAATCCGTTTTTCGCTCACTAATCCCTCTTCTATTAACTCCTAAACTTACCTTTTATCATGTCTAAAACCATTGGATTTGTCGGCGTCGGCCGCATGGGAGCCAACATGGCTCGTCGTCTTAAAGATCAAGGGCACCCCATCGCCGCGGTCTATGATCGCGCGACTACCCTCTCAGCTGAACTCGCGATCGAACTTGGCGCGACTCACGCCACCACCCTCGCTCAAGTGACCGCCGCCGCAGATATCGTCATTACCGTTGTCACCGACGACGAAGCCCAGCTCGCAATCTTCGCCGAAGAGGGAGATTCCCTGCTCACCGCCGCCTCCGGCACGACTTTTGTAAACTGCGCGACGATCACGCCAGCGACGCACGTCGAGGTTCAACGACGCGCCCAGGCCGTCGGGGCTGCCTCCTTGGAAGCCTGTATGGCGTCTTCAATTCCCCAAGCCCGTCAAGGCACCCTCTATCTAATGTGCGCCGGCGAAGAGAGTGTCTTCAATACTCTCCGCGCTGTGCTAGAAGACCTTAGCGCCAACCTCCGCTACATTGGTCCGGCTGGCTCCGCTGCCCAGGTCAAAGCACTCGTGAACATGGTGATGAATATCAATACCGCAGCCCTGGCCGAAGGTCTCGGCCTAGGTCAGGCACTGGGACTCGATCTCGACATGTTGCGCGAAGTATTTTCCCAAACCGGCGCGAACTCTCAGGTGCTTAAAACCGATGGCGAAGATATGCAAAAACGGGATCATGAATGCTACTTCTCCGCGGATCATGCCGCAAAAGACAGCACGATTGCCTGGGTGCTCGGCTGCAAATCTGGGATTGGTATGCCTCTCGCCGCCGCGACTAAGTTGCAGTACGACCGTATGCGCGCCATCGGTTTAGGCCATCTTGATAAATCAGGGGTAGCCGAACTGACCTTCAAGGGTCGATCATAGGGTAAATACCCTAGTCTTTTCAGTTAGACTCACTGGGTTCGAACCGATACCACGTTAACCATGGGGATTCTGTTTCAGCGTAAAACGGCGATGATCTTGGCTCTATCAGCCAGCTTAGCGACGACGCTCATCGTTCTCGCGTTTGACAGCGATTTACGCGAGCGACTCGGCACCACCTACTGGATACTCGGCCTCGCTATTATCGGCTCAATCTTGCTGGTGATGGCTGGATACGTCTGGGACCGCACGCTAATCGAGAAATTGCGTGAGATCAATAAAACCGCCCGCACGCACACTGATCAAATCGAAACGGGCAGCGACGAGCCTGTTGAAGTATTCGACGACGAATTCAGTCAAGACCCCGACGAAATTATCGGTCTTGCCCGCCAAATCGAACGCATGGCGCAAACCCTCCAGAAAGTCGAAGCAAGTTACCGCGGGGTCGTAGAAGATCAAGTCGACCTCATCTGTCGCTATCGGGCAGATGGAAAACTTACTTTTGTGAATGCGGCCTATGCCAAATTTCACGGTAAAAAACGGCCCCAACTTCTCGGCCAACGTATTCCTCTCTTTGATTTGGGTTACCCCAAACGTGACTTTCAAGGCGACCTACCCGAGATGACGACCTTCGAACTAGAACTAATTAGTAGTGAAAGCCGCTCCATTAGTTTCAATTGGACCCATCGTGCGATCAAATCACCGAATGGCACGATCTTGGAATACCAAGGGGTCGGGCACGACATCAGCGCGCGGAAGGAAGCCGAAACGGCTCTGGTTCAGGCCAAAGAAGCTGCGGAGTCCGCTGATCGCGCTAAGAGTGAATTTCTAGCGGTCGTGAGTCATGAGGTTCGCACGCCGATAAACGCCGTCATCGGCTTCGCCAAACTCCTGCGTGAGACCGGACTTAATCCTGACCAGCTCGAATACATTTCTAATATTCACCAAAGTGGCATCACCCTTGAAACCCTGATTACCGATATTCTCGACGTTTCCCGCCTAGAAGCTGGTCAGATCGAAGTAAAACAAACCCCGTTCTCTCTCCGCGACAGTATGGAGGATATCTCCAATCACTTCAATCCGATCGCCCACAGCACCGGACTGGCGTTTACCCTGACCGTTGATCCCAACGTTCCCGTGATCCTCAATGGAGATCATGCACGCATGAGACAGATCTTGATGAACATCGTCGGGAATTCGGTAAAATTCACCGAGCAAGGTAGCATCGAAGTCTCCGTAACCTGCGCCCGAGGCGAGGAGATTTTAGAAGAAAACCTGCGCAGACTTCGTCTATTTTTCACCGTCACCGATACGGGTATCGGAATTCCTTCTGACCGGGTCGCCGAGCTCTTCAAACCTTTCAGCCAATTGGATTCCTCCAGCACCCGGCGACGTGGTGGAACCGGACTGGGACTCGTGATATCGAAACGACTCTGTGAGCTCATGGGTGGAGCTATCTCAGTGGATAGTGTTCCAAATCAAGGCTCCACCTTCCGGTTTAGTCTCTCGATGACCTATCAAAAAGGAGATTCTAAGCCACCGATCCTCGCGCGCACCACGAATCCAGCCCTCACCCCGAGCCCTTCCGCCGCTTAAAACGGTAAATCAAATTAGAAAACGGTTTCCGGACTTGCGCGTCTGCCAGATTCTTTACAACTTCCGCCTCTCTCTGATTAAGGCGCGGTCGCCAAGTGGTAAGGCCGAGCTCTGCAAAAGCTCTATCGGCGGTTCGATTCCGCCCCGCGCCTCCAACTTTGAATCGAAATCGATTCAAAGTTGCCCGCCACAGTTCCGCAAAGCGTAACGACGGTGGGCTTAACTCGGGCGATTCCCTCCGTGGCGTTCACCGCCAGACTCCGGACGCATCAATCCTCTCCGTCGGGCGCAACCCGATTTGGTGACAGACCAGTAGTCTTCGCCGCTAGACCACCGCCCGCGTCCACCGTGACGATGAGAAAACCTGCCAGAAACCTGTCCCTTCGTCTTTGTGCCTAGCACTACGCTGCGTCGCACCTTAATCGGTCACGAGAGTCCAATCATTTTCCACGATCTCCTCTGCGCCCTCGAATTCAATTTCCGCAACCTTTTCACCAGAAACATCATGACCACACTTAAAAGCAAATGCTCACTCGTCCCCGGTGCCCATCGGGACACGGACTCCAGGTAAACTCGGCTCCAACGTTGTGCTGTATCGCTCGGCCAACCTTCCTCTACCCAAGCACTCGCGGCAACGCTGTCAGGATTGGCCTTAACCTCCGTCGGTTACCATCTTCGTGAGAGTTCTCTCCAGTCGCTTTTGGTTCCTGCACTCCTCGACGGCGGTGTAAATAGACGCTTCTTTAATACCCCAGACTACGCTGGATAGAATTTGGAACCGGCGTTGGCCAAAGCCAGTTCCAAGCATAATCCTCGACTGATTGAAACACCCTTGATTCATCAACCTATGATCCCTCGCCGCCCTATCGCTCACTCCAGTCCAAATTTCTCCTCCATGGTCTATGGCACCTGGCGGATGCTGGACGACGGTTCATCGATTCAAGATATTAACCGGCGCCTGCAACGTTGCCAGGAACTGGGTATCACCACCATCGATACTGCTGAAATCTATGGCCTCTACACCGTCGAAGAGGCTCTGGGTAAAGCTTTGGCAATTTCCCCCGGCCTCAGGGACAAACTTGAGATCGTGACCAAATCAGGAATCTACGTTCCCCATGATGGCTGCCTGGATCGTAAGGTGGGATTCTACGACGCTTCCGAAGCGCAGATTAAGCGGAGTGTGGAAAACTCACTTCGTTTGCTCGGCACAGACTATGTGGATCTGTTTCTGGTACACCGCCCCGACTGGCTCACTGGAGTTGATGACACCGCCGCTGGACTGAACGAATTGTTGGCCAGCGGAAAAATTCGTAGCGCCGGCGTGTCGAACTACAACTCCGCTCAAGTGAGCGCACTGAATAGCAGGATGGATCAACCGTTGGTGACGAACCAGGTCGAGTTCCATCTTCTCCGCATGGCCCCCACCACCGACGGCACCTTCGACCAGTGTCAGGAACAGCGATTCCAACCGATGGCGTGGAGCCCCCTCGCCGGTGGTCGTCTTTTCGATCCCACCAATGACGCGGCGCAGCGTTTGACCAAGGCAGTCGCGGCATTGGCGCCCAAATATGATAACGCCACCCTCGAACAGTTCGCTTACGCTTGGATTATGGCCCATCCGAGCCGACCCATTCCAGTCATTGGCACCAACAAGATTAAACGTATCGAAAGCGCCGCAAAGGCGGCATCCTTAAAGCTGGACCGAGAAGATTGGTATGCACTGTGGGTGGCCGCCAACGGCTACAACATTCCGTAGACCAGTCTCCTTGGCGGTCTGTCTGAGCGACAAAGGTCAGCTTCGTACTTCAGCGCAGATCAGTCTTAGTCGATTTTGATAAACTCCATCTAATCGAAGTCCGTCAGCGATTGATCGAAGAAATACCGCGTGAACACTTGGACGCTTTTCTGAGGCGCAACTTCGCGATGTTTTTAATCCCGCTTCAATCATGAACGTGACGCCATTCAACGGGATCAGCGGCATCGTCGGTCGACGGATTCTCAATCGGCCCGGATAAATCCACTCCCTACTTTCGATCATAATATGCCCGCCGAATTTCGAAGCATCTGGGGTCGTAATCGCGTGTGCCCCGGCATCCTTCATATCGACGGAAGACCTGCCCCACTCACCGCGCGCGATCCACTCGAGAAAAAGCGCAACCAGATCGAACAGTTCGGTCTCCCGCTTAATCATCATGGTGCTTAAGTCATCGAACCCATCATCCGACAAACCATCACGATCAAATTACCGGGCGGCAAATTACAGGGAAGAAAGTCATTTCTCCAAATTTCCAGCACCAATTTGAGTTCCAGCTGCGCCGATTAAGTCTCTTCATTGCCTCGTGATTTTAGCCCTATCGGCAAGCGACGAGGCAGTTCAGATGGAAGTTGCGACTGGCACGATATTTGCCACAGTCGATTGAAGCGTTTTTCGATGTCTATTTGCCCCTCCTGCCAATCTCCCGTCGCCCCCAAGGTGCGGTTCTGCCCCGCTTGCGGTAACTCACTCGTTCCTCAAACCGCACCGAGCTCGCCTCCAGTAGGCCATACTACTGCCCCCCTGCCCGCCACCGAGCCAATCGGATCCGCACCTCTGGTCGAAGAACCGCTTTCCTCTTCGGTGTCTACCGCCGAAAACTCGACGCCCCCGTCGCCCCGCCCTTCTTCACTTCCCCTAGAATCGCTCGAGTCCACCGCACCACCGAAATCTACCCCGACCGGATCCCCCGCTCCTCCCCGGGCAACTTCTTCCGCCTTCGCCCCTGATCCAGACGCCGAAGTCAGTCTGCGTATTCGCTTCCCCTACGCATTAGTCGCTGGCCATAGCTCTCTCGCTACGGTTCAGATTCATAACCACACCGACCAAGCGATCCTCAACGGTGAGATCACTCTAGAGGCCAGATGCCTCGCTCAACTCTGCTTGGATACGTTCCGCCAAATCTCCGCCGGCGCATCGAAAGAATTCAATGTCGAGGTCGAGCCAGCTCGAGCTGGCCCCGGAATCATTCAAGTCGGATTACTCGTCAATGACCACTCTGGCCGGCGCGCCTATCGGGGTAAATGCTCCCAAGCCGTCTACAGCGCACCCGAGAACGGCAATATCAATATCAGTATCGGCGATATTCAAAAAAACACCGGCGGTGGCGCCAACGCCGGGCTGGGATCTGAATTCGGCGAAGTCCAGATTTCAAATCTTCTTGGTGACCACAAATTCACCACCCTCAACGATCTCCTCACCACCGAAATCGATTCTGATTTCGAACTCATTGATCTGGATCTCGATTACGGACTCAGTTCGGTTGCGGTCGCTGCCGACAACCGCTCACGCTCACTCTCCATTCCCCGCGAATACCTCGGATTCGCCCAAGCCTCACGGCGTTGTGTGCTCGCGCCCACTCAAGCAGGCCTGGCGACTCTCACGCTTACCGCGGCAGAAATTTGCCAAATCGGACGCAATCGCCAAAAAGTAGAATTCCCCGCTTGGTGGTGGCCTCGCAGCGCCGCCCATGACGAAAAAACCCGCCGGATCAGCCAACTCCAAGTGTGCATCGCGGTCGAAGGAGATGGATTGATCGTCTGGGATCCCGACAGTGCCAACGGCAACCTTTGCGATGGACAAGTTCTCCCCCCCGGCGAACGGGCCGAAGGGACCGTTTTCAAACGTCGGATTTCCCTCGCTCTCGCCCATGAATACGGACTCGACGTCGAACACATTCCCGGCAGCGCCCCCCACGGTCCCACCATTCGCGGGATCGAGCGCTGGAGTGGTCCCTCGGCCACCCCTTCACCGCAGGTGACTGGCAGTGTGAACTTCACCCCCACCTCTTGCGCCCCGTCACCATTCAATGCGATCTGGTTGTTGAGTGATGCGGCCTTTGGGTCGAGTGCCGCCAATCCCCTCACTCTCGCCGAGGCAGGGCTAGCGGAAGTCCAAGGTCGCTTCCATTGGTATCGTGACTGCTTCTGGCTTGAGAGCATCGCCGCTAACAACGCCCTCCGCGTGAACGGCCGCTCCCTCTATCCCGGGGAAATCGCCCCGATCGTCAATGGTATGCTCCTCGGCCTCGGATCCCAAGAGTTCCGCGCCGACATCTAATCAACCGCCTCCCGCAAAGGCCAATTCCCTTAAACGATTCGCGGTAGAAGCTTATCTCGTTTCTTTCCGCAAGGGGTCTACCCATTAATTAAGCAATGGTTCCGGCACTCACCCGTTTCAGGTTCGCAGGTTGACGTGATTCCCCTATCCGTACGGGCGCACTCCCTCGGCTATATTACCTCGGACGATTGGAAGACCGCAAACGCCCCATTAATATCCACAGCGCGAATACCACCAAGAGACCACCGCCTCCCCAGATCATTCCTTTCATAATCCAGTCGCGCTTGATGACAAAATCCTCTGACGGCATAATTGCCGTGCCCACTCGCTCTCCTCCCCACAACAGCTGACCGGTTTCCACCGCGTAAGCCTGGAGCGAAACTCGCACTTGAATAACTTTGCCGTCCCCTTCGATTTTCACCGGACCAGCACCGCTGTTCGCTGTGCCCGAATAGATACCGGCAATACGACCCATAATCACACCTTCGACGCCTTGCACCCGGCCAAACTGCTGAATAGTCGCCGGGTCCATTGTATCGCCAAACTGGTCACCCTTACGGATCTCGGCGAGTAATGCATTCCACGTGCTATCATCCCGCGTGAAGAGCTTAAATTCTGTCCCCGACGCTCGATCCGCAAACGCATTGCGCACCTGCTGGGTGAAGTAGTTTCCGTCCACATCACGGCCGACCGGTAAAACCGCAAACCGCCTTTCCTTTACGTCACGGTTCATAAAATCCCGCACCCATTGATCAATCGCATCGACTCCGGCGCGACGCGCATATTCGGAGTCAACCGTATCAGTCGGAAATGGAATCGGTGTCACCGTGCCCGAGAATATTTGCGCGGCCGGTTGGCTGCTAATGGGCTCATTGGCGGCCGGGGCGGTCCCTTGCGCCCAAGCCGAAACCGGCCCGATCAGGAGAAAGAAAATAACGCGGAGTGTTTTCATATCAGGAATCATTTAATCGTCTTACTGGCCTCCGGCCGGAAGAAACCAACTGGGGTATTTATTTCGAATTTCGTCGTTCGGATTGAGGCGAAAATTAACTTTTGTCTTCGGCATCTTCTCGAGATACGCCCGCCAGAATGTCTCTGAGTGGGGAGCTCCAATAATTTCTAAAAGCGCTTCATTAGTTTCCCGGTCAAATGACTTTCGGCGCACATGGTAGACTCCATCCATTTTGCCGATATACTCCATGATCGCGAGGAGTGCACTGTCACTGAATACGTTCACCAGCACCGCTTCGTGGGCGAGAATCTTGTGTGCTTTTGCTAAACTCATTTCGATGGCCGAAGCCGCCGCCGCCGCCACCGCTCGCTCATTCGCACTGCGGGCGGCGTCAAACTCATCCGAGGTGCGCAAGCCTGTCATTCGCTGCGTTTTTGAGGCGATCAATTCCCCCGTCGTCGCAATCCAGATCTGCGTCGTCGCCTCTCCTTCAAACAATTTAAAGTCCTGCAAGGCTTTGCGTTCACGCGCCTCGGTTTTCGTGTAGAGCACCATGTCCGCATCTTCGCTTTCCGCGATCTCTCGCACTCTCGCTGGCGTCATTCGCCCGGTGACGGCATGGGCCGCCGGGACGAGACGAAAGTCCACCTCGGTCAACTTCTCTGCGATAAGATCTTCCGATTCCAGGGCGCTTTCATCGAGCAACAATAACGTTCGCATCAATCCCAATTCCGTCATCTGGATCCGCACCTGATCCGAAGTCGTGGTCTCTTGAGCGCTCAGTGGCACCGCCACCAAAGTGGTCATCAAAAGCGCGAGAATGGTTAGAATACTTCCATCCGCCAATCGCGTGAGAGTTGAATCGGGATTTTTCATCATATAAGGGGTTTTTGGCAAATCTCGTGCCAACGCTGGGTTTTGATCTAAAAATTGTCGAGTTCAGCCTCGGAGGTCGCGAATCAATCTTATCCCAACAATTCCAGAAGTGCGATGAACCCAGGCGCCTCCTCCGCTCGTAAACTCTAAGCTACCTCCGGTGAACAACCGCTGCGGCGCGATCGTCGAGCCTCGTCCGATCGCGCCCCCCACGACTCGAACTTTCCCCAACGGCCTAGCCTTACGGTCGGTCGTCAACATCGCATCCCTGTCCCCACTCTTAAGCGACGTAAGATCATATCGGGTATGCCGAGTCTTTACCTGTAAACGATCCCCCGTTTGTAGCTCAGCCAACTCCATCCCATCCCCCCGTTTCGGTGGCAAACACCTTCACCGAGTCCAACCAATCGTCGGACCTTCCGCGTTTCATTTGCTGCGGTTCATTCATGCGAAATTGACCCGATAGGATTCGAACTCAGCGCGACCCTTTAACGCGGATAATCCGCCCAAATCGTTTTCACCATATCGATGCGCTGGGCGAAGTTCACCAATACGCCAGAAGGGACGCGGGCCAGACTCCCATCTGATGACTCCAACAATCCCGCGATATTTCCCGCACTCAACACCGCCACCACTTCGCCCTGCTCGTTAAATACCGGACTCCCACTGGCACCGCCCGCCGCACCGAGGTTGTGTTGGATCAAAAGTCGTTTGGAGAAATCCGCCTCGGCGAGCCAAAAATCCGTCGCCGAAGTCACGATCCCCGCTTGCATGGTCGCAACCGGATTACGCATATCCGCGCCACCGCCCGCCATCCCTTCCATCGGGAATCCGAGGTAACCGATCTTGTAGCCAGAATCCACGCGCTCCAGTTCTGCTTGGTCTGCAATTTTGAAAACCTTGGGCGCATCCGATTCAGTCAACAACAACCCCACATCGTAGGCCGGCACCGCCGGTTGCTTACCCTCAAACCCCAGCAACGGCTGACCATACTTCGGATGCATCCTTGTTCCCGTCACCCGTAAACGCCGATCACCGTCTCGATTGATCACGATAAAGATGGAACTGCCATTGGCCAACGCATGATCAACGCTCTCCACCACATGCGAATTGGTGATAAAAACTCGCGGTGCTGCCGCCCACGCCGTCGCAATCCCTTGGGGGCCACTGTTGCCCCGGACTGCCACCACCAGACCAACGGCTCCCGACTGATCTGCCGCAATTTTCGCCATATCACCGCCGCCATTCTTACTGAAGAAGCCCCCCCCCCCCGCCACGGCGCCAAGAACGACCACGATCAGCAGCGGACCCAACCAGCCCGGTATACCGCCACCACCACCCGACGATACTGGCACCGCCTTTGGGGGGGGAACACTTGCCGCCGTTCGCGCCCCCGCGTCCAGCGGTGGCGTAGGGGCGGCGGTCGATTCCATCGTTACCGGCGCGGCCTGCCTAGGTGCTGCCACGGGCATCGGCGGCGGCTGTGGCCCTTCCCATTCAATTTTGATCTTAGGGCCGCCTGCGCCCAATTCCAACAAGGCGCCCGATGCAACTTTCGCTCGTTGCACCGCCGAGCCATCCAACAACGTGCCGGCCTGACTCGAATCCACCACCCACACTTGATTCGATTCGAAGATCAACTTGGCGTGCATTCCACTGACCGTCTTGTCCCACGTCGGGTCAAATCGGACATCACATCCCGCGTCAGTGCCCAACGTCACCGCATCATTCTCGAAGTTAAGCGATTTATTCCGATCGAATCCGGTGAGGCGAGTAATAGTAATAGTTGAATTCATGATATGGGGAAAGTTTGAGCTGAAAAATGAAAGTTTGAGCGAAGGCGGTTAAGAAATTTGCACCAGCACGACCGTCACATTGTCCGGCGCGCCACCCTCGCGGGTAGCCTCGATGAGACGGTCAGAATACGGGCGCAGATCATTCACCGTCTTACTCGGCAAAATCCGGGCCAACGCCTCATCCTTTAAAACCCCATGCAATCCATCCGAGCAGATTAACAACACGTCACCAGCCTCGAACTCAACCCGCCGCACCTCTGGCTCGAGTTCACCTCCGTTTGCTCCCAGGGCATATTCCAGCACGCTGGAAAACTTGGCCTTCACCGCGTTCTCCGGCGTGATTGAACCTTCATCGAGCATGCGTTGCACCAGGGTCTGATCCCGGGTCATTTGCTCCAACTGCCCCGCGCGCCACCGGTAGATTCGGCTATCCCCAACCTGCCCCAACACCGCCGATCGTGAATTCGCTCCCGTCCACCAAAGGGTCGAATAGGTGCACCCCATGCCCGTGAGGTTCACGTTTTCATTGGCTTCCATTTCCAACTTCAAATGAGCCTCCCGCAACGCCTGCTCCATCACGCCCAAATCCTCCTCCGTGTCTTTCGGGGATACCTGACTCAGCACCTCTCCCACGATCGCTAGCGCTCGTCGACTCGCCACGTCGCCTCCCTTGGCGCCGCCCATCCCATCCGCCACTGCCGCCCACCCGGGAAAAGATAATACCCCTTTCGCTCGCCCATCCTCACTCTGTTTCACTTCCACCGCTTCGGCGCCGCCACCGAACGCCCACGCATCTTGATTCTGTTTGCGACGACACCCAATGTTGGTGTCCCCCGCAAATAAAGTTTCCGTCGGGAGCCTTCCACCCCATCCAAATAAATCACGCCAACCATTCATAAGTTAGTTCCAATCATTTCCACTTTCACTCAAGGAGCCACCATTTGTTTTGGAGGTCACCGAGGTTCCGTTGCCGCTGCCCACTGCGTTCTGAACCGTCGCTTGAGTCCCAGTCCCATCGACCGATAAACCATACCGGCCGTTGTTTGACAAAGCGACGTTCTCTACCGCGACAATTGCCTTGTCCTCCACTCGCACTCCGTCGACCGCGTTATCAGTGAAGTAGGTCGCTTGTAATTCGGCTGTTCCACCATCGCGAATCTTCACCCCATGGTCTCGATTAGCGGTGATTCTGGTGTAATCCTCAATTCCCCCTGTGAGTAATTTCGACGGAGTATTCAGGCCATCACTACCGTCAACCAGCACCCCACTCCAAGCGCAGTTACTAACTGTCACATCATAGAGCTGAACTTCCGCCCCTTTTCCGACAAACAGACCGTGGCCTACACCGTCCAAAATCTTTACCTCCGTAAACGTCAACCGGGCGCCTCGCTCAGAAATGTGCACCACTGGAGGACGTGAATCTTCGTTCAATATTCCGACATGCCTCAAGGTAAGACGCTCAACTTTCCCAATCACGCCTGCCTCAATATTGAGCACCGTTCCTCCCGCTGAAGGGTTAACTAACCGGATGATCACGTCATCGGCCGATTCACCGCCGCCGCGGATGGTGATGTCAGATTTGAGCACGAGTGCTTCTGTGTAAGTCCCCGCGGCGATTTCCACTATATCGTTCCGTTTCGTCGCATCGATGGCCTCTTGAATCGATCGATACTCCGCCGGCACACGTAAAGTCACCGGCATCTCATCAATCATATTGAGAATCCGCCGCGCCTCTGAACTGGCTGGAACCGCGTCTAAAACCTGCTCCGCGAGGTCTCGCGCCATCACCAGATCATTTTGCGCGATCGCTTCCTCCGCAAAAGCCAGTCGTCGTTCGCGTTCTCGCGCCGCGTCAAATTTTCCCGCCCAATCCAAATATATTTTTGTGCCCGCGCCCGCCAACACCACCAAGAAGACCGTGCTGAGCACTCCTCGAACCACCGGAGATTCTGTCATCGCGAAGCAAAAAACGCGGAGGATCGCATAAATCAATATGCCGACGAGTAGCGTGAAGAGCACCTGACCAATCCGCTGGGTGAGCCGTTGTTTCTCCTTCCACACGACTTTGACCGGAAACGACTCCTGCCAACGCACTTCATCATTCCTAAACGTATCGCCGCCATCGCCGTTTCGTTCCAGCAACGGCACCTCCATTAACAAATCGAGAGCCAACTCTCCTGCCTCTCCCACCAAATAACTATCACCCGGAATCTCTGCCGCCAACCGAAACGTAATTTGCTGCGCCCCTGTGGTGGTATTGCCTGTCCAACGGTTCGTTTGCACTTCGATGACATCGCCCCAACTGTAGAAGGACCGATCCCGCAAGCTCACCGGGATCTCGTCACTGCTCCCCTCCAGTTTGAGTGATCCCAAGGCTCGCTTCACCCGGTAAAACCCATTGACGGAACGCTCATCCATCGTATCCGAAAAATTCTTCTCCAACCCGCTCGCGACCAACAACGTTTCCGGCGTCGGTTTCTCGATCGTGTCCAACCAGCCAAACCAATTCACGAGCCCTACCGCACACGCTGCCCAGAAACTCCAGAACAGGATATTTCCCATCAACGTCTCTTCACTCTTTTCCTCTTTCTTCTCCTTTATCGGCATCGATGATTCACTTGATTCCGTCGCCCCTGCCTCAACCACGGTTTCGGTTTTGTCCTCGACCGCTAAATATAAGTCACCGGCTTCTCCGCCATATTCCCCCGGCTCTCCCATTCCCTTCAACCGGAGCTTCGACCCAACGTCCATTCCTGCCGGAAACTTCACTTCTAACGTGACCTCCCCGGTCGACCGCTGCACCGGCACTTTGTAGATCCCACCGGCCATCCGCGCCTTCAAGGTGAACGGGATATTGAGCACTAAATCCTGCCCAGCCTTCGCATCAGTATCGGCAATCGGCGGAGGTGACTGCGGTTCGACATCCGCTTGCGCCGCCCCGCCCAGCAACCGCGCCAACACCGCCGCCACATCCCTTGGGCGATCAGTCGGCTCCTTCGCCAAACACGCCGCAATGACCTCTTCCCACTTTTCTGGAATATCCGCCCCCCTCGTCCCTAACTCTTGGCGGCGCGCCGTCATGCGAGGAGGCACCTTATTCATGACCTGCATCATGACATTTCCGCTGTAAAACGGCGGCCGCCCCGTGAGCAGTTCAAACAAAGTCGAACCGATTGCATACACGTCATCCGTGACCGCCGGTTGCTCGCCCATCATCTGCTGCGGGCTCATGTAAACCGGCGTCCCACTTGACCCCGCTGGCACACTCACGCGACTCACGCTGTCGCTCACGCTCGCCGCGATCCCAAAGTCAGCGACCTTCAACTCTCCCCGCGCATCCACCATCAAATTGGCCGGCTTCAAGTCCCGGTGCACCACCTCCGCTCGCGTGTGAGCATACTCCAAAGCTTCGCATAGCTGCCCCACCCAAGCAATAATCTCACTCACCTCGAAATGACCATTCGCCTGATCTACCTTGAGTGAGGCCAACGTCGCGCCCGATACGAATTCCATCGAAATTGCCGCCGCGGAAGTGTCCTGCACGAAGTCGTAAATCCGAATAATATGCGGATGCGTCAGTTCCAGACTCCGTCGCGTCTCGCGCTTCAAATCCTTCACCGCCTGTTTATCCATTGCGACGACTTCGGGCAAAAACTTCAACGCGATCTCGCGCTCAAGTTCCTCGTCCTGCGCCAGCCAAACCACTCCCATACCTCCGCGCCCTAAAATCTTTTTTAGGGTATAGCGCTTGAACATTTTCTGCCCCGCCGAAAACCCCTTCACCGTCTCCCCAAAATCTAGATCGTTGTCGGCCATTTAAGTGAACAGGTCTAACATACCAAGCGGTGCGTAAGTCTAGGGTTGGGGGATAAATTGCGGCCATTCGCAACTCCTCTAGGTGCGTAATTGGTCAATTAGTCTTCTTCCTTCGCCGCACGATCGTTTTGCTGCGCCTTACTTGCATTGGCACCATTTCGCGCCTTGATCGCCTTCGCCACGGCCGGTGCGATCTCTGGCGACTTTTCTGCAATCATGGCGAGTGCCTGCTCGGCAGAAAGTCCCTTGCGCATTTCCAATTCGGCCAACCTCAAAACGCGGTCGGCCTGCTCACCTGAAAGTGTGGCCAACAAACCCTGTAAACTCGCCGTTCCCCGCAACTCGAGCCGATCAGTTTCGATCTTGGTCGCGAGTTCCTCTTCCTGCGCTTTGTGGGCTAGTTTGGCCGACTTGACCGCCTTCATCGCCTCGATGCCTTGCTTAGCCACTTCAAGATCGGTTTGAGCCTGAGAAACCTGCTGATCCTGTCCGACCGAAAACCGGTCTTTTTGCTGACGAATGTCCTCCTCAAATTTAAGTCGATTTACTTCCAGCCCATGTTGCGCATCGGCCAGTGCCGCTTGGTGCTGCAGCTTCTGTTCGTCGAGCCGGTTGAGTATTTCCACTCGTCGCGCTTCATAATCCAATCGCAGTCCCTCCAGTTGAGTCTGATTTTCTGCGGCTTGAATAAAACGCGCCTTCTGCTGGTTACGGTCAACCGCCTGGAGCGAGTAATCCAACTCCACCTTCGCATAAGCATCGGCCAATTCTTGCTCATCATGGTAAGCCGCCACCTTCTCTGTCCGCACCGCATCTCGAAGTTCTCGAGTAGCATCAGCTTCGCGGGTAATTCGTTCGAGTTCACCAAACTTTTCCCGCAACTCACTATACGCCGGACCACCAAATTGCGCCAACCGCACGCCATCAATCGCCATGCCGTGCGCGGCCAAAACCGGGCTGAGTTTTTCGACGACGCCGGTTTCGAGAATCTCTCGTTCCGACACCGCGAAAACAACCTTATCGAGCGGTTGATCTTTCAATGCAAATTCCACTGCCCCTCGCACATCACGATCAAACTGTGCCGACAAATCTTGCACCGTAAATGCTTCGCGCTCGCCAATCACGGAAGACACAAACTTTTCCGAATCGGTAACCTTAAACAACAGCCGCACGCGCAGATTAACCGGCACCATGCCCTGGAGTCGCACCTCTTCCAACATGAAGTCCACCTCTGCCGCTTGGGTGTCCAACAACACCGCATGCGCCGACGCATTTTTATTCATGCCGGTGAGCTTCTTAAAGAACCCCTCCATTGCATGATAGCCTGGTTCCAGCGTGCCCTTGAGTTTTCCATCCTGAAAAACCACGGCCAACGTGCCATCGTCGATCAGCAAACCTTGGTGCAAGACTTCGCCGGGAACGCGTAGTTCAACCCGAGCCGCAAAATCTTCCGCCGAGCGGCGCCAACGATCGCCAAAGAACACTTCCCGCTGACCGGCCTTTTGCTCATCACCACACTTCCAGCAAAACTTGGACTCCGCTCCCACCGAAGTGCCACATCGATGACACGATGCCCATTTGTTCGCCGTGGGGCAACCGCAGGAGCTGCAGTGCGTGGCTTCTTTGGAGACAGACTTGCTGCAATTTGGGCAGCGCGAATTAAAAAATCCCATGACAGTTTTAAAGGGGTAAAAAGGTTAAATTTGTTTCAGCGATCAGGGGCTGTTTTGCGTAAGCTCGACTTACCCGGCGCGATGTCTTTCTGGGGAATCAATGCCGGCTCCGGCTCCTCGCCGCGGATGATTCCTCGCTGACCATCGTGGGGAGTCGTCGGCCCCTCTCGCACAGACTGGCATCCGCTTAAACAAGCCATTGTGAGTCCCGCCAGCGCGGCGACAATACGTCGTGTTTTCATTGGACCAAAATCAAGAAGGGTTCACCACGCACGGCTTTTTGAATTCGCGCTTCGTCCGCCGGATTATCGGGGCCGGTGCCGGGACCATCAAGCCAACGGCGCTCCACCACCCCTCCCACTGTTTCACCTTCAACCAACCCTCGTAGAAAATACGTCTTCGTGAAGCCGCGTGACTCCACGATCAACTGCACCATCGAAGTCGCTTCCACCGGCAGGTAAAATGCCATTTCCGGTGCGCCGTCCCCCGGGACATTATTGCCCCGGTAAACCTCCAACAATTCACCCACCTGCAGACGAATCTGACGCGCATGTGGAAAGGCCTTCAAAATTCCCGGCGAATATTCTGCGGCTTGGAATACATCCTTCTTCCCGCTAAACGACGTTGATTTCGGGGCTGGCTCGATTTCATCCTTCGCCGGACCGAGACTCGACGCTTTTGGAGCATTAACGGCACCTTGAGTATTCTCGCATCCGATGGTGCCAAGTGAGATCAACGCGACGGAAAAAACGATTGAGATCGTGGGGGATAATTGGGTCTTCATCAGTGGACTCTAAACTTCAGGGATTCTAGGAGAAAATAGTGTAAAGCATTCATGGCCTCTCACCTTTCGGCAAATAGCATGCCAATCGGATGAAAAATGACTCAATTTAGAAAAAAAGTGGGGTATGGGTAACTGCCCGCTAAATTGTAAGTCATTGGCGCGTGGTGCAAGGTCCCTCTCGATCACACCGCCAAATTGATTCTCGTTCGCGCCGAAGAAGCCATGATTTTTTGCCTAGTTCGTCGGCAGACCGAGCGCGTTACGAATGCCGCTATCGATGGTTTCAACCTCTTGCGGCTCCACTTTCTTCGCTCGCCAAAGAAACAGCAAACTACTCATTTTATTCGCTCGATCCAGTAGCGGCAAATTCTCTCGCTTCGCTTTCTCCTGGGCGATTCGAAAACTAGCGGGAGCAATCTTTGCAATCAAGGGGGCAAAGTTTCGTCGCAATGTATCCACGAGTTTCCCGGAAAGGTCCGCATTGAGCGAAGCCGTGCTCGGGTAGGACGGTTTTCTTACCGGCACTCCCCGATCCTCGTTGCCGTTAACTTCAACGGTTTGGTGGGTCTTGTCGGCCCTCCAGATCAATCCGCCATCGCCTTGAGGGGTCGCCGTAAAGCTCGCTTCATAAGTCATGTTATGGGTGAGAACATCGTAATTCTCATTCTTATAAACGTCCTTCACGTTATACTGATCAGTTCGGCGCAGTTGTGCCCGTAAGCTGCTCAAACGGTTACTTGCTTTCGAAAGACTGGAATTTGTCATCGCTAGGCCGACGACTCCACCCATCGCATCGCCAAAAGCTGCCGCCGCATCATATTGGCTGGCCTGTCGCTGCCGCTGAATCGCATCCTGATATTTAGACCGCTCCGACTTCAATCGACTAATCGTGCGCTCCTCGTCATCAATATCATCCTCTAGCCGATAGTAAGTGGAATTTCGTTCCCGCGTCGTGCCACTCTTGTAACGCACCGACTTCCGCGCAGAGGAGGGATCATCCCTGCTCGAAAGTCCGGTTATCACCGAATTAATTTCCAGAACCCCCACTCCCCCCGCGGTTGCTGGGGAGAAAATCCCCACGACCTGCTGCTCCACGGCGACTTTGATCGCGGCCCAAGGCTTGTCCCGTAATTGACTGTCCACCTCACCTTTCACTTGGGGGCGATTCCATCGGATCTTTAAATCTAACTGTCCCGGGAGTGCCGCCATCAGTTCGTTCGTCTGGGCCGCAGCATAACTCGCGCCTTCTTGTTTCGCCAACTCCGCCAGATACAACGCCAAACCCGGACGTCCATCGGCCTTCAGCTGCCCCGCCCAAGCGGCATAGCCATCCTGCAAGAATCCCTTTACCACCGCCGGATTCTCAAACTGCCCCCGAATGGATGCCACCAAGCTGACGTCGCGCCACCCTTCCCTCGGTTGCCCCTCGCGCGGACGAAGGCGCAGTTCTTCCAACGCGGTCAGAAACTGCGTCAAGTCGCGCATCCCCATCAGTTGCGAACCCGTGACGTTAAATTCGGATTCGGTAAACGCCGCATAGTCGCGCAGAATGCGATCGGCATCATCCCCCTGCCCCGCTTTTAGGGCCCCGACCAATCGCTGCAAACTATCCACTTCGGCCTTGCGCCGCACTTCTTCGGTCTGAAGTTCAATGGCCTCCGGCAACACTCCGGTGGCCCCCAGTTCTTCGAGTCGCTCCAGCGCGGTCGCAAATTGTGCCTTGTCCGCCATCTGGTCCACTTTCGTGAGGTAATAACGCATCTCGGCTTCTTCGACTTCTCGGAATGTGGCATCGTAAAGCCCGCGCGCTAAGCCTGCGTCATCCTCCACCTCCCCCAAAGCCCCGTAAGCCGTTTCGAATTCCGAAACCTCCGCCGCGGCACTCGCCCGCTGCATCGCATCCTCGACCCATGTCGTGCGTAACTCAGTTTCGGTCGGATCGAAACTCGCATTGAAACTAGTCAGATTCCTCACCCCATCCATTTCCCGCACCGCCGATTGAAATTCCCCCTGCTGCGCCAAACCCCGCGCGCGCTCCAGTCCCGCCTGCACGATGTCCTGCAACGTGCCTTTGGCATCGCCCAACAACCGTCTAAAACTTTCTGAATACGGCTCGACCAACGAGATCGCGGCCTCCGAGCGCTGGACCAGCTGATTATACTTGGGCAACGGAGCCCTATCCGCTCCTTCCTGCTCCACCATCTCCAGCCAACGCACCTGCGCATCATCGAATTCTCGCCGATACTCAACATCCGTCGGCCGCAGCTCGACCGCCGATCGCAACGACGCCAGCGCCGCGGGCCAATCCGATGCAAATAATCCCTGTTGAGCCGCTTTCATCTGCTGCGACGCCTTGTAACGATTCGGCCCATCGCCCGCCCAAACCCCCACTCCCATCACCACGACAGCCGCCACCGCGACAGCCACAATTAATCTCATTTTCGAAGTCTTCGTCGCAGTCTGCGCTACGACTTCGACCGGTTTATTCTCCTCAGTGACTTTCACCGATTCCACGGGAAGAGGCACCGCCGCGGCCAGTTCCGCCCTCGCTCCAGATCGGCTGCCTGACTTATCCGGCGGACGTTCAGATCGTCCCGTTCTTAATGGTTTGGGCGTCGCCTCAGCCACCTCACCCGGCAAATCAAACAACGCCGCCTCCGCCGAAAATTCACGCGACAGCCCCAACGCCTCCGCCATCGCCGACACCGAAATCGGCCGATCTTCACTTTCCTTCGCCAAACAAGCCGCGATCACGGTTTCCCATTCCACGGGAATCACCTCCCCAGTGTCATTACCCAATTCGGCCCGACGTGCGGCCAGCCCCGGGGGCACCTTATTCTGCACCTGCAGGATGACATTTCCCGTATAAAACGGCGGTTTTCCTGTGATCAACTCATACAGCGTTGCTCCCATCGAATAGATGTCATCCGTCGCACTGGGCACCTCTCCCATCAACTGCTGCGGAGACATATAAAGCGGCGTCCCCGAAGAGCCCATGTCTCGCGAAACCCGGGACACACTATCAGTAATACTACAGGCAATTCCAAAATCCGTCACCTTCAGCTGATTCCGGCCATCCAACATTAAATTGGCTGGCTTCAAGTCTCGATGCACGATCTTTGCCCGCTCGTGCGCATAGCTCAACGCATCGCATAACTGCCCGGCCCAGACCTTCACTTCCGCGATTGGAAAACACCCGGGCTTTCGTTCTACCTTCGCCGCCGATAATGACGCCCCCTCCACCAGTTCCATTGAAATCGCCGCCGAACGGGTGTCCTGCACGAAGTCATAAATTCGCACGATGTGGGGATGCGTGAGCTCCAAGTTCCGCCGCGTCTCCCGCTTGAGCTCCGATACGGATTCAACATCCATCGCCACAATCTCAGGCAAGAATTTCAGGGCAATCTTCCGCTCCAGTTCCTGGTCTTCCGCCAGCCAAACCACCCCCATACCACCTCGCCCCAGTATGCGCTCTAACTTGTAGCGCTTGAACATCATCTGCCCCGGCTGAAAGCCTTTGAGCGTCGCTCCAAAATCTAAATCATCTGCCATGGTTAATGAATTATTAGCGTTAAAAATTACTCTCCAATGCTTCGCCATCAGAAAAGTTATCGGCTCCGATCAATGGCTTAGCATCATCCCTCCACCAGATCCCGTCGCCATCGTTGTCGGTAGATTTATTCGCCACCAGGGTCGGCACCGCCAGCTCGCCGATACCAATTCCTCCCGAGTTTGGGATAATCTGACCATTGCCTTCCAAAGTATTTCCAATTATCCGCATCGGGGTGGCCGACTTAACCCAAACCCCGTTCGATCCGTTACGACTGATTTGATTTCTAGTCACCAAGACAGGCTCTCCGCTGTCCCGAATCTCGATACCTTTTCCCTCATTATTAATGATTTGGTTATTTCGGATCGTCCCGACGCCTTTTTCATAGATAAGAATTCCCCCCCAGACCGCCCCCGTGATCACGTTATCCTCGATCACGCTACCGCCACCATTTCGCATCGACACCCCATAGCCACCGGAGGATTCGATTCGATTATTATAGAAACGCACCTTCGCATCGTTGAGTGAGACCAGCGGAGCCCGTGCGTCGCTTTCATTCGTCGACGTGTGACGGAAAGTGAGATTCGAAATCGTCACCCCCTCCACTCCCTCGACGTTCAGCGCGGTTTCCGTTCCAGAAACAGCAACGACCGTCTCTCCTTCTCCGCCGCTGCCCTCAATATTAACTCCGCGTGACAGATAGATTTTCTCGCTGTAAACGCCCGTGGCTAGCCTAACCGTCATTCCTTCTTCCGCTGAGCGGATCGCTTTAGCCACGGAAGCGAACTCACGAGGAACCTCCAAATAATCATCAATAAGTTTCAACGCTTCTGCCGCATCGATCGCGGCTTTTCTTGCCTGCGCCTGCTGGGTCCCTCGGTAGTCAGTGAAGGCCACGCCCGCCACGGCTAACCCGATGAGGATCAAAAACCCTATGACAAACCGACTGACCAAAATTCCTTTCCCACCTGATTTTGACTTTCCCCAAGGCAAAGGCGGTGGAGCCTCTTGGGGTGCTTCAGTTGTGACTTCGGGTTCTTCCAGCACTAAATAAAGATCTTCTGCGCCCTGACCATCCGCCTTCGGCTCGCCCATTCCCGCCAATCGAATTTTGGTGCCCACCTTCACGTTAGCAGGAACGGTCACTTCTAGTTTCACCGTTTCACCCCCACGTTGAATCGGGACCTCAAATCGCCCCCCATTCTTCATGTCTTCCGCTGCCATCCGTATTCGAACTTGGGCATTGGTGTCTTCCCCCATCTTAACCTGACCGAAGATATTTTCAAAAATATCCCCACCGACATTGAATCCCGCCAGATTCTCGCCGAAATTCGTCCCTCCCCCGAGCCGACTTGCTGGCCCACTGCTGCCCGCCAAGGCGCGCGTCAGCGCCATCATATCCTGAGGGCGCCCTCCGGGTTCCTTTGCTAAACAGGCCGCAATCGTTTTCTCCCATTGGTCGGGTATTACTTTCCCGGAATATCCCAATTCCTTGCGGCGGTCTGCCATGCTCGGAGGGACCTTGTTCATGACCTGCATCATCACGTTACCGCTGTAAAACGGCGGCCGTCCCGTGAGCAGTTCAAACACCGTTGCGCCAAAAGCGTAGACATCGTCAGCGACCGCGGGGGGCTCCCCCATCATCTGCTGCGGGCTCATGTAAACCGGCGTGCCACTCGATCCGGCCTGCACACTCACGCGGCTCACACTATCACTCACACTCGCCGCTATCCCAAAATCCGCGACCTTCAATTCCCCGCGCCTATCCACCATCAAATTCGCGGGCTTCAAATCACGATGCACCACTTGCGCCGAACCATGCGCATAGGCCAACGCATCCGTCAGTTGCTGTATCCATTTATCGATGTCAGCGGTCTCAAAGTGTTCCGCCGACTGCGCCAATTTGAGCTCCGCCAAGGTCTTCCCTTCAACGTATTCCATCGAAATCGCCGCCGTCGTGGCGTCTTTCACAAAATCATAAATGCGGACAATATTTGGATAAGTGAGCTCGAGATTCCGCCGTGTCTCTCGCTTCAAGTCGCGAATCGACTGCGCGTCCGCCGCCACCACCTCGGGCAAAAACTTAAGCGCAATATCCCGCTCCAAATCTTCATCATACGCTAACCACACAATTCCCATGCCCCCTCGGCCCAATATTTTCCGCAACGTATAACGACCAAACACCTTTTGCCCGGGGGAATGCCCCCGTAAAGTTGCTCCAAAATCTAGGTCGTCTGCCATGGTAAAAATCCTAATTCCTGAGTGCCGGGCCGGATAATGATCAAATCATCCACTCTTTTTTTTGTTCGCTCATCGTAGCTTGAACCCGATTGGCCCGCTCAGGCGAGTATCGACTCGCCCCTTCCCTATTTTCGTCCGCCCCGCCAGCCAGTCATTAATGACTTCGTTCCCCGTTTCAGCCTGACCAAGACTTGGTCGATCAATAAGCCGCCCCGCGGATGCCTCCCCTCCCGGCCAACGATCTTTCGTTGTGCCATTCCCCCTTAGCATGCAAATTGCCGGTCTCCAGCTTCGAGCGTGCCTGCTCCGAGCCACTTTCCTCCCCCAACCCTCTTTCGATGTCACTCGCCTACTTGATCCTTCTCCGTCACGGTCGCCCCACCGATCGATTCAAGCTTGGAGAAGGCAAGCACACCGCGGGTCGCGACGATACGGGCGAAATCGTGATCCCCGATCCCTCTGTTTCTCGCCAACACGCTCGCATCAAAATCTTCGACGGCGGCGTCACCCTACGAGATCTCAACAGCAGCAACGGCACCAAGGTCAATGGTGTCCCGCGCAAGACTGCGACCCTGCAGGATGGTGATCTGCTGACGTTGGGTTCGGTTGATCTTCGCTTCAGCTTTGCCCTGCCCGTCACTCCCCCCGTCGGGCTCGCTATCGGCATGGAAACTTCCGCCCGACTCCAACAAACTCGCCGTCAGGCTCTCCATCTTCCCGACGAAAGAAACGAACGCCACCTCGCCGCCTTTTACCATCTCTGCGCGTGGGTCACCGACGGGGTCGAGGAAGCCGAGGGGCTTCCGCATTGGCTCGAACTTCTTTGCGAAAGTCTCCGCGCCCACACCGTTCATTTTTATACCCCCAAAGGCACTCTTGCTCACATCCATACTCCGTCACCACCCAAACCTCGGATAAAGTTTGCCCCCTACCTTCTCGAGAAATTCTGCGCTCTCGCCGAAACGACCGCCTACGCGCCGCGTGAACTCGACCGCTTTCAGCAACGCCTCGGGCATTTCCACTATCTCGTCGCCCCGATGCGGGTCGGCCCTCCCCCCCCCAAAGGCTCCGCTCAATCTTGCCCCATCGTCGCTATCCTGCGTCCCGCTGAATGGGAACCGTTCTCCCCGGAGGACCGCGTGCTCCTGCAAAGTGCCTGCCAGCTGTGGCTCAAAGCCATCCAGCGCGCTCAAACTATAAGCGTTCTCCAATCGGAAAACACCACGCTCCGCGCCAAAGCATCACAGCAAAATGAGCACAGCATGATGGGCTCCAGCGCCATCCTCCAGAAACTGCGCGCTCAAATCGCCCGCACCGCCAAAACCAAAGCAACCGTGCTCATCACCGGCGAGACCGGCAGTGGTAAGGAAGTCGTCGCCTCGGGCATTCATCACCAAAGTCCTCGGGCCACTCAACCATTCATTAAACTGAACTGCGGTGCGATCCCCGCCGGCCTGATTGAGAGCGAACTTTTTGGCCATGTGAAAGGTGCCTTCACCGACGCCCGGTCCGATCATAAGGGAAAATTCACTCTCGCCTCGGGAGGCACGCTCTTTCTCGACGAGATCGGCGAGCTTCCTCTCTCTGCTCAGACCAAGCTCCTCCGCGTGCTCGAAGAAGGCGTCATCGAACCGGTCGGCAGTGAGCGTCCTATTAAGGTCGATGTGCGTATTGTCGCCGCCACTAATCGTGACCTCGCGACCGAAGTGACCGCGCAACGCTTCCGCCAAGATCTGTTTTACCGCCTCAACGTCATCACTGTATCCGTTCCTTCATTACGTCAACATCGTGAAGATATAGCGGAACTGGCAAATCACTTTCTCAATTCGTTTTGCGAAGAAAATGGTCTCGCTAATTTCACCTTCGAATCCACCGCGATAAAAGTTCTCCAGCAGCATCCTTGGCCGGGCAATGTGCGCGAATTACGCAACGTCGTCCAACGACTCGCGCTCGCCGCAGCCGGACCAACGATCACATCGAAAGACGTTAAGGCCTGCGTAAAGTAACTCGCCATCCGCCTGGCACCCGGTGCGCCTTAATCGTCTAAGTTGAATACGATCGAAACCCGGGTGCTCACTTCCACCGGTTTCCCGGCTTTCTCGCCCGGCGTAAATCGCCACTTCTTCACACAATCCAGCGCCGCCCGATCAAAGCCCGAGTTGGTTGAACTCACAATCTCGGGATTCTCCACGCGCCCCCTTTCGTTGATCGTGAATCGCACCACCGCTTGACCGGAGATGCCTCGACCGCGCAAGTTGCGGGGGTAGACCGGTGCCTCTCGGCTGATCGCGGTTGGCTTTTTATCCAACACCGTCGCCGTTTTTTTCGGCTTTTCTGCCTCCGCCGTCGAAGACGCGGACGGGGAGTTCGTCCCGGGGCCCGGTTGCAATGCGCCCAAGTTAATCAACTCTCCGGGTTTGATCGTGACCTCACGCGAGGCGGTGGTCCGGCCCGCCATGTCCCAAGCGACAAGATGCTCACCAGCGGACAATTCCTCCCATAACGCTATCCCCTTTTGTTCGCGACCGTCATCCACTTTGAAGCTCATCTCTGGATCACCCAGTGCAATGATCAAACCAGACTCTCCCGCTGCATCCCCCGCGAATTCACCAAAGAAACCGTGCTGCACAAGTTGGAATTCCCGGAACGAGTTTGGATCAGTGTAGGTCATGGCCTGCGCCATCGCATCCGCGCGTTTTAACAGCTCCATGCGCAGCTCCTCATTTGCCTCCGACTGACGGTAGCGAGCCGCTAATCGATAAAGATCAGACCATTCGGTTCGGGCTTTTACCACCGCTTGGGACAATTGCTGCAAAGTTGACTCCGCTAACTTCTCCGCATCGCCCAAGGTAGCGGTGAACCGGTTGAGCCTCTCCTCATCCAAACCATCCCATTGGCCTTCGAGCTTTTCCGCCATGCTGCTGAAATTCGAGAGATCGCCTTCCCGCAAAAATATCGCCAATTCCGCGCGCAGAGCTTTTAGCTTTTCCGCGCGGATCAGCTCCAATCGTTCGAACTCCGCTGTCGCCACCGCTTCAACTGCGAGCCGTTCTGCTTCTTCTTTCGCCAAACGCTGCACTTCTAAACGATCGGCCTCTTCTTTGGCTAATCGCTCTTGCTCGAGCCGTTCAGCTTCCGCCGCAGCATCACGTTCCGCCTGAAGCCGCGATTTAACTTCTCGTTCGATGACCAATTCCGTGTCGATCTTAACCTGTTCGGCCGCCGCGATTGCTACCGCCTCTCGTTTTGGTCCCACCACTTTGATCCACCACCAGCCACCTCCCGCCCCAAACAAGATCACCGCCAATGCCACGAAAATAGGCATCTTCGACGATTTCTCTTTCTTTAATTCTTCTTCCTCACCGTCGCGCAAACGGGACTTTGGCGGTGACTCATCCGCGAAAGCTGACTCTGGCTTGGGTTCAATCGTCTCGGGCTTATCGTCTTCCTCCGGTACGGTATTCTCCGCTCCCCTTTCCGGGGCTTTTTTGAACTTGGCTTGGCCTTCAGGTTCTCCCGACTCCTCGGATTCAAGAACCTCTTCCGCCTCCTTACTTTCTTTTTCAGGTTTGGGTTCGGGAGGAGCAGGCGCAATTGGCGGTGGCTCCGGCGGCGGGGCAACCGGCTCCGAGGCAGGTTCTACCGTCGGCGGAATCGGTTTTGGATTCACCTCCAGGGCCGGCGGCGGGGCGGCCTCCGCGGCAGCTGGGGACTGGGGCGGGGCTTGCGGCAACGGAGGCGGCACCGGCACCGCTAACGGAATAGGCTCGGGCTCTGGCCGGGAAACGACGGGTTCCGGTGGAATTGATTGAACCAAAGGAATCGCAGGCTCAATCGGCTTGGCCGGCCGAGATACCGGCATGGGCGTAGGCGCGACGACCGGTGGGACCGCTGGCACGGGTGGCGGAGTCGAAATTGGCCCTAATCCCCGCAACCGCGAAGCAACATCCGCTGCACTAATCGGCCGGTCCAAACCCTCCTTGGCCAAACAGCTTGCGATGGTTTCCTCCCACGTCTCTGGAATAGCGTCACCTCCAACCTGGAACTCACGGCGACGCTTTTCCATTGGGGGCGGCACCTTGTGCATCACCTGCAGCATCACATTACCGCTGTGAAACGGCGGTTTACTCGTCAGCAACTCATACAACGTTGCTCCCAAAGCGTAGATATCATCCGTCACCGCCGGTTTTTCCCCCATCATCTGCTGCGGGCTCATGTAAACCGGCGTTCCGCTCGAACCCGCCGCGACACTGACGCGACTGACGCTGTCACTCACGCTGGCCGCGATCCCGAAATCCGCGATTTTCAAATCGCCCCGTTGGTCGATCATCAAATTTGCGGGCTTGAGATCCCGGTGCACCACTTCTGCCCGGGTATGTGCATAAGCGAGCGCCGCGCACAGCTGATTTACCCATACTTTGATCTGCTCCACCTCGAAATGCCCCGCTTTCGCGTCCACCTTCAACGACGCCAGCGTATCGCCCACCACATACTCCATCGAGATCGCCGCCATCGTCTCGCTCTGCATGAAATCGTAGATTCGCACAATGTGCGGATGAGTCAGCTCCAAGCTCCGGCGGGTCTCCCGCTTCAGATCCCGCACCGATTGCGCATCGGAAGAGACCGTCTCCGGTAGAAACTTCAACGCAACATCCCGCTCTAGATCCTCGTCGTGTGCCAGCCAAACGACTCCCATACCGCCACGACCCAACATTTTCTGCAGCGTGTAGCGTTCGAACACCTTTTGCCCCGCGGCGAAGCCTCGGATCGTTGTGCCATAGTCAAATTCTTCAGCCATGATAGTGTAGTGAAAGGGTGACGGGGTAATTCGGTCCGCTTTTATCAACAGAAAGCGGACCATCAGCGGGGGGGACTGAGCTTAAAATTCAATAAACCTCCCGTGTCCGGGCAACACTTCTTTCTGACCGAACTTTTTAAATTCAATGATTTGCATTAGGGCCCCGCCCCCCTCCATCCCGCCCTAGCTCGATCGAATCCATGGGAATCCCCCCTCTGAAAAATCGCCACGACGCAGGGTTGCGGCCGGCCCCTCCCTGCCGCTTAGTGACGCCAAATATCTTCGGGATGCCCACTACTATCTTCACCATTGCCAATCAAAAAGGCGGCGTCGGCAAGACGACCACCGCCGTTAATCTCGCTGCCGCGTTAGCCGAGCGTAAGGTGCACACCTTACTTATCGATCTCGATCCACAGGCCAATGCCACCAGCGCCATCGGGGTCGAAAAGCAAGAAGGACGCTCCCTCTACGGTCCTTTGCGGGGCGAAGGCTCCGCGTTTGAGATGATCACCCCAACCGCCTACGAACACTTGGCCCTCATTCCGAGTGAAGAGGACCTCGCCGCTGCCGAGATCGAGATCGCTCAATCCGACAACTACCTTTCGCAACTTGCCCGCGTGCTCGCCCCCCTCAAAGCCAGCAACGGCTACCGCGTCATCATCATCGATTGCCCCCCTTCCATGGGTATGCTTTCGATGAACAGTCTCGCCGTCGCCGACTACCTGCTCATCGCGTTGCAATGTGAATACATGGCCCTCGAAGGACTCGGCCAAATCCTCCGCAATGTGGATCGAATCAAAGACGCCGGGCTCAACAACGGGCTCAACCTCGGTGGCATCGTCATGACCATGTATGATGGCCGCACGAACCTATCCCGCCAGGTTGTCGAGGAGGTCAAAACCCATTTGCCGGACAAGATTTTCAACACCATAATTCCGCGCTCCATTCGCCTCGGCGAAGCCCCCAGTTTCGGCAAACCGATCTTCGCCTACGACAATGCCTCCTCTGGTGCGGTCGCCTACCGCCAGCTCGCCGAAGAGGTGATGCAACGCTTCAGCATCACGGGGAAATAGCCCCTTCCTTCGCGCCCTGCTCCGCTCATGCGACTTCTCTTCGCAAAATATCGGCACGTCTTCAACGTCGGCCTCCAGAGCAACATCGTCTATCGCTGGAACTTCGCGATCCGAGCGGCCTTCTCGCTCGTTCACATCGCCTTCGTTTTCATTCTTTGGCGTGCGGCTTACCTCGGTCAGGATACCATCGGAGGATTCAGTCTCGATCAGACCCTGACCTATTTCATCTCGCTGCTCGTGCTCCAATTTTTCATCGGCGCATTCAATGAAGACTATCAAATCAGCGAAGAAATCCGTAACGGACTCATCAATCAGTTCCTCCTGAAACCGATCAACTATTTCGTCTACCGGTTCACCATCTTCATCTCTGCCCGACTCGTGTCCGGTCTCCTCGCCTTGGTGCCCATTATTCTCGTGCTGCCCCTTCTCGGTGAGCACCTCACCTTCCCCGATGAATCTTGGCGGCTTCTCGTCGGCCTCCCGGCCATTTTAATGTCCGCGCTCATTCAATTCTCCATCGCCTACATCTTCGGCATGCTGACGTTTTGGTTTCTCGAGATTCAGTCCTTTGTCATTTTATCGATGGCAATTGAGTCCGTCCTCGGCGGCCAAATATTCCCCCTCGATTTACTGCCTGAGAGTATCTTCCGCATTTCCCAGTTTCTTCCCTACTACTACCAGATGTATTTCCCCGCGGCGATCCTGACCGGCCGCATCGGTGAAGCGGCCGCCATCGAAGGTCTGTTTATCCAAGCCTTTTGGGTCATTGTCCTGCTCGGCATTGGTCAACTCCTGTGGCAACGCGGACTCCGCCGCCACACCGCCGTCGGCGGATAATACTCCGCAATTCCCATGATCCACTATCTCCGCATCTGGCTCGCTGGCGCCCGCTACTCGGTCGTGCGTTCCATGATGTTTCGGGGCGATTTCATCATGTGGGGGCTGGTCGAACTATTCTGGATGTTCGTCAACATTGTCGCGATCGCCGTAATCTATCAGCACACCGATTCAATCGCTGGCTGGTCCAAATACGAGATGCTCCTTCTCCTCGGAACGTCCATGCTCGTTCAACGCATGTTAATGGGCTTCTTTTGGAGCAACCTATTCGAACTCGGCCGTAACATCCGGTCGGGCTATTTCGACTTCTTTCTCGCCCAGCCTGGTCACCCCTTATTCATGGTTTCGACCCGGAAAATTGATCTCGATAGTCTCCTCAACATTTTCGTCGCGCTCGCGATTGTCATCTACGCCGCCCGTGAGCTCGGACTCGACCCCTCGTTTGGTTCCCTCGCCGCCTACGCGTTGTTTGTTATCTGTGGATTAATTCTCAGCTACTCGATGCTGCTCATTGTCGTTTCGATTAGTTTCTGGACCATCGGCAGCCAAGGCATGGAGGGCGGTTACTTCACGCTCGCTGAATTTTCCCGACTCCCGCGGGAAGCCTTTAGTGGCGTGGCCAGCGTCATCTTCGTTTGGATACTCCCCGCCGTGGTCATTTCCAACGCCCCCGCTCGCGCCTTGATCTCGGGTTTTGATCTCACCTCTACTTTGTGGATTCTCGGCGCAACTGCGGTCTGGCTCTTCATCGCTATCACCGTCTTCAATCGTGGGCTGCGCCGCTACAATAGCGCTTCCTCCTAGACGTCTCCCTCTCTCCCCCTCCCTGATGTCTCATTCTTTCGATCAACTCCAGTCACGCCTCGCCTACCGTTTTAACGATCCGAATCTGCTCCAACTGGCCCTCACCCACCCCTCGTGGCTCCAGGAACACCCCTCTGCTGAGGACAACAATCAACGTCTCGAATACCTCGGCGACGCCGTTCTTCAACTCATCCTTACTGAGGCCCTATTTCAGGGTTATACTCAGGATCGCGAAGGTGAACTCAGTAAACGCCGCTCAGCTCTCGCCAACGGTAACTATCTCGCAAAACTCGCCGGTGAAATCGATCTCGCGCCCCACCTTCTGCTGGGCAACAGCGAAATAGAACAAGGCGGCCGCCAGCGCCGCGCCGCGCTCGAAGACGCCTTTGAAGCCCTTATCGGCGCCATCTATTCCGACAGTGATTACGCCACGACTCGCGCAGTCGTACTCCGCCTCTACGGCGATCTCAAATCACGCTTGGCCGTGGTGATCCCCAGTGAGAACCCCAAGGGGCGACTCCAGGAGCGGATCCAGCCCAAGCTCGGCAACAGCGCCGTTCGTTACGAGGTCACCCATATCTCCGGCGAAGATCACGCCCGCGAATACGAAGCGCACGTCTACCTGCTGGACCAACCGCTCGGCTCCGGTCGGGGCACTTCCAAAAAATCCGCCGAAGAGGCCGCCGCCGCCGCCGCGCTCGAATCCGAACTGCTGCCCCCCGCCGTAGATTGATTCCTCGCATTGCACTTCGCGTCTAAACGCGCTGCTTAAATCTCCATGTCTGCTTCCTCTTCTCGAGCTCAACTATCCGGCGTCTGTCCGCCGGCATGGGGTTCTGTATTAGCGCAACAGATACGCGGGCAAGATACTCCCGTTTGGCTCGTCGTCACGCCCGACCTCAAAACTGCCGAAAGCCTCGCCGAAGATCTGGGCTTCTTCGCCCTCGCCAGTGGCCAGTCTCGGCTGCCTTCGATTCTAGTGTTCCCCGAATCCATGCCCGTCGATGGCGATATGCGCACCGCCTTCGCCGCTTCTGCCGATCGCACCACCGTCCTCTCGCGACTTCGCGCCACTCGCCAGACCAAAAAACTCACCTCGCCGAAAGTCGGGCCATTAGTCGTCTTCACCCACCCGCCCGCGCTCGTCCAATCGGTTCCCGCGCTCGAGGCATTTGCCCGAGCCGAACTCACTCTAAATCGAGGCGACACCCACCCTTTTGCCGCGCTTCTCGAGCAGCTGCACAAACTCGACTACGATTCCGAACCCCTCTGTGAAGCCCCCGGTCACTACGCGGTTCGCGGCGGTCTCATCGACATCTACCCCATCACCGCCAACGAGCCCTACCGCCTCGATTTCTTTGGCGACGAGATCGAAGACATTCGCGCCTTCGACCCCGTCACTCAGCGCTCCGGTGCGGGCGTCTTATCGGTGGTCCTATCGGCCTCACCTCGACTCAAACTGGAGGTCGGTCGCACCGGGATCGCCGACTACCTTTCCACCGGAACTCAAGTTGTTCTCATCGAGCCGCCCCAGCTCGAGGCCAAGTTTAGTCAACTGGCCAACGAATCCGAGACGTCCGGTCACCCCGTTTTCTCCGCTGTCCTCCAGCGCGTGTCTCGCACCACCGCCCTGCAGGATTTGGACGAATCCTCCTTCTGGTTCGAATCAGGCGAGATCGAACAAATCACCTGGGACACCGAAAGCCTCGTGCACCATCGTCGCTACCCCACCGAGGGGCTCGTCGCCCAAGAAAGACTCCACGCCGAGGCCGATGCTCGTCTTGAATTTCTCCAACGCGTGGCCGCCTGGCAGCAAGAGCGTTACGCCGTTGTCATCGTCACCCCCAAGGCCGGCGATGCCCAACGCACCCGTGAGATCATTGCCGAAGAGCCCGGACTCAAAAAGTTCAAGCCGACCTACGAGACCGGCGCCCTTAACGAAGGTTTTCGCATCACCTTTCGCCCCGAGGCCCGTCTCGATTGGCAAGGGTTCGGACCGAAAATCCGTGGAATCATCGTCATTTCGGAAACCGAAATCTTCGGCCGCAAACGCCCCCGCCGCCCGCGCCCCTCGGCCCGCGCCCTCGTGCAACGCGCTCAGGTTGATCAGCTCCTCGATTTCGCTGATCTGGTCGAAGGCGACTTTGTCGTCCACCTCCAGCACGGCATCGCCCACTACCGGGGCCTCACCAAAATCGAAACCCGCGATGGCGTCCGCGAAGTCATCTCCTTGGAGTTCGATGACCACGTCACTTTGCATGTGCCACTCCAAGAGTCGCACCTCATCAGTCGCTACGTCGGTCTCACCAAATCCAAACCTCAACTCGGCCGCATCGGCACGCAACGTTGGGAAAAAGCCCGCAAGGCCGCCGAGAAATCAACCATCGATCTCGCGGCGGAACTCCTCCGGATCCAAGCCGCTCGCGAAGCCCAGCCCGGCTTCGCCCACCCGCCCGACACTGACTGGCAACACGAATTCGAGGGCTCGTTTCCCTACACCGAAACGCCCGATCAACTCAAAGCCATTAGCGATGCCAAATCCGACCTCGAACGCGCCCAACCCATGGACCGCCTCATCTGCGGCGACGTCGGGTTCGGCAAAACTGAAGTCGCCATTCGTGCCGCCTTCAAAGCGGTTCAGGGCGGTAAACAGGTCGCGATCCTCGTGCCCACCACCGTGCTTGCTCAGCAACACCTGAACTCCTTCCGCGAGCGCATGGCGGGCTACCCGGTCGCCGTGGAAATGATCAGCCGTTTCCGCACCCCCAAAGAACAAAAACAAATCATCGCCGCGGCCACGGCCGGCCAAGTCGACATCCTCATCGGCACCCACCGCATTCTCCAAAAAGACGTCGTGTTCAAAGAACTCGGCCTCGTCATCGTCGATGAAGAGCAACGCTTCGGCGTGAAGCACAAAGAACGCTTCAAAAACATGCGCGCCTCCATCGACGTGCTCTCGATGAGCGCCACGCCCATCCCTCGCACGCTCTACATGGCTATGACCGGCGCCCGCGACATGAGCGTCATCGAAACCGCTCCCACCAACCGGCTGCCGATTCAAACCATCGTCAAAACCTACGATGACAAACTCGTCGTCGACGCCGTCCGTCGTGAGACCGCGCGTGGTGGCCAAGTTTTCTATCTGCACAATCGCGTGCAAACCATCGACCTCGTCGCTGCCCACCTCCGCCAACTCATGCCCGAGGTCGATATCAGCGTGGGCCACGGCCAAATGGATGAGAAGCAGCTCGAACGCGTCATGACCGACTTTGTGGCTGGCGCCTCCCAACTCCTCGTTTGCACCACGATCATCGAGAGCGGCCTCGATATCCCCAACTGCAATACGATCATCATCGAGGGGGCCGACCGCTTCGGCCTCTCGCAACTTTACCAACTTCGCGGCCGAGTCGGGCGATTCAAGCACCAAGCCTACGCCTACCTCTTGCTGCACCGCCACCCGCGCCTCGTGCGACTCGCCCGCGACCGGCTCAACGCCATGCGTACCCATAACCAGCTCGGAGCTGGTTTCCGCATCGCCATGCGTGATCTCGAACTCCGCGGTGCCGGAAATCTCCTCGGCTCCGAACAAAGCGGTCACATCGTCGGCGTGGGCTTCGAGCTCTATTGCCAACTGCTGCGCCAATCTGTCGCTCGTCTCAAAGGCGAAAAACAGGCCGCCGCCATCCGCGCCTCCGTCAAACTCGATTTTGTCTTCGTTGGCGATGGCGAACCCGACCTCAAGGACCGCGGCCGCCACCAAGATGGATACACCACTATTCGGGACGCGGAACAGGCCGCCAGTGGCGCCGTGAAGGTCGATCGCATCCAAGCGCGTCTGCCTTCGGCCTACATCGGTGAAACTCGCCTGCGCATCGATCTCTACCGGCGCCTCGCCATGGCATCTTCCCTCGATCAGCTTAAACAGCTGAGCCAAGACCTCAAAGACCGGTTCGGCTCCTATCAGGACGAAGTGAAGGCCCTGCTCCTCGTCACCGCAATCCGGATTAAGGCGGAACAAAAAAATATCATATCGGTCGAGACAGATAGTAGTAAACTCAAGTGCCTCCGGGCATCCGGTATCCGCGACGACTGGGTCATGCACGGCAGTCGTTTTCCAAGGTTGACCACCCCTCGTGCCCTTCTACGTTTAGGCGAAATATCCACATTTTTAGACAATCTACCGAACCCATGATGAACCCTTCCCCCCCCCGAACTCGAGTCGGCCTCCTCGCTCTCGCTGGAGTTCTGGCTCTCGGTAACTCACTTTTCGCTCAGGTTCCCAACACCACCGCTCCGGTCGATCAGAATCTTAACCTTCGATTCGCCAACGGTATAGCTGCGGTCGCCGAGGGCAAAATTATCACCGTCGATGACATTAAGCGTGAAATCGCGCCCTTGGTTCCGCAGCTCCAGCGTGAGTCCCGCTCCGAGGACGAGTTCAACCAGCGCCTCGAGGCCCTTCAGGACGACACCATCCAGAGTCTCGTCGATCGCGTGTTGATTGTGAAAGATTTCTACAGCGACGAGAAGCGACGGATCCCTGCCAGCTTCGTCGATAACGCTGTCGATGAAAACATTATCAACGACTTCGAAGGCGATCGCTCCAAGTTTCTCGCCTACCTCCGCTCCCGTGGACTCACGACGCGCGAATACCGCCGCGAAGTGGAAGAGGGGATCATTTATCAATACATGCGCGGTCAAAAACGGAAATCCGCGACCCTCGTCTCCCCCGTTCAGGTTCAGACTTTTTACACCGAGAATAAAGAGAACTTCTTTCAAGAGGACTCCGTGAAGCTCCGCCTCATTCAATTCAGTCGCAAAGACGGTCGCAACGATAGTGACCTTCGCTCCTTGACCGCTCGGGTTCTAGCCCGTCTCGACGTAGGCCAAAATTTCGAAGATATCGCCAAGGACGTGTCCGAAGATTCCCGTCGTTCTCGCGGCGGCGACTGGGGCTGGCTCAACCGCTCCGGTCTCAAGGCCGAGTTCAGTGAACCGCTCTTCGAACTCGATCCCGGCGAAGTCACAGCCCCGATCATGCTTGATGAAGGCGCCTACATCCTCTTTGCCGAAGAACGCAAATATGCCGGAATTCAGCCGATCGACGAGGTTCGCGACCAAATCGAGCGAATCCTGATTCAACGGGAGGCTCGCGAGGCGCAAGAAAGCTGGCTCGAACGCCTGCGCCGCAACGGCTACGTGAAGCTCTACTAAGCAGCCTTACCCGTCTCTTTCCCACCCGATTCCGTAAAACGAGTCGGGTTTTTTGGGCCCGACTAGTCGGGTGCGAGCAATGCCAGCGCCCCCCCCAACGCGGTCTTCGCCCCGCGCCCTACCGCCTGTTCGACTTCACTCAATCGATCCTTCACGTCCGACCGCGCATAGAAATTGCGGCGCAAACGCTCCTCGATGAGCTCATGCATCCACTCGATTGCTTGGCTTTGCCGACGTCCCGCCAAACCGCCGGTCGCCTTCACCGTGCTAAAAAAGGATGCGGTCACTCGGCTTACATCATCGATTCCGGTTCCTTCCCGGGCCGAGGCCACTACCGCCGGCGTTTCCCAGCCTTCCGTCGGCCGATGCAAAAAGTGAAGCACCCGCTTCATCTCCGCCTGCGCCAAAATACAACGCCGGCGATTCTCTCCATCGGCTTTGTTGATCACCAATATATCGGCCAGCTCGATCACTCCTTTTTTTATCCCCTGCATTTCGTCCCCGGCCCCGGCAATCATGAGCACTAAGAAAAAATCGACCATCGAACGCACCGTCACTTCATTCTGCCCCACCCCGACTGTTTCCACGATCACGATGTCATAGCCTGCCGCCTCGCAGAGCAGGATCGCTTCGCGCGTCTTCCGCGCCACCCCCCCGAGCGATCCTCCCGACGGTGATGGACGAATGAAGGCGCTCGGGTCTCGTCCGAGTTTTTCCATGCGCACTTTATCCGCCAAAATGCTGCCGCCGTTGACGGTGCTCGACGGGTCAACCGCCAGCACGGCCACGCGGTGACCCTGCCCGATCAACTGCATGCCCCACGCTTCGATAAACGTGCTCTTACCTGCCCCAGGGATTCCCGTAATTCCGATTCGCTGCGCTTTTCCCGTCTGCGCCAGCACCCCATCCACCACCGCTTGCGCCATCACTCGATGCGCCGGGGCATTGCTCTCTGCCAAGGTGATCGCCCGGCCGAGAATCATATTATTCCCCGCCAAGACGCCCTCCACATAGTCCGGCAGGGTGAGCCGCCGGCGCCGCGGGGGGGGCTTACCCGCCGTCGCCCCCACCCCCGCGGTGCGGACTCCTTGGACAACCCAGGTTGCAAATCCGCTACCGCCGGATTCAGGCACCCAATCCGGTCGCGGCTGGGGACACCCGTCGTGCGTCGGGGTCTTCTTCGGGGGGAGACAATCGTCACTCATCAATCTTCCGCTGGTTCTAAGCGTTCCAACAACAGATCGAGAATCCGCAGCGCCGACTTCGGGATTACGGTCCCCGGTCCGAAGACCGCACTCGCTCCGTTGCTCAACAGGTAGTCGTAGTCCTGCGCCGGGATCACCCCGCCGCACACGATCATGATATCGTCGCGTCCTGCCGCCACCAGTGCCTCGCGCAATTGCGGTAACAACGTCTTGTGGCCAGCCGCCAGCGAACTCATCGCCACGATGTGCACATCATTTTCCACTGCCTGCTTGGCCGCCTCTTCCGGGGTTTGGAACAGCGGCCCAATATCGATATCGAACCCTAGGTCGGCCAGCGCCGTCGCCACCACTTTGGCGCCGCGGTCGTGCCCATCCTGACCAAGTTTCGCAATCAACAGGCGCGGCTTTCGACCTTCCTCCATCTCGAAGGCCGCCACTTTTTCGCGGACCTGCCCCACTGTTTCATCCTGACCATACTCCTGCCGGTAAACCCCGGAAATTGAGCGAATCTGCGCTTGGTAGCGCCCGAACTCCTTTTCCAGGGCGTCGCTAATCTCACCCAGCGTCGCGCGAGCTTGAGCCGCCGTCACCGCCAACTCGAGTAGGTTGGAATCCCCTGACTTCGCTGCGGCACTCAACGCGTCTAGAGATGCCTGGCAAATCGCTTCATCCCGCGATTCCCGTAGTTTCCGCAATCGCTCAACTTGGGCGATCCGAACGGCCGTGTTGTCGACCTCCAGAATATCCAACGGATCTTCCTGCTCGAGCCGGTTTCGGTTCAGCCCCACAATCACTTCTTTACCAGAATCGATCCGGGCCTGCCGTCGGGCCGAGGCTTCTTCGATCCGCAATTTCGGGATACCCGCTTCGATCGCCTTGGTCATTCCGCCCATCTCTTCAATCTCCGCGAGATGTTCGCGAGCTTTTGTGAGTAAATCCGCCGTCAGGGATTCAACGTAGTAGCTGCCTCCCCATGGATCCACCACATCGCAAACTCCTGTTTCTTTCTGCAAATGCAGCTGCGTATTTCGCGCAATTCGGGCCGAAAAGTCCGTGGGCAACGCGATCGCTTCATCCAACGCATTAGTGTGCAGACTTTGGGTATGCCCACACACCGCCGCCAATGCTTCCAAGCACGTGCGGCCCACATTGTTGAACGGATCCTGTTCCGTCAGCGACCAACCAGACGTTTGCGAGTGAGTTCTGAGGGCACTGGACTTGGGCGTTTTCGGATTAAACTTCTGCACCATTTCTGCCCAAAGCGTCCGCCCCGCCCGCATCTTGGCGACCTCCATGAAGTAGTTCTTTCCGATCGCCCAGAAGAATGAAAGCCGCGGCGCAAACGCATCGATCTCCAGCCCCGCCGCCACGCCTGTTTTTAAATACTCGAGACCATCCGCCAGCGTGTAAGCCAGTTCGAGGTCCGCCGTCGCTCCGGCTTCCTGCATGTGATAACCCGAGATCGAAATACTGTTGAATTTCGGCATCTTTGCCGACGTATAAACGAAAATATCTGCGATGATCTTCATCGATGGTGTCGGCGGATAGATATAAGTGTTCCGCACCATGAACTCCTTCAGAATATCGTTCTGAATCGTGCCAGCGAGGTCCTTGTCCTCACAGCCCTGCTCCCGCGCCGCGGCAATGTAGAACGCCATCACGGGAAGCACGGCTCCGTTCATTGTCATCGAAACCGATACCCGATCGAGCGGGATCCCGTCGAAGAGCGTTTTCATGTCTTCGATGGAATCAATGGCCACTCCCGCTTTACCGACATCACTCACTACCCGGGGGTGATCACTGTCGTATCCGCGATGAGTCGCCAAATCAAACGCCACCGAAAGTCCCGCTTGGCCGGCCGCGAGATTGCGTTTGTAAAACGCATTCGATTCTTCCGCCGTCGAAAACCCGGCGTATTGGCGCACCGTCCACGGCTTCATCACATACATCGACGCATACGGGCCTCGGGTGAATGGCGCTAACCCCGGCAGGGTATCCAGTCGCTCCGTCGCGGGAAGATCCGTTCCGGTGTAAACGCTGCGCACCGGGATCTTTTCATAGGTGTCGCCTACGACCTCGGAGTCCCTTGCCTCAGGGTCGGAAACAGGCGGCACCTCGATCGCATCAAAGTCCAGTTTAGATAAGTTTTTCATCCTGCTAATTCGTTCAAATATTGGATCCGAGCGGCTTGAGCAAATTACTCAATACTTCCGGCAGATTCGCCCGCCCGTGGATAAATTCATCGATGCCGGCTTCTCGAAACTTTTGCACCACCTCGGGGTCACGGGGTAGTCCCGCCAATATTACTTTTTGATTCGGGTTAACTCGCTTTATTTCCGGTGCCCACTGCGGAACCAGGGTCTCATAGTTCTCGTCCGTGGAACAAATGACCACCACATCGGCCTTCGCTTCAATGGGATCGGTTCCTTCCCGAATCTTAAACCCGCCGACCGCCATGAACTCGGCGGAAAATTCCGCCCGCGCCTTGTATTCTTTTATCGAACCCATTTTTGCCAAGTAAGCGGTGGGAGGGCTCCCTCGATTGGCCTCAATCGATGCTGCAGTCAGTCGCAATTGTTCAAACACCTCCGCCGCCCGATAAGCTGGCACTGGGGCGATTGATCTCGTCCCCTCCTCGGTTCCGTCCCGTGGCGCTGAGGCGCCAGCCTCCGCCGAGGGGTTGACCTCCATCTGGTCTTTTGGATTAGGAAACAAGTTCGTCCCGATCAACCCATTTTTGCGAGTAGCGAACGCCTGCTTTCGTTCCTTCACCGTCGCCGCCACCTGGGCTTGAGGCCAACCTTCCTTCAACGCCCTGAACATTCCCCCGTGACTTTCTATTTCTCGGAAAATATCCCACGCTTTACGCGCCAACTGGTCCGTCAAGGATTCGACATAGAACGAACCACCCACCGCGTCTTGCGGATGCGTAAATCCGAACTCTTCGAAAAACAAAACGTGGAGATTTCTTGCGACTCGTTCGCTCAACTCCGACTCACATCCTGAATCGCGATCGAACCGGCCAATATGTAATCCGTCCACCCCCCCGAGTCCCGCCGCGAGCGCCTCTGTGGTCAGACGCAGCATATTCACGTGCGGATCCAGTCGCGTTTTATTCCATCGGCTGGATCGAGCATGCACTTCGACTTGTCCAGCCTCCTTCGGATCAATTTCCAACGCCACCAAGAGCTTGGACAAAACAACCCGCCATGCCCGAAACTTTGCCATCTCCATGAAAAACTGCGGCCCCGTCGCAAACCTCACCAGTAAACTTGCCATCACCGACTCGCTCTTAATCCCTCGCTCGGCCAAATTCTCGATTATCTGTTTTGTCATCGCTAGGGCGAATGCGATCTCCTGCCCCGCGTGAGCACCGGCATCATTCCAAAAGCCGGCATCGACGCCGATTGACCGCATGGTCGGAAACGTGCTTTTTATCGCCATTTGCCATCCGGTGAGCTCGTCCATCATTCCATCGTTTGTCCCCGCGAAATTTTGCGAACCTAGGATATCCCTCATCGGGTCCATCGCCAGACTCCCCGTTATAGTTTTCGCATCGATTCCCGCGCCCACGACAAATCCCTCTAAGCTTGCGGCCAGACTTGCCGCGGCGACCGTCGTCTCAAAATGTAACGACACCGCCGAGATCTCGACGCCTTTTAACGCGACTTTGAAATCCGCGATCGAATAAGGACTCCAAATTCCTTTCGCCAAATTTCGCTCCGGGAACACCACGGCGTTCTGCCCTCCCATGAGGGCGCGAAGGAGCGCCTGATTGAACGAGGTCCCATCGGGTCGATAAATCGGTTGCAGGCGGCGGCATGAGCCTTCGGTGGAGTTAAATTTACGCCCTCTCCGAAACGGCACTTGCCCCGGCATATCCACCGCCCCCACCCGGTTGGCCAAATCCGCTCGGGTATAAAGAGGCTGCAGTGCAATCCCCTCAATTGTCTGCGTCACAAGGCGGTTTTCAAACGGCGCCCCTTTCAGGTCTCGGTCAACTTGTGCCCGCCAACGTTTGAGAGAGTCGTGGAGTGAGACGTTCTCCGGTGAAGCAGCATCGGTGTTCAGATTCATCATATACAAGGTTATCGACCATCAGCATAACAATTGAGCACCGAGCCTGCTGCGCACATCTTGCGATTCGATAATCGTCCGCCGGCCTTTCTTCCCTCTGATTTGCCAAGTCATGCTCCACTAAAAACAAACGATGCCGAGTCGAACTGCTCATTTCTTGGCATAGTCAGCCCCGACAAACCAAACAGAATTATGATTACTCGGATCGACCATCTCGGCCTCGCCGTCCATAACCTGGATACAGCAGTTGCCTACTATGAAAAAGCACTTGGCCTAAAATGTGAGCACCGCGAGGAAGTACCTTCGCAGCAAGTTCGTACGGCATTCTTCGCCGTCGGCGAAGTGCACCTCGAATTATTGGAACCCACTTCCGATGACAGCCCGGTCGCTAAATTTCTGCTGAAGAACGGCGAAGGCATTCACCACATCGCCTTCGCTTCATCGGCCATCGGGGAGCAACTTACTCAAGCTGCTGACGCTGGCGTGAGACTGATTCACGAAACTCCCTTCGCCGGAGCGGGTGATAACCTTGTCGCTTTCCTGCATCCGAAATCAACCCATGGCGTGCTGACTGAGTTCTGCGCTCCCATCTCCGCCTCCGAATCTGCTAATTGAGCCACCACCAAGCGACCGCTCCTCGATTAATATACCTTAACCATGTCCATTGCACCTGATCTGCTAAAAAGACTCGAAACGACTCGCCGCGCCGCTGAACACGGCGGTGGCATCGATAAAATACAGCAACGCCACGACCGCGGCTTGATGTCCGCCCGCGAACGTCTCCTCGAGCTGTTCGAACCCGGCACTTTCATGGAATTCGGGCAGATGGCCCAACATTCCTGCCATCAGTTCGGCATGGAAAAGAAGTCCATGCCGGGCGATGGGGTCGTCACCGGAGTCGGCTACGTCGATGGCCGCCCCATGGCTGCATTTAGTCAGGACTTCACCGTGGGCGGCGGCGCTCTCGGGCGAATCCACGCCAAGAAAATTTGTGACCTAATGGAATACGCGATTCAGGCCGGAATGCCGGTCCTCGGAATCAACGATTCCGGGGGAGCGCGGATCCAAGAGGGCGAAGAATCCTTATCCGGTTACGGACAGGTCTTCTTCAAAAACGTGCTCATGTCCGGCGTCGTGCCGCAAATTTCGATCATCGCGGGGCCTTGTGCCGGCGGCGCGGCCTACTCCCCCGCCCTGACCGACTTCATCATCATGACTCGCCAGAATGCCCAAATGTTTATTTGCGGCCCCGAGGTAATCAAAGCGTCCACCGGTCAAATCACGACCATGGACGAAATCGGCAGCGCCCACACCCACGCCGCCATCAGTGGCAATGTCCACTTCATCGCCGAAGACGAAAAGCATGCCCTGCAAATCGCGAAACGCCTCTTCTCTTTTCTTCCTTCCAACAACGTCGGCGATCCGCCTCACCGCCCCACTCCCGCACTGATCCTCAATCCCGATCCAGAGATGAACGAGTTGGTTCCGAGCGATCCCAAAAGCCCTTTCGACGTTAAAAAGATCATTCACCGTCTGGTCGACGAGGGCGATTTCCTCGAAGTCCATGAACTATTTGCCAAAAATCTCGTCGTCGGTTTTGGCCGTATTCAAGGTATCGTCACCGGGATCATTGCCAACCAGCCCGCCGTGAAAGCGGGCACTCTGGACATCGATACGTCCGACAAGGGCGCTCGCTTCATCAGGTTCTGTAATGTCTTCAATATTCCAGTTCTCACCCTCGTCGATGTGCCAGGATTTCTCCCCGGCGTCGCCCAAGAACGAGGTGGTATCATTCGCCACGGCGCCAAGATGCTCTTCGCCTACGCCTCCGCGACCGTGCCCAAAATCACCGTAATCCTGCGCAAGGCCTACGGTGGCGCTTACCTCGCCATGTGTAGTGCAGATATGGGGGCCGACATGGTCTTTGCCTGGCCGACCGCCGAGATCGCCGTCATGGGAGCCGAGGGCGCCGTAAAGATTCTCTACAAGCGAGAAATTGCCGCCGCCGATGATCCCGCCGCCGCTTCCGCCGAATTTGCCCGAGAGTATCGAGAAAAATTCGCCTCGCCTTATGCCGCCGCAGCCAAGGCGATGATAACTGACGTGATCGAGCCCGCCCAGACTCGCGGCATCGTTGCGATGGCCCTCCGCAATACCCTTTCTAAACGTGAGACCAGACCACCGAAAAAGCATGGCAACATTCCCATGTAGTCGGACTTCCCCATTTTTAGCCCTTTAAAGTTATTTTAACTACTCATGAAAAAACTACGTATCACCGTAGACGGTAAAACGTATGACGTTTCCGTTGAAGTTTTAGACGGCGCCTCCGCGCCTACATCTCCTCCAGCTGCGCGACCCGCGCCTCCCCCCGTCGCGCCGCCGCCACCATCGTCACCTCGGGCTGCGACTGCCGCTCCGGGTGCCATCAATAGCCCGCTAGCCGGCAAGGTGATTTCGGTCGACGTCAAGGTAGGCGATGAGATCACCGACGGCGCTCAGGTCGCTACCGTGGAAGCCATGAAAATGAATACATTCATTTACGCGGAACAGGCGGGCAAAGTCTCCGCCATCCTCGTCAATGCGGGCGACGCCGTCGAAGAAGGCGGCACCATCCTGACCCTCGGCTAACCGGTGAGCACCCTCTGACTGCCATGATGATTCCTTCCCCTCTCTTGCTCGCTCGTCTCCCCGACAAAGCGAGCTTCTCCGAAGTGATACAATTCCAGCTCACTGGACTCATCGTGGTGTTCACCGCCCTGTGCTCCATCTGGATCCTCCTCGAAATAATCGGTGGTTTTTTCAAGCGACATGCCGCCAAAAACCCCATTCCTCCCGCACCGGTTGTCGCTCAGACCACCGCAACTTCATCTGACGAGCTGCCACCGACCACGGTGGCCGCAATTGCCGCCGCGGTTCACGTCGCGCTCGACGGCAAACCACATCGCATCGCCTCCATCAAGTCCGCCGCCACCACCGGCAATTGGGCCAGTGAAGGACGTCGCGAACACTTTTCATCCCACCGCGTTCGCTAAGGCTACATCATGCTCGAGAACCTCATTGATTTCTTCCGTACCACCGGATTCACCCAACTCACTCTGCCCATGCTCGTCATGTGGGTGATCGCCGGCGTCATGCTGTGGCTTGCCGTCGGCAAAGGGTTTGAACCTCTGCTGCTCGTTCCCATCGCCTTCGGCGCCCTCATCGCCAATCTCCCCACCCGCGGGATGATCACGGTCGAAGAAACCGCTCCCGGAGTCTACCAATCCGCGACCTTTAACATGGAAACCGAAACGGTTTTGCCGGGCGGTGATCATGCCGTTTCCAATGAGCCGGGAATCCAGACCCTTCATGTCAAAAAAGTCGAAGGAGGTCTGTTCGATTTCATCTCGCAGGGCATCCGCCTCGAGCTGTTTCCGCCTCTGATCTTCCTCGGAGTGGGTGCGCTGACTGACTTCGGCCCGCTGATCGCCATGCCCCGCACTTTGCTGCTGGGCGCTGCCGCTCAGGCCGGACTCTTTATCACCTTCTTCAGTTCCACGTTGCTGGGATTCACCACCAAACAAGCCGCCGCCATTGGGATCATCGGAGGGGCCGATGGCCCCACCGCGATTTTCCTCAGCAACAAGCTCGCGCCCGAACTTCTCGGCGCTATCGCCGTCGCGGCCTACAGCTACATGTCGCTGGTGCCACTGATCCAGCCGCCCATCATGCGACTGCTCACCACGGACAAAGAGCGCAAAATCCGCATGAAGTCGCTGCGCAAGGTCTCGAAGTTGGAGAAACTCATTTTCTCCATCATGGTCATGATCGTCTGCGTCTTACTCGTGCCCGATGCCTCGGCGTTGATTTCGATGCTCATGCTCGGTAATTTCCTGCGCGAATGCGCCGTCACGGAACGCCTAGTCAAATCGGCTCAGAACGAGATCATCAACGTCCTCACTATCTTCCTCGGCACGAGTGTGGGGATCACCATGCGGGCCGAAAGCTTCCTCGCTCCTTCGACGCTCAAAATCATCCTGCTCGGGGTGATCGCATTCTGTATCTCGACCGCGTCTGGCGTGATCATGGCCAAAGTCATGAACGTGTTCTCGCCCAAGAATCCCGTGAACCCGTTGATTGGATCCGCTGGCGTCTCCGCCGTGCCCATGGCGGCCCGCGTCTCCCACACCGAGGGGCAACGCTATGATTCCGGCAATTATCTACTCATGCACGCCATGGGACCCAACGTCGCCGGGGTAATCGGGACCGCAGTCGCCGCGGGCTACTTCATCTCGGCCCTGGGCTAACGGACGTTTTTTTCAGTGGAACGAACCAGACCGCAATTCCGGTCTGGTCTCGTCGAACGACATTTGGCAATTTCGGCGAGTGCTTAACCCCATTACTCGCCGATCCGCCCTAAAAAATATTGCGTCTGTGTCCGCCCTGGCTGTCACCGCTGGAGCCCTGACGTCGTCCCCCGCCGCCGCCGCCACCTCCACCGCGAAACCCAAAATGCTCACTGGTCAATACAAACACTCCGCCTGCAAATGGTGCTACAAGGGCTACACGCTCGAAGAGTTCGCGGTAAAAGGAAAAGCCGCCGGCCTCGACTCCGTGGAGCTCGTCAACGTCGAGGAACTCCCTGTTCTGTTCAAACACGGCCTCGAATGCGCCATGGTTTGGGGCGTCCCGGGCGGCATCACCAAGGGCCTCAACGACCCCGCTAATCACGACAAGATCGCCGCGTTCATGGAGGAGAAACTTCCCCTCGTCGCCGCAGCCGGCCAGCCCAACATGATCGTTTTCTCTGGCAACAAGAACGGTCAGCCCGAAGACGAAGGCCTCGAAGCCTGCGCTCAAGGCCTCGCCCGGATCACTCCCATCGCGGAGAAATACGGCGTCACGCTCTGTATGGAGTTGCTCAACAGCAAAGTGAATCACGACGACTACCTTTGCGATCGCACCCCTTGGGGCGTGCAGCTCTGCGAAAAGGTCGGGTCCGAGCGCTTCAAACTGCTTTACGACATCTACCACATGCAAATTATGGAGGGAGATATGATCCGCACCATTCGGGAGCACCATAAATGGATCGCCCACTACCACACCGGCGGCAACCCGGGGCGCAACGAACTCGACGGCTCCCTCCAGGAAATTAACTACCCCGCTGTCATGCGTGCCTTAGTCGAAATCGGCTACACTGGCTTTGTCGGCCAAGAATTCGTGCCCACCGAGGCCGACCCCATCGCAGCACTTCGCCGCGCGATCGAACTTTGCTCGGTTTAATTGGTCGGAGAGTTCTATCCACTTCTTCCGACCAATTTATCGTTAACTATCGAATCCCTCGGCGCGCCCCGAAAACAGTGGCGTGGTGCCCGATGGGTTTGTGATATCTACCGCTTTTCGCCCTACTACCCGTGAATTATCGTCATCTCCTCACCCCCTTCCTTGCCAGCGCACTCGCTCTTTCCGCCGCTGTCCCCCCGTTTCCGGACCTAGATCTTGTCGCCAGCGACGGTCCTCGTCTTCCCGACCCGATCACCACCCCCGCCTCCCCGGCGGCCGAACGCGCTATTTCGCAGTTCCGCATCGATGATCAATTTGAGATCAAGCTCTGGGCCGCCGAGCCCATGCTCTCCAACCCTGTCGCCTTTGCGTTCGATGAAATGGGCCGCCTCTACGTTTCCGAGACTCATCGCTACCGCTCCAGTGTTTTAGACATCCGTCACTACATGCCGATGCTCGAGCACGATCTGGCCATCCAGTCGCTCGAAGATCGGATCACGATGATGGACAACGTTTTTGGCGAAGAATCCGTAGACCTCGGCATTGAATCCGAAATCCTCCGCGTCATCTCCGATACCGATGGCGATGGCGTCGCCGACGATAGTCGCGTCTTCGCCGATGGATTCGACTCCAAACTCGACGGCATCGCTTCCGGTGTGCTCGCCCGCGACGGTAAAGTCTGGCTCACCAACGTCCCCAGCCTCTGGCAATTCGACACTGCCGATGGCGTCACCCCCGACACCCGCAAAGAACTCCTTCGTGGCTTCGGCATCCGCTTCGGCTACACCGGCCACGACTTCCACGGCCTCGCCTTCGGCCCCGATGGAAAGCTCTACTACTCCATTGGTGACCGTTCGATCAACGTAACCGACCAAGCGGGCGAGAATCACCAGCTCCTCGATCAGGGCGCGGTCTTCCGCTCCAATCCCGATGGCTCCGATTTCGAGATCTTCGCCCGCGGCCTCCGCAACCCCCAAGAGCTCGCGTTCGACAACTACGGCAACCTCCTCACCGGCGATAACGATTGCGATAACGGCGACCTCGAACGCCTCGTGCACGTCGCCGAAGGCAGCGACTCCGGCTGGCGCATCGGTTACCAATTCGCCCCCCTCGGCCGCGCCGGTCCTTGGATGAGCGACGACCTCTGGAACGCCAACAACGACGACCGTCCCGCCTACCTTCTCCCTCCCGTCGCCAACATCGAAGACGGTCCTTCCGGTATCACTTATTACCCGGGCTCAGGCCTCAACTCGTCCTTCGACGACACCCTCTTCATTACCCACTTTAAAGGGAGCGTCGCTCGTTCAGGCATCCAAACCTACAAACTCGAACCTGCCGGTGCGACCCTCCGTGTCGCCACGACCGAGCAATTCATCTGGGGCATGCTCCCCACCGATGTCACCTTTGCCCCCGACGGAAAATTCTACTTCGTCGACTGGGTCGAAGGATGGCCTAAATCCAATAAAGGCCGCGTTTACTCGGTGACCCCTAAAAATCGCTCCGCCGCCGAGATCGCCCTCTCCCAAGAAGTCCAGGCCCTCCTCGGTGGTGGCCTCAAAAAAGCATCCGCCAACCAGCTCCTGGAACTTCTCGGCCACCGTGATCAACGCATCCGCATGGAGGCGCAATTCCGCCTCGCCGACATGGGGTCCGAGGTCATCTCCGACCTCTCCACCCGGGCGCTGAATGCATCTCCCCTCCTCACGCCTCAGCTCGCCCGTATTCACGCGCTCTGGGCCCTCGGACAGATTCAGCGGCAAGATGCCAACGCTCTCGCCGTGCTGCCTCACCTCTTCACCGACACCGATCCCGAGCTCCGCGCCCAAGCCGCCAAACTCGCTGGCGAACATCTCCAAGCCAACACCTTCGACGCCCTCGTCTCGCTGCTCTCCGATCGCGCTGAGCGCGTCCAATTCTTCGCTGCTGAATCCCTCGGCAAACTCGGTAACGCCGATGGGGCGAAGCCCTTGCTCGAACTGCTCGGTCGCAACCACAACGCCGACGCCTACGTGCGCCACGCCGCGTCCTTTGCCCTCTCGCGTATCGGCAACACCCGCGCGCTTAAGTCCGCGCGCAACGACAAATCCGCCGCCGTCCGCCTCGGCGTGATTCTCGCCTACCGTCACCTTCGCGACGCCGACGTGGCTTACTTCCTCCAGGATGAAGACCCGTTCCTCGTTCGTGAAGCCGCCCTGGCCATCAATGATGCGCCCATCAACGACGCCATGCCCGACCTCGCGGACATGCTCGGTAAAGGCGATCTCGACGATGTGCCACTGCAACACCGTATCATCAATGCCCGCCATCGTCTCGGTCGCACCCAAGATGCCGTCGCGCTCGCCGCTTTTGCCGCCAAGACCACGGTTCCGGCCGATCTTCGCGAAGAAGCCCTGACCCAACTCTCCAACTGGCCCGAACCTTTCCAACGCGACCGCTTAGTCGGTGTTTACCGTCCCCTCCCCGCTCGTGAAGCGGGCCCGGCTATCAAGGCGCTCGAGCAACAACTCCCCTCACTTCTCGCCGACTCAACCGGCCGCATCAAGCGCGCCGTTTTCCGGGCCGTCCGCGAACTCAAGGTCACCGCCGCCACCCCTCGCATCCGTGAAATGGTCGCTGCTCAAAATGAGGACAGCGAGATCCGCGCCGAAGCCCTCGGCGTCCTAGATGACCTCGGAGACGAAGAGATTCTCACCTCCGTGAGTATTGCCGGACAATCCGATCAACCCGACCTGCGCATGGCGACTCTCCCGATTCTGGCCCGTTTATCTCCCCAAGAGGCCTTGCCCATTCTCTCCAAAATGGTCACCGACGGCACCGCCAAAGAGGTGCAAGCTGCCTACGGCGCGATCGCCAAACTCGCCGATCCCGGTGCCGCTGATCTCCTCGTCAAGGGTCTGAAGAAAGTTCAAGCTGGCGAATTCCCCAACCTTGCTCGCGTCGAACTTCTCGATGCGGCTGAGGCCTCCACTGCTCCGGTCGTCAAAACAGCTCTCGGTGAGCTCCAATCCCATTGGGCCGCCGGCGACGACAAACTCGCCCCTTACCGCGGCGCGCTAGCGGGCGGTGATGCTCGGGCCGGCTGGAAACTATTCAACGCCCACCCCGTCCTCGCCTGCACTCGCTGCCATATGGCCAATGGTGAAGGTGGCGAAGCCGGTCCTGACCTTTCCCTCATTGCCGCCAATCAGCCGATCGATTATATCCTCGAGTCCATCGTTTATCCCAACGAAGCCATCGCCCCCGGATTCGACGTGGTGGCCTTCACTCTCGCCGATGGCGGATTCGAAGCCGGCACCATCCTCGAAGAAAACGCCCGGGAGATCACCATTCGGGACGCCGATGGCAAGACCAAGAAGATCGACGCCACCAAGGTCACCGAACGCGCCGGTGCTCCTTCGAGCATGCCGGCTATCTTTGGCATGGTCCTCCAGCGCGCCGAACTCCGCGATCTCATGGCATTCATGAAAATGTTGAAACCTCGCGAAACCCTCGGCGGCGGTGAAGAGGGCGAAAGAAAAGGCGAAGGAGTTCCCCGCGCGACGCACGGCGGGTAATCTCCTGTGATAGATCTCCCCAGGCGCGTCCCCTTCCCGGGACGCGCCTTTTTTGTGTCCAAAGTCCAGTGATTCACCTATTAAATCATTCCCCATGGTGGTTCCTTCTTCAGACTCAAATTCGGCTTCATCCAACCGTCTGCGCGAAATGGCCGCCTCTGAACGCCCTCAAGAGCGCCTGGAATCAAAAGGTGCCGGAGCCCTCAGCGATAGCGAACTACTCGCCATGCTGCTCCGGAGTGGCACGAAGGGACAGGATGTTATCACGCTCGCCAACCGTCTCCTTCAAGCCGCCGGTTCACTTTCGGGCCTCATCCGGTGGTCAGCCAAAGATTTCCAATCCCTCAAAGGTATCGGCCACGTCAAAGCCCTCCAACTCGTCACCGTGATGGAAATCGCCCGACGCGTGGTTAACGATCCCGCGACTCCCCAAGCTCTCGATACCCCGGAGGCGATTGCCGAGTTCATGCGCCCCCGCTGTTTCGGCCTAGCCGTTGAAAAATTCTGGGTGCTCTGTCTCAATCGTAAGAACCGCCTGCTCTGCCCACCACTCGAAGTCACCTCCGGCACCGCGGGCAGCACCCTCGTCCATCCCCGCGAGGTTTTCCGCACCGCGATCAAAGAAGCCGCCTCCGCGATCGTTTGCGTGCACAATCACCCCAGTGGAGACCCCGCCCCTAGCGCAGCTGATATCCGCGTCACTCGCACGCTGCGTGAAGCCGCCAAGACCATCGATATCGCCCTCCTCGACCACGTCATCGTCGGCACCGCCCCCGCCGATCCCACCGGCACCGGCCACTACAGCTTCCGCGACAGCGGTGTATTATAGGGGAGCATTCAGCTCTCAGCCCTCGGTGCGTCAGCCCCCGCGGGCGTAGTCAGGAGACGAAGCCTTTGTTCTTTAGTTACCCCAAAAGGCACCCGCGTCAGTCACCCTCTCTGCGCTTCCGCGCTCCGTCGGGTCCATCTTGCCCGCCCTCGCTTCAGTGACGGAGGATAATAGTTTAAAAGTCGTGCCCCCTCCGCTGCCCTGCAGCCCGGAAACCAAAAAACGCCCCCTAGTGGCTGGAGGCGTTTTAAAATGGTGGTGAGAGTTGGATTCGAACCAACGTAGAGCGAAGCTCAGCAGATTTACAGTCTGCCCTCGTTGGCCACTTGAGTATCTCACCGACGGAAGGCGTAGTTCATGTGAGCCGGACCAAAGTTCAAGGGCTTTTTTAAATTTCCTTTCCTCCCCCTCGTAGAACCTTCGAAAATCACCCTCAATATCGACGTCAGACTGAGACCATTTTCTCAAAACGCATCAAAAGGTCCCGATTCCCGAACTGAACCGTGAAACTAACTTTCCAGCCCCTCACCCGAAAAACGGCCACGCTGATTACCGCTTGGATCTACGAGCCCCCCTACGACATCTACGGGTACCGTCAGCGAAACCAAAATTCCGCCCTCTCGTATCTGACCTCTCCCGTAAATCGCTTTTTCGGAGCCTTCCACGCCGAGGAGCTCGTCGGCTTCCGCTCCTTCGGGGCAGATGGTCGAGTTGCCGGTGGCGACTACGACGGTCGCTTCCTTGATACCGGCGGCGGCCTGCGCCCTGATCTCACCGGACGCGGCCTCGGTCAATCGGCCATCGCCCAAGGCCTGCACTTCGCCACCACCACCTACGGCACTCAACGTTTCCGCGTCACTATCGCCGGTTTCAACCTCCGAGCGCAAAAAACCTGCCAACGCCTCGGGTTCAAAATCATCCACAAATTCACCCGCTCCCACGACCACAAGGAATTCCTGATCCTCACCCTTGAGACCCTCCCCTCACTCACTTTCTCTCCCTCTCGTTCTTAAAACCTCTACCGAGTTCCCGCTCTACCTCTCTTCGGCTTTGCGTTAAAACCGATTACCCCTCATTAAATAAATATTCGGCGTAATCCCCTGCCAACCATGATCATCAAAATCGACGACCTCGCCGGCCCTGCTATCCAAGCCCTACTCCAAGAACATCTTGACGACATGGCGAAACACTCGCCCCCGGAGCGTATTCACGCCCTCGACCTCGATGCCTTTTGTGCCCCCGGCATTACATTTTGGTCCGGTTGGGAAAACAACGTGCTCGCCGGTTGCGGCGCCCTCTGCGAACTCGGCCCCACTCACGGCGAGATCAAGTCCATGCGCACGGTCGCCACCCACCGCCGACGCGGTGTCGCTCGCCAATTTCTTGGCCACATCATCGCCGAGGCCAAGCGCCGCAACTATCGCCGAGTCAGTCTCGAGACTGGTTCGATGGCCGCCTTCGCCCCCGCTCGACAACTCTACCGTTCCTTCGGTTTCGCCCGATGCCCGCCATTTGCCCACTACGCCTTAGCCCCCAATTCCCTCTGCATGACTAAAACGGTCTAGCCCCCCCCCT